>Ga0073934_10011016_pt1 | contig 11060 bp, 12 predicted proteins | sample LarsenN4metaG_FD_76834 | JGI IMG/M metagenome (GOLD analysis project Ga0073934, IMG submission 76834) | Hot spring sediment bacterial and archeal communities from British Columbia, Canada, to study Microbial Dark Matter (Phase II) - Larsen... ...
GGAGGAAAATCCACCCTGATTTCCTCCTGCTGACTCTGTTGAGTCCGGATTGTTTCTTCGAGCGCTCTCCGAACCTCTTGGATTTCCCTTTGGAGAGCTTGGATTTCCCTTTGGAGAGCGGAGTCCAACCCAGCGCTGGGGACTCCAGCCGCTGGTGTAGGAGGTAATTGGGCTGGAGCTAAGGAGGAGGCGGCTTGATGTGGGTCGCGACAGCCTCCGAGGTTGAGTCGTATAGTGTGGAACTGAGGATGATTGAATGTAAAGAACTCAGTCCCGGCGGCTGGCCCTTCAAAAACCAAATCAAACCTATGGATCTCATGAGCCCTCACCCTGTACGCGCGCCGCAACTCCCCCCTTAGTTCCCATCTCCGCGAGTAGTTGCCCCTGTCTTCATTAAGTAGATACAGGCGACCCTTGTCATCGGTTAGGTACGCTTCCGATGCGGGCAAAAGATATGCCTCCGGCCACCCTTCCCAAGTCTTGACTGCGACGTGGACTACGATTATCCTCCCTGTCACCGTGATCCCTTCGACCCACATGTTTATCGCATTATCGTCGCCTCGCGCCCAAATGTTCCGCGCTGGTACCCATCTGGGATCGCAGCATACGTTAAGCTGCTGCGCTCCCAGCAGCTTCGTGGCGGTACCTGTTCCTTTCTGTTTCAGGTACTCCTTAACGACATTGGGCGTCATCTCCTTCAACTCAGTACCATATGTTGGGTCGTAGCGATACCACAGGGGAAACTTCTCGATTCTGCCGTCATGCCGGGTGTATTTCCACTGGGCTCGCTGGGTGAACGGACTGAAAAACGCATCCTCAGACGGTCTCAGAACGAAATGAAAAGCGACGGGCAAGAACGTCGCGACGAACACGGGAAGGATATATCCCCGAAGCGCTTTGACAATCTTGCCCAAAAGAAGCGACGGCGAAAACCACAAGAGCAAGAAGGCAACCCAAATCGCGGCGGTGCTCAGAACCGATTCGGGAAGAGGGACATATCTGCGGAAGGATTCGAAAATGGAAGAGTACAGCCAGGCCGCAAAGGAAAGGTCGGCTACAAAGATAGCCAGGAGGCCAAGCGAAGCACCTCCGACGAACCACCGTAGGACATTTCGCCTCACCAGGCGCGCAACTAGGGCAAATGCGATACCGCTGGCGACTAGGAGCGTAATCAGCTTTAGATAGGGATTCACAGCTCAACTCCGGCTTCTTTGTCTAAACTATCCAGAGTGCGGAGGGTCGGCCTATCGCGCCCTCCTCACTGCTTTTGTGAACAGGACGAATGCCAGAATTGCGAGCAGAATGAAACCAACCCCGGCAAAGAACCAGCCGACCGCGCTGCGATGCGCCTTGTGGGCAATGATCGCGCATAGAAGCCCGGCAAGGATTGTGACCACCAGAGTGATGTATATGCACGGGAACCCGCACGCAAAAAGCCAGCACTCATCGGAAGGTGCTGGCTTTCAGTTTTGTCCTCCCCCGCTCATTGCCTACCGGTGAACACGCTCCATAAGAGCGCAAGAGCTGTCATGCCGGTACCGACCGCGAGTTGCCACGCAACGACCTTCATGCTCCCCGAAAAACCAATTATATCACTCAGAAGCACGAGTTCCAAGAGAACTACTAGGCCGAGGATGGTCAATCGTTCTTTCGGTGCCGGACCTAGGTCAAACATGGCCTCAACGGATTTACAGAGGCGCTGCCAAAGGCGACGAGAGAGAATCGTCTGCCGATTGCAGATGCTTCCTGTGCAAGGTCTCATGATCCCCTCCTTGGTGGTTTTCGGCGCCCCGCGAGTTCAAAACCCGCGAGAAGTCGAGGTCCACCAACGAGGGGGAGTGAAACCTAGTCTTCAAGGATCTACCAAACAGTATAGGGTTAATGACACCCAATTGGCGCAAAGTATAATTAATTCATGAATCAATCAACTTTGCAGCCAGAAAAGGTATCACTGACCTGCCCGCTCTCAGAACGAGCGATAAAGAGTCGGTTTAAGAAATTAATCTTTGGCAATAGAACCAAATGTTTGAGCTGCGGCAACTTCCATCTAAAATGGATTAAGGTTGAAAACAGATATTGGTGCCCCAAATGCAGGAAAAGATTTTCTCTGACATCAGATAGTTGGCTGAAAGGCATGAAAATATCCTGGCAGAAGTTGTATCTGATTCTGTATTTGTGGCAGCAAGAATACGATGTCAATAAAGCCAGCAACTCCTTATCGCTATCTCTGAAAGCTGTCAGACGTTGGTATGAGCTATTCAGAACTCACATACCGCTTGACAGCGTGTATTTTCAAGGAAAGGTATAGGCAGATGAGTCATGGTTTGGATATCGTTCGGGTTCTAGAATCAAAGCCGCTTGGCGGAAGGTGAAGATACCAGTACTGGGAGCTTACGAACGCGAATCAGGCATCGTTAAAACAAAGGTTGTGCCCAAACCCACAGAAAGATATCTGATTCCGTTCATCACCAGTAATATTGAAGATGGCAGCTGTCTGATTACCGATTCTTACCGAGGATATTGGCAAATGCCTGATCTGGGATATCAGCACATCAGGGTTGATCACTACTCAAAAGAATATGGGCCAACTAATCATATTGAGGGTATCTGGTCGCTATTGAAACGGAAATTGAGAAAGATATATTATTCAGTTTCAGCCAATCACTTTCCCGAATATCTGTGCGAAATGACTTATCGTTTCAACACAAGAAAACTCAATCTTAAACCCTTGGATTTCCTTGCAAATACTAGTCTTTTAAAAGATCCCATTAAATAGCTTTGCGCCATTTGGGTATTACGACCCCAGTATAGTATATAAGCCACTTGTTGTCAATGGGTTGCAAACGGTTCTCGTTTTCCTCCTGCCCTTGTGTGCAATCGTGCCGTGCACGGTCCGTAGCCCCATTGGCGAAGGGCAGCGCGAAGAAGCTATTCCAGGAGTGCGGAATTGGTCTAGAACCCCAGAGAAGCGCGAACTCCGTGAACTCTATGAACTCTACAGATGATCGGCACGCCGAGAACAGCGAATAGCCCCCGCTACGTCCTCTCCGGCTATCAGGAGCCTTTGTCTTCGGCCTTGGCCTGAATGAAGTTCACCAAGTTCATAGAGTTCACGTACCTGTGGCTGATGGGGGGTTCCAGGCAGAGGAGGGACCCGCTACCCTGCGACGCTTGTCAGGGCGTTGCGGTCTGACCGAAACAAAAAGACTCATTCCTCGGAGCAGGCCGTCTGTCACTCTTGGAATGTTACTCCAGATGAGTGGCGAGGATTTCAAGGAACTGACGTGGAGGAATGATCCTGATATGCTCAAAATGCTTCGCGAAGTCCCGTACATTGCCGGTGACGACGTATTGTGCCCCGCCCTCCAAAGCACATTCGAGAACCCTGTTCTCGTCGGGATCGCGAGTGACGTGAAGCTCTGCTTTTGTGGCTGCACGAGAAGAGCCATGTTCCTGATCGCCCGAATGGACTGTGCGACCTTGCCGAGGTCAAGGTTAAAGGGCGGTCGTCGCAGCAGCCCTTCGTATTCTTCAAGAAGTGCTTTGGAGACGACCAGCTTGAACCTTCCAGCGAGCGCTAACTCAAGCATCAGGGCCTCCCGGCCTTTGCCCTTTGGTTGGGCGAAGACGATGAGGTTCGTGTCCAGGACGGCTTTAACTAACCGCACGGCGTCGTTCCCGGCGATAGCGACCGATCTCGACATTAATTTCCCGCAAGGAAAGCTGATCGAGTCGCTTGGTCTTCGCCTCGCGTTGGATTGCGGCCAGGGCCGCCGGTTGCTTTACGAAGTTCCTGAGGTAGTCCTCCACACCCATAATGACGGCCTGCGGCTCACCGCGCCTGTCCACGACAAACCGCTCTTGATTCTTCTTGACTCGCTTCAGGATCTGGCCGAATTGGGTCCGGGCAGTCAGTGCAGGTACGATTTTGGCCACGGTCTAGGTTGTCGGGATGGTGATCCTCTCCTTTCGATTTTGGAGTGAACCAACCAATTAGTTCAATTCCACTGCAGCGCCTGCACAGCGCCTGTCAAGAGATCGATGCCGTTGAGCGCTCCGAATCGGCGGAGCCACCTGAGAGGTGTAAGGTCACCATGGTTGGAGATGATGACAGTGTCGTGGCGCGCCAGTCCCTTGCAAGTTTTTCGGACTACGTAAGGTTGCGGACGTTTAGTCCTTCCCCGCGGTTGGCACTCTTCTACAGTTTAACCACGCACCATCCCCCAAGGCAGCGAGGTCTGATTCGCTACAATAGAGAGTGATACCGAGCCTCGTCGAACTCGGCCTTTCTTTTGTCTTAAGAGCTTGCCGATTCCGGCAACTCTTCACGCCTTTCAGGCTCCTATTTAGAGAGTACCTTGAAAAGTAAATCTATCCATGTCGGCTGCATTGCAAAACTACCTTCGGACCTACCGCAAGCGCGCTGGTCTCTCGCAGGATGAACTGGCCTTCCTCCTGGGCTCCAGGAGCGGGGCCAAGGTTTGTCGCTACGAGCACCTTGCTAGACGACCCAACCTTCGCACGGCGTTTGCCTATGAAGTAATCTTTCGTGCCCCGGCACGAGAACTGTTCGCCGGGCTTTACCAAAAGGTCGAAAAAAGAACTCTAGGCCGGGCCCGGCTGCTGGCCGAGAAACTCAGTGCGGCAAAGCCCGACCGAATCACGGCTCGTAAGCTGGCCGCTTTAAGAGGGCTTTTCTTCGCGACCGGTGTCGGATCCAGTGAAAAGCCATGAAGCGTTGGGCCATAGAAGAAAAACGTGTTTTGGCGATTGATCCGACGAGCAAAGGACTCGGCTTTGTAGTCCTCGAAGGGCCAGCCAGATTGGTTGACTGGGGTGTGAAACAAGCCAGACAGGGCCGGACTCGTAATTGTGTAAAGCAAGCGGACGCGATGATAACCCGCTACCAGCCCGATGTCCTTGTGGTTGAGGATACAGCCGCGCCCGGCTCGCGGCGCTACCCGCGAGTGCGCAAGTTGCTACTGAATTTACGCACGCTGGCCTCGAAGCACAAGGTTCGATTCCGGACGATTTCGCAACAGAAGGTTAAGAAGCTTTTTGCCGTTGCGAGTGCCGCTACGAAGCACCAGATCGCGGTGGCGATTACGGACCAGTTTCGGGAACTCGAACCGCGCCTTCCGCCTTTTCGAAAACCCTGGATGAGCGAAGACGAGCGGATGGCTATCTTTGATGCCGCCGCCTTCGCCTTGACGTTTTACGAGGGGTTAGAAAGGTCGAAACCACGCCAGCCGAGCGAAGTTTAATCCTCTTTTCAAGCACATGCCCAAGAGTAAAAAGACAAGAATCCTCGCCATTGATCCGGGCACACGCGAGATGGGAGTGGCGGTTCTGGGGAAGGGCAATCTCCTTTACCACGGCGTGGAGATCCTACGAAAACTACCTTCGCCCCAGGACCGCCTGAGACAAGGGCGAGTGGCCGTAGGTCGACTGATCCGCAACTTCCGGCCAACGATCCTCGTGGTGGAAAAGACATTTATTGCAAAGAACCGGAACACAGCTCTCCTTAATGTACTTGCGGATGAGATTTGCGCGTTGGGACGGCGTAAGGGGATCGAAGTGGTGACCTTGGCTCCCAACACAGTCAAGAAGATCGTTTCGGGAAATGGATGGGCCAACAAAGCGGAAGTGGCTAGAGCGGTCGCTGAGAGATACCCAAGACTTAAGGCGTACCTGCCTCCTTGTAGGAAGTGGAAGCAAAGGCGGCACCACAATATGTTTGATGCCGTGGCCCTCGCTGTTGCCTACTTCTTCCGTAATGCAGCCCGCCACTTCGCCGCGCCTTTAGAACATCCCACAGATTAGTGCGAACTCTTCCGACGACCACTCGATACGTCGGTCTGGAGATGGTGTGTGAACAGAGGCCGTCGGAAGGGCTTGCCCTTCGCAAGCTCTTTAATAACCCAACAAGGAGGACGCAAGTCATGGATGAGAAAAGAACAACCCGACCCACCGTCGATCTGGCAAGTCACATCAATGAGACCGCGGAACGTGGTCATCCTGGAGATTTTCCGATTACGCTCAAGCCTGTCTATTACGCTTCTGACGGCACCTTTGCGGCAGTTCCGAAGCGCCTGGCGGTAGTCCGGGAAGACACCGGACAAGCCATCTCCGTCGTTTCGAATCGCTACACCCTGATTCCGCACCAGCGAATCCTCGACACAGTTGAGGAAGCTATCAGGCCGCTCGACCTCGGCCCGATCCCTCGGGGGATTTACGTGGACCGGCAAGGCGCACGCATGCGAGCCATCTTCAAGTTCCCGGCGCTCGCTCAACCGGTGCTCCCGGGGGACGACATCTGCCCGTGCCTCAAGATCCAGAACACTTACGACGGCACTTCGCGCATTGCCATCCATATCGGTGCGTTTCAATTCGTGTGTACCAACCTGGCCGTAGGCGGAGGCGGGGTCTTTGCCGGTGGATTCATGTCAATTCACGCGGGCGAGATTCCCCTGGAGAAGGTCACTGAGCAAGTGAGTACGTACTTGGCTGGCTTTGAGAAAATCGTCGAAATGTACCGGTGTTGGACGCAAAAGTGGTTGGAGCAAGCTTCCTTCGCCAAACTTTTGGAAGGAATCTCGAAGTGGCACGCGAAGCGAATCACAGAAGCTTTTGCGTCGCGTAAGCCGACGGTCTACGAGGCCTACAACGCCTCCACCTACTACGCCACGCACCAGATGCGCAGTTACCGGACGGCCTTCGATCTTCTGGAGCGCATCAACTGCAACTTCCAGAAGCACTTCCCGCTGTATCTCAACTAGTCCCCGCCAATACAATCCCGAGAATCAGGAGGTGAAACCATGTCCACGCGCGGATGTGTCGCAATTGGGACGCCTTCCGACTGGCGCGGCGTCTACAACCATTGGGACAGCTACCCGACTGGCCTAGGCAAATCGGTGTGGCAACACCTTCAAGCTATTCGGGCCAACGGCAAACCTCTTACAGAGCTTGACCGCGAACTCCTCAGTTACGACGACTGGCGCGCCTATCTTAACAAGGGAATCTGTGAATACTGTGGGAAACGGACGACCCAACCTCACACAATTTCAGGAGTCATCTTCTCGCCCCGGTTGGGAGAGAAATTCGAAACCAAAGACCAGATGCGCCGATTTCTCTGCTCACTCCCGGCCTGGAAGAGTCGGAATGCAGAGATCAGGACCGTGATTGAGCGCGAATGGCAAATCAGAGCAACTATCGAGCGCACCGGCTACCCTGACCCTGACGTGCAATACCACGAGCACGACACCCGTCCCGTTGAGGAGCAACACGTCACCTCCGACAATCCCGATCCGCTCTTCATCGAGTGGGTGTACGTCATCGACCCGCAGGGGAATTTCTTGTACGTCCTCGGACACAGGCACTCCCGAGCTTCGAAGAGGATTCCCTGGAATGAGACGCCCAAGGCTTCCCCTTGTCGTCGCCCGCTCCATCGAGGCTGCAATGGCGTGCATTGGCACTATGGGAACTCACTCTGGTGGCACGAACTGGTAGGGCACTTCCACATAAATGGTGCGGAACCCAACTGGGAAGCGCTCGAAGCAAAGGGACGCTGACCTCGCCCCAGCGCTAAGCCAAGATCTTTAGTTTCGCCAAGGAAACCGCCCCTGCAAGGTGATTCTGGGGGACAGTGGGCTCTTCTCCAAGACAAGCACAACCTCTTTCTAACGCAAAATAGAGCTAGGGGCTCCCTAGCTCTTTTTTTTCAAACGATCAACAAAAGAGGGATGAGCAATGGCGTCTGGACTAAGCTCCGGCCTGTGCCCATACGCCTAAACAACGGCTCCACCCGGGCAGCGTGGCAACCATGGCCCATCTCAGATGAGGGAAGGCGCCACATTTCCAAAACGGTACTTGGATCGAGTCAAAGAGTGCGGGCTGCATGAAGCCGATGAATCCATGTCGCTTGGGGCAGACGTTCCAATACCATTTCGTAAACAACCCACCCCTTTTTGGTATAGAATGGGACCAGTTTTGGACCAGTTTTCTCGCGGTGTTCGTTATGTCTAACGCCTTGGCACTGAATACCCTGCGGGTCGGCTTCTTTCGGTTCACGATTACCCCTGTGCAGTCGCTGGAAGTGCCTGCTGTCAATAAAGGCAACATGCTTCGTGGCGGTTTCGGCCATGCCTTTCGGCGTTTATGTTACATCCCTCAATGCCGAGACATCAAAACTTGCCCTTTAGGGGCTTCGTGTCCGTACAAGACCCTTTTTGAGCCTTCGCCACCGCCCGGTGCTGATCGTCTCTCGAAGAATCAAGATATCCCACGACCATTTGTCTTCCGTGCGCCTCAGACCTACCAGACTCGATTTGAAAAGGGCGAGCGGTTCGAGTTTGGCCTACTGCTGATTGGGCGTGCTCTCGATTTTCTTCCGTATTTTGTCCTGTCGTTCCGGGAGCTCGCCGGAGAAGGGCTCGGTTTGAATCGGGCTAAATGCACTTTGGAAAAAGTTGAGGAGATCGGGGTGTCTTCGAATGGCGCCGGCCCTAATGACATCCTTGCAGGAGCGGACCGCTGTGTCCGCCCAGATGGCAGGTTGGTTTACAGCGTCGAAGACCAGGTTTTCCGGGCGACCCGGAGTGACACCGCAGACCAGTGGATCAAGACGCGCCTCCGAGAGTTTTCCGCCGCAAACGGCAACGCCTCTGTACAGTACGTGACCATCCGGTTCCTGACACCGACTTTTTTGCGCGCCGGCGGCGAAGTTGTCCGGCACCCGGAGTTTCACCAGCTGTTCAAGCGGCTGCGCGACCGCATCAACGCGTTGAGCACATTCTTTGGTGACGGCCCCCTCCACCTAGATTTTAAAGGGCTTGGCGAACGCGCCGAAAAGGTCCGAACCATTTCCGCCCAAACCGACTGGGTGGAGCGATTTCGCACGTCGTCGAAAACGGGGCAACGCCACGAGCTTTCCGGTTTCGTCGGCGAAGCTACCTACGAGGGCGAGTTGAAAGAATTTCTCCCCTGGATCGCCCTAGGCGAGCTTGTGCATGTGGGCAAGCACGCCGCCTGGGGCAACGGCTGGATCGGAATGCATGGAATCGGAGATTCTTCAAGTGACAGACGACCAGTTTGAATCCCTCACTGGGTTTCGACCTGCGGAGCACCAGCGACTATGCGCGGAGGCACTAGCTGAGGGGAGATCTGTCATTCTTCGTGCTCCCACTGGTTCAGGAAAATCAGAAGCAGTTTGGATACCCTTTCTGTTATGTCGCGGCAGGAGTTTGCCTATGCGCATGATCCATGCACTACCAATGCGCGCTCTGACCAACCAACTCGAGCAGCGGATGGGGGAGTACTCTCTGCGTACCTCGCTAAGAATCCGTGTAGCCGCCCAGCACGGCAAGCGGCCTGAAAGCGTCCTTTTCTACGCCGATGCCATCTTCGCGACCCTTGACCAAGTTGTTTCCGCTTACGCCTGCGCACCGTTGAGTCTTAGTGTCCGTCAAGGCAACATCCCCGCAGGTGCTATCCCCGGTAGCTTCATGGTGTTCGACGAGGTCCACACGTTTGAACCTCAACTTGGGCTGCAATGTGTCCTGCTACTGACCGAACGGGCCAAAGCGCTTGGAGTCCCTTTCGTATTGATGTCGGCCACGCTGCCAACCAGCCTTGTTGAGGCTCTCCAAAAGCGCTTCGGGACCGAGCTTATTGAAGTCAATGAGGAAAATATCCCACGTCGCGGGCAACGCCGGGTTACGGTGCACATTGGCGAAGATCTGGCACCGGAAACGGTCCTCGAACTCGCGAGCCAAGATCAAAAAAAGACGCTGGTGGTTGTGAACACCGTAGACGGGGCCATCGACTTGTATGCCGCAGTTCGCAAGCATTGGGACGGCCCCATCATTCTCGCTCACTCACGGTTCTATGATGACGATCGTCTGAAGAAAGAGCAGCAGATCGAAGCTTTGTTCGGCAGGAATGCGCCCCCGGGCCGTGCCCTTCTCATTGCGACTCAGGTGGTCGAGGTGGGTCTTGATATTTCCGCTGATCTGCTCCTTACGGAGCTGGCCCCGATGGACGCCCTCGTCCAGCGCGCTGGCCGCTGTGCACGTTGGGGCGGCCGTGGCGACGCATGGGTATTCACAGAGCTCAGAACCAAGAAGCCTTACGATGACAAATTCGTTGCCGCTTCGGAAAAAGCCCTCAAAGAGGAGAGGGCGGACGGTAAGGTTCTGACCTGGCAATGGGAAAAGAACCTCGTGGACAAAGCGGACGAAATCTGCGGACGTCCCCTTGAGCAATTCATCGAGCCGCAGGCCGCTGGGGAGGTTCTCATGACGTTGGCCGAGGCCGCCTTTGCCGGCGATCCGACCAAGGCTGCGCGCGCTGTACGCGAAGGCTTTACTGTCGAAACGGCTCTGCACGACCAACCAAAGAGCCTGGGATGGGATGTTTTTCGGCTCCCGCGCGTGCGGCTGCATCCGAGCGTGTTTGCGGGGTTTGTCAAGGAAAAGCAGCCGCGAGTCTGGCAGGCCACGGTCAAGCGCGATGTTACAGACGACTATCATGGCGAAAACTGCGTGAAAGAATCGCGACCCGGCGACAAGCTAGGGGCTGCCGCTGTGTACATCATTGATCCTGCCTACGCCAGCTACCATGAAGAGTATGGCCTGCGCCTAGGTCTGCCCGGGGAACCGGCAGTTCCCGATCAAGCGAAGGAGGGGATCAAGCCCCACGCGAACCCTGAAGGACAACCGGAGCCCTGGCAAAAGCACGTTGCAAATGTTGTCGAATGCTTTGAAAAGTACGTGCGGCCTAAGGAAGGACGTGCCTTGGTGAATCTCGCCAAGTGGTTGGATAAGTCCGAACAGGACTTGCTGAGGGTGGTCAAATTGGTCTTAATCTTCCATGACGTGGGCAAGCTTACCGTCGCCTGGCAGAAAAAAATCCGACACGAACTCAAGCCCGCACTTGCGCGGGGATATTTTCTGGCCCACAGGGGAGGTGAGAAGATCCGCGGTTTGCCTCCCCATGCCACGGTTTCGGCCTGGGTAGCCACTCCCTGCCTGCGACGCGTCGCACAGCCCGAATGCACTCTA
>Ga0073934_10011017_pt1 | contig 11060 bp, 7 predicted proteins | sample LarsenN4metaG_FD_76834 | JGI IMG/M metagenome (GOLD analysis project Ga0073934, IMG submission 76834) | Hot spring sediment bacterial and archeal communities from British Columbia, Canada, to study Microbial Dark Matter (Phase II) - Larsen... ...
TCGGTTTCGGATCCGGGAACAAGGCCGGTTTCGAGCGCCCACGCATCTTCCTGGCTTGCAACCATCGTCGCGCCCGCCATTTCCTTCAGCCTCGCGAGGCCGCCGGAATGATCGACGTGGGCGTGGCTGTTGAGAAGATACTTCACATCGCGAACATCGAACCCGAGCGATCTGACATTATCCGCAATGACCCGCGCGTTCTCCGGCAGACCGCCGTCAACGAGGATATGCCCACTTGGGGTCGCAACCAGAAAACTCGAAAGGCCGCGCGTTCCGACATAATAGACCGACCCGTGGACCTTGTAAGGCTCAAATCGCTCAATCCAGTCCGGATTGGACGCCGCCCAGGGCGACGGTCGCTGCGGTTTCGCCGCGGCGCAGGACGCCGCCGCGGCCGCCAGCAGCAAAAGCGGAGCGGCGCGTTTGTTCGTCATCGACTTAAGTCCCGCTTCGATCCGCCGATCCTTGCACAATTCGCGTTGAAGGAGCGTCCCTCCTCGCGATAAACGATCATCGAAGCCTCCCTCGCCTTTCGCCGTCTGCGTCGCGACCAACCTTCCAATTCAGAAAACCGCGCGCGGCGCGCCGGTTCCGATTCGTGGTGATTGAACATATGAGCAGACTTTCTCCGATCGCCACAAGGCTGCCCGCGTCGTTCCAGATAATGCTGGCCGACATCGGATCGGCGGGCGGGCTGCATCGCCGGTGGACGCCAATTCGCGCCAACGTGTCAGCAGTGCTTTTCGATCCGCTCGATCAGTCTGTCGGCAGCGAACGCGACCGTTATTTTCCAGTCGCCCTCGCGGAGGGGCCTCGACAAGCGACAATTCACGTCACCAAGCGGGTCAGCATGACCTCCGCTTTGCTGCCAAACGCGCCGCTTCTCGCCCGCTTTTGGGACAAGCCGGACCACACGGAAATCGTCTCGACGCTGGAAGTCCCGACCGATTCGCTTGATCGCGTGATGGAAAAGAACGGGATCGCGCTTGACGTTCTCAAGATCGACGTCCAGGGGGGCGAATTCGCAATCTTGTCCGGCGCGCGCGAGGCGCTCGCCGGCAGCATTTTCCTCGCTGAGGTCGAGGTGTCGTTCCTTGAACGGTATGTCGGACTGCGCCCGTTTGACGCCGTTATCGAGCTGATGCGCAGCGGCGGATTTGACCTGATCGATGTCGGCCGCATCAAGCGCTATCGCCACAAGAACAGCTTCGGCGTCGTAAATCCAGGGCTCGGCATGGGCGACAGGGCCGGCCGCATTGCGTTTTGCGACGCGCTCTTTTTCAAGAACGATGCGCAGCTCATGGACCGAATTTCGTCAGGCGACGAATCTCTCGCCCTAAAGATCATCCTCGTTCTGCTCACCTACGGAAAAGCCGACTTCGCCGCATGGATGTTCGACCGGACGCGCGAGCGCATCGACGGCGCGCTGCGCGGACCCTTGGAAAAGCTGTTCAAAAGCCTCCGCGGCCGTCGGCTTGGGGCCTCGGGTCTCCACAGGGCGCTTGATTACTTCGCGCGCAAAGTCTGAACCTGTTCAGGCGACGACGGCTGCCGGCGTTGTCGCCTTCGCGCGAACATTGCGCCACCAGCAGCTGAACATGGTGATCGCATAGAGCAGCTTGCCGTAATCGGCCCGGCCCATAAGGTGCTCATCGAACAATCGGTCGACGGCGCGCGGTTGAAGAAAGCCGGCGCCCGCGGCGCCGCTCGAATTCCAGGCCTCGCGCGCGAATTCATTGAAGTCGCCGAGAAACCAGTCCGCCAGCGGCATCTGAAATCCCTGCTTTTTCCGCTCAAGGATCCCCGGTGGCAGCCACGGCCTTGCCGCTTCGCGTAAAACATATTTGCCGGCGCCGCGCGCCTTCAACTCCATCGGAACCGTGAGGCTCCAATCGACGAACTTGTGCGAAAGAAAGGGCACTCGCGCTTCGAGCGAATGCGCCATGCTCGTCCGGTCGAGCCGGCCAAGCAGGGCGGACGGCATATGGACGGTTAAATCGCCAAGCATGAACTGCTGCAGCATCGATTGACGCCGCCATTCCGGATCCTGGAAATATTCGTTCTCAAAATCCGCGAATGGGCGCTCACAGCGACGGACAAAATCGGGCGCAAAGACGGCCGCGCGGAGTTCAGGAGACGTGATCTGCGTGCCGGCGAGGAACCGTTGAAAGCCGCTTTTAAGGAGCGTCGCGTCGCGGAACCGCCGCAAGTGCCGGCGCGCGTAGTTCCAGCGCCGGGACGGCGCGTCGGGCAATCGATCGAGAACGGCCGCCGCCGGGGCCGCCGCACGAATGAGCGGCCGCCAGAAATCCATTCTTCGCGCATTTTGGTGGCGCTTGTACCCTGCGAAAAGCTCATCGCCCCCTTCGCCGCACAGAACGACCTTCACATGCTCTCGCGCGAGTTTTGAAACATACCAGGTCGGGATTGCCGCGCTCGCGCCGGAAGGCTCATCAAACGCCCTCTGGACGTCCGGCATCACATCCCGCGCCTTCATGAGGTCGACGGGCCGTACGACATGCTCGCAACCAAGGTGGTCGGCGATCGCTTTCGCCGCCGCCGTTTCATCAATCGAATTGCCCGGAAATCCGATCGTGAACGCTGTGATCCGGGAACTCGCCTGTTTCGCCATGGCGGCGGTCACTGCGGCCGAATCGACGCCGCCCGAAAGAAACGAACCGACCGGCACGTCCGATAACATGTGACGCCTGACGGTGGCGAGGACGCGCGAGCGGGTTTCTTCGATCCATTCAGCCTCGCTCCGGCCGCTCGCGAGCCTAATCTCCGGCGCCCAGAATCGTTTTAACGCGGAATTCCCTTCAGGTCCGATCCGAAGCACATGCCCGGGCTCAAGCTGGACGACTTGTCTGTAAATCGATCGCGGGCGCTGAATATGGCCAAAACTGAAATAATCATAGACGGCACGTTCGTCGATGTCGAAATTGAATTCGGGGATCAAGGTGAGCGCCTTCAATTCGGACGCGAATGCGAGGCCGCCTTTTTGCTCGGAGACATAAAGAGGCTTGATGCCGATCGGATCGCGCGCCAATGTCAGCGTCCTCGAGAACGCGTCCCAGATCGCGGCCCCGTACATCCCCTCAAGCTTCAGCCAGCAATCGTCGCCCCACGCCGCGAAGGCGGCGAGAAGCGTTTCAGTGTCGCTGTGCGTCTTGAAGCGAACGCCGCGCGCTTCGAGTTCGGGGCGCAATTCTTCGTGGTTGTAGATTTCGCCGTTAAAGACGATGACGAAGCGTCCTTCCGACGCGTACATCGGCTGATGACCGCCCTCGATATCGATGATGCTGAGGCGGCGCATGCCCATGCCGAAATCGCCGTCGCAGTAATCCCCGGAATCGTCAGGCCCCCGGTGTCGGATCGCATCGCATTGCGCGGCGACAATCGACCGCGGCACTGGCCGCCCGCCTCGTCTGTACCAACCGGCGATGCCGCACATTCAACGCCCCGACGTCTTGACCGGCGCATGTCAAGCAGGTGCGCCGCTTTGCGGCGAGCCTTAAGCGAAGGCCCCAATGCGGGCAAGCAGGCTCACTTCCGATTATGGGCCGCTGCCAGCGCGGAACGACGCTCGCTCCACTGGCGTCCTTGCCGAGCGCGCGCTAATTCCCGCCTCGCGAGCGCTTTTGGGGCGCGACTGACGGCGGCCGCCGCCATTTGATTGACCCGGTTCGGCGATGGACAATGAAGGGCCTTCAGCAGCGCCGCCGCGTGACGCGGCTGCAAGAGAAAGGGCCGACTTGGGGCTTTCCGGCCCTTTGCGCCGGTCGCTCCTTAACGCGGGCTGGCTGCTCGGCGGCAAGGGCGTCGGCGGGATATTCAGCCTCATCTATCTCGGTCTTGCGGCCCGAACGCTGGGCGTCGACGCCTTCGGCGCGTTCGCCCTCATCCTCGCGTTTGGACAGGCGGTCGCCGGGGTCGTGCAATTCCAGACGGCGGAAGTGCTGATTCGCTTCGGCGCGCGCCATCTTGCCGAGGAGCGCATTGATCGTTTCCTCCGCATCGTGAGTTTTTCCGCCTTGCTCGATCTTGGATCGGCCGCGGCTTGCGCGGCGTTTGCGATCGCGGCGGTCACATTCCTTGGAGGTCCAATCGGCCTTTCCGCTGCAGATCAGCTGCGCGCAGCGGTTTTTGGCGCGAGCTTTCTATTTTCGCTAAGGGGAACGCCGATCGGGATCTTGCGTCTCCTCGACCGGTTTGACGTCGCCGCGCTCAGTGAGACCGTGCTTCCGGCGTGCCGATTGATCGCCGCATTGCTGTGCTTCTTCTTCGCGCCGACGGTTGACGGCTTTCTCGCCGCCTGGGCGTGCGCGGAGCTCGTAACGACGGTCACGCTCTGGCTCGCAGCGCTTCGTCAGCTGGCGAAGAGAAATATCGAGTTTGGCGCGCTTCCGCCCGGCGTGGCCGGCGTCGCTTCCGAAAACGCCGGACTTTGGCGATTTGCGTGGTTCACCAATTTCGCGTCGACGATCACTTTCCTTTGGCAGCAGGCGCCGACGCTCGCCGTCGGCTGGGGCGCGGGGCCGGCGGCGGCCGGCGGGTTTCGGGTCGCGCAGCAGCTGGCGCAGTCCCTTTCAAAGCCTGTCGTTTCGCTGTCGCGCGCGGCATTCCCGGAATTCGCCAATTTGGCCGTTCGGCATGGCGGCGGCGCCGTCGTCAAATTCTCAAACAAGCTTTCATCGCTCGCCGCGATAGCCGGACTTGGAGCGGTTGCGGTCGTGGCGGCCTTCGGAAAGCAGCTGTTGTCGATCATCTTTGGACCGGAGTTCGCTTTCGCCGACACGCTGTTGCTGTTGCTGACCATCGCGGCTGCGATTGATTTCTGGGGGTTCGGGCAAGAACCCGCCTTGCTGGCGTTAGGGCGGCCTGGCGTCGTGCTTGCGGCGCGCGCGGGACTTGGCGTCGCCTTTCTCGCTCTTCTGGTCGCGCTGTTGATTTCGTTCGGCGCGACCGGCGCCGCGGCGGCGGCGATTGTCGGCCGCCTCAGCTATCGAATCGCGACCACCTGGCTCCTCAGGCGATATGGCGCGTGACCTGCCGCCTATTCGGCAAGCCAGGACTTCAGCGCGCCATTCTGCGCGGCGAGTTCCGCCGCAATCAGTCGAACTATATGAAATCCGACGGAAGCCGCCGTCCAGAAGGCGACAGCGAATAGACCGATGATCGGCGCTCCGGCGATCGCCGAGATGGTCAAAATCGCGAGATTCGGATTGCGCCTCGACGTGACATGCCGGAACCAATAGTCAACCGGTCGCCAAATGTGAATTTCGATCTTGAAGCGGCGAACGAAATAGCCCTCGATCAGTCGGCCCGTAATATAACCGACGAGGATGATCCAGAACGCCGCCAAGGCGTCGCTCGCAGCGAATCCCGAAAGCTCGCCTTTCGCCACGGATCCGGTGGCCCAGGCCCAATACCAGAATGGCGGATGAATGAGATCAATCCCGTGATCGTAGACGTTTCCCCACTTTGACGACTGCAGCGTCACCCGCGCAAGCTTGCCGTCGACCGTATCGAGGAAACACATCAGCCAAGCCGCGATGAGGCCGATCGCGAATTGGCCGTTCATGAAGAGAAAGAACGCGGAAATTACCAGGACGAGGCTTGCCGTCGTGATGACGTTCGGGTGAATGCCCAATGCGGCGGCAAGGCGCGTCGCATGAAACGCCGGCTCTGGAAGCACGAACTTCGTCACAAAATCCGTCGCCCCCTTGTACGAGCCCTTGAACAAGCGACGCTCCATCTCATCCTTGCGCTGCAAAGACGCTCTGGCGATCACCGGCTCTTCGCGCTTGCGAAGGCGCTGATTGTAGGTTCCGCTGATTTCGGCGGCTGTGTAGAGCGTCACAGCCTCGCCGTCAGCGATCGAGCCGGCTTCCGCATCGGCCTGCAGGCGATCGGCCCAGCGGCGGCCTTCAGCGCCCCGGCACATCGCGGCGGCGAGGCGTTCATTGCCGTCTTCGCCCTTCGTTGCGAGGGCGGCGAGCCGGGTCTTGGCGAAATCCGCGATGACGCGCTCGTCAAAAACGTAGCCGGCGTTCGCGATCAGAACGTTGTCGAAAGCCGGCGCCTCGTCGGCATTATCGATGACGGGAAGCCCAAGGCGAGAAAAGGTCGCGCGCAGCCGATCGCGCCCGGAGAGCGAGAACAGCGACGCCTCCGACTCGCCGACGGCGAGCGCGGCGATGCGGTTCGTTTCAACGTCCAATGCGATTTTGCCCCGCGCCAGATTCACAACTAAGCCACATCGACAATCTGCCAGAAAAATTCCGCCGCGCAAGGCTCGTCCTGCGGCGCATTCCGGCGAAAACTATCAGCGCTTTCATGGGCTTACGGCGCCGCGACGGCGCGGATCGGCCGACATCCGTCGGCAGCCGAAAGGCCGGGCCGACGCCTATGCCGAGGCGACCGGAGAAGCCTATTTTGAGGCGAGGCCGTCACAGCAAGACCGCAACCGTTCATGAAGCCTGAAATCACCGCCACCATCGCGAAGTTCGGCCATCCGGCGACGCTCGTCGGCGATCTGACTTGGTGGGCGGCGCTTTATCGACCGAAGCAGGTGACGCTCGGGTCGCTTGTCCTTGCCGCAAAGTGCCCCGTGACGTCATTTTCAGATTTGCCCCCGGCGGCGTTCTCTGATCTCGGCGAAGCCGTTCGACGCGTCGAACGGATGCTTTCCGCGTTCTGCCAATATGAAAAAATCAACTACCTGATGCTGATGATGGTCGATCCGCATCCGCATTTTCACGTAATCCCGCGATACGGCGCGCCGCGAACTTTCGGGAGCATCGTCGTCGCAGATCATGGCTGGCCGGGTCAGCCCGCGCTCGATCAGGCGATCATGCTGACGAAGGAGATTGAGGCCCGTGCAATCTCAGAGCTCCGCGCTCTCTGGCGATCAAGCGATGGCGGATGAGGGACCATGACGGCTGAAATCGGACGACCCGGAGGCGGGTTCAAGACGCCGCTTCACGCAACGATCCGCAAGCGCTCCCATTGCGCGGCGAGCCGCGATACGGCTTCAAGATCGGACGGAAAATCGATCTCGCCCCAACCGAGATTTCCAATGTCGGTCGCGCCGACGTGCCCTTCTTTCGCGAGTCGATCAATCACTTGAAGATACCAGGCGCCGACGCCCCAGCCCTCGCGCATGCTGATGTCCATTGTCGCGCGGAAGCGCGCCGGCCCATCGCCCTTGAAGATGACGAGACCGATCGATTCGGCGTCGGTTTCGCTCGGCATCAAAGTCTTGCCGACCGCCGACACGCGATCGCCGTTCAGCGACACCTTCATATCGTCGCTGTCATAAGCGCTCTTGCGGTTCACCGTGAGATTAATCGCCGCCGCCGCCCCGTCGATGATCCTCGGCAAGACCGCGACTTCAAAAAGCGAATCGCCGTTCACGATCATGAAGTCGCCGTCCATGAAGTCGCGAGCCATCCAGCAGGACGCAAGGTTGTCGGCGATCGCATAAAAGGGATTGAAGATCGTCGTGACGCGCGTTCCGGCGCTCGGCATGCGAGAAAGCGCGTCTTCGACCATCGCCGCCTTAAAGCCGGTTACGACGACAACCTCGTCAATTTCACGAGACTGGCCAAGCGCTTCGATCTGCCATTGAAGCACTGATCTAGACCCGACAGGCAGAAGGCATTTCGGCCGGTCCATCGTCAGCGGCAGCAATCGGGATCCTTGTCCCGCACTCAGCACAATCGCCCGCATCATTCTCTCCAAGTCTTTGCCGGCGCCGGCAATCCAAGCGGCGAATGTCGTTTCACGCTCCGGCGCGTCGCCATTCGATTCCCTCAAAGAGGACGTGGCGCGCGCCTGTCAAGTCCGGCGGGCCGGCATGGCCCGGCGGCGCGCCGCAAATCACGGATTGTCGGATTTTTGCATCACATCGCCGCGCCGGATCGCCGAGAACTCAGGCCCCCGCCGGGCTCGGGTTAAGGCCGGGCTCGGGACCCTGGCGGGACCCCGCGGTCGGCACCGACGAAGGCGGCGCCATGTCGCCGATATCCGTCGGCTCCTTGCGGACGACCTTTTCGCCGCGAAGGATCGCGTTTATTTCATCGCCCGTAAGAGTTTCGTATTCGAGAAGCGCCTGCGCAAGGCGCTCCCAATCGGCGTTTCGGTCCGTCAAGACCTGTCGCGCGCGATCATAGCCCTCTGTCACGAAACGGCGGATCTCTTCTTCAATCAGCTTCGCCGTGTCGCTGGAAATTGATTTCGTCCGGGCGATCGACTGGCCGAGAAAGACTTCGCCTTCGTCCTCCGCATAGGCGATCGGACCAAGCTTTTCCGAGAGGCCGTATTGAGTCACCATTGCGCGCGCGATTTTCGTCGCGTGCTCGATGTCCGATTGCGCGCCGGACGTCACTTTCTCCTTCCCGAACTTCAACTCCTCGGCAACGCGCCCGCCCATCGCCATGGCGATGCGCGCCTTCATCTGTTCGAACGACATGGAATAACGGTCGCGCTCAGGGAGATACTGCACCATGCCGAGCGCGCGCCCGCGCGGAATGATCGTCGCCTTGTGAACGGGGTCATTGCCGGGCACTGAAATGCCGACGAGGGCGTGACCCGCCTCATGATAGGCGGTCAGCATCTTTTCCTCTTCCGTCATGACCATTGAGCGACGTTCGGCGCCCATCATGACTTTGTCCTTGGCATCGTCGAATTCCTTCGACGTAACGAATCTCTTGCCTCGTCTGGCCGCGAGCAGCGCCGCTTCGTTGACGAGATTTGCGAGATCCGCGCCCGAAAATCCGGGCGTTCCGCGCGCGATCGTCCGAAGGTTCACGTCCGGCGCGAGCGGCACTTTCTTCGCATGCACGTTGAGGATCTTCTCGCGGCCGACAACGTCCGGGTTCGGCACGACGACCTGACGGTCGAAACGGCCCGGACGCAATAGCGCCGGGTCAAGAACGTCGGGTCGGTTCGTCGCGGCGATGAGGATGATTCCCTCGTTCGATTCAAATCCGTCCATCTCGACGAGGAGCTGGTTCAACGTCTGCTCGCGCTCGTCATTACCGCCGCCAAGCCCGGCGCCGCGATGGCGCCCGACCGCGTCGATTTCATCGATGAAGATGATGCAGGGCGCGTTCTTTTTCGCCTGATCGAACATGTCCCGCACGCGGCTCGCGCCGACGCCCACGAACATTTCGACGAAGTCCGATCCCGAAATGGTGAAGAAGGGCACGTTCGCTTCGCCCGCGATCGCCCGCGCAAGCAAGGTCTTGCCGGTGCCCGGCGGGCCGACAAGCAGCGCGCCTTTGGGAATTTTTCCGCCGAGCCGCTGAAACTTCATCGGATCTTTGAGGTACTCGACAATTTCCTCAAGCTCTTCCTTCGCTTCGTCGATGCCGGCGACATCGTCGAAGGTGACGCGTCCTTGGCGTTCCGTCAGGAGCTTCGCCCGGCTCTTGCCGAAGCCCATCGCTTTTCCGCCGGCGCCTTGCATCTGGCGGACGACGAAGAAGAAGAACGCGAGAAAGATGATGAAGGGCAGGATGTTGAACAGCACGGACAACAGCAGCGGCAACTGCTCCTCGGGCTTTATTTCGGTCTTCGCGCCAGACTGATTGAGCTTATCGGCGATCGAAACGCCTGATCCTTCGGGGATCGCGGTCACGAAGGCTTTGTCGTCGGCCAAAGTGCCCTTGACGTTTTCCCGGTCGATCTGAGCGGTCTTGACCGCGCCCGCTTCAATTTTCGCGACGAATTCCGAATAGGAGAGTCGCTGCTCCGGCGGCCCCGGCTTCTGGAATTCAAAGCGCTGGAGGGCGAAGATGAAGAAGACAAAAACGAGGCCCCAAATCAGCAGATTGCGTCCATTCATCCAAAAAGTCCTTTGCGGCCGGTGGGGCAGGCTAAAAGATAGGTGTTAAGGAAGCGCGGCGCCACCGGCCGCGTTCACAAATGTGTCAGATTGCTCGAACCTGTTAACCGGACGGAAAAAGCGCTCTTCCGCGAGCGGCGTCGCCGCGTCGGACGCGCCTGCCGCCGCAACGAGGCGCCCGCGCACCCAGAGGCCAGGGGCAGCCATCAAGGCTGGTTCGTCTTCGACCGCTGCAGCAAGCTTTCGCGCTTCTTGGCCCAAGGGACGCACGACCCCCTCAGCGTCCATGTCGTTCCGGACGATAAATCTGCGGTCCCAGAGGATGCAAGCGCGCGCGCCGATCGGGTGCGGCCCGCTTGCGGCCGCGCCGCTTCGGCCCAAGAGGCTCGCAGGCTCGCGACAGATGCGGATGGCGTCATCAATCCGGATCAGCGCGCCGCCCAGGGTCGACCGGCCCTGACGTTGCGCGCTTTGCAGCATCGCAAGCGCGGCCGAATCCGTCGTTCGCCGCTTGGCGCCGCTGACCGCCGCAACGAGGCGCGCGATCAGCGGCGCGTCGTCTTCTGAAACCGTCTCTGTGCGGAGGGCGACGCCGCCAAACGCATCAAAGGCGCCCTCTAGCGCAGCAAAGCGGTCATTTTCGCACGCCGTCAACCGCCCGGCTGCAGCCCGCATCTCGGCGGCGGTCATGACCAAAGCATCTACCGAAAGAACGCTTGCACGTTCGAGCCTGCCGAGGACGCTTCGAACCCGAACGCGTTCAAACGACGGGTCGCGATTTGACGGGTCGTCGATGAAACTCGCGCCGGCGCGTTCGAGATATTCGATGAGCCGCTGCCGACGCACGTCGAGCAGAGGACGAAGGAGCCGCAATGGCGCTGACGGCCCGGCAGCCACGAGCGTATCAGGGCTCATGGCGCCAAGACCTCGCGGCCCGGATCCGCGCGCAGCGCGCATCAGCACGGTTTCGGCCTGATCGTCTGCAGTGTGGGCTGTGACGATCGCCTCGGCGTCGAGATGCAGGGCGCGTTCCGACAAGAGGAAATAGCGCGCTTCGCGCGCAGCTTCTTGAACGCCTGCTTTGGGCTTCCGCCCAGTCCATTCAAGGATGTCGTGCCTCAGACCGAGCTCGCCGGCGGCGCGGCCGACAAACGCCGCCTCCTCGCGCGCGCCGGCGCGCAGGCCGTGATCGACTGTCGCAATATCA
>Ga0073934_10011018_pt1 | contig 11058 bp, 9 predicted proteins | sample LarsenN4metaG_FD_76834 | JGI IMG/M metagenome (GOLD analysis project Ga0073934, IMG submission 76834) | Hot spring sediment bacterial and archeal communities from British Columbia, Canada, to study Microbial Dark Matter (Phase II) - Larsen... ...
AGTATAGCAATCCGCCTGACCGACACAAGCAGCGCTGCTAGCATTGCCGGCATCTGCTCACAAACCGCTGCCTCTATAGGGTTTACGCCATCGAGTCCGCACGTTTTGCCCGTGGAAAACATGTCGCTCACGCCACCGCCGCCTGGAGTTCTTTCCAGAGCCGCCGCTGTTTTCGCCAGTCGGGGACGGCGGCGATGGGGCGGAGGTGTCGCTCTTGGATTGGTTCCTTGCCGCGCTCGATCCGCGGCAGGAACAGCACCTCTTCTTGGATGTCGGGGGCCAGATGCAGCAGATTCATGATCTGCGTGACGCGCGCCCGACTGACATGGCCCAGGCGCGCAAGTTCCGCCTGATCGCTCACGAGTCCTTGGCGCACAAGTCCGTCAAAGCGGATCGCAAGCGCCAGGAGTTTCGACACCCACGGCAGTCGTCCCGGCTCGACCGTCGGTTCGGGGGTTGGGCCGCGCTCCAGGTGCTTGCGACCGTTACGGCCGGCGCGGAAGTAAACCTTGGTCCGAAATGTGAGGCCCTTGGTCATGCTGCGTCCTCCATCGCGTCGCGGTCGGCCAACGCCTTGATCCCACTGGGGTGAAAGGTGATGGCAATCGTGCCGTCGCGCCCGTCGTAATCGATCCGTTCGATCAACAGTTGCAGCAGTCGGCCCTGCTCGCGGGGGCTAAGCGTTTCCCAAATCAGGTCGAATGCCGCCAGGGCCCTGGCGGCGTTGGCCTCATCGATCAAGTCACGCTCGAGCCGCTGTCGCTCGTCGCCCAACTCGCTCAACCGTCGTTCCGTCGTTTGAAGGCGGTGTTGTACGTCAGCCTGGAGCGCCGCGGCGATGCCGCCGGCGGTCGCGGCGCCCAGTTGCCCGATCAGTTTCTCCCTCTCGCGCTGGTGCCCGGCCAGCTCGCGTGCGAGGCGTCGTTCCTCGGCTACGATCTCGTCGATCCGTTCATCCGCATGGGCTCGAGTCTGGCGCACCGTTTCCGCAACGAGCAGCGGATCGCGGCCAATGTCCTTGATCTGTTCGACCACGAACCGCTCGATTTCGCCTGCGGGGATCGACTTCGACGGACAGGACTGCCAGCCCCGCTTCTGGGCCGAGGAGCAGACGTAGTAGCGGTAGCGCTTCGTGCCATCGCGCGTGGAGTGCGTGGGCGACATCGAACAACCGCACGGAACGCAGTGAAGCAGGCCCTTGAGGATGGCCCCGAACTTGTTCCGCACCATCGCCCCGCCCGTGCGGCCATTCCGTTGGAGCTTCGACTGGACTTGCCGCCACAGATCGGCGCCAATGATCGCTTCGTGCTCGCCGTCGTGGAGCTCGTCCTTGTAGCGGACCTTGCCTGTGTAGGCGACGTTGGTGAGCAGCTTGTAGAGGCTGGTCTTGGTGAACGGCTTGCCGCCGCGCTCGTGGCCCTTGCGGGTGGTCCAGCGCTTGTTGAGCCAGCCCCGCTGCTCCAGTTCCTGTACGACCGGCAGCAGCGCCTCGTGCTGCACGTACAGCTTGAAGATGGCCCGCACCCGCTCGGCCTCGTCAGCGTTGACCACCAGTCGGAACCCCTGCGGGTCCACGTCGTAGCCCAGGATGGGATGCCCGCCGGCCCATTTGCCCTTGCGGCGCGTGGCGGCGATCTTGTCCCGCGTCCGCTCGCTAATGATCTCCCGCTCGAACTGGGCGAACGACAAGAGCACGTTCAGCACTAGCCGGCCCATCGACGTGGCCGTGTTGAACTGCTGCGTCACCGAGACGAACGAGACGCAATGCTTCTCGAACGTCTCCATCATCCGGGCGAAGTCGAGCAGCGACCGGCTGAGGCGGTCCACCTTGTAGACCACCACGCAGTCGATCTTGCCGGCCTCGATGTCGGCCAGGAGGCGCTTCAAGGCCGGCCGCTCCATGTTGCCGCCGGTGAAGCCGCCGTCGTCGTAGCGGTCGGGCAGGCAGGTCCAGCCCTCGCTGGCCTGGCTTTTGACGAACGCCTCGCCCGCCTCGCGCTGGGCGTCGAGCGAATTGAACTCTTGGTCTAGGCCTTCTTCCGTGGACTTGCGCGTGTAGATGGCGCAGCGTAACGCCGGCCGCGTCGGCGACGGCGTCGTTTGTGACCTGGGTCGCGTCATCGAGCGGCCTCCTTTCCGAGGCGGAAGAACTGAAACCCGTTGCAGTGCGAGCCGGTGATGGCTTTGGCCACGGCGCTCAGCGATTTGTAGGTCTCGCCCTCGAACTCGAAGCCGTCGGCGAGCACCTTCACCTCGAGCGTCTCGCCCTTGTAAACGCGGGTGATGACGCTGCCGGCAATCGGAACCCGCCGGTCACCGCTTGTAGTCAGGCGGCACGTTCGCGTTCGCGTCGCGGCGTCAGCGCCGGCGGGCGGCGACTGGGGGGCCTGGCGGCGAATGTCGGCATCGTTGGCCAATTCCGCGGCCCGTCGCCGCGCCCGCTCGGTGAGGTCGCCTTCAGCCAGCGACTGCAATTGCCAGATGATCCGTTTGACGAGCCACTGCTTGTGGCGGCCGTTGGTGGACTCACCGAATACTTCGGCGTACCGCGCCCGCAGCGCGTCCACCGACATGCGGTTGAGCGCCGCCAGTTCTTTTCCAACGTTCAGGTCCATACATCGCTCCTTGGTTTGAGGTCTCGAAACCGTTAACCCGTGTGGACACTGAGCACGGTTTCGTGAAGAACCTCAAGGCCGGCGGTGGAGGATTCCGGCGGCTTTCCCTGGCGGTCGTCGGTGGGCAGCGCGGCCCGCTGGCGCAGACGCAGCACGCCGGCCGCAAGAATGGTCGCGACTTCGCGGAAGCGCTCGTCGGGCGTCAGGCGCGCAGCATCGGCGCAGGTGGGCATGTGGAACGCTCGGAAGAAGACGGTCGCCAGGCGATGGCCGCGAACCCAGGCGACTTCGATGCGGATCGCGCGGCCGTATGCTGTTAACCTACCGGACGCGGTTTCGAGTTGTCGGAAGTCTCGGGCCAATCCATCGAACCAGCCCTGCATCGTCCAGAAGCTATTTCGCGGATTGAGCTCTGGGATCGCGTGCATCTGCACGCAGCCGGATTTCGACCTCATTGCGGAACAACGTGTAATCGCCAATGAGTCGGTGGTCGTCGCCCAACACCATGTCGTGCCGGCGGGATGGGTTGCGCCGTCCTTCTTTTTCGACCAGATCGACTGGCCGCCCAACGAGCGCGGTGAACTCGTCCTCCATCGTCGTCAGGTCCCGCAGGCTCCAGGTCGCGGCCGGATGGAAGGAAACCGGCACGTCCACGTCGCTGCCCATGGCGAAGTCATCGCACAGGACGGACCTCCAAAAGGGCTAATTCGGCAATCTTCGAGCGCCGTGCGAAACCCGCCATGCGATCCGCGGGGATCAGTCGCTCCACTCGCCCCGTGACCGTGTCGCGTAGAAGCGTCAGCGTTAACCGCTGAGCGCAAGTTAATAAGGGTTGCTTTCGGGGGTGCGAGAACAACCGGGTTGTTAACCCACGACGGGTTGTTAATCAGAGATTCCGAGAGTTCGGGGCCAAAATCTCGGGGGTCCGAACGCAACCCTCACGGTTCCTCTCGGACCCCGGTTGATCTCTCCCGAAACGGAGAGAGTTTCCATCCCGCGTTCGTCGTCGCAAGTCTCTTTGCGGCAACGCTGTTTACGCAAAACGCCCGGCTGCCGATTTCTCGGGGCCGGGCGTCAACTGGTTTGGCGTCAGATTTCGTAGAAAAGCAAAAAGCTCCGCGAAAGGAACCCTCTTCGTAAAATATCTCTCCGACTCCGTCGCCGTAACTCGTGATACCGACGCCAGATAGCAATTTCGAGTCCCTCTCGGTCGGCAGCCGTGCGCAAGGAACCATCTTCAAAATAACCAGCGACCGCAGCGTCTCGAACGATACCTCGCCCGGCCAACCGAGCAGCAGCTTTTTTACGCGGTTCCTCGCACTGAAATAACCAAACACCGTCCAGAATGCTCTCGGACAGGTACACGACGTTTGCGAACAACGCCAAGGCAGAAGGCCTGTGTTCTTCTGGTATCACGCCTGTATTGACGAGCTTTTCAATGCGCTCGTGATAGGTACTGTTACCCCACTTCCCTCTGTGACGATAGGGCGATGCGCGCTCCAGGATCTCGACCAAATTGATCTTGGCGACCACGTCCTCCTGCTCCAGGATCCTGGGATGGTAGAAGTTGTTGGTTAGAGGCATAGGTCCCCGCTCCGCCAGGCCTGCAGTGACCCGCGAATGATGGGTGCAAGTAATAGCGGCCGTGCCTAGCCCCACACAGATTCATCCGCGGTCACCGTGGCCAATCTCCATTTCCGCGACTATCGCGCGCGCCTTGTTTATGGCTCTGGCCATCGCTGCCAGGTGGCCCTGTCATCGCCTCGAATTCCCCTTGAGCCGCCGGGCCTGCTCCGTAAGTTGCACCAACTGATCGGCGGTTAACCCACTGGCCTCCCGAAGGAAGGCGCCTAAGTACGCAGGTTGCTTTCGGAAAATTCTTCGGAGTTCCTCCGGCACGCGGTCGGCCAGCGCGATCAATTCGTCAGGGTTCTCGTCGAGAAGCTCTGCCATTCGGCGCACGCGCTCCGCCGTCGGGGGTGTCTCCACCTTGCCCTGTTCAACATGCGACAAGTAGGTCGGGCTTACTTCGACAAGCTCCGCGAACTTGCGTAGGCTGAGTCCTTTCGCCAGGCGGCGAGCCCGGAGGTATTGACCGAATCTCTGAGTCGTGCTCTTCATGCCGTTCCCACTTCCGTACCGACGCCCATGCGGGAGGCAGCCAGGGCACGGAGCTGCGCTTCGAGTTCCTCGTACTGCCCTAGATGTGCCCGCATCAGGCTCTTCCACAACCTGCCGTGGTTTGGGACGAAAAAGTGCAGGAGTTCATGAACTATCACGTAATCCTGAAGCTCGTCTGACAGGTCCAGCAGGGAAACATCGAACGTTAGCCGGCCCGATGTCGAACACGATGCCCACTTCGTCCTCATCGGGCGCAGTACCACCGATCTGGCCGTCACGTTAAGCTGCTTAGCCCACCGGGCCACGCGTGCCTTGAACTCCGCCTTGTTGACCGTCGTCGTATTCATTTGATCGCATAGGCCTTCATGAGCAGTGAGAAGAGGTTGTCCACGATCTGGGCGACCTGGTCCAGATCGTCCATCTCGGCATAGACCGCAAACGTCACTTCCTTGCGGAGCTCACGCAGCTCGGCCTCGCTCGCCCGCCAATTTGGATGTTCCACGAACGCGCTCTTGATCTTGGCGCTGACAGCCTCCGCATTCGTCACGCCAGAATCGAGCAGGGTGCGATAGACGAAGAACGTAAGCGCGTCCACTCCCTTCTCGGCCTGCTCCGTCTTCCTCTGCTCATTCTTCTGGACCTCGGTAAAGAGTTCATTTAGGGCGTCTTGCGTGCTGACCTGGCGGTCCTCAAAACTCTCCTGCACCGCTCTTGCCCGGTCCGCCATCGCAATCAGGAACGGATCGTCGCTCTGTTCCTCGGCGGCCTTCTCAATGCTCTTGATCAGGTTGATGACCTTCGCGTTGTCTCCGCCGAATTTTTTCTTGATCAGCTCAACGGTCTGCGCGTTGATCTCCACGAAGTCGGTGACCGTTTCGACCGATCCTGTTCCCACGTGTCTCTGTACCAGCTCGTTGGTCTTCTTCTGGAAGGCTCGGTCCACGTACACCTTCTTCGTGTACGCATTGCGAACCACATCGTAGATAGCCGAAAGGGTCGCGTAAGCGTCAATGAACGGCCGCATGAACGGGTCGGGCGAGATGATCTCGTAGAGCATCTCGATCTCTTTGTACTCCTTGAAGAATTCCTTGCGCCGCTCCTTGTCCCGAAAGTGCTCAATGAGGTCGTCCACGTCCTTGTCGTCGAAACTTCGCTCAATCAGCCGAATGTACTGCGGCGCCTTCTGCTCCATCTTGTTCTTGAAAAGGACCTTGAGCAGGTTGAGGTCCTTCACAATGGCATTCACTTCGTCGCTGTCGAACGCGAGTGCCTTTTCGAGCTTGTCGAAGATGCCCACGAAGTCCAGCACGAAGCCGTGCGGCTTGACCATTTCCTCGGCCTCATTCTCGTAGGGCCGGTTCACGCGGGCGATGGCCTGCAGCAGCGTGTGGTCCCGCATCGGCTTGTCCAGGTACATCGCGTAGAGGATCGGGGCATCGTAGCCCGTAAGCAGTTTCTCAGTGACAATCAAGATCTTGGGCAGCTTGCCGAACTTGGCGAAATCCTTGCGGATGTGTCGCTCCGTCTTTTCGTCGAGGTGATGCGCCTTTAAGTCGGCCGTGTCGTTATGGTCCGCCGTGTAGACGACGGCCGAGTATTCAGGAGGCAGGTACTTGTCCAGCGCTTTCTTGTACTTGGCGCACGCCGGCCGATCCACGGCGACCAAGAATGCCTTGTATCCGAGCGGCTCAACGTTTCGGGTGTAGTGCTCGGCCACGTACTTCGCTACCTTGTCAACACGCTCATCGCCCTTGAGAAAGTTCTTCAGGTTGACGGCACGGTCAAGTATCTTGTTCAGTTCCTCGATGTCGCAGATGCCCTCTGTTTCAGCCAGTGAGAGGAACTCCCGCTCCATCAACTCATCGGGCACCAACATTTCGTTTGGGGCCAGGGCATAAAAGAGAGGTAGCGTCGTGCCGTCCTCAATACTCTCCTTGATCGAGTATTTGTGCAGGTAGCCCTGCGGCTGGTCGTCGACGCCGAAGGTCTTGAACGTTCCCTGGCCGTAAGCTGTCTTGTCAATCGGCGTACCGGTAAAGGCGATGAACGTCGCATTAGGCAGGCCGGCCATCAGGAAATTGCCCAAGTCGCCGCCGGTTGTGCGGTGTCCTTCGTCGATGAGCAGGTAGATGTTGTGCCGAGCGTTGATCGCTGCCGGCATGTCGCGGAACTTCTGGATCGTGCTGATGATGATGCCGCGATAGTCGTTTTTCAGCAGTTTGACCAGCGTAGCGATCCGGTCCGCGTGCTCGACGTTGCGCAGCCCGAGCGCGGCCAGGTTCTTGAGCATCTGGTCTTCCAGTTCGTTGCGGTCGATCAACAGGATGATCGTCGGTTTGTCGCTCTCCGGCGCCTTGAAGAGCATTTCCGCTGCCTTGATCATCGTGTAGGTTTTGCCGCTGCCTTGCGTGTGCCAAACCAGCCCGCGCCTTCGCTTTGAGTCGTGGCACCGCTCGATGACCTTTCTGACCGCCGCCGTCTGGTGCTGCCGAAGAATGTACTTTTGCAGCTCCTCATCCTTCTCAGCGAACACGATATAGTTCCGCAGCAAGTCGAGGACGTGCTGGCGGTCGCAAAAGGACTTGATCTTCGCTTCGAGCTGCCCGATCTTCTGGTGTTTCCAGTTGAAGATGTTGCGGCGGATCAAGTTCCAGGTCACGCCGTAGGAAAAGCCGATGGCCTCCGTCGCGGTGAAGATCATTTCCGGCACGAACAGTTCCGGCGTCTCGTTATGGTAGCGACGGATCTGATCGATCCCGATGGCGATGGCCTCATCCTTATTGGCGTTCTTGCACTCGATCACCAGCACCGGGATGCCATTGATCAGGAAGACCACGTCCTCGCGGTTTCCGTAATGGCCATTGTGGATGTAGAACTCTTCCGTCACGTCAAAAACATTGTTCGACGGGTTCTCATAGTCGATCAGCTTCAGGTCAAGCTCGCGGTTCTCCTCGGCGCAGAAGAACTTGCCGGTGTTCCGCAGGTAGCCGAGGAATTCGCGGTTGCCGTAGATGCTGGCCTGCAGGTGCCGAAGCTGCCCGACCAGCGCTCCCTCGCTCTCGGTGTACTTCGGATTGAACTCGCGGACCTTCTGGTACAACATGCCGTCAAAGTAGAGCGACGCCTTGGCGGCCCGTTCCGCGGGCGTGCCGCCTCCCGGGTTGAACCCGCGTCGCGCCTCGGCCTCCGCGCGCGGCACGAAGGTCCAGCCGATTTCCTGGGCGTACTGGAGAATCCTGCTCTGCACTGTCTTGTATTCGCCTGGCGCAGGCATCAGACGACCTCCTCCAATTCGGCGTCGGCCGATTCCAGGCCAAGCTCCGGCAAATCAAGGTCGTTGACCCGAATTTGGGCGGTCATGAGTTGGTGGAGCAGCGTGCGAAACAGCGCTTGAAGATGATCGCGCTTGGAACAATGACCTTGCAGCTTGGAATCGAGGGTTGCAGCCGCGCCAGCAATCTCAGCCTGTTCGTCAATCTCCGGCTTCGGGACCAGCATCCGCTGAATGGTCCCCCGGTTGATATTGAATTTCCCGTCAGCCGTGCGCACTGCTCGACCGGACAGGAAGGACACGCCCGCCTGAGTGCGCGAGTACTCGTCAATGAACTCCGGAACAAGCTGATCGGGGCAGACGCGAACACGGATTAGGTACGAGGCGAAGTAGCATGTGTCGCCAAGCTCACCACGATACATCGAACATCGGCCGGCGTTTTCCTGCACGCCATTGGTCCTAACGAACAGAAGATCGCCGTGGCGAAGCTTAAGGGCCTCGATCTCATTTGTTTTCGGCTGGCCATATTTGAGGTCATGCAGGTCCACGTGACCGCCCACCACATTAGGGATGCGAAGAACGGGGAAACCGTCGCGCCTGTAGTCACATTTGACGGACGTGCCGTATTGAAAGGACCCGGAAGCATCGCCAAGAGCGACAACGTCCCAACTCTGCGGGATCGGGCCGATTGCGGTTTGCTTCTGGGGTTCGCCGCGGGTGCCCTCGGTGAAGAGCTTGTGCATCAGGGCCTTCTTGAGTTCGGTGACAAGCGCAATCAGCCGCTCCTGCTGCTCAATCGCCCGCTGCACCAGCGACAACACGGCCGCAATCTTCCGCTGCTCCGGTACGGGGGGAACGGGTACGACAAATGGCCTCAGCTTGCTCCAAGATGTTCGGGGATGATTCACGCCAGACGTCGTGGCCTTGGCGCGGTCGACGAAAGGGTCTGAATGAACGAGGTATGTTAAGAATTCGGGCAGCATCGAGCCGTTCGGCCTGATCACGATGATGTCGGTTGAGCAGATACCGTCGAAAGGGGCAAGGACCGCCTTGCGAAGATAAGGCCGAAGTTTGCCATACAGCACGTCACGCCTTCGAAAGACAGTCTTGGCACTGACCACTTGTGTTGGATCGCCAATGCCGACAACGGCAGGAAATCCGGACGCCAGGTGCTCAAGTCCCAAGTACGGTCGACCATTGGCGTCGGATGGATCGCAAGAATCGGACACCATGCTGCAGCACGTGCCGATCGGTCGCACGTCCCAGTCTTCGGGTCGGCGATGCAAAACGTACTCGTCCATCTCACACCCGCAGCTTTTGCAGAACCGCCTTCAGCGTCGCAGTGGTCTCCGCTGCCTCCGCCTCGACTGCATCAAGCTCATCAACGATCTCGCTTATCGGCCGGTATTCCTCGGCGTCGCTGACGTGGACGTGGCGCGACGGCGAGATGTTGTAGTCCGTGCGGGCGATCTCCTCCTTTGTCACGATCCGGCTAAACTTCGCCTCTTCCCGCCAGGCGAGAAACGTCGAGGCGATTCGTTCGATACCGTCTTCGGGGATGTAATTCTTCGGGTCTCCCTTGACGAAGACCTTGCTGGCGTTGATGAGCAGCATCTTCCCCTGGCGGTCTTTCGGCTTGGCCTTGTTCAAGAACAAGAGGATGCCGGGCGCCGTCGTGTTGTAGAACATGTTCTCGGCGAGATAGATCACGCCCTCGATCAGATCGTGCTCGACGAACCACTTGCGGACCTCTTTTTCCTTGTTCTTGTTGGCGTTGCCTGAGCCGCGCGAGGCCGCGCCGGTATCAAGCACGATGGCCGCCCGGCCGGTGCCGTTCAGGGAGGCATGCATGTGCTGCACCCAGCCCCAGTCAGCCGACTGCTTACCGGGGAAACCGGCGCCTTGTGGAAAGCGGCCCAGTTCGTCAGCGTCGTAGTCCTTTTCCGTAAACCAGTCCTGGTTCCACATCGGATTAGCGACCACGCGGTCGAAGGTTTGCAGCCTGCCGCCGGCGCGGAACTTTGGGCCGCGGAAGGTGTCGCCGATCTCGATCCGCCCCTCCATGTCGTGGATGATCATGTTCATGTTGGCCATTGCCCAGGTGCTGCCGATGTACTCCTGCCCGAACAATTGCAGCGGGGCGTATTTGGACTCATTCCGCGCTGCCATCTTCGCTTCGAGGATAAGCTGGCACTTGATCAGAAGGCCCGCCGAACCGCAGCAAGGGTCGTAAACGGTCATCCCCGGCTCGGGGTCCATGATCCTCGCCATCACCAGTCCGACTTCCTTGGGGGTGTAGAACTCGCCGGCGGATTGCCCAGAGCCTTCCGCGAACTTGCGGATCAGGTATTCGTAGCTGCGGCCAATGATGTCCGGCTCGACATCCTTCAGCCCGAGCCGCTTCTCGGACACCTTCTCAATCAGGTTGGACAGCCGGTCGTCGTCTAGGTCGCGCTGGCCGTGGGTCGTGGCGTTGAAGTCCACGCGGTCGATGATTCCCTGAAGCAGCGGGTTGGCCTTGGCGATCTCCCGCAGGTGGGTCGTGAGCTGCTCGCCGATCTTGTCGGATAGCTTACGGACGACCGTCCAGACTGGGTCATCGGGATTCTGGGGCTGTAGCGGCAGGTAGAACCGGACCAGCTTCTGGTCGCGGGCAACCAGCTTGAACGCCTTGGCGCGCGAGCCTACCTTCGAGGCGATCCGGTTCAGCTCGTCGTCGAAGACATCGCACAGCCGCTTGGTGAAGATCAGCGGCAGGATGAAGTCCTTGTACTTCGGCGCGTCCTGGGCCCCGCGAATGCTGCACGCGGCATCCCAAATCCAGGATTCAAGCGATTTGTCCTTTTCGCTCATTTCCCGCTCCCATGTCCGCCCGCTGCTCGCCTCCCGAAGCGAGGCGCCAAGCCCGTGCGTGTTTGCCAAACGATAAACAGCGATGGCTATCGTAGCGGAGAGGACATTCGCTGGCAAGCTGCTAGGAGCGGTTTCTGAAGAAGGCGGCGAGGCGCTCACTTCTGCAGCCACAGCATCCAGTGTTCCTGCGGGTTGGCC
>Ga0073934_10011020_pt1 | contig 11057 bp, 7 predicted proteins | sample LarsenN4metaG_FD_76834 | JGI IMG/M metagenome (GOLD analysis project Ga0073934, IMG submission 76834) | Hot spring sediment bacterial and archeal communities from British Columbia, Canada, to study Microbial Dark Matter (Phase II) - Larsen... ...
TCGTTGAGGGCGATCCGGGCGACAGCATGTACTTCATTATGTCCGGTTGTGTGCGGGTTGAGAAACGCGCCCATATCCCCGGCGCGGCTGGCAAGACACTGGCGGTGCTCGAAGCCGGCGATTACTTCGGGGAGATGGCGCTGCTGGACCAGAAGCCACGTTCGGCGGCCGCGGTCGCAGCCGGCCCCACGCGAACCTTGCGCCTTTCCAAAGCGGGGTTCGATGACCTTCAGCAGCGGAATCGACTGGCAGGCACGAGGGTTCTGTTCGGAATGATCCGCACGTCGAGCGAACGTATTCGCCGGTTGAGCACGCAACTCGTGGTTTACGACGAGGTGGGCAAGGCCATCGGCGAGGCGCGGGACCTTCAAGCCTTGCTCGACGTCATCCTTCAGCAACTGGCCTCAGCCCTTGCCGCCGACTGGGGGTTCATTGTCCTGCGTTCGCAATTCTCCGAGAGCCTCGAGTTGCGCGGCAGGGTCAACCTTGAGTTGACCGCGGAGCAGACCGCTGCGCTGCTCGCGGGCAAGGGGTTTCTCGAGCCGCTTATGAGAAATCCAAAGGATTGGTTGGTCGACAACTTTGCGGAGGACGAGCGATTCCAGACCTGTCCCCGCTTGGGATTCGAGACGCCTTCAATCCTTTTTTCCCCAATACTGGTGGAAGGCAGTCTTTTGGGTTTGATTGTCCTGGGCTCCAAGGCCCGCTCCGGATTTGACCTGGATGCCCTGAACCTGGCGCGTGGGGTATCCCGGCAAACGGCGCAAGCCATACTGAACGCGAGGCACCGGGAAGAGGAGTTGTCGCGCTCGCGCCATGCGAGGCAGTATGTCCGGTTTTGAATTGGATTCGGTTGGTGGAAGCTGAGGTGTGCACGCTTGAGGCATTCCGTTGAACCTCCCCGCTGCCTTTGCCGCGTGTTCCGCGACCATTGACAAAGGACGGGATGGCGACCCAAGGATTGCATTTCGACTCTTTTGAGGCGGCCAGAAACGCCGGAGGCCTGCTTTCCCGCAGGTACTTGCCTAGGGGGCAGTGATTTAGGTCATGAAGTAGCGCTTGCCAACCTGTGGCACGACTCTCGCGTATACGCTCGTGCAACCCCGCGCTGTGGGAATCCGGATTCGAGTAACCCGGTTGGATTGAAGCGACCATCATGTGGTTGGTTGGGGCAAGCCGTGCGGGGGAGAATCCGGCGCGGCTTGCGGCAGCGCGTGGTTGCGCGATCCCTGGATGACAGCGGCCACCATAGATACCCATGAGGGGAAGAAACCGGGACAGAAGCAACCGTGGTTCGAGCCCATGGCTGTGGTGTTGCTATCGCTCGCGACCGTGGGGACGGCATGGTGTTCCTTTCAAGCGGCGGCCTGGGGGGGAGTTTCGCAACGTTTTTCGAATCAGTCTGCCGCCGAGAGCCGTGTTGCGGCAGCAGATCGGTTGCATTCGCAGCAATACGCGATTGTGGATGTGCTCCTGTTCAGTCAATACATGAACGCGAAGGCGGTTTCGAATGAAACCCTGGCGCGTTTCTACTCGGAGCGCTTCCGGGATGAGGCCAAAATCGCGTTCGAAGCCTGGTTGGCCGCGGAGCCTTTCAAGAATTCGAACGCGCCGGCCCATCCGTTTGTGCAGGAACTCTACCGTCCACGGCTGTTGACGAAGGCGGCGGCGGCGGAGGGGGAAAGCCAGCGTTTCTGGTCGGAGGCCGGAGAGGCAGGGCGCACCTCGCGTAGCTATGTGCTGCTTACTGTCATGCTGGCTTCGGCTTTGTTTTGCGGAGGCACGGCCTCGAAGTTTGAAGGCCTCTGGGTGAGACGCGCAGTGCTGGCTCTTGGCCTGGCGGCGTTCCTGTTCGCGGCCGGACGGATGCTTCTGCTCCCCGTGCAACTCTAGAACGGACAGCCTGCTGTCACTAAGACTATGAATAAAGAACAACAACGGCTCCAGGAAGCCGGCGATCCAAAAACTCCGTGGAGAAAGTGGGGGCCTTACCTCAGCGAACGGCAGTGGGGCACGGTGCGTGAAGACTACAGTGAGGATGGCAACGCCTGGAACTATTTCAGCCATGACCAGGCGCGCTCACGGGCGTACCATTGGGGCGAAGATGGTTTGGCCGGAATCAGCGATCTGCATCAAAGACTTTGCTTCGCGCTGGCGCTCTGGAACGGCAAGGACCCAATCCTCAAGGAGCGCCTGTTCGGACTTACCAATAGTGAGGGCAACCACGGTGAGGACGTGAAGGAGTACTATTTTTACCTTGATAGCACTCCGACCCACTCCTACATGAAGTATTTGTACAAGTATCCGCAAGCCGCTTACCCATATGATCAATTGGTGAAGACCAACCGGAACCGAAGCCGTCACGAACCGGAATACGAGCTGATCGACACCGGCATCTTCCAGGAGAACCGGTATTTTGATGTTTTTGTGGAGTATGCCAAGGAGAGCCCAGAGGACCTTCTGGTCAGAATCAGTGTTTTTAATCGTGGCCCGGAGCCGGCCGAGATTCATATCCTGCCGACCCTCTGGTTCCGGAATCGATGGTCCTGGGGCCGGGACAACCCGCGGCCCTCGCTCCAGGCGATGGCTGCCAAGCCTGGCGTGGTCCAGGGCAGCGAAGCAGATTTGGGCGAGCGCTACCTGTATTGCGACGGCAAGCCGGCCTTGTTGTTCACTGAAAACGAAACCAATGCGAAACGGTTGTACAACGGGGAAAACCGCACCCCGTACGTTAAGGATGGCATCAACAATTTCGTTGTTCAGGGGCAAAAGGATGCGGTCAATCCCCAACAAACCGGCACCAAAGTGGCGGCGCACTACCGGTTGATCGTGCCGTCCGGGAAATGCGAGGTGGTTCGGTTGCGGCTGACGGCTGCCGCTCCTTCAACGCTTGATCGGGCTTACGGGAAAGGCAACGGGGCCTTTGGGAAGCACTTCGAGGAAGTCTTTGCGGAACGACTGAAGGAGGCGGATGAGTTTTACGCCTCGGTGATCCCGCGCTCGCTCGACACCGATGCGGCCAATGTCATGCGGCAGGCGCTGGCCGGGATGCTGTGGTCCAAACAGTATTATTTCTTCGACGTCAACCGCTGGCTGGAGGAACGCGGGTGTGACCCGTTTGCCCCCGCTTCGAAGAAGGCGCCGCGCAACGATAACTGGCACCACCTCTACAATGCCGATGTGATCTCCATGCCGGATAAATGGGAGTATCCGTGGTACGCCGCGTGGGACCTCGCCTTTCATGTCGCGCCGCTGACGCTGGTGGACAGGGAGTTCGGCAAGCAGCAGTTGGACATGATGCTGCGCGAGAACTACCTCCACCCGAACGGTCAAATCCCGGCTTACGAATGGAACTTCGGAGACGTGAACCCTCCGGTGCACGCGTGGGCCACGATCTTCACCTATCGCCTGGAACAGGCCGAGACCGGCAACGGTGATCTGGAATGGCTCGAGCGCAACTACCAGAAACTGCTGCTCAACTTCACCTGGTGGCTCAATCGCAAAGATCGTTCAGGCAGGAATGCCTTCGAAGGCGGGTTTCTGGGCCTGGACAACATCGGCGTGTTCGACCGAAGTTCGCCGCTGCCGACGGGTGGTTATCTTGAACAGGCGGATGGGACCGCGTGGATGGCCCTTTACAGTCTGAACATGCTCGAGATTGCGGTCGAGTTAGCATTGCACGACGTGACCTACAAGGACATGGCCGTCAGGTTCTTGCAGCATTTTGTGTCGATCGCGTCCGCGACCATTCACGCGGGCGGCAACATCGGCATGTGGGATGAAGAAGACGGGTTCTTTTATGACGTGCTTCAGTTGCCCGGAGGACAAGCACAGCGTTTGAAGGTCCGTTCAATGGTTGGCCTTCTGCCGCTGTGCGCGGTGAGTGTTTTTGAAGGGGAGTTCCGGAAGAAGTACCCGGACGCGATGCAACGTTTGAAGGCGTTCCTGGAAGCGCGCCCGGAACTGACGACCTACATTCACAATCCCGGCAAGGAAGGCTGTGGCGGCCGGCGGTTGGGTGCGATCCTGGACGAGACCAAACTCCGCCGTGTGTTGTCGAAAATGCTGGATGAGAATGAGTTTTTAAGCCCGTACGGGATTCGGGCACTGTCGCGGTACCATGCGGACCATCCCTACGTCTTCAAGGTGGGAGATCAGGAGTACCGGGTGCCGTATTTGCCCGCCGAGTCGGACACCGGGATGTTTGGCGGCAACTCCAATTGGCGCGGGCCAATCTGGATGCCGGTAAATGCCCTAATCCTGCGCGCCTTGCTTCAGTATTACGCCTTCTACGGCAATGACTTTGTGGTTGAGTGCCCGACGGGTTCCGGGCGGAAGATGAACCTTTACCAGGTGGCCGAGGAAATCGGCCGCCGGCTGGCCAGCATTTTCCTGAAGGGCAAGGACGGCCGGCGGCCGGTGAACGGGGGCGAAGCGAAGTTCCAGGAAGACCCCCACTGGCGAGATTGCGTGCAGTTCTACGAGTACTTCCACGGTGACATCGGGACCGGCTTGGGGGCCAGTCATCAGACCGGTTGGACGGGTGTTATCGCCCGCATTATGCATCTGTTTGCGACCACCACCAGCGACCAGGTTCTTCGACTGGGGAAACTCGCCGCCGTGGTTGACGTCCACAAGGAGACTAAGGTTCGTCAGGCTGGCAGCGCGCCGCGGAGTCGTGCCGGGTGAAGTTATGAGTCCGCGCTACCCCTTGCTCTACCAGATCAACACGCGGGTCTGGCTGACGGAGTTGGCAAGAACTCTCGGCCGGCCGGCGACCCTGGATGATATTCCTGATGCTGAACTGGACCGGATTTCCCAGCTCGGGTTCGACTGGGTCTGGCTTTTGAGCGTGTGGCAAACCGGCGAGGCAGGGAAGCAGCTCTCCCGGAGCAACCCGGAATGGCTTCACGAGTTCAAAGAAACGCTCCCGGATCTCTGCGATGCGGATATCCCGGGCTCCGGCTTCGCCATTACGGGATACAAAGTCCACGACCGGCTGGGAGGTGATGCGGCGTTGGCACGGCTGCGCGAGCGGCTTCGCAAGCGCCAACTGCGGCTGATGCTCGATTTCGTTCCCAACCACACCGCCCTGGATCATCCCTGGGTAAGGAATCATCCCGAGTATTACATTCAAGGTTCTGAAGAACGCCTTTCGCGCGAGCCAAAGAATTACACGCGGGTTAAGCCGGGTCGTCAGGAGTTGATCCTGGCACACGGGCGTGATCCGTATTTTCCAGGCTGGCGGGACACGTTGCAGCTCAACTACGGCAACCCGGCGACGCAAGCAGCCATGATGGATCAGTTGGCAAAGATCGCGGAGCAATGCGATGGAGTCCGCTGCGATATGGCAATGTTGATCCTGCCGGAGGTCTTTGAACGAACGTGGGGCATTGCCTGCAACCCGTTTTGGCCGGAGGCAACTCGCCGCGTGCGCCAGCGGGCGGCAGAGTTTTGCTTTGTGGCTGAAGTCTATTGGGACCTGGAGTGGACGTTGCAGCAGCAAGGCTTCGATTACACCTACGACAAGCGGCTTTACGACCGCCTTCGCCATGGAAACGCCAGACCGGTTCGCGAACACCTTTCGGCCGGCCTGGACTTTCAAGACAAGTTAGCGCGGTTTCTCGAGAATCATGACGAACCGCGCGCGGCGGCCGCCTTTCCGGAAGCCATGCACAAAGCCGCCGCGGTGGTGACGTTTTTTGCCCCGGGATTGCGCTTCTTTCATCACGGTCAGCTGACGGGTCGCGCGAAACGAATCCCGGCGCACCTGGGCCGCGCTCCTGACGAGCCGGTCGACGCGGCTCTGCAGACGTTTTACGGGCAACTGCTCGAAGCGTTGCGGCGCCCGATATTTCGGGGCGGCCGATGGCAACTGCTCGAGTGTGTTCCGGCGTGGGAAGGCAACGCTTCATCGGAGGCTTTCATCGCCTGCAGTTGGCAGGGTTCCGACGATGCGAAGTGCGTGGTGGCGGTCAACTATGCCGGCCATTCCAGCCAGTGTTACGTCCGTTTGCCGTTTGCGGGTTTGACTGCCCGGAAGTGGCAATTGCGGGATCTGCTCGGCCAACAGGTGTATGAGCGTGACGGCACCGAACTTGGCGCGAAGGGTCTCTACCTGGACGTGCCGCCGTGGCAGTGCCACATCTTCGAAGTGACGGCAGCTTAGAATGCAAGAGAGCGAAGCCAGCCTGTTTGCGAGTCTCATTCCAAGCGAAGATGAGAGACTATGACTCCGTTGCGGACCAAGCTCGAACAGAACCTGAGTTGGGGGATACTGGCCCTGCTGGCGATTGGCTGCCTGCTGATTGTGTGGCCGTTTGCGACGGCGCTGCTCTGGGCGGCAGTGCTTTCTTACGCAACCTGGCCGTTGTACCAACGCCTGTTGGCTCTCCTGAGGGGGAGGCGGGCGCTGGCCGCGTTTCTGTTGTCGGCGGCCATGGTGCTTGCCGTCCTGCTGCCTATTGGAATTGTTGGACTCACGCTTGGCGAGAACGTACGCGAGCTCGCCACCGCAACGAGGAGGTGGCTGGACGAGGGGCTGCCGGCGGCGCCACAATGGCTTGGGAAGGTGCCGTTGGTCGGGCAAACCGCCGCGGAAAGGTGGAATGGTCTGGCGGGGGACGGCGCGGCCCTTGTTGAACGAGCCAAGACCTTGATTGAGCCCGCCGCGACCTTGCTTTTGACCGCGGGGTTGAAGCTCGGCATTGGGGTTTTCCAGCTTGCACTGAGCATTGTGCTCACCTTCTTTGCTCTGCGACACGGCACCGAATTGGCGCAGACGCTGAATGAAGGCTTGCGACGGATCGCCGGGGAGCGTGGCACGCACCTGCTCGCGGTGGCAGGCAACACGGTGCGAGGAGTGGTCTACGGCATCCTGGGAACGGCGATGGTCCAGGCGCTGATGGCCGGTGTGGGATTCATCATCGCGGGCGTTCCAGGCGCTGGCGTGCTGGCGGTGCTGGTGTTCTTCCTCTCGGTGGTTCCGTTCGGGCCGCCGCTCATTACCATGCCCGCTGCCTTGTGGCTTTTTCACCAGGGCTCCACCGGCTGGGGCGTCTTCATGCTGATCTGGGGTCTCGGAGTCAGTACCATCGACAATTTCGTCAAGCCGTGGCTGATCAGCCAGGGGAGCAACATGCCGTTCATGTTAATCCTCTTTGGCGTTCTAGGCGGGGCATTGGCTTTTGGATTCATTGGGGTATTTATCGGCCCGACACTGCTCAGCGTCGGTTACCGCGTCCTGCAAGAGTGGTCCGCAGCGGGGCGTGTGACAAACGAGGGCCAAAAAGAGACCGGCGGCCGGACTCAATCTCCTGCACCAGATCAACCGCTGTTTAAAACCTGACTCTATGCGTATACAACCAGTAATCGGATGTGTTCTTGCCTTCCTGTTAAGTTCCTGCGCCGCGACCTCCGTAAAGAGGACCTGGAAATCGCCGGACGCGCAGGGACGAACCCTCAAGAAGGCGGCGGTCCTCGTCATCGACGAACGGCCAGGCTTGCGCGAGGGGTTCGAAAACCGCGTCGCACGGCAACTGCAACAAGGCGGCGCGTCCGCCTTCACCACGGTGGGGTTGCTTTCGCTGCCCGAGATTCAAAAGGACAAGCCGGCCGCCGCTGAGCTTCTCCGGTCGAAGGGTGCGGACGTGATTGTCATCATGCGGTTGGTGGATATCGCCACCTCCTACCGGGAAACGCGTCCGGGCCAAGCGCGTTACGCGGAAACAATCACGGGGTTTCAGCCGGGCATCTGGTATGACTACTACTCGGTCGCTTATATGGATATGAGCCCCACGTACGGCAACCTCAAACAGAAGGTCTATCTCGAGACGGGTGTGTATGACCTGCAATCAGCGCAGCGCCTCTGGTCGTGTCTCACCCAGACGGTGGTCACGGAGAACATGGACCGCCTCGCGGAGGTGGACCCGCTCATCGCCAACATTGTTGGCTCCATGCGCCAAGACGGCATTGCGCCGTAACCGTAATCCTGAGGATGCTAACGCCATGAACTGCGCCTCGACGCATTCGCCCGGACGTTGTGAAGGGGGCGGAGTGACCCTGGCCCGGTTGAAACGGTCGCTCCTCATGGCCGGTGTTGTCCTGTCGTTTTCGGGACACGCCCAGGCGCCTTCGGAAGCCGAGCAGATCCGAGAGGAATTGCGGCGGCTGAAGCAGGAATACCAGGAGCGGATTGGGCAATTGGAGAACCGGCTGCAGCGGCTGGAGGACGCGGGCGTTGCGACCGGAACGAAGCAGGCAGTCGAACCTGCGGCTGCAAGAGAGCCGGTCGTGCCTGAACCGGCCGAGGCAGCTATGCCCGGCACGAATGCCCCCGTGGCAGTGCAGCAGTTCGCCAACCAGCAATTCCAGCAAGCAACCGAGTCGCGTGAGCATGCCCGCCTGGCAGCCCCGACACCGTTTCGCGAGCGAGTCGAGCAGGTGCTCCAGGATTTCATGGATATCCACGGCTACTTCCGGGCCGGATATGGCCGTAACGACCAAGGAGGCTCGCAAATCGGCTTTCAGGCCCCGGGGGCCTTTTCGAAATATCGGCTGGGTAACGAAGCGGAGAATTACGGCGAGCTAACGCTCGGCAAGAACTTCTACGTTCCAAAGCTATTCAGCCTCGAGCCGGAACAACGCCCTGACGGCACCCCGACAGGACCGCTGGCCCGGGTGCAGACCACGATATCGATATTCAACCCTTACAGAGATCTGCTCTCCTCGTCCGACACCGACTTCGGCCTGCCTGAGGCTTTCGCCTCGATCGCAAATGCCGTCAACGCTCAACCATGGATGAAGTTCTGGGCGGGGAGCCGCTTTTATCGTCGGCACGACGTTCACATTAGTGACTTCTTTTTCTACAATATGAGCGGAACCGGGGGAGGAGTAGAGGATTTTCAACTCCCGTTCGGCAGGGTGGCATTGGCGTGGCTGGGCGGCGCTTCCACCAGCGGCTTTTCCGACCTGCCGCAGCCTGATGCTGCCAATGAAGCTGGTTTTAGCAAAGGCAGCTGGGATCTCCGGCTGTATGACGTGCCACTGCCGCTGGGGAAGGGTGAGTTTGGTTTTGTTTATGCCCGGGCGGACAACGGAAAGGACTCGCTTGGCAACTCAACATCCGGGTCGGATGGCGTGGCACTTACGTTTTTGCATACGCGGGACAAGTTCCTGAGTGACGATGGCGTCAACAAATTCTCGGTGCAATTGGGCACCGGGGCTGCCAAGACCTTTACCTCCGGATTCGAGACGTTTGCTGCAACCAATGGCATTTTCATCCGGCCGGAACAGCGCGACTCCTGGCGGGTGCGGGTGACCGAACACTTCACTGCCACGCCGAACGAGCATTTCTCGATTGGGCCGGCTCTGGTTTACCAGGTCACGGACTACGGCGAAGCAGAATCGGTGGTGCACTGGGCATCGGCGGGAGTGCGGCCAATCCTCCATTTCAGCAAGTATTTCAGCCTTGCCTTCGAAGCCGGAGTGGACTGGGTAAAAGACGAGGACGCGCACAGCAGCGATTACCTGTATAAGCTGACCCTGGCCCCGCAGGTATCCCTTGGCCGGTTATTCATGAGCCGGCCGGTCGTCCGGGCTTTTGTCACTTTTGCGGAATGGGGCAGTGATTTTCGCGGCCAGGTTGGAGGCAATGATTACGCGAATGAAATGCGCGGCCTGAGTTACGGGGTGCAAATGGAGGCCTGGTGGTGAACCCGGGCTTCTTGAAGTGGCGTGCCCTGGTTGTGTCGTGAACGGATCTATGAGCACCAGAATCGGAATCGTGACCGGCGGGGGTGACTGTCCGGGTTTGAACGCCGTGATTCGCGCGGTGGCAAAAGCGGCCGCGCAGCGCGGTTGGGAGAGCATAGGCATTCTGGGAGGGTATGAGGGACTCCTGGAACCGCAGCAACTTCGCGTGCTCGATTACCACGCTCTGGACGGTCTGCTCGTGCGAGGCGGAACCATCCTTGGCACCGCGAACCGCGGCCGCTTTTCGGCCAAGGTCGGCCACGGGCAAACGCGCCAGCTTCCTCGCGAACTGCTGGATGAAACAAAGAAGGGAATGGAGAAACTCGGGCTTGCCGCCCTGGTTTCCATCGGAGGCGACGGGTCGTTAAGCATCGCGCAACAGATGCACGAGCACGGGATTCCCATCGTGGGGGTACCCAAAACCATCGACAATGATCTGCAAGGCACGCTGTGGACTTTCGGCTTTGACTCCGCGGTGGCTTGCGCAACCGACGCGCTCGACCGGTTGCACACCACGGCGGAAAGTCACAACCGCGTTATGGTGCTCGAACTCATGGGGCGCTATGCCGGCTGGATTGCCTTGTATTCCGGAGTGGCGGGCGGCGCGGATGTCATCCTCATTCCTGAGATTCCGTTTCGCTATGACAGCGTCTGTTCAAAGGTCAAAGCTCGTGAGGCCCAGGGGAAGCGGTTCACCCTGGTAGCCGTCGCGGAGGGGGCGCGGGAGAAAGACGCGGACTTTGTCACCACTGGAAGCCAGGAAGCCAATCGCGAGGCGCATCTGGGAGGGATCGGTGCCGTTGTGGCCTCCGAGCTTCAGAAGCGGACCGGCAAGGAAACCAGGGCTTGCGTGCTTGGTCACCTCCAGCGCGGGGGCACGCCTACGACCTTCGACCGTGCGTTGTGTTCCATGTTTGGCGCCGTTGCCGTGGAACTCGTCGCCGCGGGAGATTTCGGCAAGATGGTTGCTTTCACCGGCCAGCAAGTTGGCGGCGTGGAGATCGCCAAAGCGGTTGGAGGCCTGAAGACCGTGCCCATCGATGGCGGGCTCGTGAGGACGGCTCGTGCCCTGGGAATCTGTCTTGGAGACTGAACCCGCGTTCAATTTATGAAAAGAAAAACCACCCAACCTGCCCGGAGCGCCCCTCTGTCGGATGACTGGGATCGATCCTGGCAAGCGCATTGGAGCAAAGTCGGCCTGCCCGGTTATGAACTGCCCGTCGACGGGCCGGGCCGTCGCGACCGCGAGTTTTTGACGCAAACGAGGACGCCCGAAAAAGAACGTGCCCGGCTCAAACGCATCA
>Ga0073934_10011022_pt1 | contig 11056 bp, 8 predicted proteins | sample LarsenN4metaG_FD_76834 | JGI IMG/M metagenome (GOLD analysis project Ga0073934, IMG submission 76834) | Hot spring sediment bacterial and archeal communities from British Columbia, Canada, to study Microbial Dark Matter (Phase II) - Larsen... ...
CCTGGTCGAGCGCTTCCAGCGCTACGGCGAGTCCTTCTACCAGCTTCACGACCTGACCTACGCCTTCGCGCAAACCTGGCTGCGCGGCTCGCAGCAGCTTGACGCGCTCCAGAACAAGGTGCGCGATGCGGTCATGGTCTATGCGCGCAAGTACAGCGCTCCCGGCGAACCTGCTTATAACAAGCTGGCCGCCGAGATGGACACATTTCTTGCCGTCGCCCGCTGGTCGGTAGATCAGGGCAGCCGCGATATTGCCAACCAGCTTGTAGTCATCCTGATGCAGGCGGGCGATTTCGTCAGCCAGCGCGGTTATCTCTATGAACTCTTGCAGCTTCGCCGCATGGCCGCCAGTTCGACGACTGCCTTTCCTGCCTATCCCGCTCCGCCTTCGCCGCCGGCCGAAGAGGAGGAGGAAGAAGAGGCAGCGCCGGCCAGGGCGGGCGCGCCTACGCTCTGGGATGTGGCCGTGAAAGAATCTGAGACTGAGGCCGCGCCGCCTGATCTGGAAGGGGAGGAAGAAGAATTCGAGGAGTTCGAGGAGGAGTTCCCTGAAGGCGGGGCAGACGAGGAGGCAGCCTATGGCGAGGCCGACCCGCTGCGTGTCCGCCTCATGGAAGCCCGGCGTGAAGGCAACAAACAGCGTCAGGTGGAACTCCTGAAGCAAATCGGCCAGTCGCAGGTAGACCAGAAGCACGAAAACGAGGCCATCTCGACCTATAACGAGGCGCTGGCGATCTACGAAGACCTCAATGACCGCGAGGGCATCCTCGAAACGCTGGATATGCTGGCAGCCCTGATGGTCAAAACCGAGAACTCACAGGCTGCCATTATGAATGCCACGCGCGGCGTCAATCTGGCGCAGGAGCTAAACGACCATGAGACCCACATGCACCTGCTCAACACGCTTGGCGACGCGCGCCAGCAGCTTGGCGAAAGCGAAGAAGCCGTTCGCGCCTATGAGCAGGCGCTGGAGGTCGCGCGCACTGCCGAGGACAGCCAGAACGAGGCCATGATCCTCCTCCAGCTTGGCTATGCCCAGTTGGACAATGGCGACCCCGACACGGCTATCGAGACCTGGGAGCAGGCGCTGACGCTCTTCCGCGCGCAGAACAGGCGCGACTGCGAAGGCCGGGCGCTCGGCGGTCTGGGCACGGCGTATGGCGAGTTGGAACGCTGGTCAGAGGCCATCAACTTCCACACCTCGGCGCTGCACATCGCCCGCGAAGTCAAGGATCGGGAAGAGGAAGCCTTGCAGCTCGGCAATCTGGGCTACGCCTCGGTGCAGGCCAATCAGCTTGGGCAGGCCGTTCTCCGCTACCGCCAGGCGCTCCATCTCGCCTATGAAAGCGGCGTCCGCGATAATATTGTCAGCACGATAGTGGATTTGGTGCGCCTGCTCGTCGAAAGCCCGCGCCATCTCGCCATCGCGGAACTGCTGATTGACGACGCCATCAAGCTGGAGCCGGCGGACCGGGATGTGAACCGGCTCAAGGAACGTATCAGCAACGAGAAGATGCTGGCACAGGCCAACGGCGTGGACATGCGCCCCGTATCCGGCACCGCCCGCGACTACGCCGCCAACGCCTACAAGCTGCTGGAAGCGTAGCGGGGCAGCTTACAGCGGCAGCCAGAACCCGAACCGGCTGCCGACCCCCGGTTCGCTTTCAACCCACACGTCGCCGCCATGACGCTCGATCACGGCCTTGACCAGACTCAGGCCCAGTCCGGTGCCTTCGATGCCTTCCGTGCCTTCCTGCTTGGCGCGGTAGTACGAATCAAAAATGCGCGACAGATGTTCCGCCGGTATGCCGATACCGTTGTCCTCGACCACGAAGTAAAACCGGCCATCCTCGGTGTAGGCGATGACCGTGATGCGTCCGCCCGACAGCGTGTATTTGATCGCGTTGCCGATCAGGTTGTCCATCGCCTCGCGGATTTGCACCCGGTCAGCCGTGATGCCCGGCAGCGGCTCGCGGGGGAGATGCACCCGCAGCATATGGTTCTTCTGGTTCGCCAGCGGGCGCATGTTTTCGATCACCGTGTTTACCAGATCGTTCAGGTCAACCGGCTCGCGCAGTTCCAGCGGCGAGCTGCGCACCTGCTCGACTCGCAGCATGTCGTCCAGCAGCCCGTTCATGCGATCTACCGAACGCTCAATCACGGCCAGATAGTCTTTCAGATGCCCGTATTCTTCCGGCAAATCCTCGCTCACCAGGTTGGAGTAGCCCGCGATGAGCGACAGCGGGCCGCGCAGGTCGTGCGAGGCCACTTTCAACATCTCGTCTTTGAAGCGGTGCAGATCGCGCGAAGTCGTGATGTCGTACATGACGACCACGTATCCCGCCGAATTGCGGGTTTCCCACATGGACACCGACACCACAAAATCCAGCTTGTGTACTTCCGAACGCGCCTCGAATGACCAGAACGTGCCGCTGTGCTCCGGGCGCTGGATGATGTCCAGTATCGGTGTCAGCCCGCGGTCCCGCTCGACAAATTCCGACAGGTATCGGCCCACAACCGACCCGTCGCTCAGCAGTTGCGCCCCCGCAGGATTGGTCAGCGAAATTCTGCCGCTGTCGTCGAGCACCAGCAGCACCACCGGAATCGCTTGCAGCACCGCCTCAAGCTGGCGCTGCTGGCTCTGCGCCTGGTCGTAAAGCTGCGCGTTGCGGATTGCCACCGTTGCCTGGTTGGCGACAATCGTCATCATCCGCAAATGCTGTTCTTCAAAGTGGTTGGGATCGGGATGGACGAGCGTGAGAATGCCCATCACCTCGTCGTTTTCCATGAACGGTACGCACAGCGCCGAGCGTACCGGGTAGCTGTCGTTGGGGAAGACGCGCCAGCGCGGGTCCATCTGCGTATCGTATACAATCGCCCCCCGCCGCTCGCGCAGAACCCAGCCCGCCAGCCCTTCGTCCATCACCCGCTGCACGACCTGTATTGATTCATCAGGGGTGAGGTCGCGTTCCAGAATCAGGTGACGCCAGTCATGCCCATCGCGGAGGACCAGGCTGGCCTTCGTCGCGCCCACCCGCGTCCGCAGGATGTTGATGACCTCTTTGAGCACGTGATCCAGGTCAAGCAGGGTTAGCCGTTGCGAGACTTCCGCCAGCAGCTCCAGGTCCTCAAGGGTAGGCTGGTGTTGTACGTCGGGATGCGCCATTAATACTCGTCTTGAACGATCTCCTATTGAATATTATAGCGGCATATCCCACTGGATTGTATAAGCGATTGCCTGATATGGTGCGCCCTAGAGCGTCGCCGGATTGCTCACCAGTCCCGTCAGCAGGTTTACGCAGGCCTGTACGTCGTTGTAATCCACCGTCTCGCTCACCGTGTGGATGAACCGGCAGGGAATGGAGATACACCCGCTCGGCACGCCCGCATGGGCCGTCTGGATCACCGCAGCATCGGTTGTTCCCCCGGTCAACAATTCCAGTTGGTAGGGGATGCCGTCCTTCTCTGCCCGCCCGATCATCCAGTCCCGCACCGCCGGCGGCACGACCAGTCCGGGGTCGTGCAGCTTGATGGCTGCGCCGCCGCCCAGCTTCACTTCCATCTTGCGGTTCTTGATTTCGTCGCCCGTTCCGGTCACGTCCAGCGCCACCGCCACATCCGGGTTGATGCTGTATGCCGCCGTGCGCGCCCCGCGCAGCCCGACTTCCTCCTTCACGGTGAAGGCGAAATACACCTCGTTTGCCGGCTTCTTGCGCTTCTTCAGCCGCCGCATGGTCTCAATCGCAATGGCGCAGCTAACCCGGTCATCCATAGATTTGCCGATCAGCCGGTCGCCGCGCTCGTCCATCTCGCGCCAGAACGTCGCCGGGCTGCCCGGCTGGACGCGGCTGCTGCCGTTGCCGTCGCTCACGTCAATATAGAAGTCATTGAGATCGGACTTGTCGTTTTTCCAGGCCTCCTGCGCGTAGATGACGCCGGTCGTCCCGTCCTCGAACTTCACGCGGTTGCCCACCAGCGTATTGAGATTCAGCCCGCCGATTCCGGCGAAGCGTAGGTAGCCGCTCTTCTTCTCGGCAAACGTCGCCATCACGCCGATCTCGTCCATGTGCGCCGCCACCATCACTTTCGGCCCGCCCTGTCCGATCCGGCAGATCAAATTGCCCAGCGGGTCAACTGTCATCTCATCGGCCACCCCCTTGACTTCGCCCTCGATCAGCTTGCGCACCTGATGCTCGTAGCCCGACGGCCCCCATGCTTCGACCAGCTTGCGAATCAAGTCTTTCACAGTCTGTTGCTCCTATCTACAGCAGTAGTTGTACAGGCGATACCAGGCCCACATCCGATACAACTGGTTTCGGAAGGGGGAGTCTTTCGAGAGCGCGTGGCTCAACTTTGATGGCGTCGCCGCCGTAAGATTTTCCTACCAAAGTGAGGTTCGCTGTTGTCAGGGGATGCCGAAGGACATGCCAGAGCTTGTCAATGTAATCGGATTCATCCTGAAGTGGATATACGCAAAGAAATCCGGTCAAGGGCACAACGCCGGCCAGATTGCGAATGAAACGAGAATTGCGCCTTCCTAGATAAGCGAATAAGAATGATGGTACAGTTCGCACCTCCATTTTGTACCAGGGGCGGCGCTGGGCAATCAGCGGCTTTTCAGGCAGCCCCATCTCTTCACCATGCGCCAGATACTTGCGAACGCTGGTTGGGAACTCGTGGACAGGTCTGCCGTCAGGCGAGAGCAGCAGGGTGGGTCTCCCCTTTTTTGCCAGTGCTCTCAGCATATCCGGTGTGATGGTATCGCCCACCACATCGCGTGTCCGTGCAATGGTAGGGCGTAGAAACTCGTCGGGCAATTCGAGTAAGTCTGCCTGGGGGCGCGTCAGCAGGAAGAACTCGTTTGCGCCTGTGGCAATACCTCGCAGCACCTTTACGAAATCGCCCAGGACTGGCCCATTAGCCTCTGCCTGGATGGCCGGTCTGGTAAGACCTGTGGTGATTCCTTCAGATAGAGGTCTTCTCTCAATAAGGAGATCATTTCCAGATGTGTCGGTTAGTCCAGAGCGCATCCATGATTTCAGTTGATCGGTTTCATGCCGGGTACATTTACTCCAAAGAAAGTATTCTTCAGGTGGGGCATTACGAATCAGCACAATGATCGGATTGGTGTCTACACCTGGGAAAGGGGAGGCATCCGAAGAAAAAGTGACCACCGCATCCAGGCAGTAGCGCTGGGTAATCCATCCCCATAGACTCGGCGCAAAAACGCCCTCGCAGGTATCTGCTGGCATGATGAAGGCCAGGCGGCCATTTACATCAAGCAGTTCAAGCGCGCGAAGAAGGAAATAGACGTGAATACCCGCGCGTCCATCCAGAGCCTTGCCCAGCAGCTTTACCCCGAATGCTTTGATTTCCGCTTTTGTCTGCTGTGGCAGGCGGTGATGACGTATGTATGGGGGATTGGCGACAATAGCTTTGAAGCGGCCAGTTGGAGGATTAAGGACAAAATCAGTGATCTTAACCCCGGCAAGATCGTGAGCCGTCAACCCATTCCGCGTGGCTAAATTCAACGCTTGTGGGTCAATTTCTGAACCCTGCAAAGTAAGGTCTCGACCGATTTCACGAGCAAGAGTCTTGGCAGCCTTGAAGAATACGCCTGCTCCAACGGCAGGATCGAATACGGTATCGCAGCCATTATGAATGACATAGCCGACCATCGCCTCGGCAATCCAATCCGGCGTCCAGAACTGGCCCTTCTCGCGCAGGATTTCTCGTTCATAGCCGCCTGCTGGCGGCTTGTTCTGATAGCTCAACATAGCTTTAGGTTGGGCGATTCTCTAACATCTGTTCAATCTTTGTTATTGCTTCCTGCGGCGTCAAAATATGTTGTGCGCCGAGTGTAGCCAGCTCTCGCCTTTTTTTAAGAATGTCATCCCCATCCGCAGTAACAAAAATGTTTACGCTCTCTGCCACGTTGTTGCGCGTGCAATCTCTAATGTATTCCAGCACCATAAGAGCGTCGCACATGTGGTTGCGCCAATTCTTATCTATAGGCTCATCCTCCATGTTCATAGCATTGTTTTTACTGTGTGCGCGAAACTCAGCGTGATCGAAAGGCTTACTGGGGAATAATATAGACCAGATTTCCTTGAGTAGTTGTTCGGTTGTCTTGTCAACCAGGTAGGAGCCTCCGATGTAGGACATACCAAGTATTAACGGCACACTCAAGATTTCGACCCCTCGTAGATTGAGTTTCTCAAGTTCCTCCTTCAATTGATCGAGCGATCTTCCGTTTTCGAAAGCATTAGCGGCAACAACCTGTAGCTGAATGAGGTTGCTGTTGTACATATCAATAAGTCGCCTAATAAAAGTGTGACCATCTTCATCAGGTTTCAGCGCCTTGATGATGCAATTTGTATCTAGCGTTACCTTTATCACGGAATTCGTATCCCTCTGACTCATTTCTGCATGTTCTGTAATAGACTCCAGCGCCGGAATCGCCTTGCTCCACATCCGCAGCCCCGTGTCCTCAAACCCTACCGTCGCGTAAAACGTCTGCGCCGCCGTGTTGTCGTGCCGCACGCCCAGCAGCAGCGCGCAGATGCCGTTCGCCGCGCAGAACCCTTCCAGAAACCGGATCGTCTCCCGGCCTATGCCCTTGCCGCGAAACCCCGGCTTCAGGTACAGTTCGTCAATAAACCCCTCGCGTCCGCCGTTGTCCAGCCCGTAATCATACGTGAGCGCCACATACCCCGCGACCTCGCCTTCCTGCCGGATCAGCCACACTCGCCCCAGACTCTCATCCTCAACCAGCCGCCGCAGCGCCCGGCGTGCATGGTCTTCATTGAAGTCTAGCCGGTCAAACTCGTAGTAAGCCTGCATCAGCGGCAGCATCGTCTCAACATCGTCAAGCGTAACCGGTATGAACGCAGGCATATGTTCCCCTCACGCCTGCTTCAGCGCCTTCGCCGTCAGATTATTCAGCGCTGCCTGCACCAGCCGCAGCGTGTTGGCGTAATCGTCGCGGTTCAGGTACGCTGACGGGCTGTGGATGTAGCGGCACGGCATGGAGATCACCGCCGCCGGCGCGCCTGCGTTCGCCGTGTGGATTGCGCCGGCATCCGTCCCGCCGCCAAGCTGCGTCTTGAGCTGGTAGGGGATGTTATTCGCTTCCGCCGTCTGCCGCAGGAATCGCAGCAGTTGCGGGTTGGTGATGATGCTGGTGTCCATCACCGTCAGCACCGGGCCGCCGCCCATCCTGCACGCCGGATTCACCTCCGTCTCGTCGTCTGGCTCGGCCAGCGGGTTCGGAACGTCATGCGCCGTCGTGCCTTCCAGCGCGATTGCCACGTCGGGATTGAACCGCTGCGCTGCCACGCGCGCCCCTCTCAGCCCGATTTCCTCCTGCACCGTAAACGCTGCCAGCACGTCCACCGGGTACGGCCCGTCCTGCAAAATGTCCACCAGCAGCGAGCAGCCCACCCGGTCGTCGAATGCCTTGCCGCGCAGCACCTTGTCGCCGACTTCCATGTACTGGCTGTCGAAGGCCACGCGATCCCCACGTTTGACCTTGCCGCTGGCTTCGTCCTTGCTGCTCGCGCCGATGTCAATCCGCAGGCTGTTGAGCTTGGCTGTGTTGTTCTGCCCGTAGGTCTTGTGAATCGGCGCCCACACAATCACGCCGGGGATCAGGCTGTCGCCGAGCTTTACCCGCAGCCCCGGCAGGATGCGCTCGTCCACGCCGCCCACGTTGGTGAAGTGGATCAGGCCGTCGCCGTCGTAGCCCGTGACCATGAACCCGATCTCGTCCATGTGCGCTGCCAGCATCACCCGCAGCCGGTTTCGCCCCGTCCCCTTCTTCACCGCTGTGACGCTGCCCATCGCATCAATGCGGATGTCGGTCGCGTGTCCTTCAATCGCCTTCAGCACAATCTTGCGAACCGCATCTTCTTTTCCAGAGACTCCCACCGCCTCCGAAAGCTCCTGCAAAATCATCTTTCCTCCAGTCGAGTAATGATCGAGGTCTTTTCACTCATACCTCATCACTCATTACTTTTCACTTCTTCCCACTCAATCCCGGCCAGAAACGCCGCATCCAGCCCCGCGATGAAATGCGCCAGCAGCCGCCCCGCCCGTTCGATGTCGCGCAGGTCTACCGTCTCGACGGGCGAGTGCATGTTCCGCAGCGGGATGCCCAGCAGCGCCGTGGGAATGCCTTCCAGCGCTACCTGAATCGCCCACGCATCCGTCCCGCTGGCCCCCGGAACGATCTCGTCTTGCAGCTTGATCTCATGGTACTGCGCCGTTTCCTTGATCTTGTCCAATAGACCGGGATGGAAATTCGGCCCCAGCCCGATGGCTGGCCCGCCGCCCATCTCGTAGGTCTCATCGCCATTCACACCCGGCTGCGGCGCGAAGGTCACGTCGAGCGCGATTGCCACATCAGGCCGGATGTGATAGGCCGCCGTGCGCGCGCCGTACAGCCCGGTCTCTTCCTGCACCGTCGCCGCCGCGTATACATCCCACTGATGACTCATCCCTTGGAGTTCGTTCAGGCAGACCGTGACGGCAGCCACGCACGCCCGGTCATCCATCGCCTTTCCCGCCACGCGCTTGCCCAGAAGTTCGACCATCGGCGCGTCCGGCGTAATCAGGTCGCCAATCCGCACCAGTTCCTCGACCTCTCGTGCGGGAAGTCCGACATCAATCACCAGTTCGTCGAATTCGGGGTATTTCTCGCGCGCCGCTTTCGGCAGCAGGTGGGGCGGGGCGCTCGCCACCAGGCCAGGTAATGCCCATTTTCCGTGCACCATCACGGGCTGCGCCATCATCACCCGGTTGTCCACACCGCTGATCCGGTGCACGTAGATGAATCCGTCCACAATGTCGCGCACCATCATGCCGATTTCGTCCATGTGCGCCGCCAGCATGATCTTGCGCGGCGGTTCGAGCGGCTGCGTTGCCCGCTTGACGCCGATCAGGCTGCCCAGCTTATCCTGCTCCAGGCTGTCCACCATCTCGCTCCACGCCTTGCGGATCACGTCGCGGATCGGCCCTTCGTGTCCTGACGGCGCGTGCGTCTCCACCAGCGCCTTCAAATGACTCTTCAGATCAAACAATTCCCTATCTCCTGAGTATTTGCCAAAAGCCAATAGCTAACAGCCAGCAGCCCTAAGCCTGCGGCGTATCCGTATCCGGCGCCAGCGGCGCATCCGTCGGTGGCGGCACTTCTGTGTTGGTCGGCGGCGGGACCTCCGTTGGCGGTGGCGCTTCTGTATTCGTCGGTACGGGTGTGTCCGTCGGTAGCGGCAGCGGCGTATTTGTCGGAGGAGGCGGGTTGGTCGGCGGTGGTGGGTTCGTCGGATATAGAGTGAGCGTTGGCGCGCTCGTCGCGGTCGGCACGATGAACACCGTCGCCGTCGCCGGAATGCGCGTCGGTGGTATGAACTGGAAGGGTGTCGGTTGCAGCGGGCCAGAGCTTGTGCTGGTGACGAACAGCGGCGTCCGGCTTGGAGTTAATGTAGTCGTGGCCGTTAACACGCCCCCAATCGGGGTAAACGTTGCTGTCGCCAGTGCGTTCTCGCTCTGGCGCGGGGTCGTTCCCCACAGCAGAAATCCCGCGCAGTAGAACGGCAGCGTTCCCAGGATGATGATGAACAGGATAATGCGGATGTTGCGCCGTCGTCGTTCGATGGCTTCCAGTGCTTGGTAATTCATGGGCGAACTCGGTTGAGTCGTGCTGTCGGTTGACTATGATACCATGAGGGCGGCCTGTCACGCCGCCCCTTGTCAATCTTAGCACACTCTGTCCGCAGGACAACGCGCCCGTTATGCGGTTCGACTCCGCTCGTATCTACCCAACAATCTGAGGACTGACTACGCAGTGGAGAGAGGGGTGAGGATGAATCCAATCCCCGCACCGAGTCCATAACACGCGCTACGGCCCCGGTGTATCCGTCGGCGGCATCAGCGGCGGCTCTGTTGGCAGCGGTGCGCTTGTGGGTGGAGGCGGTTGAGTCGGCTGCGGCGGAGGCTGGGTCGGCACAGGTGCGGAAGTCGGTGGAACAAAGAAGGTCGGCGTCGGCGACAGGAAGCGCGTCACCGGAATCGAAGTGAACTGGCTCTGCGTCGGGAACGAGACCGTTGTGACCGGCACGAAGGTGAACGGCGTGATGCTCGCCGGGCCAGACGGCGTGTTGCTCGGTATCGGTGTTGCCGTGACGATAATGCTCCCCGGCGTGCTGCTTGGCTGCGGCGTCGCCGTCGCCAGCGCTCGCGGAGCAGTCCCCCATAGAATCAGCCCCAGGCAGTAGAACGGCAGCGTGATAACGATGATGAAGATGAAAATCGAACGCAGCGTGCGCCGTCTCGCTTCGATAGCTTCTTGTGCTCGGTAGCTGCTCATGGCCGTCTCCGCTGTCGCGTGAGCGAAAACCTGATTTTACCATACGCCGCCCGCAAAATGGTATTTACACCCTAGAACCTTTGTGCTATCATAGAATCATGAACATCCTCTCCAACCCCGATGCTTTCCAGAAACTCACGCTCATGGGCGATGTCACCCTCTATGAGCCGGCTGGCGATTCGCCCCTGACCGAGAAGCCCTATCAGTCGCGCAGCCTTGCCGAGTGCATCACCCACGTCAGCACTCCGAAAGGCAGCAAGCCGCTCCTCAAGACGATGGTGACGACGGCCTGCGAGAAGAACTGTTACTACTGCCCCTTCCGCGCCGGACGAGGCAGGACTCGCCGCGTCACCTTCAAGCCGGACGAGCTCGCCCGCGCCTTCGACGACCTCCAGCGTGCGAAAATCGCCGACGGCATCTTTCTCTCGTCGGGCATCATCAAAGGCGGCGTGACGACGCAGGATAAAATCCTCGATACCATCGAGATCATCCGCCGTAAATACCGCTATCAGGGCTACATCCATCTCAAGATCATGCCTGGAGCCGAGCGCGACCAGCTTTACCGCGCCATGCAGTTAGCCGACCGCGTTTCCATCAACCTCGAAGGCCCGACTGCGGATCGTCTGAACGCGCTTGCGCCCAAGAAAGAGTTCACTGGCGAGCTGCTGGAACGCCTTCGCTGGGCCGGCG
>Ga0073934_10011023_pt1 | contig 11055 bp, 8 predicted proteins | sample LarsenN4metaG_FD_76834 | JGI IMG/M metagenome (GOLD analysis project Ga0073934, IMG submission 76834) | Hot spring sediment bacterial and archeal communities from British Columbia, Canada, to study Microbial Dark Matter (Phase II) - Larsen... ...
CATTGCCTCCTCCCACTGAGGTCCCACCGACGGAACCCCCTGCAACAGAGGAACCCACCGAACCACCAGCGCCGGAAGCTCAAGCGTTCTTTACAGAGGAGTTCGATGCCGGTGATTTGAGTAATTGGTCATCACTTCTACTGTATGATGAGACTTATTCTGATCCCGATAAAGTTACAGTGGAAGCCCAGGATGGAAAGCTGATCTGGAATTTTGACACCGAATGGGTAGATTACTACTTGTTTTACGATGCATACGACTACGAAGATGTAAAGGTAGTCGTTCATGCTGATAACAGGGGCAAGAACAATACTGCTGTCGGTCTGATCTGCCGATATACCCCGGACGAAGGCTGGTATCAATTCAGAATTGCCAACAATGGCTTGTATGTTATCGAATACTATGAAATATTGGATAGCGGCAAGATCCAAACGAATAGAATAGCAAATGGCGGATCGAATGATATCAACCAGGGCAAGGCAGTTAACGAATATTCGATTACCTGCCAGGGCGAGGAACTTATTCTCAACATCAATGGCGCAGAGGTGACCACCATTAAAGAGAGGAAGTATGGACTCCGTTCGGGCCAGGTTGGCGTCGTTGTATCCTCATTGAATGTTCTACCGATTTTGGTCGAGATGGACTGGATTGAGATTAGTGAGCCGTAATTAAAGAGAGAAGTGAGAAGTAAAAAGTAAGAAGAAAGAAGAGACCTCGGCAGTCTCAACGAATGCCGAGGTCTTTATTTTTAGTAGAGGGGAATCCTTGCTCCATTGATCTTTGCCGCTTCCTCAGAGAACAGATACAGCATAGCGGCCACGATTTCATCCGGCGTGGTGCCCGTACCTTTGTTCTCGACATCAATGGCGCGGACCTGGATGATGTTCGCTGTGACACCTTTGTCTTTTAATTCGGCAGCCAGCGTCAGAATCAGATTCTCCTGCGCGGCTTTTGCAGCGGTATAGATCCCCGTTTTGCCGGGTGGGTTGGGCACAGTCGAAGCAGAGACAACCATCACGCGGCCCCATCCGCTTTTTACAAAATGCAGCGCGAAGGCCTGGAATAAGTGGAACGTCGTCCACACATGCTGAGCGAGCATGAAGTCCAGATCGTCGGCGCTGCCCTCCACGAGGGTCTTGCCTCCCACCCAGCCGCCGACCAGATGGATGAGGGCGTGGATACCACCAAATTTAGCGGTGATTGCCTCCGCTGCCGCGCGGACTGCACTTTGATCTCGCAGATCAACGACAGATGCCAAAAGACGATCCGCGGGGAGATTCAAGTCACGGGTCAAGGTATCCAGTTTCTTTTGGTCGTTATCGAGCAGAGCCAGTGAATGTCCGCGCCCGGCAAAGGCGTGGGCAGCCTTGCTCCCCAGCGCGCCCGTTGCTCCGGTGATGACAACCGTTCTACTCACTGAGTTCCTCAATTTGAACTTCACTCATCCCTTCCACAATGGGACGATCAGATTGCTCATTAAAATGTTCCTTGCCATAAAAATCGATCATATGACCGGACTTGGCGGCCTTGGTTTCGAGATAAAAACGATTGTACTCATTCGGCTCCACAATATGCGGGATACGACCATTTACTTTTATGCCATACTGTCGAAGCTGATTGATCTTCTTCGGGTTGTTGGTCATCAACTGGACCGATTCGATTTTGAGCGACATCAACATATGCGCGGCAACTGCATAGTCCCGCTCATCGTCGCGAAAACCAAGCGCAAGGTTGGCTTCCACGGTGTCCAGCCCCTGGTCCTGCAGGCTGTAGGCGCGGATCTTGTTGATCAAACCGATGCCGCGTCCCTCCTGACGCAGGTAGAGTACCATGCCCCTTTCCATTTTGCCGATCTTTTTCAACGCGGCTTCCAATTGATCGCGGCAGTCACAGCGCAAAGACCCCATCACATCGCCAGTCAGACATTCTGAATGCAGGCGCACCGGCACATTGGAAGCGCCGATCACATCACCCTTCGTGATGGCGACATGTTCTTTTCCATCGCGATTGTTTTCAAGGCCACAATATGAAAGTCACCAAAGCGAGTGGGCAGCTCGGCCATCGCAACAATGCGGACACAAACTTTATCCCTGCCCAGCCCCTCACATTCGTGATCGCCTTCCTTTTCAAGAAGCACGTCAAATTTCTCATGCATCGTCGTCGTCATACTCACCTCTTAAAATGATATTTTAATAACACGCCGCCATCTTCCCATTTTTCAACTTCGCTCAATTCGAGTGGGATCGCTTCGCTTCTTTTCAAGCCTGAACCTGCCGCCATTGTTGGAGCGGATAGACCCCCGAAGACCATCGGCGCAACATACGCTGTAACTTCATCCACCAGCCCCAGCCGCATCAGCTCAAAGTTGAGGGTCGCGCCACCTTCTACCATCAAATGGTCAACACCAAGATCTTTCAAGGTGGCGAGCGCTCTCTTCAAATTGACCTTTTCTGCGTTGTCCACATACACATCGACCTGGCGTGACTTCAGCAAAGAAAGGTATTTTTTAGATGTTTGACGGGTTGTAAATATTACGATGTCGGCCGGCCCGCTGTTGAGAAACTGCGAATCCGCATCGATTGTGGCTTGTGTGACCACGCCCACCTTGATAGGATTTTGAGAAAGCCCGCGCGCAACGCGTTCAGCGCGCAACACTTCCGATTTAACCGTTAACTTTGGATCTTCGTCAAGGAGGGTTCTCCCCCCCACCATCACAGCATCTGCCTCGGCGCGCAGCCGATCGACACGTTCCTTATCCCGCGGAGATGAAATCGCCGACCCCTTGCGCTCAAATGTATCGATCTTGCCATCGGCTGTCATCGCAATATTGATAAAAACAAAAGGACGATTCATACCGCTCACTTCTCTACTCATCAAACTTTGAACGCCCTTCCAGGCGAAATGTCAAAGGTCAGGTTTCGTTGCACATGGGGCACATGCGTGCGGCACTCTGTAATACAATTGTAAAGCCATACGTTAAAAAAAGTGACGGCCTTATGCGAAGCAGGTGGAAAACACGTCAAGTGCTATTAAGGAGAGTTTATGCGCCAATCCATGCTGACTGATGAACAGGCTCAGTTCCTGCGTGAGGAAAAGCAAGCCCTTGCAGAGATCCGGCTGGCCCTGACAGAGATCGACGTTCCCCGCGAATCTCTGACCGCCCTGCAGGATGCCATTCTGCAGTTGGATGAGTTATTTCTGCTGGTGGTGGTGGGCGAGTTCAATGCCGGGAAGAGCGCGCTGGTCAACGCCTTGCTCGGCGAAAAGGTGCTGCCGGAAGGCGCCACCCCGACTACCTCTCGCGTGACCCTCGTGAAGTGGGGCGAGAAGGCCGCCGAGCAGGTGGTGGATGAGAACTTTGGCGTGTACATACACCCGCTGCCTCTCCTCAAGGAGCTGAACATTGTCGATACGCCGGGCACGAACGCAGTCATTCGTTACCACGAGCGCCTGACCGATGAATTCGTGCCGCGCAGCGATCTTATCCTGTTTATTACTTCTGCCGATCATCCCCTCACCGAAAGCGAACGCCAGTTCCTCGAACGGATCGTGGCCTGGGGCAAGAAAGTCGTCTTTGCGCTGAACAAAGCCGATATCATCGAAGATGAAAAGTCACTTCAGGAAGTGCGCTCGTTTGTCTTGAAACATGCTACCAAAGTTCTGGGAGATACACCCGAGTTCTTCGCCGTCTCCGCACGCCTGGCGCAACGCGCCCTCTCTGAATCTGACCCTGAACAACGCGCACATCTGCGCGCGGCCAGCGGATTAGATGCTCTGGAACAGTACATTAATGCTGTGCTCGATGACACCACGCAACTACAGCTGAAATTCAACAATCCGCTGGGGGTGGCAAATAACCTGGTGACACAGGCGACGACAGTCAACCAGTCGCAATCAGAAGATCTGAAAGAAGATTTACAGACAGCCACCTCACTGGAATCCACCATCACAGACTATGAACGCGATCTGCGCAATGAGCTTCAGCCGCGGCTGGCTGAGGTGGAGAATATCCTGCATCGGCTCGAGCAGCGCGGGCTCGATTTCTTCGACACCACCATGCGCCTGACCAACATCCAGGAATTGATGCGCGGCGATAAGGTGCGGGCAGAGTTCGAAAAGAAGGTCCTGGCCGACATCCCACAGCAGATCGAAGACCAGGTCCAACGCATGATCGATTGGCTGGTGCAAAAAGATCTGCAGGAATGGCAGCGGGTGATGACCTATGTCCAGCGGCGTAAAGCGCTGCACACCGAGCATATCGTCGGCGAGGGAATCGAACCGCGCGAGATGCGTCGGCGCGAGTTGATCGAGACGATGGGAAAGACTGTTCAACGAATTATTGATGATTACGATCAGGAACGCGAAGCCAGAGAATTAGCGGCCCACGTCGAAACGGCCGTCGCGCAGACCGCCCTGTTGGAGGTAGGCGCGGTAGGACTCGGCGCGTTGGTCACCGCTGCAGTGCTATCCTCCAGCCTTGATATCACCGGCATCCTTGCGGCTGGCACACTGGCGATCGTAGGCTTCTTTGTGATCCCCTACAAGCGCAAACAGGCCAAGGATAAGTTCAAAGAGAAAATGACAACTCTGCGGACTAACTTGCTCGAAACGTTGACCACTCAGTTTACCAACGAGTCCCAGCGGGCAGTCGCCCGCCTCAAAGAGGGCGTCACGCCGTACATTCGTTACATCCGCTCCGAGCGCGAAAGGATCGAGAAGAGTGAAACGGTGCTAAAAAAATTGCAGCAGCGACTCTCCGCGCTGCGCGCCCGCAGTCAGGTGGTTGTGGGGAAGAGGGATACAACATCACCTTTTTGATTATCTCAGTTCATTTGCCAGCACCTCAAACCACTGACGCTTCAACATCTCATTGACCTTCGGTTCGGTGAGTTTTTTGTATAAGTCCAGTTTTGTGTGAACGAATTCGAGCAGGAGTCTATCAAGTACCTGGTCTGCTTTGTATTTCTTTGTATCCCGCGGATTATCTGCAACCATAACACTCTGCAATTCTTGATTGGTTTTATAGTTATTCAACAGACGTGTCATGTCCACTTTATCATCTTCGGTGAGGTTGATGCCGTAAGTTTCATTGAGCGTGGTGATGATGTGGGAGAGCAGGTCCTTTTCATCTTCGGTGTTGTACAGGGAGCCATCGCCAAAGCCTGGAATGACTCCCTGTTCCTTTTCCAATTCGATGCTGCCTGAGTAGGTTTCCTGTAAGTGGAAGGAATCCAGGTCCACGCCGTCGCGGATTTCGTAGGGCAGGCGCACCTGGCGGCGCGGCAGCTTGCGGTTGAGGGCTTTGGCAAAGACGTACAGTTTTTCCAGGTCCACGTCTTCGAAGGTGATGATCTGGGAGATAAAGCCATACAAACGAATGAACTTCTGCAACGTGGAGCGGAAGTCTTCACGTTCCTGTTCGGGCTTGTAGTTCCAGACAATCACCACTCTATCCAGCACGGGTTGGAGCCTCTCCAGCGGGACGTTCGGCGTGAATAATACTTCGGCGAATTCGTTCACATCCGTCTCGGTAAATACTTCGTAGCCTTTCAGCTCGGTTTGATGGTCATACAATTTATTCGGGTCGGTCTCTTCTTCGAGCAGGGTGGTTTGATAGTAAGGCTAGAACGCGGCTTGAACGTCCTCGGCTTCGTTGACGAAGTCCAATACGAGCGTTTCCGTTTTGCCGGGGCGCGTGCGGTTGAGGCGGCTGAGGGTTTGGACCGCCTGAACGCCATCCAGCTTTTTGTCCACGTACATGGTATGGAGCAGAGGCTCATCAAAGCCGGTTTGATATTTGTTCGCCACCACCAGGATGCGATAGTCCGGGGTCTTGAAGGCGTCTTCGATGGCTACGCGCGGCAGCAGGCGGTTCAGGCTGTTCTCGGTGTATTTCTCGCCTGTCTCGGGATCGGTGACTTCGCCGGAGAACGCCACCAGCGGCTTGAAGGGCAACTGCTTCTCTTCCATCACTTTGCGGAAAGCAAGATAAAACTTGACGGCGTGCAGGCGCGAGCGGGTGACCACCATCGCCCTGCCCTTGCACTGGATGGCGTGCAGGGTCTTCTCCAGAAAGTGATCGAGCATGATGCGGGTCTTTTGCTCGATGGCGTGCGGCGTCAGGTCCACGTCGGAGGTGAGCAGGCGGATGGCTTTCTTCTTTTCGTATTCGTTGTCGGCGGGGATCGTAGTCGCTGCTGTTCAGCTTCCATGGCGAGCAGTTCGAGCTGACCTACACCCAGATGGGTGACCGCGGGGTGCTGGAGGTGTATGTGGACGAGGTCAAAGTCGCCTCCATCGACGAGAGTGGGACCGGGGCCTGGCAGCAGACCTGGACGAGCGATCTGTACGCGGCCGGCACACACACCGTCCACCTGGTGCATGCCGGCGGCCCGATTACAGATATTGATGCAATTACTGTATTGCCATAACAAAAACAAAGCTTACGACGAATAATTAAACTGACGGCATGGATGATTTCCATGCCGTCGTTCTTTGAGTATGACACCCTTATTGAGTCTTATGCCTGCTTAGCAACCAATTGACAGTTTCGATATTTGAGTCACTTTGAGTTGCTCTCATTATTATGCTATTTATCGACTATTTCCATAATTATTACTTTATTTTGATGCCATAGATTCAAGCACAGAACTTATATGATGGTGAATTTCATAATCACGAAAGTATGATGAATGTCACAACAATCGTTGTAACGGCTTTCCATTTTCCTGGTCTTGATTATTGACTCAAGCGTTATTCAGACACATAAATGTTGTTCAAGTCTGCTTCTTTAATAAAGAAGCAAGATAAAAAATCCTTATGCACTTGAATTGGGAGGCAAGTATGAATACTAAAGGCAAGTCTTTTTTGCAGCTTACGAAACTTTTAATTATTTTAATACTGGTCATAGGATTTACGATTTCGTCATTTAACACAAATAATCTATTTATGGTTCGCGCGGAGGGTGATGAGACAAGCACACCAGAAGCCACGGAAAGTCCAACCCTGATGCCCATATTCGAAAATGATGATCTTCAAGTTGAAGTGCAAAACCCTATTATTAATCAAATGAAGATTATAGCAGTGGAACTCTTGACCGAGCAGTTCTCATTAGATCAAATTGATCATAGCATTGTAATAGAAAACGTTATTGTGGAGGAAAACTCTGCAAGGGCTGATATAGTGCTGACCACTCAAAGTGATTTAGGGGAAGTTGTAGATCAAATGAAAGTGTATGCACTACATGACGGTAATCAATTGCTGCAAGTGTTTAGGGAGCCAAGTGAAGATTATTACTTGTATATTGATCAAGTGTCTCCAAATTTGATCAACCTTGAGGATGTTCAGTTTTGGAAGTCCTTAAGAACACAAGAGCAACAAGACCTGAAGTCTCTGGATACTTCTATTAACGATAACATCTCAATATCAAGCGTTCTTTACAAATTACCCTGGGATGGTGGCACTAGGTATCGAGGTTATAATTATTTGTTTGCGCCAGAAGATAATAAGCATTTTGATTTCTCAACGCCAGAAGGTGTTAATGTTCGTGCGGCACGGGGTGGAAAGATTAAGAATGGTATCGGTATATATGGTGAGTATTATGTTCGCATTTTGCATTCCGACGGGACTTATGGGTATTATATACATTTAAAGGCAAACTCGTTTAAGTATGCTAACGACGCAACTGTTGTAACAGGGAATTGTATTGCAATTAGTGGTAATACTGGAAAAACCGGCGGTCCTCATACACATTTTAATGTAACAACCGAGTCGTCGAACTTGGTTGAAAGTTCATGGATACCCGTTCAATTTGCTGAGGGTGTAATCCATCATGACAGTTTGACGCCTTATTCACAAAATCTACAGGGATCTTGCACCGTAAGTCTCCCTACCACTCCAACTAATGTTGGCGCGACCGATGGAACGAATAACGACTATGTACGAATATCCTGGAATGCAGTCTCTGGGGCGACCTCATATGAGGTTTGGCGCAATGTATCAAATACAACCAGTGGAGCAACTAAAAGGGGTACTGTTACCAGCACATCGTATGATGACACGTCTGCCACGCCACTGATTCCCTATTTTTACTGGGTTAAGGCTTGCAACAGTAGCGGGTGTAGTGGATACAGCAGTTCGAATGCTGGTTATCGTGGGCAAGATGGTGTGATTCTCTTGGATCGCCCCACTCTAACTCCTCCATACTCGGGAGACATGTGTGGAAGTGCCTGGCATCAAGTTACAGGTTTTGGTGATGCAAAAGCGTTTCTCACATTGAATACGAATCAATCTTCACAATCAACAAATTCTGGTGTCTGGCAACCAACCTTGCCTGTCACGGGTGTATATAAGGTAGAAGCATATATTCCAAATCATCCTGTAACAGAATGGGAATGTCCGACGAAAACAATTTCATCAGATACTAGCGACGCAAAGTATACTGTTGGAGAACAACCGCCTGTTTCAAGAGATCAAGCACCTTTAGCAAACGCCTGGTTAAGCTTAGGAAACTTTACTTTTAATGCTGGCTCCACAGGCAAAGTTAAACTTGTGGATCTAAATAGTGAAGCTAGCCTAACTCGTACAATTTCTTTTAGTGCAATGCGGTTTACATTGATCAGCGTGTCGCCTCCAGTAGCTTTCAACAAGAGTACGCCAGCTAATGGAGTAGGGAGTCAGTCAACAACACCAACAATTTCCTGGAATTCAAGCAATGGATCAACCAGCTACGAATATTGTTATGATACGAGTAATGACAATGCTTGCGACTCGGATTGGGTGTCGAATGGAACCGCGTTATCCAAGACACTCAATGGATTAAGCGCGGGTACAACTTACTACTGGCAGGTACGTGCAAAAAATGCAGGCGGTACTACATATGCAAATGGCAATACGTGGTGGTCATTTACAACCTTAGCTGATCCCCCAGCGGCATTTAATAAAAGCAATCCACCAAATGGGGCAACAAGCCAATCCACCAACCCAACAATAAGTTGGGATGCCAGTGCTGGCACAACCTCTTATGAATATTGTTACGATACCAGTGACGATAACGCTTGCTCAAATTGGATAGATAATAGTGGTTCTACAAGTGCAAATATTTCGAATTTGAGCCAGAATACCACCTACTACTGGCATGTGCGAGCCATCAATTCGAGTGGCACAACTTACTCAAGCAATAGTGCTACCGCTTTCTGGTCGTTTACGACCCAAACAGATAGCAATTGGAACGATGGTATCGATTTTGCCAAAATAGCCTCAGTTCCATATACCGACAGCATCAATACCAGCGAAGCGACCACCTCTGGCACTGACCCCATTTTCTCTTGTGTATCGGGACAGAAATATAACACTGTCTGGTATCGATTGTCTCCACCATCTTCTGTAGATTTGACCATTGATACTAATGGCAGCGACTATGACACAGTTTTGGGACTTTGGAGTGGAACTCCGGGAGCGTTAACTTCCATCGGTTGCAATGATGACTACACGGGTTCTCAATCCAAAGCCCAGCTTTTGGCCGACGGTGGAACAACGTATTATATTGAAATAGCAAGCTACAACGAGGAAGGAGGCAATTTAACGCTAAATGTTACTTTGGGTGACAGTGTCAATCCAACGGTAACATCCATTGTGCGCGCGAATGATAGTCCATCGAATTCAACAAATGTCGATTTCACTGTTACTTATTCTGAGCCTGTTACAGGTGTAGATGCCAGTGATTTTACGCTTGATATCACTGGAAATATCACAGGCGCGATCATCAGCAACGTAACGGGATCCGGCGATTCCTACACTATCAACGTCAACACGGGCGCAGGTAACGGAAAACTTGGATTGGATATTGCCAATACCGATATCACTGATCTAGCTGGAAATGCACTCGCAGGATTACCATTTAACAATGGTGAAGACTATACGATTGAAAAGACATCGACAGTGAGTGAAGGTACCTATGATGATGGTCATGCAGCCTGGATGTATATTGGAGATTGGGAGACATACGATGGTGCCGGACCATATGCAGACATGCTGCATTACTCCACGACTGTAGGCAACAGTGCCGAGGTGCGCTTCAGCGGAGAGCAATTTGCCCTGATATATACAGCCCTTGTGGATCGCGGGGTAGTGGATGTGTTCGTGGATGGCGAGAAAATCACCACTTTGGATGAGAGTGGCCCGGGTTCGTGGCAGCAGCGCTGGATCAGCGACCCGCTGGAGCCGGGCACCCACACCTTGCGAGTGGAACACGTCAGCGGGGGCGCGGTGGACATCGATGCCCTTCAGGTCTTTGCTGCGGCCAACATTTTGTCGGCGGGCATATACGATGAAGCCAGTGACGCCTTGCTGTTCACGACCAACTGGTACACCTACAGCGGACCGGGTCCACGGGACGACACGCTGCACTTCTCGATCTCTCCGAAGGAGAGTGCTCAGTTCAGTTTCACGGGGGAGCAATTTGCTCTGTACTACACCCAGATGAGTGATCGGGGAGTGATGGATGTGTTTGTGGATGGCGTGAAAGTCACCGCATTGGATGAGAGTGGGCCCGGGGCCTGGCAGCAGAAGTGGACGAGCAACCCGCTGCCGGCCGGGGTGCACACGGTGCGGCTGGTGCATGCCAGTGGGTTCATCGTGGATCTGGATGCAATCGAGGTGATGAGCAGTGCAACATACCTCGGTGCCGGTAACTACGATGATGGTGCTGCGGGTTTGCATTACTCGACCAACTGGTACACCTACACGGGACCCGGACCGGCGAGTGACAGTCTGCACTTTGCCTTCACACCGGGCGAGAGCCTGCTGTTCAGCTTCCATGGCGAGCAGTTCGAGCTGACCTACACCCAGATGAGTGACCGCGGGGTGCTGGATGTGTATGTGGACGAGGTCAAAGTCGCCTCCATCGACGAGAGTGGGACCGGGGCCTGGCAGCAGACCTGGACGAGTGAACCGCTGCCGGCAGGGAACCACAATGTGCGGTTGGTGCAAGCCAGCAGCAGCGGGGTGGTGGACATCGATGCGCTCGAGATCATCTCGACAGCCAGTGTGCTCTCA
>Ga0073934_10011024_pt1 | contig 11055 bp, 10 predicted proteins | sample LarsenN4metaG_FD_76834 | JGI IMG/M metagenome (GOLD analysis project Ga0073934, IMG submission 76834) | Hot spring sediment bacterial and archeal communities from British Columbia, Canada, to study Microbial Dark Matter (Phase II) - Larsen... ...
ATGATCACCGAATCCAAGGCGTCGATGTTGTCGCAGGCCGCACCCGGCGGGCCGGGTGGGGTTGGCTGCAACGACATCAGGCGGTGATCGCCCCCGGCTTCAGGCGGACCAGGGACGACGGGAGCCATCAGCGGCATTGGCGCCAAGGCGTTCACACCCAGGGCCATCGGAGGCCGGCTCGGCGGGAAGAACGGAAGGGGCAGCGCGGCCGGGCCCGGCGGAACCACCGGGTACAGGTAGCTTCGGCCCTCAAACACGTCACCCTGGGCCTCCGAGCGGTTGGCTTCCAGCCAGACCTGGTTTCCGGGGAAACCGGCGGATATCGGATCGACTGAGAAGTAGATGACCAAGGGAAGGCCGACGGCCATCCGCCACACCTCCCAGCTCATGGCGTCCACTTCGTTGCCGAAGAACCCGGCCATCCAGCCGGGCACACTGACCAATGGGCCCGGCCCGCCGACATCCTCGGCCGGAAAGGGACCGCCCACCGCCGGGCTGCTGGTCAGGAAGTCGTCGGCGGTGTGGGGCATCGGCCCGCCGATGACGGTCGGGCAACTGGCGGTGAGTGAGAACTCGGCGGCGCTGGGGGCAACCATCAGCAGGGCGCTGAGGGCCAGCCCCGCGGCCGCGATCGCGGTGTATCTGCGTTTCATTGTTCTCTCCTCTCAAGACAAGACCTTTCTGTGACAGGGAACCGCCCGCCCGCGGAGCCCGCCGATGCGGGTTCGCGGAGAGCATCGTTGACTCCCCTACGGGATGTGATTGCCACGCGCCTCCTTTCTCCGTCAGGTCCGCCGCGCCGACGTGCACGGCCCGAACGTGCCTGGACCCTGCGACGGCTGGTCAGGTGCCACCGGCGAAAGAGAGCGCGGCCGCGACTGCGCTACTTTTCACGGCCATCCGGATGGGGCGAGCGGACCGGCGCAGGCGATCGCGCCCGCCTTCACCGTCGCACGCTCCTGCGGCGGCACGAGAATCCTCACTCGCACAGACTTGCTTGCAGATGCAGTATACCACAAAAAACGGAAGTTGCAAGAGAATTTATGTAGGTTACTCAATGTAGACCGGGCAGGGGGGTTCATACCTGCCTGCCCGGCGGCCCGGCCGCCGGGTCGCGTCGGCCTGACCCGTCCCGGGCTTCGACGCCAAGGGGAGAAGCCCCCCTCAGGCAGCGGCTGATCGCCTCCTCGACGCGAAAAACTGACCGCGACTCCCGAGAATGCCCGGCCACCGGCACCGGAGCCGTGGTGCGGCCGGGCCGTCCAGGGCCACCGGCTTCGAGCCTGGCCCGGTCTCCGGGCAGCGTCCTCTCAGGAGGCACGGCCTGGGCCTTGGGCCGGCCGCGGGCTGCGGGGGGACTTGTGCCAGCCGCTAGACACCGGGCAGGGCCCCAGCTATTATGCCCCAGGGTCGGTGTCGTTGCGGCGTCAGACCGCCGAGCTTGCGACCGAAGGGAGGACCGCCAACATGTCCAAGTCTTTCCTCAGCAGTTGGATCGTTTACGCAGCTATTTCCCACGCCGCAAAAAGCGGCCTGTTCAAGGGCCAGAAGAATCTGGCCCGTCAGGCCCAGCTTCAGATCAAGAGGATGGCCAGCCCGCGCACGGCCTTCGGTCGGCAACTGAAGCTGCTGCACTCGCTACGGGGCAAACCGGCCACCACCATGGAGCTGTGCCGCAGCACGGGCGTGTCCCGGCGAACCCTGTTCCGTGACCTGGCGGCCCTGCGGGCGGCCGGAGTCAAGGTCGTCAGCGACGGCACCCGCTTCGCCCTCAAGGACAAGATGCTTCGGGCGGCCCTGGGCAAGTTGGCCTGACGCCCGGTCAGTTCTCGTCGCTCATTGCCGCCTGAACCCGCTCGATCAGGGCCCGGGCCGAGGCCTCATCCGCCGCCTCGGCGATCAGGCGAAGGATCGGTTCGGTGTTGGAGGCCCGCAGGTGGGCCCATCCTTCCGCCCAGTCGATGCGCAGCCCGTCCGAGGTGTTGAGCCGCTCCCCGGCGAAGCTCCGCCGCAGGCGGTCGAGGGCGCGGCCGGCCGCGGCCGGATCACACGGCTCTTTGGTCTTGATCATGCGATAGCGGGGCAGCCGCGAGACCACGTCGCTGACCGCCGCGCTGCTGAAGGTCAGATGCTCCAGAACAAGGGCCATGGCCACCAGGCTGTCACGCACCCACCCCACGCGCGGGTCGATGACGCCGCCGTTGCCTTCGCCGCCGATCAGCGACTCGTGCTGGATCATGCCCTGGACCACGTTGGCCTCGCCCACCGGCGTCCGCACCACCCGCCAGCCGGGACCCGCCGAAGCGGCCAGGTCGTCGATCATCCGCGACGTGGAGAGGTTGGCGACGATGATGCCCGACCCCCCGCGACAGACGACGGCCTGGGCGGCGATGGCCAGCGTGTATTCTTCGCCGATGTAGCGGCCGGTCTCGTCCACGATGGCCAAGCGGTCCGCGTCCGGGTCTTGGGCGAAACCGAGGGCGGCGTCTTCCCGCACGACGGCCTCGCAGAGATCGGTCAGGTTCTCGGCGACCGGCTCCGGGTGGTGGGCGAACCGTCCGTCGGCGTCGGGATTCAGGTGAATCACGGCGCACCCCAGCGCTTCCAGGAGCATTCGGCCGCTGGACCCGCCGGCGCCGTTCACGCTGTCCAGCACGATGCGGAACGGCCTTCGACGGATGGCATCCACATCAACGATCCGAAGGACGGCCTCAACGTGCCGGCCGTTCGCGGAGTCCTCATATGCCAGCCGCCCCGGAGCGTCCTGGCCGGCGAACTCGAAATCCCGTCGGCGGAGGCGGTCCAGAATGGCGGCCGCCTCATCCGGGAACGGCGCCCGCCCCTGGCCGACGAGGAACTTGATGCCGTTCCAGGCTGCGGGATTGTGGCTGGCGGTGATCACCACGCCGCCGCGGGCCCCGAGCTCGCGAACCATCAGACCCGTGGCCGGCGTGGTGACCATGCCCAGATCGATCACCTCGCAGCCGCAGGCCCGCAGTCCGGCACGGACGGCCGCGGCGATCACCGGGCCGCTGGATCGTGAGTCGCGGCCCAACACCACCGTTCCCCGGCCCCCGAGGTGCGTGGCGAACGCGCAGGCGGCGTCGGCGGCCAGTTGGGGGGTCATCGTCTGGCCGACGACGCCTCGGATTCCGGAGACACCCATCATCAGGGACACAGCCGGCTCCGCGCGGGCCAGGTCCGCCTAACCGCGGCGGACGGCGATCGCCTGACAGTTTCGCCAAGCAACCGGGGCAACGCCACTGTTTCGGGAGAGGCGGGGCGAAGAACCAGTACGAATCATGGGCTAGGGTTGCGGGACGGCCTTGTTCTCCGCTTCGTCGGCTTCTTCCCCAGCCTCGTCCTGACGGGGAGCCCGCAAACCGCGGCGGGCCAAGTCCAGGAAGTCGTCCGGCTGGCGGTCGACGGTGACGGAAAGGCTCTTGCGTTTCTGCTCTCGCAGCACGCCCACGAGGATCGTCGTCCCCGGTTCGCTGGCCGCTACCCGGTCCTGGAGGTCCGCCGCGGTGCTCACCGGCTTGCCGTCGATCTCGACGATGATGTCGCCGGGCCGCACGCCCGCCTTGCCCGCCGGTGCATCCGCTTGAACTCGATCCACGATCACGCCGCGGTCCTCCTGCCACCCCAGGGCGATAGCCCGGTCGCGCACCAGGTGCACGTCCTGCATCACCACGCCCAGATAGCCGCGGACGATCTTTTCGCCCGATTTCAGCCGCGGAAGCAAGGCCTGGATGCGGGAGGCCGGGATGGCGAAGCCGATGCCTGCGTCGAAGCCCGTCCGCGTGGCGATGGCCGTGTTCATGCCGATCACCTCACCGCGCAGGTTGACCAGCGGCCCGCCGCTGTTGCCCTGGTTGATGGCCGCGTCGGTCTGGATGAAGTTCTGGTAGTGGACGGGGATGGTGGTCCCGCTGCGCCCGACGGCGGATACGATGCCGTGAGTGATGGTCTGAGTGAACCCCAGGGGGCTGCCGAAAGCCAGCACGAAGTCGCCCACCTGAACCTCCTGACTGTCCCCCAAGGCCACCTCCCGCAAGCGGTCGGCTTCGATCCGCAGCAGGGCCATGTCACTGGCATGATCCGCGTTGATCAGTTCGGCGGGAAAGGCCCGGCCGTCGTACAGGCGAACGGCGATTTCGTCCGCCCCCTCGACCACGTGATGGTTGGTCAGGATCAGGCCGCCGGCGGCGTCCACGATCATGCCGCTGCCGATCCCGGAGTTGTCCGGAATCTGCACCTCGCCGGTCTCATCGTCAGGCTCCAGGCCGCGACGACGAAACCATTCGAGGACGCGCCCCTCCAACTCCGATTCCCCGCCCTCCAGCGGCAGGCGGATCACTCGCGTTTGAGAGGTGCTGATGCTGACCACCGCCGGCTGCACGACCTCGGCCGCTCGCCGGAAGGCCCGCGACAGCTCGAGCACGGCCGGTGAGGTCGATGGCTCGACAGGTTGTTGCCCCGGCGCCGGCTCGGCGGCGTGCACCGCGGGGTTGGCGAGGTGAATAACGACGAAAGGCCCGACCAACAGCAGCCCGGCCGCGCCGGTCATGAACAACCGCCCCCGACAAGATCGGCGACTCATCCACTTCTCCTCTCAATCGGGCCGCGCGGACGCCCGTGGCCCCGCGGCCGACGATTTCCTCTGCGGCACGTATCTCCGCTCCGGCCGAATCTTTCTATTGTAGATCGAGCGTTCCGGCCGCAAGGTTCGCAACACTTCGCGGCAGTGGTGGGCCGCGAACGCGGGGACTAACATGCGACCATGTTCTGCTTCCAGGTCCTGAGGCGAGATCCTCAGTCGCCCGCGCGAAGCGGCAGGCTCAGCACCCCCCACGGCGAGGTGGACACCCCGGCGTTCATGCCCGTAGGTACAAAGGGGGCGGTCAAAGGCATTACTCCGGACCAACTGCGAGAGACCGGCACACAGATGGTGCTGGCCAACACGTATCACCTGTACCTCCGCCCCGGTCCGGAGGCTGTGGCCGAGCTGGGCGGCCTGCACCGCTTCATGGGATGGGACCGGCCCATCCTCACGGATAGCGGAGGCTTCCAGGTCTTCAGCTTGGCCGATCTGGTGCGCATCGACGAGGAGGGAGTCTCGTTCCGGTCACACATCGACGGTGCCCCCGTGCGTCTGGACCCCCGGGGGGCAATGGAAGCGCAAAGCCTGCTCGGCGCGGACATCGTCATGGCACTGGACCACTGTCCGGCCCTTCCGTGCCCGCGGGCGGAGCTGGAGGCGGCCTGCGAGCGGACGGTCCGCTGGGCGCGGCAGTGCCGCGACGTTCACCGCCGTCAGGACCAGTGGCTCTTCGGCATCGTCCAGGGCGGGACCGATTCAGACTTGCGGCACGGATGTGCGGAACGACTGATGGAGCTGGACTTCCCCGGTTACGCCATCGGCGGGCTGTCCGTGGGGGAGCCGTTCGAGGAACGGATGCGCGTCGTCCGCGAGGTCTGCGGGCGGCTGCCGGAGGACCGACCACGTTATCTGATGGGCGTGGGCACGCCCGCAGACCTGCTGGCCGCGGTTTCCTGCGGGATCGATCTGTTCGACTGCGTGCTGCCCACGCGGAACGGCCGGAACGCCTGGGCTTTCACGCCGGAGGGGTCTCTCCGGCTGCGCAACCAGGCTCACCGCACCGACGCCCAGCCCATCCAGCGGGATTGCGACTGCCTGGCTTGCCGCCGCTTTTCGCGGGGCTACCTGCGGCACCTGTTCCTGGCCGATGAGATGCTGGGGCCCATCCTGGTGTCCATTCACAACCTGCGGTTCGTGCAGCGATTCATGGCCCGGACGCGCGAGTTGATTATGGATGGCAGATTGAGTCAAATCTGCCGGGAGTACCCCCTGGTCCGCGGACCCCTTGACCGACAGGAGAAGCCATGAGCTGCACGCTGGCGATTCTGGCCCAGGCGACCCAGCCGGCCCCGGGCGGCGGAGGGTTGCCCGGACTGATCAGCAACCCGCTGTTTCTGCTGATTCTCATGCTGGGCGCTTTCTATCTGGTCGTGTTCCGCGGCCAGAGCAAGGAGAAGAAAAAGAAGCAGCAGATGCTCGATCAGGTGCGCAAGAACGACCGGGTCATGACCATCGGGGGCATCATCGGCACGGTGGTCCAGGTCAAAGACGACGAGGTGGTGGTCAAGGTCGACGAGGCCACCAACACCAAGGTCACCTTCACCCGCAAGGCCATTCAGAAAGTCTTCACCGCCGAGGAGACGTCGGCCAAGGACAAGAAACAGGATTGACCCCCCGCGCCGGCGGTCCGGGCACAAGCCTGGCGGCCGCCGAGGACTGATGGTCAGGCAGTCCGCAGGGTTGAAGGTGATTGGGTGGGCTCCCCGGACGCTCAGTTCCCCGCAGATCACGCACGCTGGGCCTTTCCGGCATGAACCCTGACCCCCCGATCGCCGCGACCCACGCCGAGCGGTAGCCAGATGAGAAGGGGAACGACATAGGACGCCGAGGTCATGGCCGCAAACACGGAAAAGAGAAGCTCCACCGCCCTTTGTCCGAATGGCCCCCAGGCAAAAAGGGCCACCGGATTGTCCTGACTGAACCCCCACACCAGCGTCAGGGCCAGACGCGCAACGACGAAGGCGTTCACCAGAAACAGACCCCACAACAAGGTCCGGAACCGGCGCGACCAGGGCATCGGCGTGGCCGCCAGCAGAGCGAGCAGGAATGCGGTCGGCACATAGCCGACGAACCGGCTGCTGTTGCGGAGGGGCATGAAACCGCCGGGGTGTCGGCGGTTGGAAAGCAGGATTTCCGTGTCCACGCGCTCGCCCTGAAGAGGTCGGAAGCGCACGACGCCGTGCGATCCGAAGGACCCGAAGAGCATCTGCCCGCCGGCTCGAAACAGGGCCGCGTAGCCCTCTCCCCAGATCAGCCAGCCCGCGGCCAGAAGTCCGTAGCCCAGCGTCAAGCGAATGAAAAAGCTCGCCATCCGCCTAGGGGGAAGCATACACGCGCCTGGTCCGGTCACCCGTTGCCCACCAGGCCCACACCACCCACAGCAGCAGGGCCGTCAGGATGAAGATGGCCTGCCACACGTCCGCGTGGAGAATCTCGAAAAGCTTCCGCAGATAAATGCCGGTGAAGAACAGGGTGATGATGCGGACCAGATTGACCGTCAGCAAGACCAGCGAACCCAGAACGGCCCCAGCCACTTTCGCGCGCTTCGTCGCCGGGAAGGCCATCAGGATGGCCACAAAAAGCCCCACCGGTTGAATGCCGTCGCAGCCATACTTCACCTCCATGGCGAAGCCCGATCCGAGCATCGACTGGCCGGTCACGCGAACCTCGTGGCCCAGTGTGCGGATCACCACCCCGGCCAATTCGGCGTTGAAACTGAGGAAGGAGCGGAAGGCCTTGGATTCGAGAATGCAGGCGACAAAAAAGAGCTCGAAGAGGCCCCACAGCGCGCCGGCGAGCAGCACGAAGCGCAGCACGGGCCGCCTTCTCCCCATTCCGCGTCGGGGGCGGGCCGGCGTGGGCTCCAGCGAACCCGCCCCCGGCGCGAGCGTCTCCGGCCCCCGGACCAACGGCCCGCGGTCCCGGGCCGGGAGACGCTCGCTTCTCGGCTGGCCTCTGCTCCTGGATCGGCTCAACGGTTTCCGTGGTCGGGGCGCGACGCCCTGGCCAGCACAATCCACAAATGGACCAGATACGCCAGGAGCGGGGCGCTGATCAGCGTACCCACGGCGTCCGTGGTGCTGATGGAGCCGAACAGCCAGATCACCCCGGCGAATCCCACGACGACCAAGGCCATCGTGGCGGCCAGCGCTTTGACGAACACCAGGGGCACGAACAGAGTAATGCCGGGCCTATTGCTCAGTTCCACGCTGCCGACACCCGCGCCAGCCAATACCGTCCGCCGCCGGGCCAAAAAGACGGTGCCCGCCGTCAGCAGCGACAGCGTTAGCACGATCAGCCCCCACTCCGAGACGGTGGGAACGCCGGCCTCATCCTCGTAGAGGTTCGCTATTCCCTCGGGTCCCTGTCCCCTCACCACGCGCAGACGCATGGTCCTGCGGCTGGTTCCATTGGCGTTCGTGCAACTGATGGTGAAGGTGTGGATTTCCCCGACCGCAGCGCCGCCCGGCGTGATCCCCCAGCTCGTGCCTCCCCCGGGAGCGTTCACCCGGCCGCTCTGGGGAGCCGAGAAAGTGGTCTGATTCGACGACGAAGTGATTTCGAAATCGAATCCTTGGCCTTTGAAGAAATCTTGGGCCTCGAAGCCGATATCCTGGGCACCCCGGTCGAAGCAGAACACGCGTATGTGAGGAGGCTCTCTCGCCTCCGCGACCGAAGCCAAGCTCACGGCGATCAACGACGCCATAAGCCCCACCGAGACTCCCACGAATCTTCTGCCTTGCCGTGAAGGAGCTAGAAAGCACATTTTTTCCACCTCATCCTTGCTCTGGGACAAGCTCTTGCCCACCAGCCAACTTTCGTCGGATGGCTGCCCCGTATCCTTGACTTGCTCGAACGTCCTTGAACACGCGGCGCTCGACCCGGGCCGGCAAGCAAGGACGAATCGAGGAATCACCTACAACTCCCGGATGTACTCAAGCACCACCGGCTCATAAGGGATCAACGCCGGACAGCGCCCGAGACGAGACATCCAGGGTCTGGGCGATCCGTCAGCACGGAGGCGCCCGGATAGGTGCTTCGTGAAGTGGCCACAGCCGAAGACGCACGGACATCGGCGCACGGTATCTTGGGGGAGAGGGTAATGTTGCAAAGAACCTCTGGCGGGTGACTCTCACCCCGTCCTGGCGTTCAAGCAGACAGACCCGGACGAATCGGGCTGCTGCGATTGCCGGCAAGCGCGCCCTGAGAGATGCTGGCACGTCCGCTCCTTTCGCCTCCGTGCGAACCGACACGTCGTTGGCCCTGGCCGCTTCGTCGGTTCCAACCCCCGGCGGCGGGGCCGATTGGCAGAGTTCGACATGCGAGGCAGCATGAGGGCGAGCTTCTCTCAATCCGCAGGGGGCTGGTTCGGGGCCGCAGGGCTCCTCCCAGCCTGGCAGGCGGGCAGCAAGCTCACCTCGTCAAATTCCGCTGCCTCGGCCAAGTAACCGGTCGTGTTCTTGCAGGGCGTTCGACGCGGCTGATCGGTTCCTTTTCCGCGAGACGCCGTGGCCCGAACGGCCGGTAATATTATGATGACTATACCGAACCGGAGATCCCCCGCCAAGGAAAAAGCCCCCGTGTGGCCGGCCCTGCCCGACCGATCACTTGCCAAGGGGATTTCCCCAGGCCTATCATTAGGACGTCGAGACAGGGGCATTTGCCCATTTTTTTGGAATCCTGGGGCTTTCAAGGCGGTTTGAGAAACTGGGCAGTGTGAGGTAGCGGCCGGAGGGACCACGAGGCCAGATGGCTGGGTCACGACGGGCGACGTTCGAGCAGTTGGCGCTGCCGCACCTGGACGCGATGTATCGCGTGGCCAGGAGGCTGGCTGGCAGCCAGGCCGAGGCCGAAGACCTGGTTCAGGAAGCCTGCTACCGGGCCCTCAGGTCCTTCGACGGCTTCGAGCTTCGGGCCTACGGGGTCAAGCCGTGGCTGCTGAGGATTCTGCACAATGTGTTCTACTCGCACCGGGAGCGGGAGGGGCGCCAGCCGTCGCTCCTGGACGACGTGGACTTTGATTGTTTTTCGGGGGAGCTGGAGCCGCCGTCGCTGGAGACCTGGCCCGAGGCCTTGCCGGATTGGGACGACTTCGACGAAGAGATCAAGGCGGCCGTGCAGGACTTGGCCCCCGAGTATCGAACCGTGCTGCTGCTGTGGGCCTTCGAAGGGATGCAGTACAAGGAGATCGCGGCGGTGTGCCAGTGCGCCGTAGGCACGGTGATGAGCCGCCTGTATCGAGCCCGGCAACAGCTCAGCCAGAGGCTGGCGGGGTACGCGCGGGAGCGTAACGTCACTCAGGGGAGGACGTCTACATGAGATGCCACGAGGCGAGGCACTTTCTGTACGCTTTTGCGGACGGTGAGCTGGACGTAAAAGACAACCTGGAGGTGCTGGCCCACCTGAACATGTGCCCGGCCTGCGCGGAGCGCGTCAACGTCGAGCATCGGTTGCGGGAGCGCCTCCGCACGATCTTCGGCCAGGAGCAGGCCCCGCCGTGGCTGGCCGACCGCGTGCGGGCGCGAATCGGCACGCATCGGACGCGCGCCGGCTCGCTGGCCATCCGCTTGGGCCCAGCCCTGCTGGCGGCGGCAGCGCTGGCCCTGGTGGCGTGGGTCTGGATGCAGGCCCGCCCGGACGCCGAGGTCTTGGCCGGACCCGACATGCTGGACAATCCTTCCCGGCCGGTGAGAGCGGCGGATTTGGCCGCCTGCTTCGAGCGGGGGCACCAGAAGTGTGCGGCCGTCGGCCCGTCGCATCATCTGGCGGGGCTGAGTCGAGACCTTCCCACCCTCGAGGCCGAACTGTCATCTGATTTGGGGATTCCGGTGTTGGCTCCCGACTGGCGTGAGGAGCAGCTCCGCTTCATGAGCGCCTGCCGGTGCGGGGTTCCCGGCGGCTTGCGAGGGGCCCATCTGGTCTACGACAAGCTGACCCACGTGCAGCGTGTCTCGCTCTACTCGCTTCATCCGGGAGGGCCGTTCGACCGCTTCAGCCCCGCGGTCATCAAGGAGAAGCCCTACCTGGTGGCCCATGCCGAGGAGATGAGCCTGATCGCCTGGCGCGGGCCGGAGGCAGACTACGTGTTGTGCGTGCCCGGTCCGCACGGACAGGACGCCGAGCTGGTCGTCCGGCTGATCGACCCCCTGCGGGTCGCCCTTTCGCAATGGGGCCCGCTTGGCGGGGAGGCGTTGGCGGCCGCGACAGGCGGCCGGGGTTGGGCAGCGCTTCGAGAATCCCCATTCGCGCCGGTTCTGGCCGTCATCCCGCTGGGCAACCAGTGGCCAACGCGTCGGCCTGACCGATAGACGTGGATTGGTCCGTCGCATCTGGACCCCGCGATTTCTAGGGAGCGAGATGACCGTCCGTATCTCCGCCCTGACCGGGGCCGA
>Ga0073934_10011025_pt1 | contig 11054 bp, 13 predicted proteins | sample LarsenN4metaG_FD_76834 | JGI IMG/M metagenome (GOLD analysis project Ga0073934, IMG submission 76834) | Hot spring sediment bacterial and archeal communities from British Columbia, Canada, to study Microbial Dark Matter (Phase II) - Larsen... ...
CTCTTCAGTTGCCATCGCCTCTTCAGCCGCCGCCTCTTCGGTCGCCGCGGCGCCTTCTTGGGCCGGCGCGGCCGGCGTGGCCGGAGCTTGGGTCGGGGCGCACGCCGCAAACGCGACCATTCCGGCAGTGGCGCTGCCCATCATCTTCAATACCTCACGTCGAGAGAGGGTCTTTTTGGCCTTCTCTTCTTTCACTTTTTTTCCTCCTATATTTGAATAATTTCGGTAAATCACAGTTTGCTCTCGCAGGATTGCCAAATCCTGCGAAATCGGGCGGATTGACAAATCCGCCCGGAGCGTTTCGTGACTTACTGAATTTCGTTAAATGTTTGTTACGCTCTGTATCCTTTGATACGACTTAATTTGAACAGCCGGGCCGTAGGCCTGCCAGGCCCGCGGGCGCTTAAGGGGACTCAACTTTTATCTACCAGTATCTCACCTCCTTCTTGAAGAAGTTCAAGACCCGGATAGGCGCAGATCAGGCAATAGGGTCATAAACCGGTTTTACCGAACCTTGCTTGAGTGGCCTGATTTTTGGGATGGATGAATAAGCTGAAACACAAATGATGATGGTACAGCCATCAGATTACGGATAAGGATATGGACAGCGCTGCTTAACTGGGGAGGCTAAAAATTGCCGGAGAAATTAGGTCTCTTGAGTTGATACAACCGATTTCAAATCAATCTGGATTCTGAAGCGGTTATTACACGTGACTCGTCACAGCTTCGCCCACACATATTGGTACTGGTTTGAATTCGTAAGACGCCGTAGAGGAATACCAGTTCATAGGCGGTGCGTGTAATCAGCTTTAAATTATTGATTTTGAATAAGAATTATCTCTATTTTTAACTACGAGATATGGTACATGGCCAGCGGCAGGATTGCAAATTGTTTTTAATATTCTATTGAAATGCCCAAAAATGATTAGGACATTTGTTCGGAACATTTGGTCTGATCAAGGCAGCGGGCTATAATTACATAAGGAGAATCTTTTTTTAAGCAAACTAATCGCTTATGGCGCTAGAATGTAGATGAGAGATGAAACCCATAGATACCGATGCTTTGAAGAACAGCATCGATTTACGGAACCTGGTTTGGGGTTACACTTCGCTGGCGGGCCGGAAAGAGATGTACGGCCCCTGCCCCAAGTGTAGCGGCCGCGACCGGTTCCACGTGACGCGAGATTGGTTTTTCTGCCGGCAGTGCCACCCCACCCGGGGTGATTGTATCGAATTTGCTATGTGGATGAATGGCCTGGATTTTTATACCGCCTGTGAATGGCTGACCCAGGGCCATTTGCCGCTGAGCCAGGAGAGCAAACCAAAGCCGCGGCCCCGGCGGCGGCTGCGGCCGCCCGAGGCGCAGTGGCAAGCGCGGGCCAGGGCCTTTATCAAGCAGGCGCAAACCATGTTGTGGCGGGCCAAAGGCAAGGCTGCGCTGGAATACCTGCTCGAACGAGGGCTAAGCGAAGCCACCATCCGGGCAGCCGGGCTGGGCTACAACCCTCAAGATATTCATGATAAGCCGGAAAAGTGGGGCGTGACCGACAAGGAATCGATCTGGCTGCCCGGCCCCGGTATTGTGATCCCCTGGCTGGTGGAGCAGGAGATTCACCGGGTCAATATCCGGCTGCTGCAGCCCCGGCTGATCAAGCACGAGAACGGTAAAGAGAGCATCATTCGCTATATCGGCCCGGCCGGCTGGGCCGGCGCTAACCCCCTCTACCATACTGATGCGCTTCATTCCGGTAAGCCGGCGGTTCTGGTTGAAGGGGAGTTTTGCGCCTTAACCATCAACCAGGAGGCCGGCGACCTGATTGCGGCGGTGGCGACCGGTTCGACCGAGGCGGGGCGAGCCGATAAGTGGCTGGCCCGGCTATCGGCCTGCTCGACGGTATTGGTGGCTTTTGACGCGGAGCCGGACAAGGGCGACAAGGCCGCCCAATTTTGGCTGACCCACTTGCCCCACGCCAAGCGCTGGCGGCCGTTGCTCAAGGATGTCAACGATATGCACAAGGCGGGGCTGGATGTCCGGACCTGGATCGAGGCCGGCCTGTCATCTGCCAGCCAGGCGCACGAAGTGGCGCCGGAGCCGGGCCGCTGGGTTGATCCGGAGCTGGCCTATGCTATCCTGGCCGAATTTGAAACAGGTAACCCCCTGGCAAGCTGGCCCGTGCCGCTCTGGACAGAGCAAGGTGAGAAGGTGATCTTCAACAGCCGGAAGGAGCTGCTGCAGGCGGTTCGGGTGGTCAATGGTAATGAGTAAATGGTAATCGGTAAGTAGTAATTGTTTAATCTCCAATTACCAATCTCCAATTACCAATTACAATATTGCGAGCAGCAGTTGGGCAAAGAGGATCTTGGCAATGGTGGCGATGGGAAAGACGGTAGCATAGCCGATGTTGGGCAGGTCATTGCCGCTCTGCTCGAGCGAATAGCTGAGCACCGCCGGCTGGGTATGGGCGCCGGCGACGATCCCGCCCAGCAGGCTCATCGGGATGCCTAAAGCCTTATAACCAATCCACAGCGTCACCAGGGCGGTAAAACAGGTAATGGCTGCCCCGGCCATAAAGATAAGGCCGCCGCCCTGGATGAGGGTATTAAAAAAGGCATAGCCGGAACGAACGCCGACCGTGGCAAAAAAAAGCACCAGGCCAAGCTGCCGCAGGGCCAGATTGATGCTGTAGGGCAACTGCCAGACCAGCGGGCCGCTCCGGCCCAGCTTGCCCAGAATCAGGGCCACAATCAGCGGCCCGCCGGCCAGCCCCAGTTGAAAGGTGATGCCGCCGGGCAGTGGGATCGGGACCAGCCCCAATAACAGGCCCAGCGCCACCCCCAGGCTTAAACTCAGGAGATTGATTTCACTCAAGGCCCGGTAAGAATCGCCAAAAAATTTGCTGATCGTGGGGATATCTTCAGGCTTGGCCAGCACCCGGACCCGATCGCCCAGCTCCAGTACGGTATCGCCGTGGGCCAGCAGTTCCACATCCCCCCGCCTGACCCTGGTCACGATGGCCCCAAACTGCTGCATGATGTTCAGGTCTTTGAGTCGGTGGCCGGCTACCCTGGGGTCTGAAACAAAGATGCGGCGAATATCATACTCGCTCCGGTCGAGACCAAGCTGAATATCACTTGGCTGGCCCAGGTAACCAATCACCTGTTCCAAATCCTCAGGCGTGCCAATGACGCTGACAAGATCCCCGGTATGGAGGCGGGTTTGGGCGCCGGCCAGGAAGGTGTGGCTGTTCTGGGTTGGTCTGATTCGCCCAAAGAGAACATCCCAGCCGTTTTTTTGGCTCAACTCCTGAACGGTTTCCCGTTCAACCTCAGGCCGGGTCACCAGGATCGTCTGGTTCTGCAACTGGGCGCTGACCACCCCCAAATCGCGTAGATTTTGGGCTTCTTTCTGATAATCGACCCGCCATAATCGCTGCATGGCAAAGATGGCCAGGATTACGCCGACAACGCCGACCGGATAGGCGATCGAGTAACCCACAACCGGCAGGTTGAGAAGCTGTTCCAGCTCGCCCGGCGGGGCCACTTCTCTTAGCCGCTCCAGCACGCCGGCCAGGGCCGGGGTGTTGGTCAGGCTGCCGGCAAAAAGGCCGGCCACAAGCGGTCCTGGCAGCTCCAGCAGGAGGGCCAGCCCGGCCGCCAGCGTGGCGGCCAGGCTGAGCATGAGCAGGACCAGCAGGTTATCACGCAGCCCTTTCCGCCGGAAAGAGGCAAAAAAGCCGGCGCCGCTGGTCAGGCCGACCGTATAGATAAAAACAACCAGGCCCAACAGGGAGATAAATTCCGGCAGTTCAAGATCGGGGTGAAGCGCGCCAAAAGCCAGCCCCACAAATAAAACAGCCGCCACCCCCAGGCTGCTGCCCTTAATTTTGATCTGTCCCAGAGAATAACCAATCGCCGAAACAATCACTAAAAGCAGTAACGGGTTATCAATCAGCAGTTGAATCATGCTAACTTCGACGCACCATAATATTGGCCACAATGCAAAAAGCGAGGATGCCCGGCCCAAAACAGGCCAGGGCCGGCGGCAGAAAGATGCCGGCCAGGCCCAGCAGGCCCAGGATAATGGCAAAACCGGCCAGGAGCCGGCGTTTTGAGCCTGCTTCCGGCTTAAAGGTTCCGCCAATCGGAATAACCATCATAATGCCCCAGATGCCCAGGCCCAAGGCCAGTGGGTTGTAGGTGATGAGCCACAAGACCAGGCCGACAACGCCGACCAACAACGAGGTCCCGGCCAGGTTAGAGGCGGTAATCTGATCTGGGTCCAGCACCAGCCGGCCAAATGGATTGAGCCGCAGCAGCAGGTTGAACAACGTTTCAGAACTCCAGGTGAGATAAACAAAAAGCAGGTAGGCTACAACAAATACGCCGCCAACCAGGGCCAGATCGGGTACGGCATGGGTTCCGGCCGAAACCAGGCGAAAAACAAAATAACCCCCCAAAACAACCAGCCACTGCACCCTGGTCGTTAGTTTAGACATCCAGGAGAAGGTTTGCAGCAAGACCCGGTAGAGCGGATTGCGGGCTTTGAGCGCCTGGACAATGCCGGTCCGGGCCCACTCCAGGGTCGGGTTGAGCCGCAGCGCTTCCCGAAAATGCTCCATCGCCCGCTGATGATGGCCACTGCCCAATAAGAGCCAGCCCTGGTTCGCGTGGGTCAGGGCGTTTTCAGGCTCGCGGGCCAGGGTTGCGGCTAAGGTCAAGCTTGATTCCCGCGGCCGGCCCAGCTTGACCAGGGCCTTGGCCCGCAGGTTAGCGCAGCCGGAATGCTCCGGTTCAAGGCTTAGCCCCTGTTCGGCCGCCTCCAGCGTTTTTTGCCAGGCCCGCTGCCGCAGATAAAGGCTGGCCAGCAGGTTCCAATAAGCTGCTGCGGCCGGGTTCAGTTGAAGCGCGTGCTGAACGGCCAGTTCGGCTTCCCGAGTTTTACCCATCCTGTTTAGCACCCGGCCCAGGGTGTAATGGCTTTCGGCAAACCCCGGTTCCAGATGGACCGCCTGCCGGGCCACGTGGAGCGCTTCCCGCTCTTTACGCTGCTGGCACAGGCTCAAGGCCAGCAGCGCGTGCGCCCTGGCATTTTCAGGTTCGGCGCTTAATGTCTGCCGAAGCTCTTTCTCGGCCAGATCATAACGCTCTTGTTCAAAAAGCAGGAGTACCCTGGTAAAAGACATACGCTTTAAACCTAACCATCAGCGACTTTTGCATTAACTATCAATTTGTTGACGTCAACCAGCTCCGGGGCCGGATGAGATTGGGCGGCGCCGGCGAGGCATAGTGAATGACCATCCGCCAGCGCCCTTCAATCTGCTCAAAAACATTCACCGCCAGCATCTGGCTAATCTGTAAGACGCCCCCACTCTCGGTGCTAACATTTTCATAACAGGTGACCCAGGCCATAGCGCCGCGCCGGTGAACCAGCGGGTTGCTCATTTGAACTGCCAACGGCTCCTGATTTTGAAAGATCAAGGTCCAGCTTTGTTCAATCGCCGGCCAGCCCCTCAACCGATCCCAACCGGGATGGACGCATTCGGTGGCCGGGCCATGATGCCATAATTCAATCATTGCCTCCAGGTCAGCCTGGGAGAGGGCGGTATAAAAACGCTCATTCGCAGCCAAAACCTCTTGAGTCGCCGGGTCCTCGGCCATAAGGGCAGCGCCTTTCCTCTTTCGTTAGCATTAAGAAAATTATATCACGCTCTGCCAGTCACGCTAATTTACCTTGCTTTGTCAAGAATACTCCACAAACTTTATCGCGAATTGGCCACAATTGGCGGCTCCAGCCACTGCGGCTCGGCTTCGACCGGCCCGCTCAGGGTTCGCAGGAAGGCCGCCAGTTGGTCCAGCTCGGCCTCGCTCAGGTTCAGCGGCTCGAGTTCGCTGTGGCCGGCCGGCGCTTCAGGGGCGCTGTTGTAATGCTCCAGCACCTCCTCCAGCGTGGCCAACTGCCCGGCGTGCATGTAGGGCGGCCGGTCATCGACGTTCCGCAGCGTCGGCGGCTTGAATTGGCGGGTCAGCTCGTGGCCCTCGGTGATCATATAGCGCAGTTCGGCGCAGTCCTCCGGTTCGGCATCGCTGTATTGGCTCAAGCAGTTGAACTCGTCGGCCACCACCTGCGGCGCGCCCAGGGCTCGGCCCACATCCTCCGGCAGGCCGGGCGCGGCCGGCACGCCGGTATTGTGAAAATGGTTGTCGGTCAAGCGCGGCCCGTTGTGGCACTGGGTACAGTTGGCCTCGCCGATAAAGAGCCGCAGGCCGGCCACCTCGTCAGGCGTCATCAGGGACTGCATCGCTTCGGTATCGTTGGCCAGCACCGCCTCAACATATTGGTCAAAGCGGCTGGCGCCGGGCAAAAGCTGCCGCTCGTAGGCGGCGATGGCTTTGCCCATATTGGCGAAGATGCGCGTCACCGCCTCCCGCTCTTCCGGGGCCATCGCTTCCCAGGCCGCTTTGGCCTCGGGACCGGCCCCTGGCCCGGCCTGGGCCGGCAGGCCGGATAGATCGGGCAGCGGGCCAAAGATCGCTTCATACTCAGCGCGGTAATATTGGGCGATGAGATGGGCATACTGGGTCCGGTCGCCACCGTGCTCGACCGGGCTTTCCAAGGGACCCAGGGCCTGGGCCCACAAACTATCCTTGCGGCCATCCCAGAACAGCCAGGGGTTGTAGGCCACGCCGACCAGGGGCATCGTCCGGCGGTTGGTCACGCCGACGCCGTGGGCCAGGGGCGTACCATCCTGGAAACTCAGCTCCGGCTTGTGACAGGTCGAGCAACTGACTTCGCCGTTTGAACTGAAACGGGGATCAAAAAAGAGTTTTTGGCCCAGGGCAGCCGCGGCTGGATCAGTCGCATAGCGATTGGTCGGATCATTGGGCAGCGCGGGCAGGCTGCCCAGCCAGAGCGAGCGCAACTGGGCTACCTCTTCATCGCTCCAGGTGGGCCGGGGCCAGAGAAGATAGCCGGCCAGGCCCAGGCCAATGATTAAGAAGGCAGCGCTTATTATGATGAAAAGCTTTTGCTTCTGCTGTCCGTTCATCATTCTAGATTCTCCTTGTAGGTAGGATAGAGGGATTGGCGCGGCCAGTTCAAAGCTGCGCCTCGCCAATCCTCTCATCTGCTCGGCTATAATATCAAGTTAAAGGTGACGTGGTCGGTCTGGCCATCGGCGGTGATGTCAAACTCGACAATCCACCAACCCGGCATATGGAACTTCAATCCCTCGACCCGGTAGTCGCCGTTACCCAGATATTCGGTCACCTGGGGCCGGGTCGGCAGGCCGTGGCCGTGCTGCGGCATATCGCCATCGACCCTGATCTGGGCGCCTTCGACCGGGCGGCCATCCTCGGTCTCGAGGTGAAGCGTCCAGCTTTGGATTTGGTTGATCGGGACCGGCTCATATTGGGGCGTGTAGCTGGCCCGGTACAGCCCGTTGTCCGTCACCAGGCTGGTCGAGATGTCCAGGTCGGCCGGTACATAATTCATCCAGGCGACCATCGCGCCAAAGGCCACGAGAGCGAGCAGTACCAGCGCGGCCATTCCTATCCCAATCCAGCGAAAGAGGCGGCCAAAGCGGCGGGGTTGGCGTGTTTCTGCAAAAGTTGTGGTTTGATTAACAGTGCTCATGATTGTCTCCTCATTTTTAAGCTTAATTTCTTGATTGTTAATTCTGATCTTATCATACCGGCTAACCGGGCGAACTGTCATTCGTCTAAAGGCGAACCTGAGGGCGAATTCGGCCGGCTGGTCGTTACTGAAAGCAACGGCAGGTTGAGCGCCTGGAGCCGGTTCAGGACCCCATAGAGGGCCGCCTGGTCGGGCAGCGGGCCGGTCAGAATGGCTTGGCCATTCGGCTGGTTGGCGATCGCCAACCCGTCGAACCAGGCCGACCAATCAGTTGAGAGATGTCCTTGAATCTGAATTCGGTAAATCATTTCCCGCTCCGATCAGCGGCCAGGCAGAGGCAGCCAAGCATAGGCCCCTCATTGGCTCGTTCCAGGCCGGCCCGGCGCCAGCGGCGGTGGACTTCAGCCAATGTGAGATTATTTAAGTGAGCCAGGGTTTGATCATCGTGAGCCAGGCCGGCCGAAAAACCGGCCAGGGGTGAAAGGTTGGACAGCGAGTCGCCATCCCACCAGGTAGCTAAAGCCATAATATCCTCCTCGTTTATACTCCGGCCGGGCATTTGACCCCGGCCGGCGGATTTCAGGTTTGTTATTGAGAGAATAACAAAGAAGAGGGCGAACTGTCATTCGTCTTTGGACGAATAGGCTGGGCGAATACGCGGGCCGGCGCGGTTAGATGAGATTCAACTCCTGGGCCCGGGTGACCGCCTGGGTCCGGCTGCGCACGCCCAGCTTGCCGTAGATATGTTCGGCGTGCTTTTTCGCTGTGGCCACGGTGAAGATCAACTTGTCCGCAATCTCGCGGTTAGAATAGCCTTCCGCCATCAGGCGCAGCACCTCAAGCTCCCGCTCGCTGAACGGCTCCACGATTTTAGATTTTAGATTTTCGATTTTGGATTTGCCGGTTAAACCCAATCCAAAATCTAAAATCGTAAATCCAAAATCTGGGAAGGCGGCTAAGAGTTGATCGCGGTAGGGGCTGGGGGGCAACTGGGCCAGCAGCCCGGCCAGAGGCGGCCCTTCATCTAAGAAAATCCGGATGTAGCTCTCCGGCGCGGCCAGGGTTAGCGCGCGCTCCAAGGTGGCCAGCGCCCCGGCCGGGTCTGGCTGGGCTGCTTTGGCGAGGGCGGTCAGGACCAGGATTTCAGTGGCCGTACCCAGCCGGCCCGCTCGGCTCTCTCCTCTAACCATTCCAGGAGCGCCAGCGCCTTCAGCCGATAGGCGCCATCTTGATAGGCCCTGGCCTGGGCCAGGTGCAGCCGGGCAGGGTGACCAGCTTGACCTCGCGGGGATAGACTGTCACCTCTTGTTCATCCCAGGCCGCAACCTGGCCCGCCCAGGCTTCGGCCGGGGCCAGCTCTCCCCGCAGCAAGGCCAACTGGGCCTGGTAGGCCGCAAAATAGGTTAACTCCTGGCCGGTCTCCCATTCGTGGCTCAACTCGGCCAGCCGGGTTAAAGTGGCCTGAGCCGACGCCGGATCGCCCTGATTTTGCTTGACCCTGGCCAGATAGGCGTACCCCCGGGCGGCCACAACCAACGCGCCCAGCTCGGCCAATTGGATACCGTGCTGCAAAAGCCGCTCGGCCTCGGCCAGGTCGTTTTGTTCGCGCCGGATATCGGCCCACCGGACATACAGCACCCCGACCGGCGGTAACCGCTGCCAGCCGTGATCGGCGACCCATTACAAGGCCTCCTGGAGGATCTGATCCGCCTGGCGCAGGCGGCCTTGCTGCCCCAGCAGGGCAACCCACAGACCCAGGCCATACAGCGCGCCCAGGGCATTACCGGCGGCCCGGCACAGGTTGACGCTTGCAGCCACGGCCGGCACGGCCGCTTCAGTTTCATCCAGGGAGTAGAGGGCAAAGCCCAGGGCCAGCGCACTGTTGCTGCGGGCAAACAGGTGGCTTTCAGGCAGTTGGGCCAGCGCCTTTTGGATTTCATTTCCGCTAACGGAAGAATCTAAATCGTAAATCGTAAATCGTAAATCCAACTGCTGATGAGGGTGGTTTTGCCAAAGCCGGCCGGGGCGGAGATCAAAATGACCCCGGCGGTGCGGGACAGGCCCTCATTTAGCCGTTCCAGCAGGCCCGGCCGGGCGACCAGGTCGGCGGGCCGGGCCTGAGGAATATAAAACTTGGTGGTTAACAATTGGCTGACCATACCGGAAATTATAAAAGGCTTGCTGAGAAAAACAAAGGAAGTGCTCAGGGCTATTGCCAAGTAACGACAAGGAGTTCACCCTTTACCAGACGGTGCTGGAGTCGAGGCTTTAGCCGGTCCCCCAGACAAAGGAAGTGCTCAGGGCTATTGCCAAGTAACGACAAGGAGTTCACTCTTTACCAGACGGTGCTGGAGTCGAGGCTTTAGCCGGTCCTCCAGACGAGTTTCCGGCTAAAGCCTCGACTCCGGATCGACTTTGCAGCAGCCCTGAGGAGATGCTCCGGCAAATTTAACATCAACCGGAAGACCCGTATAATAAAGGGATAGAACAACTGAACTTGAAAGGAATTAAAAGGATGTACATTCCCTACGCTTTTCGTGAAGAAAATACCGAAACGTTGGTTGAATTTATGCGGGCCAACAGCTTTGCCACGCTGGTTTCTATCGTCGATGGCGCCCCTGTTGCGACCCATTTGCCACTGGTGGTACAGTGGCAAGACGGGGAGGTGATGTTGAGCGGCCACCTGGCCAGGCCAAATGCGCAGTGGCGAGCCTTTGATCAGGCCGAGTCACTGGCCATCTTTACCGGCCCGCACGCCTACATTTCGCCTTCACTGTACGAAAAGCGCGAGAGTGTGCCAACCTGGAACTATATCGCCGTTCACGCCTATGGCCGGCCTGCCCTCCTTGACCTGGTCGACGCGCGAACACAAGTTGAAGCGATGATCGACAGCCTGATTGAAGCTAATGATCCGGCTTACCGGGAGCAGTGGCAGGAGCTGCCGGAGAAGTTTCGGGAGGGAATGCTCAAGGGGATTGTCGCCTTTGAGATGCGGGTGACCCGCCTGGAGGGTAAATATAAGCTCAGCCAGAATCGCAGCCTGGTTGACCGGCAAAATGTCGCCCAGGCGCTCCGGCAAAGCCCTAACCCAGTCATTTATGGAGTGGGCGAAGCGATGAGCCAGGGGCTGGATACCTCATCTTGAGATGGCAAGCTGGCAGAGACGCTTCTTTCGTTTTGGGCTGAGCAGCCTCAAAACGACCATCGATTATACCGCGCCGGTCCAGGAGCTGCTGACCAGGGCTTTGTCGATGTCAAGTTGTTTCAGTTAGCCTGCAATTTAGGCTGGTCCTTCCGAGTGCGCTTGAAACAGCCGCCGTGGGTTTATCGGGCCAACAAGCCCCGGACCAAAGTCGAGCGGTTGATGCCGGCGAAAGGTCAGGCGCGGTTTGTCTATAAAGTCTGGCTGACTGAGCAGCAA
>Ga0073934_10011026_pt1 | contig 11052 bp, 9 predicted proteins | sample LarsenN4metaG_FD_76834 | JGI IMG/M metagenome (GOLD analysis project Ga0073934, IMG submission 76834) | Hot spring sediment bacterial and archeal communities from British Columbia, Canada, to study Microbial Dark Matter (Phase II) - Larsen... ...
CCTGGCCGCTGCCTGGCCGCTGGCCGCGCAAGCCCAGGAGAAGGTGCTGCGCATCGCGATGACCGCCGCCGACATCCCGCGCACGCTCGGCCAGCCCGACCAGGGCTTCGAGGGCAACCGCTTTACCGGCATCCCGATGTACGACGCGCTGACGCACTGGGACCTGTCCAAGGCCGACGCGCCCAGCGTGCTGATCCCCGGCCTCGCGCTGTCGTGGGCGGTGGATGCCAAGGACAAGACCAAGTGGGTGTTCAAGCTGCGCCCCGGCGTGAAGTTCCACGACGGCAGCGACTTCAATGCCGACGCCGTGGTCTGGAACGTGCGCAAGGTGCTCGACAAGGACGCTCCGCACTTCGATGCCAGTCAGGTCGGCGTCACCGCCAGCCGCATGCCCACGCTGCGCAGCGCGCGCAAGATCGACAACCTCACCGTCGAGCTGACGACGAGCGAGCCGGATGCCTTCCTGCCGCTGAACCTGACCAACCTGTTCATGGCCTCGCCGGCGCACTGGCAGAAGAAGTTCGACGCCGCGCAGGGGGCCACGCCGGCCGACAAGGCCAAGGCGGCGTGGACGGCCTTCGCCGCCGATGCCAGCGGCAGCGGCCCGTTCAAGATGGCGCGCTTCGTGCCGCGCGAGCGCCTCGAGCTGGTGGCCAACAAGGCCTACTGGGACCCGAAGCGCACGCCGAAGATCGATCGCGTGGTGATGCTGCCCATGCCCGAGGCGAACGCGCGCACCGCAGCGCTGCTGTCCGGCCAGGTCGACTGGATCGAGGCGCCGGCGCCCGATGCGATCGGTGCCATCCAGGGCCGCGGGCACAAGGTCTACTTCAACCAGCAGCCGCACGTCTGGCCCTGGCAGCTCAGCTTCGCCGAGGGCTCGCCCTGGCTCGACAAGCGCGTGCGCCACGCCGCGAACCTGTGCGTGGACCGCACCGGCCTGCTCAAGCTGCTCGGCGGCATGATGGCGGTGCCCAAGGGCACCGTGCCGCCCGGCCATCCGTGGTGGGGCAACCCGAAGTTCGACATCCGCTACGACCCCGAGGCGGCCAAGAAGCTGATGGCCGAGGCCGGCCACAGCGCCGCCAAGCCGCTGAAGGTCAAGGTGCAGATCAGCGCCTCGGGCTCCGGCCAGATGCAGCCGCTGCCGATGAACGAGTTCGTGCAGCAGAGCCTGAAGCAGTGCTTCTTCGACGTGCAGTTCGACGTCATCGAGTGGAACACGCTCTTCACCAACTGGCGCAAGGGCGCGAAGGATCCGTCGGCCAACGGCGCCAACGCGATCAACGTCAGCTACGCGGCGATGGACCCGTTCTTCGCGATGGTGCGCTTCACCAGCACCAAGACCTTCCCGCCGGTCAGCAACAACTGGGGCTACTTCGGCAACGAGGAGTTCGACAAGCTGATCGCCGACGCCCGCACCAGCTTCGACGACAAGGCGCGCGACGCGGCGCTGGCCAAGTTGCATGCGCGCATCGTCGAGGAAGCGCCGTTCGTGTGGATCGCCCACGACGTCGGCCCGCGGGCCATGACTGCCAAGGTCAAGGGCGTGGTGCAGCCGCGCAGCTGGTTCATCGACATCGCGCCGATGTCGATCGAGTGAGCGGGCGCAGCGCGAGGCCACCGGCATGATTGCCTACCTGCTGCGGCGCATCGTGTACACGCTGCCGATCATGGTCGGCGTGGCTCTGGTGTGCTTCGCGCTCGTGCACCTGGCGCCCGGCGATCCGCTGGTGTCGGTGCTGCCGCCGGACGCCAGCGCCGAGCTGCAGCAGCAGCTGCGCACGCTGTACGGCTTCGACCGCAGCCTGCCGGAGCAGTTCGTCACCTGGGTCTGGCGCGCGCTGCAGGGCGACCTGGGCACCAGCATCGCCTCCAGCCGCCCGGTGGCCGCCGAGGTGCTCACTGCGGTGGCGAACACGCTGCGGCTGGCGGTGGTGGCCACGCTGATCGGCTTCTTCTTCGGCTGCCTGTTCGGCTTCGTGGCCGGCTACTTCCGCAACAGCTGGGTCGACCGCGGCGCCTCGCTGCTGTCGGTGCTGGGCGTGAGCGTGCCGCACTACTGGCTGGGCATGGTGCTGGTGATCGTGTTCGCTGCCCAGCTCAACTGGCTGCCGGCCACCGGCGCCGGTCCGGGCGGCAGCGGCGACTGGGCCTGGGACTGGGAGCACTTCAAGCACATGCTGCTGCCGGCGATCACGATGTCGGTCATCCCGATGGGCATCGTCGCGCGCACGGTGCGGGCCCTGGTGGCCGAGATCCTCGCCCAGGAGTTCGTCATCGGGCTGCGCGCCAAGGGGCTCACGCACCTCGGCGTGTTCCGCCACGTGGTGAAGAACGCCGCGCCGACGGCGCTCGCCGTGATGGGCCTGCAGCTCGGCTACCTGCTCGGCGGCTCGATCCTGATCGAGACGGTGTTCGCCTGGCCGGGCACCGGCTTCCTGCTCAACAGCGCCATCTTCCAGCGCGACCTGCCCCTGCTGCAGGGCACCATCCTCGTGCTGGCGATGTTCTTCGTGGTCCTCAACGTCGTGGTGGACATCGTGCAGACCCTGCTCGACCCCCGCATCGCGCGGTCATGAGCGCCGTCCTCGCGCCCGCCGCACCGATGCAGCGCTCGCGCGGCTACTGGGCCGGCACGGCGCTGCGCTTCGTGCGCGACCCGGTGGCGGTGTTCGCCGGCCTCGTCGTGCTCGGCCTCTTCGGCATGGCGATCTTCGGCCCGTGGATCGCGCCGTCCGACCCGCTCAACGGCTCGATGCTCGGCCGCCTCAAGCCGATCGGCAGCGAGGGCTACCCGCTCGGCAGCGACGAGCTCGGCCGCGACATGCTCAGCCGGCTGATCGTCGGCGCCCGGCTGTCGCTGTTCATGGGCATCACGCCGGTGGTGCTGGCCTTCGTGATCGGCAGCGCGATCGGCATCCTCGCCGGCTACGCCGGCGGCGTGACCAACACGGTGATCATGCGCACGATCGACGTGTTCTACGCCTTCCCGAGCGTGCTGCTGGCGATCGCGCTGTCCGGCGCGCTCGGCGCCGGCATCGGCAACGCGCTGCTGTCGCTGACCATCGTCTTCATCCCGCCGATCGCGCGCGTGGCCGAGAGCGTGACCACTCAGGTGCGCGGCCGCGACTACGTCGAGGCGGCCCGCGCCAGCGGCGCCGGCGCCTTCACCATCGTGCGCGTGCACGTGCTGGGCAACGTGCTCGGTCCGATCTTCGTCTACGCCACCAGCCTGATCGCGGTGAGCATGATCCTGGCGTCGGGCCTGAGCTTCCTCGGCCTGGGCGTCAAGCCGCCGGAGCCGGAGTGGGGCCTGATGCTCAACACGCTGCGCACCGCGATCTACGTGCAGCCCTGGGTGGCCGCCCTGCCCGGGGTGATGATCTTCATCACCTCGATCGCCTTCAACCTGCTGAGCGACAGCCTGCGCTCGGCGATGGACGTGAAGTGATGTCCACGGTTCCGCTTCTCAGCGTCAGGGGTCTGGTCAAGCATTTCCCGCTGAAGAAGGACGTGCTCGGCCGCGGCGGCGGCGTGGTGCGCGCCGTCGACGGCGTGGACTTCCACGTGCTGCCCGGCGAGACGCTCGGCGTGGTCGGCGAGAGCGGCTGCGGCAAGAGCACCACGGCTCGGCTGCTGATGCAGCTGATCGAGCCGACGGCCGGCGAGGTGATCTTCGACGGCGCCGCGGTGGGCAGCCGCGACCTGCCGCTGAAGGAGTACCGGCGCCAGGTGCAGATGGTGTTCCAGGACAGCTACGCCAGCCTGAACCCGCGCCTGACCATCGAGGACAGCATCGCCTTCGGCCCGCAGGTGCACGGCGTGTCCTCGCGCGAGGCGGTGGAGCGCGCGCGCACGCTGCTGGCCAAGGTGGGCCTGGAGCCGTCGCGCTTCGCCGAGCGCTATCCCCACGAGCTCTCCGGCGGCCAGCGCCAGCGCGTGAACATCGCGCGTGCGCTGGCGCTGCAGCCGCGCATCGTGATCCTCGACGAGGCCGTCTCCGCGCTCGACAAGTCGGTGGAGGCGCAGGTGCTCAACCTGCTGCTCGACCTCAAGGACGAATTCGGGCTGACCTACGTGTTCATCAGCCACGACCTCAACGTGGTGCGCTTCATCAGCGACCGCGTGATGGTGATGTACCTCGGTGAGGTGGCCGAGATCGGCGAGGCCGAGGCGCTGTTCGCCGGCGCGCGTCACCCGTACACCCAGGCGCTGCTGTCGAGCATGCCGAGCATGGACCCCGACCACCGCACGCTGGAGGCGCCGCTGGCCGGCGACCCGCCGAACCCCATCGACCCGCCGTCGGGCTGCCGATTCCACCCGCGCTGCCCGAAGGCCGAGGCGGTGTGCGCGCAGCGCGCGCCGTCGCGCCGGGCGCTGGCGGTGCCCGGCGCGAGCAGCGGCGTGGCCTGCCTGATGCACGAGCCGGGCAGCGGACACGCCGCTGCGCCGGCGCAGGAGGCCGCGGCGTGAACGCGAGCGACGACGTGCTGGTCGACATCCGCGACCTCGAGGTCACCTTCAGCGGCGGCCGTGCGCCGGTGCGTGCGGTCAGCGGCGTGAGCCTGCAGGTGCGCCGCGGCGAGACGGTGGCGCTGATCGGCGAATCCGGCTCGGGCAAGAGCGTCACGTTGCGCACGCTGCTGATGCTGCATCCGGCACGCCGCACGAAGCTCGCCGGCGCGGTGCGCGTGGCCGGACGCGACGTGCTGTCGATGAACGAGCGCACGCTGGCCGACTACCGCGGCGCGGTGGCCTCGATGATCTTCCAGGAGCCGCTGCTCGCGCTCGACCCGGTCTACACCGTCGGCGAGCAGATCGTCGAGGCGATCCGCCGCCACGAGCCGGTGGGCGCCGCCGAGGCGTGGCAGCGCGCGCTGCAGCTGTTCGAGCGGGTGCGCATCCCCAGCCCCGAGCGGCGGCTGTCGGCCTATCCGCACGAGATGAGCGGCGGCATGCGACAGCGCGCGATGATCGCGCTCGCACTGGCCTGCCGCCCGCAGCTGCTGCTGGCCGACGAGCCGACCACCGCGCTCGACGCGACGGTGCAGATCCAGGTGCTCATCCTGCTGCGCGAGCTGCAGCGCGACCTCGGCCTGTCGATCGTCTTCGTCACCCACGACATCGGCGCGGCGCTCGAGGTGGCCGACCGCATCGCCGTGATGTACGCCGGCCGCATCGTCGAGGAGGGCACGGCGCGCGAGCTGATCCGCGCACCGCGCCATCCCTACACGCTGGCGCTGCTCGGCAGCCGCGCGCACGGCGCGATGGCCAAGGGCCAGCGCCTCGTCACCATCGGCGGCGCGCCGCCGGATCTCTCCGCTCTGCCGCCGGGTTGCGCGTTCGCCGAGCGCTGCGCGTTCGCCGAGGCGGCCTGCCGCAGCCGCCAGCCCGAGGCGGTGGAGATCGCCCCGGGCCACCGCGCGCGCTGCCTGCGCACCGAGGCCACCGCCGAGGCGGCGAGGAAGCTCATCGCATGATCCACGACCCCGCCCACGCCTTCATGCCCTATCCCGAGGTGGCGGTGCACGGCGCCGCCACCGGCCTGCTGTCGGGGCTGAGCTTCGCGGTGAAGGACCTGTTCGACGTGGCCGGCTACCCGACCAGCGGCGGCAGCCCGATCGTGCTGGCGATGTCCGGCGTGAAGACGCGCCATGCCGACGCGGTGCAGGCCCTGCTCGACGCCGGCGCGCGCTTCGTCGGCAAGACCATCACCGACGAGTTCGCCTTCTCGATGAACGGCCAGAACGCGCACTTCGGTGCGCCGCTCAACGGCGCGGCGCCGCTGCGCATCAGCGGCGGCTCCTCGTCGGGCTCGGCCTCGGCGGTGTCGAACCGTCTGTGCGACATCGCGCTGGGCACCGACACCGGCGGCAGCGTGCGCGCGCCGGCCAGCCAATGTGGCCTGGTCGGCCTGCGCCCGACGCACGGCCGCGTGTCGCTGCGCGGCGCGATGGATCTCGCGCCGAGCTTCGACACCTGCGGCTGGTTCACGCGTGACGTGCCCACCTTCGCCCGCGTGGCCGACGTGCTGCTCGGCGCGGACTCGCCGGGCAGTGACGCGCCGCCGCAGCTGCTGTGGCCCGAGGACCTGTGGGCGCTCGTTGCGCCGGCCGCGCTGACACCGGCGCGCGAGGCGGCGCAGCGCGTGCAGGGCGTGCTCGGCACGGCCCGGCCGGTGCACGCGGTGCTCGACAGCCTGGATGCGATGTACTGGGCCTTCCGGCGCCTGCAGGGCCGCGAGGCCTGGATGTGCGACGGCGCGGTGATCGAGCGCCATGCCGTGCCGCTCGGCCCGGGCGTGGCCGAGCGCTTCGCGTGGAGCCGTGCGCTCACCGACGTGCAGGTGGCCGAGGCGCAGGCCTTCCGGGAGCGGTTCCGGCGCCATCTCGACACGCTGCTGCCACCCGGCGCGGTGATGCTGCTGCCCACCATGCCCGACATCGCGCCGCTGCGCAGCGAGCCGGAGTCGGCGCTGGAGGACTATCGCAACCGCGCGATCCGCCTGCTGTGCACTGCCGGTCTCGCCGGCGCACCTCAGCTGAGCCTGCCGCTGGCCTCGCGCGACGGCGCGCCGCTCGGCGTGTCGCTGCTCGGCCGCCCGGGCAGCGACCGCGCCCTGGTGGCATTGGCCGAACGGCTGTCCGCAGCCGGCGTGGCCGCCTGATCAGCCCGGCAGCACGAGCCGCAGCGCTTCGTCGAGCCGATGCACCTCGCAGTCGGGCGTGGCGTCGCGCGCGCGCCGTTCGAGCACCGCCCAGCGGCCGTCCTGCAGCGCCAGCAGCGGGTGGTGCCAGGTGCCGGCGCGCAGCCGCACGCCCTGCGAACCGTCGCCGAGAAAGGCCCGGCAGTGCGCCGCGAGCGGGCGCTCGCCCGGCGGCGCCACCAGGATGACGCAGCGCTGGGCCGCGCCCAGCGGCAGGAACACCTGGTCGGACAGCGCGTGCCGCTCCAGCTCCAGGGCGTCGAAGGGGAAGTGCCGGGCCTGCGCGTCGTAGACGGCAAGCACCGCACGGCCGTGCGCGCGCACCAGGTCGAGATCGGCCACCGCCTCGTGGCGGCGCGCCGTGCCGCCATTGATGGCCTGCCCGCCGCAGGCGCCGGCGATCACCTCGCCGAAGGGCGCGAATGCGACGTCGCCCAGCGGCTGCGCAACGAGCGTGCGCATCAGGCGGTGCCGGCGGTGGCCAGCAGCGCCTGCAGCAGCACCTGGCAGCCGGCGGCCAGGTGCGCCGGCTGCGCGTCCTCGACCTCGTTGTGCGAGATGCCGTCCTTGCAGGGCACGAAGATCATCGCGGTGGGGGCGGTGCGCGCGACGTAGACGGCGTCGTGGCCGGCGCCGCTGACGATGTCGCGGTGGGCCAGGCCGAGGCCGGCCGCGGCCTCGCGCACGCGCTGCACCAGCGCGGTGTCGAACGGCGCCGGCGGGAAGTACACCACCGGCTCGACGCTCACCGACACGCGGCCATCGGCTCCGGCCCTCGCTGCGGCGTCGCGCAGCGCGGCGTCCATGCGCGCGAGACCGGCGTCGTCGGTGTGGCGAAAGTCGACCGTGAAGGTGACGCGGCCGGGAATCGTGTTGCGCGAGTTCGGGTGCACGTTCACGTAGCCCACCGTGCCGCGCGCGTGCGGCGCCTCGCCCCGGGCGATCTCGTCGACGGCCCGCATCATCGGCAGCGCGGCCTGCAGCGCGTCGCGCCGCAGCTCCATCGGCGTCGGGCCGGCGTGCGCCTCCAGGCCGGTGACGACCACGTCGTACCAGCGCTGGCCGAGCGCGCCCTGCACCACGCCGATCACGCAGCCGGTGTCTTCCAGCACCGGCCCCTGCTCGATGTGCGCCTCGAAGTAGGCGCCGAAGCGCGGCGCGCCGTCGGCCACCGCCGCCGGCGCGTCACCGGCATAGCCGGTCGCCGCCAGCGCCTCGCGCACCGTCGTGCCCTCGCGGTCGGTCGCCGCCAGCGCGTGCTGCAGCGTGAAGGCGCCGGCGTAGACGCCGGAGCCCATCATCACCGGCACGAAGCGGGAGCCTTCCTCGTTGGTCCACACGCACACCTCCAGCGGCGCGCGGGTGCGGATGCCGTGGTCGTTCAGCGTGCGCAGCACCTCCAGGCCGGCGAGCACGCCGTAGTTGCCGTCGAACTTGCCGCCGGTGGGCTGGGTGTCGATGTGGCTGCCGGTGCCGAGGGCGGGCAGCGCCGGGTCGCTGCCGTCGCGCCGCGCGAACAGGTTGCCGATCGCGTCGACGCGGACCGTGCAGCCGGCCTCCCGAGCCCATCGGCAGAACAGGTCGCGGGCCTGCCGGTCGAGGTCGCTCAACGCAAGGCGGCACACGCCGCCGCGCGCCGTGGCGCCGATCTCGGCCAGGGTCATCAGGCTCTTCCACAGGCGTTCGCCGTCGATGCGCGGCACGGCGGGAGAGACGGGCAGGTCGAGAACGGCACTCATCGCAGGACTCCGGAAAGGGGTGGGCTCAGCGGCAGCCGAGCCGGTCGGCCAGCTCCAGCAAGCTTCGCGCCGACATGTCCACCGGCACGCTGGCCTCGGTCTCGCCGATGCCGGGGCCGTGCTCGTCGGGCCGCGCGATGAACGCGGTACGCAGGCCGGCCGCGGCGGCCGCGGCCAGGTCGGACGAATGCGCCGCCACCATCATCGCCTCGTGCGGCGCGCAGTCGAAGGCCTCGGCGGCGGTGAGGTAGACGATCGCCTTGGGCTTGTAGTCGCGTGCCAGCTCGGCGCCGGTGATCGCGTCCCAGTGCCAGTCGTTGCGGCGGGCGAGGGCGGCCATCAGCGAGATGTTGCCGTTCGAGCAGGGCGCGAGGCGGTACTGCAGGCGCAGCCGCGCCAGGCCGGGCGTCACGTCGGGCCAGGCTTCGAGCCGGTGCCAGGCGTGGTTGAGGTGCCGCCGCGTCGCTTCGTCGACGCGATCGAGGCCGAAGTCCTTCAGCACCACGTCGAGGTTGCGCCGGTGCAGCACGTCGAGCTTGCTGAACGGCAGGCGGCCGCTGCGCACCTCTTCCATGGCGGGCTGGTACTGGTCGCGCCAGGCGGTGGCGAAGGCCGCGCCGTCGACCGCGATGCCGTGCGCGCCGAGCACGCCATGCACCTCGCGGGCGATCGAGCCGTGCCAGTCCACCAGCGTGCCGAACACGTCGAACAGCAGCAGTTTCACTTCGGTCATGACCGCAGCATAGCGCCGTGCGGCCGTGCGAGACTTCCCGCCATGCCCGCTTCCGCACGACCCTTCGCCGACTGCCCCGCTGCCGCGCTCGCCGCCGTGGCCGGCGTGCTCACCGACATCGACGACACGCTCACCCACGAGGGCGCGATCGAGCCCGAGGCGCTGGCCGCGCTCGGCTCGTTGCGCGACGAGGGCATCCCGGTGATCGCCATCACCGGCCGGCCGATGGGCTGGAGCGAGCCGTTCGCCCGCGCCTGGCCGATCGACGCCATCGTGGCGGAGAACGGCGCGGTGGCGCTGTTCATGCACGCGGGCGACCTGCGCATCGAGTACGCGCAGGACGACGCCACGCGCGCGCACAACGCGAAGCGCCTGGCCGAAGTGGCGCAGCGCGTGCTGCGCGAGGTGCCGGGTGCGACGCTGGCGCGCGACAGTGCCGGGCGCGTGACCGACATCGCCGTCGACCACAGCGAATTCGCGCACCTCGACGAGGCGGAGATCGCGCGCGTGGTCGCGCTGATGCAGGCCGAGGGCATGAACGCGACCGTGAGCTCCATCCACGTCAACGGCTGGTTCGGCGATCACGACAAGCTCAGCGGCGCGCGCTGGATCGTGCGCCGTCTGCTCGGCCGCGACGTCGAGGCCGAGCGGGGCCGCTGGCTCTACGTCGGCGACTCGACCAACGACCAGCTGATGTTCGAGCACTTCCCGCTCAGCGTCGGCGTGGCCAACCTGATGCGCTTCGCGGCGCAGCTGCACACCTGGCCGGCCTGGATCACCGAGGCCGAGCGCGGGCGCGGCTTCGCGCAGGTGGCGCAGCGGTTGCTGGGCTCGCGCGGCGCATGAACGGGCGCCGCCTGTTCGCCACCGCGCTGGCGCTCGCGCTGGGCGCGGCCGTCTCGCTCGGGCTGGCGCGCTTCTCGTATGCGCTGCTGCTGCCGCCGATGCGCGCCGACCTGGGCTGGAGCTACTTCACCGCCGGCGCCATGAACACCGTCAACGCGGTCGGTTACCTGGTCGGCGCGCTGCTGCTGCCGCGTGCGCTGGCGCGGCTGGATGCGCGCACCGTGTTTCTCGCCGGTGGCTGGGGTGCTGCAGTGCTGCTCGCGCTGCATGGCTTGGTGCGCAGCGACGAGCTGCTCTATGCGCTGCGCGGGCTCACCGGCGTGGCCAGCGCCGCCACCTTCGCCAGTGGCGGGCTGCTCGCGGCGCGGCTCGGGCAGACGCCCGGCGCGAAGCCCTCGCTGGTGCTCGGCCTGTACTACGGCGGCACCGGGCTGGGCATCATCGCCTCGTCGCTGGTGGTGCCGCCGCTGCGCTGGCCGCTGGCCTGGCAGGCGCTGGCCCTGGCCGCGCTCGCCGCCACGGCGCTGATGGCCTGGGGCACGCGGCCGCTGGCGGCGGCGCCGGCGGCGCCGGCCCCGCGCGGCGAGGGCTTCCGCGCCCGCGACTTCGCCTTCGGCCTGGCCGGCTACCTGATGTTCGGCCTCGGCTACATCGGCTACATGACATTCATCGTCACGCTGCTGCGCGAGCAGGGCGCGTCCAACGGCACGGTGGTGGCCTTCTACATGCTGCTCGGCACCGGGGTGATCGCGTCGTCGTGGCTGTGGGCGCCGCTGCTGCAGCGCTATCGCGGCGGCCAGCCGCTGGCGCTGCTCAACGGGCTGCTCGCCGTGGCCACGCTGCTGCCGGTGCTGAGTGCGCACCCGCTGGCGGTGTTCGCGTCCGGCGCGCTGTTCGGCTCGGTGTTCCTGTCGCTGGTGGCCTCGACCACCGCGCTGGTGCGCCACAACCTGCCGCCGGCGGCCTGGCCGGCCAGCATCGCCGCCTTCACCAGCATCTTCGCGGCGGGGCAGATCGTCGGGCCC
>Ga0073934_10011028_pt1 | contig 11051 bp, 8 predicted proteins | sample LarsenN4metaG_FD_76834 | JGI IMG/M metagenome (GOLD analysis project Ga0073934, IMG submission 76834) | Hot spring sediment bacterial and archeal communities from British Columbia, Canada, to study Microbial Dark Matter (Phase II) - Larsen... ...
CTCACCACTCACCACTCACCACTCACCACTCACCACTCACCACTCACCACTCACCACTCACCATCACCACTCACCTACTGAGCCAAATACTTCTTCAGCTCTGTCTCCAGCTCATTGATGTGCAGATTGCGGTTCACGACCTTGCCCTTGCGATCCAGGAGGATCATCGTCGGCAGTGTGAGAATTCCCAGCTCGTTCGCCAGGCGGCCGTCGAGGCTGCCGAACTCGTAAAGCTGCGGCCAGGGCAAGCGGTTCTCGGCCAGGTAGTTGTCCAGTGCCTTGCGGTCGGCATCCAGGTTGACGCCGATCGGGGCAAAGCCGGCTCGGCCATGCTGGGCGAACAGCTCCTTGATCCTGGCCATGTCGTTCACGCACGGCTCGCACCAGGTGGACCAGTAGTGGATGAGCACCACCTTGCCCCGGTACTGGGTGAGGTCGAGCGTGGCCCCCTGGGTGGTCTTGCCCGAGAGCGAAATCGTCTGCCCGACGGAGTTAAGCCGGGTGAGCGCCCCGCGAGCCTTCGCGGCGGCCGGGGCGCTGGCGAAGCTATCGACGATCTGCTTGTACCACTGCCGGGCCTTCTGCTCGTCGCCGGCGAACTCCTGAGCCATGGCGAGCTGGAGCAGCGCCTCGGGCGTATCCGAGCTGTCCGGATGATCGGTGACGAACTGCTGAAGGTTCTTGTGCCATTGCTCTTGAAGCTTGGCAAAGTCCGGCTTATCGCCTTGCAGGCTGAGCGTGTATTCGGCCGTGAGGTAGCGATATTTGAAGTACGGGCCTAGGGAATCGGCCCCGCCGGCGGCTTCCTTTTCGGCCCAGGCCTTGAGCTTGGCGACCCCGTCGGGGAAGTGGCCAGCCTGCGTGGCGGCGCTGATCGTGTCGGCCATCTGCCGCAGCCACTGGGCCTTGTCTTGCGGCGTGGTGGCCGCCTCGGCAAGCTGTTCGAGCATCTCGACGCGGCGCTGGTGCAGCTTCGGCTTGTCCTCGTTCTTGGCCTGCGCGACTTGCTGATCGAGCGATTCCAGCTCGGAGAGCAGCTTTTGCAGCTTCTCGTCGGCCGCGTTCACCTGCGGCTGCTGAGGTTGCGGCTGCTGCGGCGCCGGGGCCCGAAAGAACAGGCCCGTTTCGCTGGCTACGGCCTCATCCCCCTGCGCGACCAACCGTGGGGTCTCGATGAGCCGCCACGTCGCTCCGACCTGGATGAGCGTACCGACCCAAAGCTGCGACGGCTTGCCATCCAGCTCGATCAATGCCACGACGTTCTCGTAAACGGTGAGATCCTTGTCCACGACCCCTTTTTCCGCCGGGACGACGCCGGGCTGGAGGGCGCCGAAATGCAGCCATTTCGTGCTTTCCGGCTTGGCCGTCCAGGCGCGACGCAGCCGTTCGAAGCCTTCGGTGGCCGCCGCGTGCCGCGCGGAGACTTCTTTGAGCTTCTCTTCCGCGAGGCCAAGCCCCTTGAGCTCCTCATCCGTCAGCAGCAGCAAGCCGAAGCGGCGGGCGTCTCCATGAGCCAGGGCACGCAGCACCTCGGCCGTGACTTCCTCGGCGGAGATGGCTTTCCACTCGTCGATCGTGCCGTTTTCGTCCTTGTCGATGCCCCAGCGCGTGCCAGCGGTGTGCAGCCAGCGATACTGGTCGGCTTTCTTGTTGAAGTTGGAATCGATGTCTCGATAGACCTCGACGCCGTTGCGGTAGTAGCACCACTGATCGACGACGTTGTCGCCGTTGGTATCGACGAAGGTCCGCAGCAAGTGCCCGGTTGAGTCGCGTACGATCCAGCCGGTGGCCCCGTTCACTTTGCCGGCCGTCATGGTGCAATTCTTGGCGGCCTCGCCGGTCGGGGCGTCGAAGTCGACGTCGGACTGCAAGGGGCGCAGGTTCAGCGCCTGCTCGAGGCTGGCGGCCGAAAGCGGCCCAGCCGGCATCAGGAGCGCGAGACAGGAAAGTACGATGAGCCTGCGGCGTGGCATGGGGCCTCCCGGAGCCGTGTGGCCGGCACTTTTGTGCCGTACGAGTGACTTTGAACGATTGCCCTGATCGCGGCGGCGATCGCTTCGCCGCCGCGCCTCGCTTCACAAGACATGTTCTGCTGCCTACCTCTTCACCTTTTTCGGTTTTTTCGGCCGCGGGACATGAAGGCGCATGGCAGAGGATCCCGGCGGCACACCTAGCGCCGAGCGCACCGGAGGCGCTGCTGGCGCAGGCGCGCAGCCCGACGCCCCGTCAGAACACTGCCAATGGAAAGGTACTCCCGCGACGGGCGGACCAATTACCGGCAACTGACGGGGGAATCAAGAGCGACGGTTCGCGGCTGTGAGCTGATTGCGTGGCCGAACTACCGCGAGCCTGCCGACGTAGAGAAATACGATGTCGCCGGATAGGATATGCCTACAGAACTGACATCCGGAACCGCCTAGCTCCGACTGTCTCGAGGACCCACTCATGCACCGCGCATTATCTGCTTCGCGAATCATGCTGCTGTCGATGGCGATGGCCCTGCTGGCGGGCTGCGGCGCCGGCAGCGATGTCGATGATCCGGCCGTCCTCGAGCAGCGAGCGAAGTTCTTGCTGGATACCGAGCCGGAAGGGGTCGCCGACGTCGAGCAGGTCCGCGAGAAGGTCAAAAACAAGAGTGATGAGGTCGCGCTCGTTGGCCAAATTGGCGGCGTGGATGATCCCTGGAGCAAAGGCCGAGCAGGCTTCGTCGTCATCGACCCGACCGTTGCCAATCACAACTCCGACGAGTGCCACGACGCGGAATGTCCACACTGTCAGAAGAAGAATGAGGCCAAGCGCCTCAGAGCCATCGCCCTGGTGGAGTTTGTGGAGGACGGCCAGGTCGTGCCGATCGAGGCCAAGAAACTGTTCCGAGTCAAAGAAGGGCAGCTCGTCGTGGTGCGCGGCCGTGCGAAGCTCAACGACGATCAACTCGTGATTGAAGCCGACGGCCTCTATATCCGCGAATAACTCGAGTCAGCCAGGCTAGCGGCGATCGCGTAGCGTCAGCCCGGTTGCATTGCAGCAGCCGGGCTGCTTCGTTTCTTACGCCGCTTAGCGGCCGCGGCCTGGGAAGTGCCGGCGATTGAAGATTTCGGGATCGAACGGATCACGCGGGGTAAAGTCCAGTGGCAACTGGCGGCTGTCGGGCAAACCGCCTGGGAGCGGAAGCCAGGGCTTGGCGGTGCTTTCTGCATCGGTCGGTTCTTCCGACGCGGCCGCCGCTGGCTTCGTTTTCGCCGGGGGCTTAGGCAAAGCATTCTCTTTCGGCTGCTGCGCCGCCGAGTCGGGTTGCAACAGGGGCGGATGGTCACTCTCTGACGGTTCGGCCGGTTTCTTGTTGGCAACGTGATGGACCCAGGCGACTAACTGCCGGTACCGAGCCATGTCGCGGCCTTTGAAGACTGCGTCCTTTGCCGAGCCGTGAGGCTTAATGGGAGTCATCAGTAGCGAGCTATTGGCCGGCTCAGCCTTGTCCACGCATCGCAGCACTTCACGCAAGTTTTGCTGGCTGATTCGCTGATTGGCCGGCCGGCCGTAGGGGGGCCGCGCGAGCCGGAAGCTGGATGAGCTGGATGGGCCATGGCAGCCCGCCGTGGCGCAATGGTTTTGAAGGATCGGCTGCACCACGGAGGTGAACATCTCCATCGCGTCTTTCGAGATCGTGGGAAGCTCAGCCGCCTCCTCCGTGAACTCAGGCGGTGAACGTGGGGGCACAGCCTGCGGCGCTCCAATGGCCGCTGGCTTGGGGATCGTCGTCTGCTGGCGATCACTACTCAATCGCCGCTCCAGCAGCGGGATCCGCGGATGCCGCGGCTCGAGCCGCCGGGCAGCATCCAGCTCGTGCTGGGCTTCGTCCCATAATCCGTTGGCGATGCACCACCCGGCCAATTCCAGGTGCGCGCCGGCGTTGCCTGGCAGCACCGACCGCTTGTATTGGTAGCCCTCGGCCACGCTGCCGCAGGCATGCTCGACTTCATCGGCTCGCAGGCGAATCTCGCCCAACGGCAGCGTGACGAAATACCGCTCCCCTTCGCGGCGGATCTTGCCCATCAGCACGCGGCCGGAGCGCAGAAGCAGAACGCCTTCAGAAGGCTGGGTCGGCGCAGGCTCCGCCAGCACGAGTGCCGCCAGAATGAAGAGCGCCGCGGATGCAGCCAGGACCGATAGCGCGCGTCGGTACACCATAAGCGGCGGACCGTATGCGAACCGGCCACGCGCGTCAATGTCCAGAAGACATGAAGGCGCCGCCAGATTTGATCGCGCTACTTCTAGTCCTTTCGCTCCAGCACATCGCGCCAATAGGCTGGCATTGCCTCAAACGCAGCCGTGTAAGTGACCTCGAGGGGCAACGGCACATATACTTCGGGCGTGAGAAAGAGCGGCATATCGGCCAGCGTGCTGCCCACGGCTGTGGGTTCCACAAAAGCCTCGGGGAGCGTGCCACCCGTGTACGATGCGAGAGTTAAGGGCTTGCCTGGCGGAAGCGCAAAGTCCTCGTCGATGCCCTGGGCCCAGATTTCCTTGTGCAGGCCCTGGGGGTCGCGCGGCCCGGCGGGAAAGAGGTCGATGATGGTCAAATGAACGCCGGCCCGCAGGATCTCCTCGGCCTTTTCCGCGAATCGTCGCACGGCGTGCCGTGTGCGCTTGTTCCCTGGTGAAACGATCTCCACGATCGCGACCACCTGGTGCTGGCTGGCGTGCCGGATCACAACGGCCTTGGCCTTGGCCGCATAGACATCGAGCTCGGCGCGAGTTCGCAGCCATACCTTCGGCGGGGCCGTCGCCACCGCGACGCCGCCGCTGGGATGGGCAGGATCCCCCTTGCCGGTCCCAGGAGTTTGCAGCGTCAGAATGTCGGGGCCAAGTCCCCCGGCAACCTGTTCAGGCAAAGCGTAATAGTTCGTCGGCAGGAGACCCGCGTTCAGAGAATCACTTAAGCCAGCTATCCAACGGTGATGGAAGGCGTGAAAAATGCCCGGCCCGACTCGCGTCCAATCGTGGATCGGCATTTGAGTGCTCTCGATGCTAAATAGCTCCCCTGGCCACAATTGTATTCAATGGCCAGCGCTTGCTGAACGGCCTCAGGTCCGGACTGGCCGCACGCTTTTGCCGCAACCGTTCAATTGCAGGTGGTACCGCCGACGTGCCTGTCTATGGTATCATTCGCGGCCGAGAACTTCTTGGAGCCAGGCTGCCTATGCCTACCATCGCGGAAACCGCCTCCTGGTCTCACCTGGCCGACGACGTGCTGGCCGGGCGGGACGTCAGGGAGGATGAAGCCCTCTCGATCCTGCATTCGCCGGACGAGGAGCTGCTCGACCTGCTGGCCGCGGCCTTTCGCGTGCGTCGCCGGTATTTCGGCCTGCGAGTGCAGTTGTATTTCCTGGTCAACGCCAAGAGCGGCCTGTGTCCTGAGGATTGCGCCTATTGTTCGCAGTCAAAGATCTCCGCGGCGGAGATTCCCCGTTACACGCTCCTGTCGGCGGAGAAGTTACTTGAGGGCGCGCGGGCGGCCGCCGAGCGGCAGGCCAAGACCTACTGCATCGTCATCTCCGGCCGCGGCCCTTCGGAGCGCGAGATGCAAGCGGTCACTCACGTCGTGCCGCGAATCAAGCAGCAGTTCAATCTGAAGGTGTGCGCGTGCCTGGGACTGCTCACGCCGGACCAGGCGCATCGCCTGAAGGCCTGCGGCGTGGATCGGGTGAACCACAACTTGAATACCTCCGAGGCGTATTACGGCGAGATCTGCTCGACGCACACCTTCGCCGACCGCGTGCAGACGCTCAAGGCCGTGCGCGAAGCCGGCATCGAACTCTGCTCCGGAGGGATCATCGGCATGGGGGAGCAGCCGATCGACCTGGTGCGCATGGCGATGTCCCTCCGTGAGCTGCGAGTCCACTCGATTCCCGTGAATTTCCTGCATCCGATTGAGGGCACACCCCTGGAGGGCACCTGGCGGCTCAATCCGCGCTACTGCCTCAAGGCACTGGCCATGTTCCGCTTCGTGAATCCCACAAGCGAGCTGCGCATCGCCGGCGGCCGCGAGCTGCACCTCGGCAGCATGCAGGCGCTGGGCCTCTATCCGGCCAATTCCATCTTCGTCGGCGATTACCTGACCACGAAGGGCCAGTTGCCGGAGGAAGATTACCGGATGATCCGCGACCTGGGCTTTGAGATCGAGCACAACCCACAGCGCGTCGTGACGGGCTGCGCAGAAAACCCTTTCGCCCATGACCCAGACGGCGACTCTTCACTCCTCCCTCGGGCGGCTACATAATGGCGCCGCCATCTGGTTAGACGTTTCGGCGGCACGTTTTGCATGAAATCGCCCCAGCATTCGTATTGCTGCCCTGGCCGCGCGGCGATGCCGGTTTCGCGGCGGGAAATGCTGCTCCGCAGCGCCGGTGGTTTTGGCTGGCTGGCCCTTTCGGCCCTCGCCAGTGAGTACGGTCTGGCGGCGCCGCGACATGACGAGACCAGCGGCCCTCGATCTGCCGGGCGGCCTCATTCTCGGGCGCGGGCCAGGAACGTCATCTTCTGCTTCATGGACGGCGGCGTGTCGCATGTCGATTCGTTCGATCCCAAGCCCAAGCTGGCCGAAGTCGACGGCAAGGACGCCGGCAAGATCGATAACCCGACGGCCAACACCAATCGCAAGTGGCTCGCCAGCCCTTGGAAGTTTGGCCGCCACGGCCGCTGCGGGATGCCCGTCAGCGAGCTTTTTCCGCACATTGCCACGTGTGCCGACGAACTGGCCGTCATCCGCTCGATGAAGGCTGATCTGCCGATCCACTCGACCGGCGTTCTCTTCCTGCATACCGGCCACAACAATGCCGGCCGGCCAAGCCTTGGCTCGTGGGTCACCTACGGGCTAGGCAGCGAGAACCTCAATCTGCCCGGCTTTCTCGTGCTTAGCTTCGGCGTCGTCCCCTGCGGCGGGCTGGAGAACTTCTCGAGCGGCTTTCTGCCCGCTGATCAGCAAGCCACACTGCTACGGGCCGACGGCACGCCGCTAGATAACCTCGTGCCCGGGGACCGGGACGCGGCCGTGCAGCGGACGAAGCTCGAACTTCTGCGGCAGCAGGATGAAGCCTTCGCCCGCGAGGTCGGCGGCCAGGCGACCGCGGCCGGCGACGCCGTCGAGTCAGCCATTCGCAACTACGAGATGGCCTACCGCATGCAGTCGCTCGTGCCGGACGTGCTGGACCTGTCGCGCGAGACAGCGGCCACGCACCGCCTCTACGGCGTCGATTCGAAGGTTTCCTCGCAGCGGCTCTACGGCATCCAGTGCCTCCGGGCCAGGCGGCTGGTGGAATCCGGCGTGCGGTTCATCGAGATCACTTGCCCGCCCGGCGCCTCCAACGGCGCCTGGGACCAGCACGGCAACCTCAAAGCCGGCCACGAGAAGAATGCCCTCGATACCGATCAGGCCATCGCCGGGCTGATCAAGGACCTCAAAGCCCGCGGGCTGCTGGAGGAAACGCTCATCGTCTGGGCGGGCGAGTTCGGCCGCACGCCGCATTCGACGGGCCGGGACGGCCGCGACCATCACCCCGAGGGTTTTAGCGTCTGGCTGGCCGGCGGCGGAGTCAAAGGGGGCACGATCTATGGCGCCACCGACGAGCTGGGCATGCACGCCATGGAAAACGTAACCACAATGCACGACCTGCACGCCACGATCCTGCACCTCTTGAGTCTCGATCACGAGAAGCTCACGTTCCGCTACAGCGGCCGCGACTTCCGACTGACCGACGTGCACGGAAACGTAGTGCGCGAGATTGTGGCGTAGCTACGGCGCACTCTGCGGACGAATGCCCCCACCTCAACCTCTCCCTAGAGGAGAGGGGGGCGTCTTTCGTGCAGTCTATCGCCGCAGGTTCAGCAGCTCATCCAGCAGCCGCTGGGCCGAGTCGATGACCCGCGCGTTGCTGCGGTATTGCGTCGAGGCCAGGATCAGGTCGATGAGGTTGCCGCCGATGTCGGTGTTGGACAGTTCAACAGCGCCGGCAATGAGGCGGCCGATGCCCTGCTGGCCGGGATTGCCCATCACCGGCAGACCGGAGTTCACTCCAGCGCCGAAGAGGTTTTCACCTTTTTGCTCAAGGCCGGCGGGGTTAGCGAACCGCGCCAGACGGATCTGGCCCAGGCTGCGGGTGATGCCGTTCGAGAACACGCCCCGCAGCTCGCCGTCTTCGCCGATGATGAAGCTCGACAGCGTGCCGGGGGGCGAGCCGTCTTGCCGCGACGCTGACAGGGAGCTGCGCGCGTCGGCCAAACCGGAGAGTTCCGTGAAGTCCAGCTCGAATTCCAGGGGCGAGGCGCTAGAGACTTGCCGCCGCTCGACCGAGGCCCGGTTTTGACTCACGCTAATCACGTTTCCTTCGCCGTCGAACGTGATGAGACCCGTCCCGACCGCGATATTCACCCCCGAGACCGGCTGGTTGTCGGGCGAATCGGCAAACCAGCGATAGGTCGTCGTGGTGTCGGTGCGCGACTCCTGCACGGCAGTGACACGCACACTGATCGGGATGCCCAGCGAGTCGAACACGACGAAGTCGGCCACCGCGCTTTCGCCGCGTGCGGCCTGCGTCTGCCCGAACGGCATGTTCACGTTCGAGATCGTGCCGGAGGCGCCGGTGAACTGAAAGCTGGAAAGCGTGATCTCCAGGGCATTATCGACGCCGTTGTTGCTGACCAATTGAATGCGGCTGTCGGTCGTGACCGTGCCGCCGGGGTCAATCGTGCCGGTGGCGGTGAGCGACGGCGGAATGGGGTTGATGGGATCGGTGTCTTCCTGGATGCCCATCGCTTCTTGCATGAAATCGATGAGGTCCTGCACGGTCGTCGTGGCAGTGACGTCCAGCTCCTTAGCGGCTAGCGTGCGGCCACCCTTGCGGCCGGTGAAGCTCAGGACTCCCTGTTTGGGGAAAAGCTGTTCGTAGTTATCCGTGCCATTGAGACGGATGAGGTCTAACAACTGCGTTGTCGAGGCCTGAATCGGCGGGCCATTGAAATTCAGCGCCTGCTGCGTGGCTAAGAACGTGTCCGTCTTGCCGTCGATGAATTCTGTCGACCCTGCGCCGACGGGCGTCAACGTGGCCACCAGGTGGTACTGCGTGTCGTCAGAGTCCAGCGAGCGATAGACGCGAATTCGGTTGTACGGAGCCGGCACCTCCGTGGCGTCTGGAAGGTTGTACAGCTTGATGCGGTCGTTCCCCACGACGGTGATCGGCCCGCCGCCGAGAATCGGTGACGGCCGGCTTTCCGGCGAACTGCCGGTGCTATCCCAGAAAGTGATGCGATAGTTGTGGGAGCGGTTGCCGGGCGGCTGCGGATCGGCATTTAGAAGACGCGCACCCGGAGCGGGCGGCTGGATGGAAGCCTGCGAGTTTCCGTTATTGATCGTGAGCGTCGTCAGGTCGTTGACCTGGGCGGCCTGGTAGTAGCTGCCGCCGTTGAGTGAGCGATAGATCCGCCGGCCAACATAGTTCGCTGGCGGGCCGGCGGCCGTCGTAGGAATCGTCACATCAATGGCTTGACCCGCCGCGGCCACAATGCCGGCCGATTCAGGCGACGGAGGGCTTTCATTCCCCTGCGAGTCGATGAAGACGACACGGTAGCGAAACGTGCCGGCCTCGAGAGCGCCGGCGCCGTTGATTACGCCGGTAGGAGCGGTGGTCGGGCCTGTGACCACGACGGGCGGATCGCCGAAGTTGGTCGAGGGGAATGGAAACTGAGCATCCCCCAGAATGTCGGTGCGAATGATGGCCCCCGTGTCGGCCACGTCGCCGTTGGGCCGCAGAGTTCCTTGGAAAAAGACGTTCTGCGTCGCCTGCGCCACGGCGCGAGCGCCTACGGGTACCGACAGCGGCACAAGCACCGTCGGCTCGATCTGAAAGTTGTCGTCCACGCCATAGCCCAACAACCGGTCGCCGTTGATGGTGACCAGTTCGTTTTCGGCGTTCGTGTTAAAGATGCCGTTGCGCGTATAAAGCTGCTCGCCCGTGCCTCCCTGCACGATGAAAAAGCCGTCCCCCTGAATGGCCAAATCCGATGGGCTGGAACTGGTTTCAATCGTGCCTTGCGAGAAATTGGGCGTGATCGCCGCCACCTTCGTGCCTAGGCCGAGCTGGCGAGGATTGGTACCGCCGTTGTCCTCCGTCGGCCCAGAGCCCAACGACTGAGTCTGGAGGAATTGCGTGGCAAACAGGGCCTCGGATTCCTTGAAGCCCACGGTGTTAGAGTTGGCGACGTTGTTGCCGACCACGTCCAGCGTGGTTTCGGCGGCCGTCATGCCGGTGAGCGCCGTGCTAAGTGCCGAAGCCAGACCCATGGTTGCCCCCCATTGGTCAGTGGTCAGTAGTAGTTGGTGAGTGGTGAGTGGTGAGTGGTGAGTGGTGTAGGCGGGCGACCACTCACCACTCACTACTCACCTATCCCGCCAGAATCTCACTAATGTTGTTAATGCCGATGACATTGCTGCCGATGTGCACTTTGACTTGCCCTTCGGCGATGGCGACCTTTTCCACTTCGCCGGTGACGAAGTCGCCCGCGTCGTTCAGGGCGCGCACTTGTTTGCCGATGAGATTGGAGGCATTGCTGATGCTCTGGCCGAACATCACCGATTCGAGTGTTTCGCTTAGGCTCCCGGTCGCCGCAATTTCGCGGATTTGGGAGATCTGCTGGAGCAACTGGGCGTTGTCGAGCGGATTGAGAGGGTCTTGATTCTGGAGCTCAGCGATCATGAGCTGGAGGAAATCGTCCATGTTCAACTCGCGCAGCGCCTCGTCGCGGACTCGCCCCGCCGCCGAGCTGCTGTTGCTGCCGCCGATTGCCGAGATGGCCATGGGTCAACTCTAGACGAGCACGTTGATGCCTTGCGCATCGAGCCGCTCGATGACGGCCGCCAGCGCGACAGGTTCTGCCCTGGGATCGAGCGGTTCTTCGTCCCGGGGAGCGTGCCAGCGGCCGGCATTGCCAGCATGCTCGTGGTCGCGCGCTCGGCCTGGCCAATCGCTGGCGTTGTGGTTCATCAAATCGACCTCGAA
>Ga0073934_10011029_pt1 | contig 11050 bp, 11 predicted proteins | sample LarsenN4metaG_FD_76834 | JGI IMG/M metagenome (GOLD analysis project Ga0073934, IMG submission 76834) | Hot spring sediment bacterial and archeal communities from British Columbia, Canada, to study Microbial Dark Matter (Phase II) - Larsen... ...
CAAGCGTTTTGCGCGACAACGGAGCCAACTTCAGCGATTCCCGCGAGGTCACTGCGGCCAGATTCCACTACAAGTTGTTGTCAAGACGAATCGTCGCCACAAAATCGATTGTGAACGGTTACCGATTTGGGGGCGTCAGGGCAGCGCGCCGCCCGGCAGATTCAAATCGACTGGCTCGCGCGCATCGACCACGACGCGCCGGGCCACTTTGCCGAGTGCCTGCTGCAGCGTATCGAGTGTCAACCGCTGCATGGCGAGGGTGCGGCTGTCGGCGTAGCTGCGGCCGGACTGCGTGGCATCGAATTGGATCTGCGAGACGAGCTGCTCGAACCGGGCCGCGGATCCGCGGGCCTTGGCGACTTGCGAGAGCTGCTGCAATGTCGCCTGTTGCCGCAGTTGCTCGGCCTCCGAGCTCGCGGCGGCAATGCGTTGCTCGAAATAGGTGCGCGCATCGTGAACCGCCTTGGCCGCTTCGGCGCGGGCGTTGGCAACGTCGAGGAAGTCCGCCTGCACGCGGGCCGGCGGAGCGACGCGTTCCAGCGTCACCTGATCGATCTCGAGACCCAACTCGGCCTCCGCCGCCGCGGCTCGCACTCCCCGTGTGAGTCGCTGGTTCAGCTCCACCAGGCCGAACGTCTGCAGGTAATCGACGCCGCAGTTCGCCGTGGCCTGCGTGAGCGCCGACTCAACGATCAGCCGCAACCGCGCGACCGCGTCGGCCTGGTCGTAAAGAAACGCGGCAATCGATTCCTCTTGCAGGCGATACTGCACGCTGGTACGCACGAGCAGGATGTTCTTGTCGCCGGTGAGATACGCCGGCGCGCGCGGCGACTCCTCCGGCAGCAGTTCATCCCCGCGCACCGCGGTTTCGCCGAGCGACAGCGTCCGCACGGCGGTGAGATTCACACGATCCACCCGGCACCACGGCCACGGCAGATCGTAATGCAGGCCGCTTGTCCGCAGCGGCCGCACGAACCGGCCAAACCGGCGGACCGCGGCTTTCTCGTCGCTCCCGACAACGTAGAACCCGCTCGCCAGGTAGGCCGCAAACGCCGATAGTAACGCCACAAGCCACATCGGGCTGACGCCGCGACGCTCGCCGAGGAGTTCGCGCTTCACGGCGGGCCTCCGTTTCGCCCGTTGGAAGGACGCATCGCCGACAGCGGCACGTCTTCCGCGCGAGGTGGCGTGGAATTCGCGCCTTCGGATCCTCCGCTGGTGAGCAGTTTCCACAACGGGCTGTCCGCCGACAGGATGAGCGTGGTGCGCTCGTTGAGCAGGTCGCGGTAGGCATCGAGCGCTTGCAGTCGCGCGGCGAACTCAGGATCGCGGGCGTGGGCCTCGTTGAGCAACCGCAGCGCCTCCGCCTCTCCACGCGCCTTGATGCGCTCCGCCTCGGCCTTGGCTCGCGCCAGAATCTCGCCCGATTGCCGCTCGGCCTGGCTGCGGATGAGCGTGCTTTCTGCCAGGCCCGCGCTGCGGTAGCGCTCGGCGATCTTCTGCCGCTCGCTGCGCATCCGTTCGTACACCGCCTGCAGGTTGCTACTGGGCAGGTTCAAGCGATGAATGCGGACGTCGACAATTTCCAGACCCAGCCGCTCCGTCCACGATTGCGGCTCGTCCGACTGCTGTTCGATCTGCTTTTGCAACTCGGCGACCAGGCGCGGCAGCGGACCGGCGTCGCCGCCCGGCGCGGCTTCCGAGGATTCGGCGACGAGCAACTCGGCCAGCGAGATGCGGCCCACCTGCGTGGTCAGCAGCGACTGCAGCCGGCTGCCCAGCCGCGCTTCCGCGATCGGCTTCGTTCCCAGCCCGCGGAAGAACTGCACGACCGGTCGCGAGAGCAGGTCCGCCGTGCCGTCGGGCGACTCCGCGATCCGCCAGCAGATGGACGCTTCCACCACCAGGTTTTTGCGATCGCGCGTGAACACTTCGCGTCCGGCAGGGGCGAATACTTGCAATCGCCGGTCGAACCGTCGCACGGTGTCGATGGGCCAGGGGGCTTTCCACTGCCAGCCGCGGTCGGCGGGACGGTCGTAGACGGCGACGATGCGCCCCAGCCGCTCGACAATAACGAACTCCGTTTCGTCGACAAACACCACTGCCGTGCACACCCACGCCGCCACGGCGAAACACGCCACGGTTTTCAGCACGCGAACCCAGGCGGCACCAGACATCACCGGCGGTCAATCGAGAGGGAGGCAACGGAACCGACCTCGCGATTCTAAGACCCGCACCCCACCGCGGGCAACGCGCGTTCTGCAAGAGCGGGGGTGACATGCTTCGGCTCCAGGCTCGTCACCACAGCCGCGCCGGGACGAGCTGCAGCTCCGGCACCAGAGCCCGCGGCGGCAGTTGCGCGAGGAACAGCACCGCCGCCGCCACGTCGTCCGGCGCGAGCGCCTGGGCCAGCACATTCTGCGGCGTGGGAGTTGGGCGCTTCGTGAGGATTTCGGTGTCGCACAGTCCGGGGAAGATCACCGACGTGCGGATGCCGTGGTCGCGCTCTTCAACGCGCGTGCCGTGTGCAAGCCCCACCAGCCCGTGTTTGCTGGCTTGATACGCCACGCCCGAAACATCGGCTCGCTGCACCGCGGCCGACGACAGGTACACGATTAACCCGCCGCCGTTGTCCCGCAAGTGCGGCACGACGGCCTGCGTGCAATGGAACGCCCCGGTGAGATTGGTGTCGATCAGGTCCTGCCACCGTTGTGCCGACAGCGCCGACAACGCACGATCCGGAATGTTCGTGCCGGTGGCGTACACCAGCAGATCGATGCGACCGCGCAGCTCGTAGGCGAACTCCACCAACTGCAGCACCTGGTTGCGATCGGTGACGTCGCACGCCGTGGGATAAATGCCGCGCTGCGTCGACAGCTCGGTCAAACGATCCATGCGTCGCGCGGCGGCGGCGACGGTCATGCCGTGCTGTGCGAGTGCGATCGCCGTGGCGCGGCCCATGCCGCTCGAGGCGCCCACAACGATGCCAACCTGGTGAGAAAGCGCGTTGTCCATGCTCGTCTCCGTTTGTGTGGATGGCACATCATAACCGTTGAGCCGCGACCCGCAGGGGAGCGCTTTCTCGAGTGGATGCAGAGCGCTCCCCTGCGGGTCGCGGCTCAACCGAGAACCTTCGCGCTTGAATTCCGCGCGGTGCGCGATAGAATTCCCAGCGACCTGGGTGCCGGGGTGCTCGTTGCACGCCGGAGAATAGGGAAGACGGTGCAATTCCGTCGCGGTCCCGCCGCTGTAACCGGGGACGAACGCTGCGAACGCCACTGCGGCGAAAGCCGTGGGAAGGCGCAGCCAGTAGGCCGATCCGGAAGCCAGAAGACCTGCCCGAAGGTCGTCCGACACGCCCAACGTTCGCGCGCACGAAACGACGTGGCTTCTGCCGCATCATCGCGGCGACGGCATGGCTGACGCTTTCCAGAAGCAGCATTGTCTCTGTCGCAATGTTGGGCAATTCCTGACAACGGGAATTGTCTTATGCATCGTAAGGCATCGCATCACAGCCCGGTTTTTCCGAAAGCCGGGCTTCCATTCGCCCTTCCACAACTCGGGAAGCCGGGCTATCGGAAGAGCCCGGCTTCGACGCGCTCCGGTTTCACGCTCATTGAGCTACTTGTGGTGATCGCGATCATCGCGATCCTGATCGGTCTCTTGCTGCCCGCGGTGCAGCAGGCCCGCGAGGCCGCCCGCAAAGCGCAGTGCATGAACAACCTCAAGCAGCTCGTCCTCGCGCTGCACAATTATGCCGACAGTTACAACGAAATGCTGGTGCCGCACAAGATCGACGACGCTCAAGCCATTGCGGGCACGATTTCTGGCACCTGGCCGCAGGTGGGCACCATTCGCTACTGGTTCGGCCTGGTCGATTACAACCAGCCCAACCCCGATCTGCGCCTCATATTCGAGCAGGGCATCCTCGCACCGTACATGGAGACCAACTACGCGGCGTACCAATGCCCCGACTTCGGCCCCCAGCAGGTGGAAGAATTTCGCGTCGGCCGCATGGCCTGCGGCTACGGACACAACGGCCTGTATCTGGGACCGGGCATCGACTACGACTGGTCCAACTGGCCGAACGTGACGGTCTCCAAGCAGCCGGTGGCGTATCGGCTGCGCGACGTGCGGCAGGTAACGCAGACGCTCGTGTTCGCCGACAGCGCCGAGGTGAACTTCGCCCTCAAGTTCCGCGAGAACTGGTGGCTCGATCCTCCCAGCCGCAACTACCCCACGGTGCACTTCCGCCATTCCGACACGGCGAACGTGGCGTTCCTGGACGGCCACGTGGAAACGCGCGGCCGGCATTGGCGCGTCGATGTGCCGGGGCCCAACTTTCTCAGCACCGCCCAAGCCGGTCGCATGGAGGAAAAGCGCCTCGGTTTCGTCAGCGACGGCAACCTGAGCGACCCCATGAAGCAGGACGAGCTGTACGACCGCGATTGAGAGTTCGTTTAGCCGCGACCCAACGGGGAGCGCTCTGCCGCGATCGGCAAGAGCGCTCCCAGCGGGGTCGCAGTTCAACACAAGGACGACATCATGCGTGATTATCGATTGTGGCTCGCGCTGGGCGGCGTCGTTTGCGGCGGGTGGCTGATCGTGCGCGCCATGGACGGCGACCGGAGCACTCCCGCTTCAAAGGACGAACTGCCGCGAATGGTGTTCGTCTGCCGGGAATCGCAAGAGCTGTTCGTGGGACCGGCTCGTGCCACCCCTGCAAAACATCCGGCCACCGACCGGCCGACCTTGATGCCCGGACTGTATTGTGCGAAGTGTCAAACGTGGCACGCGGGACCGCCGTCGGATGCCGCGGCGCGGGCGCCGGAGAAGGTGCTTTGTCCGAAGACGCGGGCGGTGTTGCTGCGTGAAGGGCCGATGCCGAAGGATGCCATTGAGATCTAAGAAGAGACCCAGGGATGGCCATCCCTGGGCTTCCTGGGATATGTTCTGCGAATTGGAGAGCTGTCATGCTGGATCGAAAGTATTGGTTCTGGGCGGGGATTTTGCTGTATTGCCTCGGATGCCGGTTGTTGCCGTGGGCGCTGTCGCACGCGGGGATGCCACTCGATCCCGAGGCGACGTGGTATCCGTGGAACTTCGCGCCGATGATGGCGGTCACGCTGTTGTGCGGCACGGGGGTGACGAACTGGCGCTGGGCGTTTGTGTTGCCGCTGGTCGTGCGCGCCGCGGGCGATGTGGGCATCGGGTTGCTCACCGGCAACTGGGATTGGGCCTTTCCCCCCGACAACCTGTTGACCTACGCCTGCTTCGTCTTCACCGCGTGGCTGGGAACGCGATTGCGATCGCGGCCGCAGTGGACATTGGCACTCCCCGCGGCGGTGCTCGGTGAAATCGTGTTCTTCCTGGTGTCGAACTTCGGCGTGTGGTGGCTGGGCGAAGGCTTGAGCCATTATCCGCCGACGATGGCCGGGCTGTGGTGGTGCTACACCGCGGCACTGCCGTTCTTCGGACGCTCGCTGTTGAGCACGCTGGTCTTCACGCGGCTGCTGTACAGCCCGGTGGCGTTGCGGATGGCGGGCATCGCGCCCGTGGAAGACCTCCGCGCCGAAGTCGCGGTCGCGCCATGAGTGTCGCCGCATCAGTCTCCCGGTCAATTCCGAGTGACCGGGACACGTTACAGCCGCGCGTGGTGTCGCTTATCGCCAGCGCGACGGAGATTGTCTACGCCCTCGGTTGCGGCGACTGGCTCGTCGGCCGCTCGCACGAGTGCGACTATCCGCCTGAAGTCGCGGCGCGGCCCGCATGCAGTGCTGCGAAGGTCGACATCCACGCCGACAGCCGCGAGATCGATCGCCAGGTGAAGGCCGCGGTGTCCGGCGGCGGCGGTGTGTACCTGCTGGAGTGCGAGCAGCTCGAATCGTTGCGGCCCACGGTGGTCCTCACGCAGCAGCAATGCGACGTGTGCGCGGTGAGCCTGAAGGATGTGCAGGCCGCGTTGTCAGCATCCCAGACGCTCGGTCGTGTCCGGGACGCTTTGCCGACCGTGGTCTCGCTGCAGCCAAACTCGTTGGCCGACGTGTGGGATGACTTTCGGCGCGTCGGGCGTGCGCTCGGCGTGGAATCGCGGGCAGAAGAGTTGGTGGCGCAGTGTCAGGCACGCTTGCTGCATCTTTCCGAGCGCTGTCGTACCGAAGCCGAGAGATCGCAGCCCCTCGGCTTCCCGCGCATCGCGTGTCTGGAGTGGATCGAGCCGCTGATGGCGGCGGGCAACTGGCTGCCGGAGTTGGTGGAGATCGCCGGGGGAACGAATCTGTTCGGCGTCGCGGGGCAGCATTCCCCGTGGATGACGTGGGAGGAACTCGTCGCCGCCGATCCCGATGCGATCGTGCTGATGCCGTGCGGCTTCGACATTCCCCGCACGCAGTCGGAACTGCACTGGTTGACCGACCGTCCCGAGTGGTCCTCGTTGAAGGCCGTGCGCGAACGGCGAGTGTACGTCACCGACGGCAACCAGTACTTCAACCGCCCCGGACCGCGGTTGGTCGACTCCGCGGAGATGCTCGCGGAGATGTTTTTTCCGGGGCACGTGGATTACGGTCATCGGGGACGGGGCTGGATTCAGGCCGATTTGCAACATTAGCCCGACGCGCAAGCGGGGCGATTTTTGATCGCTCGAAGATCCCCTCGCTTGCGCGCCGGGCTAATATTCGTTGCCCAATCAGTAATCCAGCCACATCCGCACCATGCCCGTTGCCGGGGGGGAGTAATCGCCGATGCCGGTGCGCGTCTCGATCTCCCGTCCGAACACTACGCCCGCTTCGATGGTGGCCAGGCGTCGTTGGTTGCTGCGGAATTCCAACCCGCCCAGCAGGCGGAGATCGCGGAGCGTGACGACGTCCGGCGTGCGGTCCTGGCGTTTGATGGCCCACGATCCGCCGCCGAGTTCGCTGCCCACGTAGACCCACCGCGACGTGTCCACCGTTTCCTTCCAGCGCCACGACAAACGGGGACGCGGGAACACCAACTCGTGGTGATAGCCGGCGTCCGGGTCATCCAGCACCATTCCCACCACCGGCAATGCGGGAATGTCGTCGCGGTCGAGATACACGAATCCCGCCGCCACCTGCCGGTGCGAATCGAGGTCGCGGTAGGCCACCGCGCGGCCCATCATGCGGAATGCCTCCGGCCGGCGATTCTCGAAGTCGGTGAACCAGCCCGGCGTCACACCCAGGTCGAACGTCCACTGGTCATTGACGCGCGACACGCCGCCCATGTCGATCGTGAGGTGATACAACTGCGGCGGCAGGTCCATCGACGTCGGCCCGTCGAGCCAGGTGATGCCCCAGCCGGTGGGCATCGACAGCGTCCCCGACTGCGGCAGATCGACCCGCGGCGCCGAGCGGAAGTCGACGCTGAACAGGCCAAACGAGTCGCCCGATCCCGGCAGAGAGGTGACGACGAGCGCGGAACCGAGCTCCGGCAGTTCGCCGTCGCCGGTTGTGGAGGCATCGCTGCCGTCCAGGGGAACGGAAGCATTGAGGGACGTCGGCGGCAGCGGCAACTCGTGCGAAATGGACGAATCCGTGGCGTCATCCGCCTCCGCTGCGTCGTCGATGCGGATGGCACCGTCGTCCTGGCCGCGAAACACCCACGGGCGCTCCTGCGCGGTAAGTATTCGGGGAAGCCCGGGGACAGCCATCCCTGGGTCTGCTCCGAAGCAGAGCGCTATCCAGAACACCCAACGCATCGCGATTCCAATGCCGCCATCACTCGATCGTCGATCGACAGGGACTCGTCCTGCGGAGCGTGACGGCTCCATTGTCAGAAGCTGCCGCCAAAGCGGATCATGGCGGCGTTGTCGGGGTCGAAGTTCCCAACGCTCGAACGGTATTCAATCGAGCGGTTGAACGAGAACCCCGCTTCAATCCGCGGTGTGAAGCCTTTGGGCTTCTTCGTTTCCAACCCCATGAAGAACCGCAGCACGCTGTAAGTGACGACGTCGTTGGTCGGTGCGCCGGGCACGCCGTCGGCGCGGCGGATGCCCCACGAGTTCCCGCCGAACTCGCCTCCCAGATAAAACCACCGGCTGAACGACTCGTCGCCCGACAACCGGCGCAGCAGTCGCGGCCGCGGAAACAGCAGCTCCGCCTTGAACGAGTCGTTGGGAGTCCAGATCAGTCCGGCCATGGGCAGTGCGGCGATGTCTTCGCGGTTGAGGTACAGCAGGCCACCCACCAGCTGCAACTCGGGCGAGTGCGCGTAGATCGCCATCGCACGACCGGGAAACCGCCACGCGCCGTCGCTGGTGTTTTCGTAATCCGTGAACAGGCCCGGCGCGAAGGCGAGGTCGAACGTCCAGGCGTCGTTCACCTTCTTCAGCCAGCGGGCTTCAATCCAGTTGTCGTAGAGTGCCGACGGCAGGTCGGTGGTGTCCGGACCGTTGAGGAGGTGACTCGCGAAGCCGGGCGTAATCATGAAACCCGTGACCCGCGGGAACACCAGCACTTCGCGGACGTCGAGATCGACAATGCCCAACGTGTCGCCGGAACCGGCATTCCATGTGACCGAGAACTGCGTGTTGTACGGCACAACGGGAGGCAACTCCCGCGGAGTGGACTCGAACGTTTCCGTTACCGGCGGCAGCTCGTTGATGAGTGGCGGCTCGGTCGCCAGCGGGACGTTTTGCGGTTCGTATTGCAGATAGTTGGCAGGCGTCGAGTCGGAGGCGGTGGCGCTCGCCGGCACTTCGCGCATCAGCTCCGTCACATTCGGATATTGCGAGCGCGCAGTCACGGAGACCAGCATCGGCGGCGAACCGAACGGGTCGCCAGCCCATGCGGAGACAACGAGGCCGAACAGTCCGCAACCGGCGCACAAGCAGCGGACGAGGCGCATGCGGACCTCACACGACCGACCAGAAGGGGAAGGGCGGGAGTATTCACGTTTCGCAAAACGGGGTCAAGATCGGCATCGCGCAGAAGCCCAGGGATAGCGATCCCTGGGCCTCTTTGACTTCAGACGCAAAGACAAGACCCAGGGACACCATCCCTGGGCTTCCCGCGGATGTGCGGATCTGCTAGAAGTCCCGCCGCGCAAATCGGTTAGTTCTGCCGGTCGCGACTCGGCTGCAGCAGGGAGGCTCGCCTTGTCCGTTCCACTACTGTCAATCCATCGCGGCGAGGACGAGCAGCGGCTGCCGGTCACCGTCGGCAATCTGCTCGACTTTCCCGCCGACCCGGTGGCGTGCATGCGACAGCTTCACGCCGAGCATGGCCCAATGGCGGCGCTCGAGCAGGAGGGGGCGCGGCTGTACTTCGTGTTCGACCCCGCGTTCAATCACCAGGTGCTCAGCGACGGCCAAACCTTTCACTCGCGGTTTTTTGCCATCCGTGGCCCGCGAAATTCGCCGCAGCGCCGGTTGACGTCCGGCCTGTTGAGCATGAACGGCGACCAGCACAAGCGCAACCGTCGGCTCGTGATGGATGCGTTTCAGAAGAAAACGCTGCTGGGCTATCTGCCGGCCATCCGCACGCTCTGCGAACAGATGCTCGCCGAATGGCAGACTGGCAAGGAACGCGACGTTTCCCGCGACATGACCGAGTTCATGCTGCGGCTGACGAGCACTATCCTGTTCGGCATGGACAACGCCGAGATGGCGTACCGCATCGGTCGGATGATCGACCATTGGGTGCACCTCAACCACGAGCTGGGCATCGGGGCGTTCGTGTCGCGACCGGAGATTGCCGCCCGCTACGACGACCTGTTGAAGTTCGCCGGTGAATTGGAAGGACAGATCATTGAACTGCTGCAGGCGCGACGGAAAGAAATTGCCAACGGTCCCGGCCACGACATGCTGTCGCTGCTGCTGCACGCGCACGACGACCAGGGCAGCCTGAGCGACGAAGAACTCGTGGGGCAGGCAGCGCTCATCTTCGGTGCCGCCCACCTCACCACGGCGCACACCCTCACCTGGACGCTGTTCCTGCTGGCACAGCATCCCAGCGTGATGTCGGCGCTGCATCACGAACTGCGCACAAGTTTGACGGGTGGTTTCCCGTCGCTTGAAGTGGCCGAGCGGCTGCCGGTGCTCGAGCGCGTGATCAAAGAGAGCATGCGGGTCTTGCCGGCCTCGTCGTACTCGCAGCGCGTCACAAGCCAGCCGGTGAGGCTGGGTCCATTCGACCTCCCGTATGGCGCGGGCGTGATCTTCAGCCAGTTCATCACGCACCATCTGCCGGCGCTGTATCCCGATCCGGAAGCCTTTCTGCCGGAGCGGTGGATCAATCTCTCGCCGTCGCCGTATGCGTACTTGCCGTTCGGCGCCGGACCGCGGATGTGCATCGGCGGGCCGTTGGCGCTGGTGATCTTGAAGACCGTGCTGCCGACGATTCTTCAGCGGTTCAAGCTGACCGCGGTGCCGTACTCGGAAGTGAGCGGCAAGGTCGTCTCGACGATGCTGTCACCAACGTGCCCGGTGCAGATGCGGATCGATCCGCAAGACGGACAGTTCGAGGCGCAGCCGGTGGTGGGCAACATCCACACGCTGGTCGCGCTGCGCGAAGTGGAGCAGCGTCTCCGCCGGGCGGCGTGAGACCGGAGATCACGCGCTTCGACCCGAATACAGCGGCATGATCACGTCGCCGTTGAGCAAGTGGTTGCGGCGGCCGAGCGGGTCCAACTGGCTCGGCCCGCCGCTCAGCCGGACAATCAACATCGATTTGGCACGCGCCGTTGGGTGTGCTGCAACATTGGGCCGGTGGGGCAGCCCCATTCCGACAACGCCCGCCACGCCGACGCGCACGAATTCACGCCGAGACAGTCACGTTGGCAGCACGCTCATCGCAGGATCACTTTCGGGACACGGGCCTAACCACAGACGCTCATGCATTACGGACTCTTGATGCGTCTGCGAAGTGACTTTTCTCCGCCGCGCTGACATCTCTGGCGGAAAAAATCGGCGAGATCGCTGGCAATCGGCCCAGACCGAACCGGAGAATCGTGCCTTCGGTCGAACTCCTCGCACAGGATCCTGAGTCATGCTCCGCCCGCTTGCGCCCGTGGTCGTTTCCTTGATGCTGGCAGA
>Ga0073934_10011031_pt1 | contig 11049 bp, 15 predicted proteins | sample LarsenN4metaG_FD_76834 | JGI IMG/M metagenome (GOLD analysis project Ga0073934, IMG submission 76834) | Hot spring sediment bacterial and archeal communities from British Columbia, Canada, to study Microbial Dark Matter (Phase II) - Larsen... ...
GCGACCATCGCCGCCGTGGTCGTCTTCCCGTTCGTCGCCGAGACGAGCGCGATCCCTCCCGGCAGCCGCGCCGCGAGGGCGTCGACGGCGTCCGGGTCGAGCTTCCAGAGCAGCTTCCCGGGCAAGGTGGTGCCGCCGCCCCGCCCGGCGGCTCGCGAGAGCGCGCCCGTCGCCCGGGCAGCCCACGTCTCCAGGGTCAGGCGAAGGTCCACCGAGGGCGAGGGTAGCGAGTGGGGAGGAGGCCGGCCTGCTCTGGACAACTTGCAGATTCCACAAGATGCTCTAAGCTGATTGCGGCCGATGGCCCGTCCGCGCTCCCGTCCCCGTTCCGGGCCTCCTATCGACGAGGCCGAGCTGGCCGCCTTCCGGGCGGGGCTTCGCCGCCGTTACACGGACGACCAGATCCTGGAGGAGCTGCGCGCGGCCGCTCGGCGCCTCGGGCGCTCCCCGACGATGCGGGAGTTCGCGCAGGACCGGGAGGCGCGGATCCATCCGCAGACCGTGATCGAGCACTTCGGCACCTGGAATGCCGCCAAACGCGCCGCCGGGCTCCTCCCGCGCCGCTTCCTCACGCGCGAGGAGCTGCTCGCGCAGCTTCGGGCGCTCGGCGAGGAGCTGGGGCGGACGCCGACCGCCCGCGACCTCGCCGCCCGCCGGCGCACCCTCCCCTCCGTCTCGCTGTACGCACACACGTTCGGGTCGTTCACGGAGGCCTTGCGCGAGGCGGGCTTCGACGTCCTGCGCGGGGAGGAGCGGCTCGAGCGCGCGCTCGAGCAGGGTGCGGAGCTCGCGCGCCGGTTGGGCCGGCTGCCGAAGATGGCGGACTGGGCGGAAGCGCGGCGAACGCAGCCGGAGCTGCTCTCCGAGTGGCAGGTCTACCGGCTGGTGGACGTCCCGAGCGGGGCGTGGACCGCGTTCCAGTACCTCGTGCGCGAGCGCCTCCGTGCGCAGGGCGAGGAGATCCGCCCCGACGGCACGCTAGGCGGACGGAGAGGCTGAGCTGAGCGCGGCGACCCGGGCGAGGCAGGTCAGGCCCTCGTGGGGCGTGCGCACGGGCGGGAGGAGCTCCGGCTCGCGGTAGCTCCGGTCGACGCGGAAGCGCCGCTCGCGCACCGCCTCGCCGGCCACGACGCGCAGCCAGCGTCCCTCGCGTAGGGCCGTCAGCTCGAGCGGCCGGCGCAGCACGGCCTCGACGATCCGGAGCGCCCTCCGCGTGGAGGCGAAGAAGAGGTCGCCGCCCCCGCGCCCGATCCAGAGCGGCCGCGCGAGCCCGCGGGCGAGGTAGAGCGCCTCCGGCTCGCGCTCGTCGAGCCAGGCTGCGGCCATCGTCCCGCGCAGCTCGGCGAGGGCGCGCGGATCGTCGGGGCGGCGCTCGGCGAGCGCGAAGATCGCCTCCGAGTCGACGCTCATCTCGGGTTCGTGGCGCTCGAGACCGTAGCGGGCGAGCAGCTCGTCGTCGTTGACGACCACCCCGTTGTGCACCCCGACGACGCTGCCGTGGCGGATGGGGTGGTTGTTGGCGGCGAGATCGGGGTGGCCCTTCGTGTAGTCACGCACGTGGAGGAGCGCCTGGTCGGCGTCGGGGGGCACGTCGAGCTCGTCCAGGAGCGCGCTCGCCCCGCCGCGCAGCTTCGTGATCGCGATCGGCCCGCCGGCGCGCCGGTGGGCGTAGCCGACGGCGTCCGCGCCGCGCTCGGCGATGCCCGCGAGCAGGGCTTGCGCGGCCAGCGTCCGCTCGACGGACGAGGAAGGGCCGAGGCTGTAGCCAGCGATTCCGCACATGGAAGCTCAGAAGCGCGCCGCGCTCGGACGGCGCCGCAGGGAGTGAGACGACGACGATGGTAGCGGGGTTGGCACGGGCTGCGTCACGCTTCGCGGTCCTCCTTCGGATCCCTCGCCGCGGCGCCGATCCCTCAAGCGGGGCAGGCGAGCGGCCGATAAGGCGGGCGTGAAGGGAACCGCCGCCGAGAATCTCTTCGACCCGCCCGACGACGAGGGGCCGGCGTTCGCGGACGAGCCCGGGCCGACGGAGGGCTCCGGTCTCGAAGGGCCGAGCGCAGACGACCCGCTGAAGCTTTACGTCCGTCAGATCGGCGACGGCCGGCTGCTCACGCCGGCCGAGGAGCGCGAGCTGGCCCGCCGCAAGGACGAGGGCGACGAGGAGGCCAAGCGGAAGCTGATCGAGTCGAACCTCCGGCTCGTCATGTCCATCACGCGTCACTACACGCGGGCCGGAGTGCCGCTCCTCGACCTGATCCAGGAGGGCAACCTCGGCCTGATCCGGGCGGTGGAGAAGTTCGACTACCGCCTCGGCTTCAAGCTCTCCACCTACGCCACGTGGTGGATCCGGCAGGCGATCTCGCGCGCCCTCGCCGAGCAGGGCAGGACGATCCGTCTCCCGGTGCACGTCGCCGACCAGGTGCGCCGGGTGACGAAGACGCGGCGGCTCCTCGGACAGCGGCTCAACCGCGACCCGTCCCTGGACGAGATCGGCGCCGAGCTGGGCGTTCCCGCCCAGCGCGTGCAGGAGCTGCTGGAGCTGGTCCAGGATCCGGTCAGCCTGGAGACGCCGATCGGCGAGGGAGACTCGAGCGTGGCCGACCTCATTGCCGACGTGAGCGCGAACGAGCCGGAGACCGAGACCGCCGATCGGGCCCGGTCCTCGGAGCTGCTGGAGGCGCTGGCGAAGCTCCAGCCCCGTCAGCGGCGTGTCCTCATCGAGCGCTTCGGCTTGGGCGGGGTACGCCCGCGCACCCTGGAGGAGGTGGGCGCGAACCTGGGGATCACCCGCGAGCGCGTCCGCCAGCTCGAGGCTCGGGCGCTGCGGGAGCTGCGCACGGTCGCTCCGGGGCTCGAGGTCTACCTGCGCTCGTAGCTCGCGCGACGGGCCCTGAAGCGCGGCCGCGAGGCGGCCGCTGGTCCTGGCGCTCGTCCGTCCGGCGGGCGCTCAGGTCGCGTCCACGGACTCGAGCTCGCGCAGCCCGGCCAGGCGCCGGAGCGACTCCAGCTCGATCTGGCGCACGCGCTCCCGCGTCAGCCCCAGCCGGCGGCCGATCTCCTCCAGCGTCTGGGGCTCCGAGCCGCCGAGCCCGTAGCGCATGACCACGACCTCGCGCTCCCGCTCGGGGAGCGCCGCCAGGGCCCGGCGCAGCGCCTGGCTGCGCAGGTGCAGCTCGACTGCCTCCTCGGGGAGGAGGTCGTCGCCGGCGACGAAGTCGCCGAAGACCGCGTCCTCGCCGTCCCCGACGGGCGCGTCGAGGCTGGTCGAGGCACGCGCGGCCGCCCGCACCTCGAGTACCTGCTGGACGGTGAGGGACGCCTCCTCGGCGATCTCCTCCAGCGTGGGCTCGCGCCCGAGCTGCGTCCACAGCAGGCGGTCGGCCCGGTTGATCTTCTGCAGGCGCTCGACGATGTGCACGGGCATGCGGATCGTGCGCGCCTTGTCGGCGAGCGCCCGCGCGACGGCCTGCCGAATCCACCAGGTGGCGTAGGTGGAGAACTTGAACCCGCGGCGCCAGTCGAACTTCTCCACCGCCCGGATCAGGCCGAGCGTCCCCTCCTGGATCAGGTCGAGGAAGGGGAGCCCCTGGTTGCGGTAGTTCTTCGCGATCGAGACGACCAGGCGGAGGTTGGACTGGATCATCCGGTCCTTCGCCTCCAGGTCGCCGCGCTCGATCCGCTTGGCCAGCTCCACCTCCTGGGCGGCGGTCAGGAGCTGGTGGCGCCCGGCCTCGCGCAGGAAGAGCTGGAGCGCGTCCGTCGTCGTCTCCACGGGCGCGGTGATCGCGGCCACCACCTCCGAGTGCGAGAGCGGCTCCTCCGCGATCTCGATCCCGCGCTGGTCGAGCGCCCGCAGCAGCGCGTCCTGCTCCAGCTCCGTCAACTCGTACGCCTCCGCGAGCTCGGCCAGGTCCGACGCACGGACGGCTCCGCTCTGCTCGGCCTGCTCGAGCAGGTGGCGGATGCCCTCGGCGCCGAGGATGTGCTCGATGTCGATCTGGCTCACGCGGCGGGGAACCCGGAACGTGTCAACCGACACTCTCTCGCATCCAGGGGCCGTCTGTCTAGGGGCGCGCTGACGATCCTCTCGGCCGGAAGGCTCCGCTCCTCCATGCACGATAACGGGCGTTATGTCAAGTCGCTCGGTTCGCGGCCACCCCCCCTAGAACGTCGCCGCCCGCGCTCCGCTCGCGATCACGACGAGCACGAGCGCGGCGGCGGCGATACGGTAGGCGACGAAGACGCCGTAGGTGTGCCGGCGGACGTAGCCGAGCAGCCAATCGATCGCGAGCAGGCCGCTCCCGAGGGAGGCGAGCGTGCCGACGAGGAACGGGCCCTTCCACCCGGGCGGGAGGTCGCCGAGGAGCACGTCCCCCACTCCCTTGAGCAGGACGGCGCCGAGCACGGTCGGGAGCAGCAGGAGGAACGAGAAGCGGGCGGCGGCGTCGCGGTCGAGGCGCATGAGGCGGCCGGCCGTGATCGTGATCCCCGAGCGCGAGACGCCGGGGGCGAGGGCGAGCGCCTGCGCGAACCCCATGGCCAGCGCGTGCCGCAACCCCAGGTCTCCCATCGCGCGCTCCTGGGAGGAGCGGTCGGCCCAGAGCAGCAGCGCCGCACCTGCGGCGAGCAGGAGCGCGATCTGCCAGGGCTCGCCGAGGCTGTCCGCGATCGCGTTCTCCCCGAGCAGCCCGGCGGCGCCGGCGGGGATCGTCGCAACAAGCACGAACCACGCGACCCGCTCGTCGGCGGAGGCGATCCGCCGCCGGGCGACCGAGCCGAGCCAGGCGCGCACGAGGCGCGTCACGTCCTCGAGGAAGTAGACCCCGACCGCGACGAGCGTGCCGAGGTGGAGGGCGACGTCGTAGGTCTGGTTGAAGCGCTCGTTCTCGGTCAGGCTCGTCCAGTCGGCCGCCCAGGGGACGAGGATGAGGTGGCCCGACGAGGAGATCGGCAGGAGCTCGGTCAGCCCCTGCACCAGCCCGAGGACGAGCGCCTGCGCGTTCGTCAGCGCGGCGGGGTCGTCCCCTGCTCCGAGGAGCGTGAGCCCGGCGGCGAGCGCGAGCGCCGCGGCCGCAGCGGCGTAGATGGCGGGGCGGCGCACGCCGGACATCCTACGCGCCGCTCCCGACCTCTCTCCTCGGTCTGCCGGCCGAAGAAAAAGGTCGCAATTTGCGACAATCGTCCGTGCGGAGCACTTGACCCTCCTCCCCCGCTGCAATAGCTTCCCCCTTGCACCGAGCACGGAGCGCGACTAGGTCGAAGCCCCGCTCGAAGGCTCTACGCGGAAGCGGACGGTCGGCGGGCAGGGTGGACGAAAGCGCCACCGGCTCGGTGAATTTCTTTGGTCCTGCAACAGGGGGTCAGGTCCCGCTTGTTGCACCGGCTGGACCAAGAAAATTCACCGAGCCGGTGCAACAAGCGGGACCTGACCCCCTGTTGCACCCCTGCTAGGATCGCGGGCCGTGCACCTGCGCCTGCCGAGCATCGACCCCGGCGTCCAGGCGTTCGTCTGGGCGGTCGTGTTCTTCCTCTACCTGTGGCTCGGCGCGCTGGCCGTCGGGTTCCCCGGCGCGGAGTCGCTCGTGCTCTCGCTCGTCGCCGCGGCGGCGATCTTCCTCCTCGTGCGCACGCGGGGAAGCGACCGTCCCGGCGCCAGGTAGAGCGACCGCCGCCCGGAAGGAGTCAGCGCCAGCCGGCCGGGCTCGCTGCTAGCGGGCCTGCTCGGCGCTGAGCGCGCTGACGAGGCGGTCGGCCAGCTCCCGGCCGAGCGCTGCCTCGAGCCGGACGAACGCGGACGGCCGCGGGCGCTGCCCCTGCTCGTCGAGCGCCGCCACGACCGCCAAGAGGCGGCTCGACCCGTGCGGCGCGATCTTCGTCAGCACGGCGGCGCTCATGGAGCGAGCATCGGCCGCGCTCCGGCGTCCCGTCATCCCTGGCGGGAGGGAACGGGCCGGCGGGTCAGCGCTCGAGATCGAGCCTCCTCTCGTCGAAGAGCGCCGAGTGGAGCGCCTGCCGGAACTCGTCCAGCGCTCGGAGCGCGTCCGCGCGAAAGACGTGCCCGACGACGCCGACGCGGCGGTCGTTCCAGAAGGGGATGTCGAGGTGCTCCCGGGTGACGAGGTTGATGGAGACGGCCGAGCAGGACGGGCAGCGGACAGCCACCCCCAGCGCCCGCCCCCCCGGGGCGATCAGGGTGAAGGCGGATGGTGTCGCCGGCCGAGGGCGATCCTCGAGGTAGCAGTAGAAGCTCCACGGCCATGACCCCGCGTGGATGCGGGTCGCGGCGAGATCTGCCAGCTCTCCGGCGACCGGGTCGTCGCGGTCGGTGAGGAGGTTGCGGAACGTCCCCTCCCCCGCCCCGGCGAGCGGCGCCCAGTCGAGGACGTCGTGGGAGACGAGCCCCCGGTGCTCCTCTCCACAGCCGCACGCGAAGAGGACGCAGAACACGGCCGGGTGGGCGGCACCCGGCAGCCGCTCGAGCAGGCGGAAGGAGGAGAGCGGCACGCGCTCGTGGCCCCCGTGCGGGCACGGGAACGTGTAGCTCGTGGTCAGCGGGTCGTACATGCTCTCCTTGTACCCGACCGGAAGGACGACGGGTGGCCGCGGCCTCAGTACTGGATCAGCGAGTGGACGTCGTACCCGGCGAGGCGTTCCCGTCCGTGCAGGAACTCGAGCTCGATCACGAACAGCACCCCGGCCACGACCCCGCCCAGGCTCTCGACCAGCTCGACCTTGGCCTTGGCCGTGCCGCCCGTCGCCAGCACGTCGTCGAGGATGAGCACGCGTGCCCCCGGAGCGAGGGCGTCGCGGTGCACCTCCAGGCTGTCCGTCCCGTACTCGAGGTCGTAGGTCGCCTCCACGGTCTCCCGCGGGAGCTTGCCCGGCTTGCGGGCGGCGATGAAGCCGGCGCCGAGCTCGTAGGCGAGCGCGCCGCCGAAGATGAAGCCTCGTGCCTCGGCCCCGAGGACGAGGTCGGGCTTCCGCGGGCGCGCCCACTCGGCCAGGCGGCGGATGGTCTCCCCGAAGTACTCGGCGTCGGCGATCAGGGGCATCACGTCCTTGAAGACGATCCCCGGGGAGGGGAAGTCCGGGACGTCGCGGACGCGGTCGCGCAGGTCGAGGGTCATGCGCTGCGCTCGACGGTCGCCCGCAGGTTGCGGGCGAGGACGAGGGACGAGAGCTCCTGGGCCGCGCGGGCCAGGGACTGGAGGTCTTCCAGGGCGGCCTTGCGCCGTTCCGCGTTGCGGGAGCGCAGGCCGGGAGCGGCGATCTGCTCGATCAGGGTCGCCTGGCGTCCGGCGGCGGTGACGAAGATACGGAGGTGGCGGGCATCGAGCCCGAAACGGGCGAACCTGGCGCAGGCGGCCGCGATGTCCGCCTCGCTCTCGCGGTAGCGGCGCTCGCCGCCCTCGCTGCGAGAGACGACGATCCCGAACTCCTCCAGGTCGCGCACCAGCTCCGGCGTGACGGAGGCGCGCTCGCACAGCTCCGCCAGGTCGATCTCGCCCTCCGGGCCGGTCAGCCCCCCGCCCCGCCGCCGCGTCCGCTGGGCTGCCGCCCCGGGCCCGTCCAGCGCCTCCCGGATGACCCGGAGCGGGAGGAACTCGTCGCGCTGGAGACGCAGGATGGTCGTCAGCCGCTCGATGTCCTCGGGGGAGAAGAGCCGGTAGCCCCCGCGCGTCCGGCGCGGAGAGATGAGGCCCTGCTCCTCCAGGTAGCGGATCTTGGAGACGGAGACGTCGGGGAAGTCCTCCCGCAGCTCCTCGCAGACGGCGCCGATCGTCCGCAGGCGCGGCTCGGCGCCGCCCGGCCCGCGTCTCGTGGGGGCGATGGTGCTCATCCCGAGCGGAAGGTCAGCCGGTACTTGCCGATCTGGACCTCGTCGTCGTCCTCGAGGACGGCCGACTCGATCCGCCGGCGGTTGACGTAGGTGCCGTTGAGGCTGCCGAGATCGCGGATGGTGAACGTCTCCCCCTCGCGCACCAGCTCGGCGTGCCGCCGGGAGACGGTGACGTCGTCGAGGAACACGTCGCACTCCGGCGAGCGGCCGATCAGCGTCCGCTCCGCGGCCGGGGCGAAGGCCTGGCCGGCCATCCCGCCCCCCGAGCGGACGATCAGCGCGGGCCCGGCGATCCTCGCCGCTCCGGGCTCCAGCTCGCCCTCCTCCCCGCTCTCCGCGACGTCGAAGCTCAAGGTCGTCTCCGCTCCCGTCTCCGTGGCCAGGAGGGCGCCGCAGCGAGAGCAGTAGTTGGCGCTGGCGGCGTTCCGGAAGCCGCACTCCGGGCAGTAGACGTGGCTCACTCGTCCGTCTTGGGTGCGACCTTGGCGGAGAGGATCTCGCTCAGGCGCTCGACGTCGGCCAGCCGGGCCTCGCCCGCGCTGACCTGCTCGCGCAGCCGCGCGACGAGCTCGGCTCTGAGGATGTCGATGCGGCCGTGGAGCATGCGCCGCCGGAAGGAGATCTCGTCCTCCTCGGCCTCCAGCTCGCGGATCATCGTCCGCAGGTCGTCGTCGCTCAGGGTCGAGAGGTCGGGAAGTGGTTCCACCGGTCGCCTTTCCTCGTGGGTGTCCTGAGTAAAGCAGCCACTCCGCCGAGGGGTCAACCTCAGCTTGAGACTTGAGCCATCTCATTCGCGGGCGGCGCCTGCGTCCCTGCTTCCGGGGCCGCCGCGGAGCACCCGCCGAGCCCGCAGCACGTACTGCGCTCCCGCGGCGAGCGCCAGGGCCACGCCGGCCCAGAGGAGCGCGAGCGACCAGCCTGTCCCCTCCTCCGTCACCAGCACGAACCCGAGCGAGGCGTACAGCACCCAGGTCGCGAGCTTGCCCAGGAAGGCGACCTCGAAGGGGTACCCGCGCGGGACGAGGAGCTTGTAGCCCGCCACGAGCACGAGGTCGCGGGAGAGGACGACGGCCGCCGCCGCCGCCGGGATCCTCCCCTCGAGCCAGAGCAGCACGCAGGCAGTCGCGATCATCAGCCGGTCGGCGAGCGGGTCGGCGACCGTCCCGAAGCGGGACTCCACCTGCCAGCGGCGGGCGAGGTAGCCGTCGAGCTGGTCGGTCAGGGCGGCGCCCGCGAAGAACAGCCCGGCGCCCCACGCCGGCCCCTCCCCGGCCGCGAGGAAGAGCCAGGCGAAGACGGGCACGGCGGCGTAGCGCAGGAGCGTGAGCGCGTTCGGGACGAGACGGCGCACCTCCGGCCAGGTCACGCCCGAACCCTACGCGCTGGTAGCGTCGCACCCCGTGCCGGATCCGCTCGCCCTGCCCGGGTTCGTCAATGCGCACAGCCACACCTTCCAGCGCGCGTTGCGCGGGCGCGCGGCCGGGGGCGACTTCTGGGCCTGGCGCGAGGTGATGCTCGCGGAGGCCGAGAGGCAGACGCCGCAGCTCGTCCGGACGGCGTACGAGGCCGCCTACCGGGAGATGCGCGCTGCCGGGTACACCGCCGTCGGGGAGTTCCACTACCTGGGGCTGGACGAGGCCATCGCCGCCGCCGAGGCCGCCGCCGCCGCAGGCGTGGAGCTGGTGCTCCTCCACGTCGCCTACGCGCGCGGCGGGCTCCCCCGCTTCCGGCAGGCGACCGTGGCCGCGTACCTGGCCGAGGTCGAGGAGCTGCAGGCGCAGGGTCTCCGAGTCGGCCTCGCCCCCCACTCGATACGGGCCTGCCCGCCGGAGTGGCTGGAGGAGATCGCCCGCTACGCGCGGCGCGCGGAGCTGCCGCTGCACGTGCACGCGGGCGAGCAGCCCCGCGAGGTCGAGGAGTGCCTGCGCGAGCACGGCTGCCGGCCGATCGAGCTCCTCGCCCGCACGGGCGTGCTGGGGGAACGGACGACGGTCGTCCACGCCACCCACGCCGACGGCGCCGAGCTCGACCTGCTCGCCTCGACGGGCACCACCGTCTGCGCCTGCCCGACCACCGAGTCCGACCTCGGCGACGGGTTCCTCCCCGCCGAGCGCCTGCGCGTGCGCTCGGTCCCGCTCTGCATCGGCTCCGACTCCAACGTCCGCATCGACCCCTTCGAGGAGCTGCGCGAGCTGGAGGGGATCGCCCGCCGCCAGACCGGGCGGCGTGGCGTGTTCGGGGTCGAGGAGCTCTACCGCGTCGGCTCGGAGCACGGCGCTCGCTCGCTCGGGCTCGAGCGCTGGCCCGAGATCGCGGTCGACCTGGGGCACCGCTGCCTGGCCGGCGTGGCCCCGGAGGACGTGCACGCCGCGCTCCTCGCGAGCTGCGGCGCGGACGTCGTCGTCGCGAGGTAGGACGACCGGGAGCCCGTCGGGCTCCCGGCGCCCGCTACGTGAAGACGATCTGCGCGCCGGCGCTGCGCTCGTAGAACTCGCCGACCGTGAGGATGCCGTCCACCTGGGGGACGAAGTCCTCCATCGTCAGGCCGAACATCTCCACCGTCGCGTGGCAGGCGTAGATGCCCCCGCCCGAGTCGTGGATCAGCTCGAGGAACTCGCCGATCGGCGGGATATCGAGCTTCTCCATCTGTCGCTGCATCATCTTGGTCGCGACCCAGGACATGCCGGGCAGGATGCCCACGAGCGCCGGCAGGTGCAGCCCCGGGTTCCCGACGGTGGCCACCCTGATCTTCCCTTGGCGGTCCTTGCGGATCGCGTCCAGCCCGAAGAAGGTGAAGAAGAGGTCGGCGTCGATTCCCTCCATGCGCGCGCCGTTGGCCATGATCAGCGCCGGGTAGATCCCTTCCAGCGAGCCCTTGGAGACGACGATGGAGACCTTCTGCACCGGCTCGCGCTCGGTCTCCGGCGCCGTCTCGGGGGCGGTCAGAAGCTCGGTCATCGGTGCCTCCTCCTAGATGCAGCCGCGGGGCTTGGGGATCCCGCCGATCTTGGCGGCGAGCTTCGCCGGCCCCTTGGGGAACAGTTCGTACAGCTCCTTGATCGGGACGCCCGACTCCTTGCCCAGCGAGCGGATGGAGGGGGCGGCGCCCGTCTCCAGGTAGCGGTTGCGCATGAACTCGATCACCTGCCAGTGGCGTGGGGTCAGCTCGGGGATCCCGCTCTCGCGGGCGATCTCCTCCGCCAGCTCCC
>Ga0073934_10011032_pt1 | contig 11049 bp, 7 predicted proteins | sample LarsenN4metaG_FD_76834 | JGI IMG/M metagenome (GOLD analysis project Ga0073934, IMG submission 76834) | Hot spring sediment bacterial and archeal communities from British Columbia, Canada, to study Microbial Dark Matter (Phase II) - Larsen... ...
CACGCCGCTGGGACGCCAGGCCAAATCCTACCTCGACCAGGGCCTGTACGTTCCCGATGCCCTGGTCAACGACATCATCGCGGAAAGGCTTGCGCGGCCGGATCGGCCCGAGGCCTTCGTCATGGACGGCTACCCGCGCACGCTGGCCCAGGCCCAGGCGCTGGACGAGCTGCTCGGCCGTCTGAACTTGCCGCTCACCGCGGTCGTGCTGCTCCAGGTTTCGGACGAGGAAATCCTGCAGCGCATCGAGGGACGGCTGGCCAGGGAACAACGCAGCGACGACTCCGCCGAGACCGTGCGAGCCAGGCTCAGGCTTTACCACGCCACGCTGCCCAGCGTGATCGACTTCTACCGCCAGCACGGCCTGCTGCGCGAGATCGTCGGCGAAGGCAGCGTGGAGGACATCTACCGAGCCATCCTCTGCAGCCTGGGATTGGGGAAAGGACAATGCTCAGAAAGGTAGTCCCCGAGAAGCCGGAACTGAAGGGCCCGCGCGAGATCGCCCTCATGCGCGAATCGGGCAAGGTGGTCGCCGAAGCGCTCCGCCTCGCTCGTGAGATCGCCCAGCCGGGCGTGCGCACGCTCGACATCGATCGCGCCATCGAGGACCTCTACACTCGGCGCGGCGCCATCCCGCTCTTCAAGGGCTACCCCGGCAAGGTGCCGTTCCCCGCCGTCACCTGCATATCCATGAACGAACAGGTCGTGCACGGCATCCCCGGCCCGCGGGTGCTGCAAAGCGGCGACCTGGTCAAGATCGACACCGCCTGCAAGCTCAACGGCTGGTGTGCGGACGCGGCGATCTGCATACCCATAGGCGACATCCGGCCCGAAATCCGCCGCCTCGTGCAAGTTGCCGAGGAAACCCTTCAGCTGGCCATCCGCGAGATCGGTCGGCGGCAGTGGTGGTCCGAAGTCGCCCTGCTCATGCAACGCCACGTGCAGATGGCTGGGTACTCCGTGGTCGAGAAGTTCGTCGGCCACGGCATCGGCCGGGTCATGCACGAGCCGCCCCAGGTCCCCAACTTCACCAATCGCGAGATGCGGCAGCAGGACTTCCGCCTCACGCCCGGGCTGGTGCTGGCCATCGAGCCCATGGTCAACCTGGGCCGCAAGGACGTGGTCGAGCTTTCCGATCACTGGACGGTCATCACCCGCGACCGCCTGCCGAGCGCGCACTGCGAGCACACCGTCGCCCTCACGACCGAGGGCGTCCTGGTCCTGACGGCCGACTGAGCCAGACTCCCCTGCCTCGCCGGCGCTCTTCCGCCTCGTACCCGCTGCAACGCGCCTCGGATTTTAGTTGACAAATGTACCCATGCCGTGCTATGATCCAAGTTGGCCCGGGCGGTTGGGGTGCGTGCAGAGCGCAGCTGGAGGAGGCGGTCATGCACGGCGGCAGTCGACGACCCTGGTTTGTTGCGCACTGGCGATCATGCTGCGCTCCGTTGCCTGCTCTCCCAGCCCGCTGGCTGGGGGAGCGGAGATGTCCCGACATCGCCCAGCCAGGATTTCCATTTGTTGCGCACCGCCATGGGCCGGGGGGTGAGAACAGGCCGAATTCCCCAGAAAAGCTACGCGAAAGTCGCTTTTGCATTTGTTGCGCTTTGACGAGGCACGGTCGGGAGGGCAAGGCTGCTGCCAGGCGCGCCGCCCCAGGCCCCTCGTGCCGGTGGCTGCCATGCCCCAAAGGCGGCCCAGTCGGCTTCGCGAATGTTGCGCATCGGGGGGGGGCAGCCCCTCCTGGTACTAGATGCCATCTCCACTGCCAAATTGACAGGGAGTTTCGAGATGGCGCGGTTGCCGAGAATGGCAGGCCGGACTCGACAGCGATTGTTGCGCGGCGAGTTTCGCCCTCGCCAATCGCCGCTTCCTGCTTGCCCAGGAGGGTCCGGGCGGGTTAACCTGCTGGACAGGCCCGTTCCTCTCCCTGACCCGTGCTAAAAGGAGCATTGCCATGGCTGGAACTGAACGACGAACCTTTCTCATGCAAGCCGCCCTGGGGACAGCGGCCCTGGCCGCCGGGGGGACGGTTCGCGGTGAAGCGAACGATCGCGTCGTCCTCGGCCTGATTGGGCCTGGCGGCATGGGAATGAACCACCTCAAGATGCTGGCCCGGCGAAAGGACGTCGAGATCGCTTACGTCTGCGACCCCGATCAGAATCGGCTGGCGGCAGCGGCCAAGGAAGCTGAGAGCGCTAGCGGCAAGGCCCCGCGTGCCGTCAAGGACATGCGGCAAGTCTTCGACGACCGCAAGGTCGATGCCGTCCTCATCGCCACGCCGGACCACTGGCACGCGCCGGCGTCGATTCTTGCGCTGGATGCCGGCAAGCACGTCTACGTGGAGAAGCCGTGCTCGCACAACATCCGCGAGGGCCGGCTGATGGTGGAGGCGGCCCAGCGAGCCGGCAAGCTCTGCCAGGTTGGAACACAGAGCCGCAGCACGGCCGTGGTCCGCGAGGCGATGGATCGGATCCGGGGCGGCGAGATCGGCGAGGTGCTGGTCGCCAAGGCGTGGAACAGCCAGCGCCGCGGCTCGATCGGCAAGAAAACGCCGGCCGATCCGCCCGCGCACCTCGATTTCGATCTCTGGTGCGGCCCCGCCCCGCTGGTTCCGTATCGGCCCAACCTGCTTCCAGGCATCTGGCGCTGGTGGTACGACTTCGGCTGCGGCGACATCGGCAACGACGGCGTGCACGACCTTGACGTCGCCGTCTGGGGCCTGGGTGCGACTGCCCATCCGAACGCCGTCACCTGCATGGGCGGGAAGTACTACTTCGACGACGATCAGCAGTTTCCGGACACGCAGTACGCAGTGTTCGAATACGCCGCCGAGGGCAACCCCCCAGGCCGCAAAAAGCAGCTCATCTTCGAGCAGCGGATCTGGTCTCCCTACGTGCAGGAGGGGTACGAGAACGGGGCGGCGTTCTACGGAACCAACGGCCTGCTGGTCATCGGGCATTCGGTCGGCTGGAAGCTCTACGGCCCGCGGAACAAGCTGCTCGGCGAGCGGAGCGGCAGCGCGGACCTGGCGGCCCATCATCAGAACTTCTTGAACGCCATCCGCGGCGGAGAGAAGCTCAATGCCGAGGCGGCGGTGGGCCACCTTTCGGCAACGCTGGTCCACCTTGCAAACATCAGTGCGCGGGTGGGAAAGACCCTGCACTTCGACCCAGTCAGGGAGCAGATCATCAACGATGCGGAGGCCAATGCGCTGGTGCGGCGAAAGTACCGCGAAGGGCACTGGGCCGTGCCCAGGGGGGTGTAGCGGCGGGACTTTGCCGTCCTGGGCGAAAAATGTGACCTATGCTTGGAAAAACGTCCTCGGCTCCGCGCCGAGGACGGTTCATGGACTGCGCAAGACGTGGTGAAGGATGGTGCTGACATGGCGATGGCCTGTCCTGTCTGCAGCCAGGAATACGAGCAAAGGGTTCAGTGCCCGCGTTGCCGGGTGAACCTCCAGCCGGCTGGGCTGGGCGAGGTAGATCGGCCGGACGAGGACCAGCTGCCGCCGCACTGGTCACGCAACCCTTGGGGCCGCACGGTCTTGGGCGTACTCATTGCGCAAGGCTTGTACTATGCCCTGCGGAATCTGCTGTTTGCCGGCATGCTCGTGGTCGCGCCGGAGAACGAGGGGACCCAGGGCAGCCTGGTGATCTTGCTGACGAACCAGGCCCTGCAGCTGGCGGCCCTCTTCCTGGGCAGTGTGCTGGCTGGGGCGGGGCAGCGCGGCGGCGGACTGTACGGCTCCATGGTCGGCGTATGGAATGGCATCATTTGCATGATGATAATGGGCCTGCAAGGCGAACCGGTCACGCCGGTGCTTCTCTACAGTCTGCCCCTGCTGCATGCTGCCATCGGCGCTTTTGGCGGAGTGATCGGCTCGTGGATCTGGCAACCGGCCTTTGTCGCGGCTCCGGTCATCAACAAGAAAGCCGTCCAGGTCGCCCGCCCCTCCGCATTGTTTGAACTGACGTCGGCTCGCGTCCACTGGATCCGAATTCTGATCGGCGTCGGCGTTGCCGCGGGAGGCTACATGTGGGCCGACACGATCCTGCACATGGTCCTGAAGACCGCTGAGGGGCACATGACCCTGCGGGCGTCGATCCAGCACACGGTGCTCACGCTGGAGATTTCGGCCCTGGCGGTGTTTGTCGGCGGGGCGTTTGCCGGATCGACCACCTGGAACGGCGCTGCCCAGGGGGCGTGGATGGCCCTGTTGACCGCGGCGATCTTCCTCGGCTACCAGCTCGGCTACAAGCAAGTTCACGATCTTGCGACGCTGGGGCTTTACGTCGGCGGAATCCTGGCCCTGGGGCTCTTGGGCGGCTCGTTCGGCGGCCGGCTGCTGCCCCCCATCATCGCACCAACGGGCACAAGCCCGCGCTACGGGCCGATTCCCGTCTAGGCTCGGCAGGCTGTTCGAGCCGCTGGCTCATGCGACGTTGACGTTGTCGAACAGGGCATTGGCCAGAATCGCATCGTTATGTGCCGCCACGGCCAGGCCGACCAGGACCTCGCTGCCCAGGGGCAGGTCCACAAAGCCGACCTGGGTCCAGCTAACTCCATCGGTGGAGTGGAAGCCCGTGACGCGATTGCCGGTCCGAACGAGCCGAACCCATAGCGGCGCGGCGGTGTTGGGGCCCTTGACCTTGTCAGCAAGGGCGCCCTGAGTCAACCGCGACTGGAACAGGTTCTGGCGGTCGGCGGTAAGGCCCATCATGGCAAAGGGCGAGTCGGCAGCGAGGGACTCCCGCAGCATGACGCCGCCGCGCGACTGGGCGTCCGAGTTCTGCACGCTCAGGATGCGGGCGGTGATGCTGCCATCGCCCTCGAGGACCTGGTAGACGAACTGGAAGGCGTCGGCGTCCTTGCCGATGCGTCGGCCCGAGCTGGTGATGGTGAAGAGCCCCTCGTCCTCTGTCGCAGAGCCGCCCAGGGGAGCGGGGCCGATCGTCGTCGATTGCCAGGGGCCGCCGACGCTGTTGAGCGTCGAGTAGAGCTGGGACATTGGGACGACCATCTTCGGCGTGGAGGGGCTGCGCCACATCAGCATGACCGAGGCCGGGCCCTTGTTCTCGAAGTAGTCGAGGGTGATGGCGTACTTGCGGCCGGCTTCCATCTGGATGGGCAAGGTCTTGTTGCTGCCGGTCTTGCTCCAGGTGTCGATGACCTTCTTGCCGTCGATCCACAGGCGGACGCCGTCGTCGGCCTTGACATTGAAGGTGTAAGCCTCGCTGAACTGCGCCTGCACCTGTCCGGTCCAGCGGACGCTGAACTTGTCCGCGCCCAGGGCGGTGTCGGGAGCGTTCTCCTTCCAGTCAAAGTTGACCATGGGATCGACGCGCTGGAGGATCGGGGCGGTGAAGTCCTTGTTGTCGTAGTAAGTGGCGGCGAGGCCGGCGCCGCTGCCAGAGGTTCTAAAAACAGCGGTGTATGTCGTGTTCCCTTCGGGAGTGACAATCTCGTGCGTCGCCTCGCCCCCGTCCGACCAGTGGTCGAACTCGTACATGACGCCGTTGACGACCTGCACCTCCGGCGTGCCGATGATGCGGTGCACGCCGACCACGCCGCTGACCGGCGTCCCCCCCACGTAGGGCTGGCCGTCCAGGGTGAGTTCGAGCCCCGCGGGACTGGTCACGATGGTGAACTGGGCCAGCTTCGGGTGCACATCGCGCGTGGCGATGTGCGTGTTGCCCTTAGAATCCGTGACCTTCAGCTCTATGCGGTAGAAAACGTTGGTTTCCGAGTGGCCGTGGGCCCCAGCGTCGAAGTAGCCCCCCTTGCCGTCGGGATCAAGGGTGAGCGTCGGCCCGCCGTGCGTATGGGTGTCGTGGTGGAACAGGACTTTCCACTCGAACTGGCTTCCCGGCAGGACGCCGTCTTCCAGGTCCATGCCCGTGCCGCTGAAGAAGATCCGCTCGCCGCCGGTGTAGGTCTTCGTGGCGCTAGGCGAGGTGATGGTCGCCGTCGGCGGCTGGTCGGCGATGACCGTGAGCGTGGCCAGGTTCGAAGTGGCGGTCCCTTGGTCATTGGTCACGATGCAGCGGAAGGTGCCGCCGTTGTCGTTCAGCGTTACCGAATTCAGCATGTAGCTGGCGGAGTTGGCCCCGGGAATGTTGACGCCGTCGCGTTGCCACTGGTAACTGAGCGGCTGGGCCCCCGAGGCGACGACGGTAAATGTCGCCGATTGGCCTTCAGAACGCGTCAGGCTGGCAGGGTGCTGCGAGATCGACGGCGCCGAGCTGTCGGTGTAAGTCACTCGCCACACCTCACCGGTGTTGGTCCCGTAGCCGCGCGCAAGATACCACAGGCTGCCATCCGAGGCGACGCGGAGGTCGATGGGTCCCAGGATGTCGCGGATGAAGTTGCTTCCCGAAGTATTGGGCAGATCGAGCTTGCGAATCCACCCGCTGGCATAGTCGGCGAAGAAGTAGTCGCCGACGTAATCGCTGGGGAAGTTCACCGTGGTCGGATTGTAGAACGCCCCGCCGGTAACGACGTAGCCCTGGTTGCTGCTATTGCCGTGCGAGTACACGTGCACCGGGGCGTGGTAAGTGCCGGGGCTGGACGGCGGATTGCCGTTATTCCCCTCGACGCTGGGCCAGCCGTAATTAGCGCCGGGCATTCCGTCGTTGATTTCCTCGAAGGCATTCTGGCCGACGTCGTTGATGAACATCCGGCCGGTGCCAGGCTGGAACGCAAACGTGAACGGGTTGCGCAGCCCCAATGCCCAGATCGCTCGATTCTTGCCCGTTGTCTGGTTATAGAACGGGTTGTCCGTGGGGATGCTGCCATCCTTGTTGATCCGCAGCATCTTGCCGTGGAGATTGTTCAAGCTCTGCGAATTGGAACCGACGCCGTTGTCGCCCACGGCGATGTAAAGCTTGGGATCCGGTTCTGGGCCGAAATGGATCGCGCCGCCATTGTGGTTGGTCGTGTTGCCGACGCCGTCGAGCTCGAAGATCACGACCTCGCTGCCGGGCACGACGGTGTCGCCATTGGCCGTGAAGCGGCTGACGCGATTGCGTGGCGAGCTTCCCGGCACGGTGTAGTAGACGTAGATGTGCTGATTCGTGGCGAAGTCAGGATCAAATGCGATTCCGAGCAGGCCTCTCTCGCCGGACGAATCAACATTGATCTGCATGAAGGGCGCGCTCAGCAGCGCGCCGTTCTTGATGATCCGTACCTCGCCGGTCTGCTGCAGCACAAAGAGGCGGCCGTCAGGAGCAAACTCCATGGCCGTCGGCTCACGCATGCCAGTGGCGAGTCGCGTCTCGGCGAAGCCCGTCGGCAACGTGGCTGGAGCAAGGCGATCTTCGAGCAGTTCCAGGGCGGGGCGGAAGCTAGGCGCCTTCGAGCGACGATGCGTTGGTTTCATGCGTGGTCAATCCTTTCGTCACGGCAAATTGCAGCCATGCTGATCCTGCGAGCTTGCCCGTGAGGGGATCGGCCGCCGCTTCGCGGCCAGGACCTAGGCGCAGGGCAAACCCCCTGTGAAAGCGCTGCAAAGCCCGGCCTGAGCCATGCCACCTTCTGGTTTATCGCCTGTATCGCTCGCTGTAAAGGGTCGGCTAGCGGGGCGCGTGCTATAGCAGGCCTGGTTGATGAGGTCAAGCCGGGAGATGCCAGCCCCTGGACTTGCGAACCGAAGAGCCGCGGGGTATCACCTATCCAATGAGCACCCTAACGATTGAGTTCCTCGGCCATTCCAGTTTCGCCCTGCACCATGCCTCCAGCGGCTGGGTCTTCGTTGATCCCTGGATCAGCGGCAACCCCTCGTGCAAGATCACGCTGCAAGAGGTCACCGACGCGCGGTTCGTTTGCGTCAGCCACGGCCACCGCGATCACCTGGGCGACGCCGTGCCGATCTGCCACCGGACCGCAGCGACGCTCATCAGCACGCCGGAGATCTGCGCCTTTGCCTCTCGCCATGGCGTGGCCTACGAGAAGCAGTCGTACGGCCTGAACATCGGCGGGACGGCTCGGTTTGGCGCGTTTGCCGTGACGATGGTCCACGCCTTCCACACCAGCGAGATCCAGGGGCCGCAATACACGGTCGATCGCAGCCTGGAGCCTGGCAGCGGCGCCACTGGCTTCATCCTCGACTTCGGCGGCGAACACCGCGTCTACTACACCGGCGATACTGGCATTTTCGGAGACATGAGGCTCTTCGCCGAGCTCTACGAGCCGACGCTGACCATTCTTCCCATCGGCGGCAAGTTCACCATGGGACCGCGTGAAGCGGCCCGCGCCCTGGGTCTGATTCAGCCCGCGCGGGCCATCCCGTGCCATTACGACACCTTCCCCAACCAGCGGGTGAACATGGAAGAGTTCCGCAAGCTCGCGGCGGCGGCCAGTCCACGCACCGAGATCGTCGTCATTAGACCAGGCGAACGCTGCGAGCTGAACGAACACGCCTGAGCCCGCGGCTCTACGGCACGCCGGCCAGGGTGCGGGTCTTGCTGTCCAGGATGGCGATGTGCTGTTTCAGCAGGGTCTCGGGGGAGGATGCGACAGCGGCCAGCCGCGGTGCGAACGGACCAGGCTCGCGCGTGTGCCGAAGCTCTTGAAGGTAGCTCAGCAGCACGTTGCGGACCTCGGGCGAGCCATTGAGCAGCAGATGCGTCCAGGCCCAGGCTTCGCGGTAGTCCGCGGGGGACATGTCCTTGACCTGGGTGATCTTCTCCAGGCGGGCCAGATCGGGCGTCCACGCGCCGGCCGTGCCAGGACGAAGTGCGCTGAGATGCTTGTGGTTGAGTCCCGCCAGGTCGGGCGGCACTTCGTAGTACTCTGCCAGCCCCTCGTCCAGCCACATCGGCACATCCTTCAAGACGCTATGCAAGAGGGCGTGCGTGAGTTCGTGGCGGAGGTCCTCGCGAATGCGATTGCCCCAGTAAGTGAAGACCATCAGCTCATCCCCGCGCCGCTCATCGCTGCGAGCCATGAAGAACGCGCGCCGGCTCGGCAGATCCTTGAAGTGCGCCTTCATGTACTCTTCGAAACGCTGACGGTCGGTAAAGAGGTAGACGTGAATGATGTTTGTCCCGTCCGGCAGGTGCAAGTCGCGGTAGATCTGCTCGGGCAGTTCCTCGAGTTCCTTCAGCAAGGCCGCGTTTTCTCGCTTGTTCAGCTCCGAGTCCGACAGGAACACGTAGGGGCCGCGGCGAACCTGCTTCTTGCTCGGCAAGGGGGGCAGGTCGGCAGCCACGGGCTGTGGCTGACGCAAGGACGCGCAGCCAGCGAGGACCGCCGCCAGGAGCAGCAGCGCGAGCACAAGGCCCCTGTTCCGGCTGAGTTTCATGCCTACCTCGTCGTCGGATGGCTTGCCCCTTGCAGCGGCCAGGGATTGTACGCCGCACGCGGCCTTTTTCAAAGCCCACCCAGAACGGCTCAGGTCAGCGGTCGCCCCCTACGCCGGTTGCGGTTGATCTTCCTGGCCGTCGCTTCCGCAATGGCCTGCCACCAGGCCTTCCACCCCTCTTTTCCGAAGAGGCCCCAGGACAGATAGACCCGCAGAAACCGCAGCTTGTCTGCCTTGCTCAGTCGAGGATCGTCGTGAAAGCTCGCGTGCAGCCTGGCCAGGTTCCGTACGCGCTGCTTCTTCGACAGGCTGCTTGACCTCTCCAAACCGACAAGATCGATGAGGGACAGTTCACCGTCCGCACCGACGAGCACATTGGCCGCCTTGAGGTCTCTGTGCGCCAGGCCGCGGCGGTGCAGGTCACGAATCAGCCGCGCGGCGCGCTCGACTAGTTCTCGTCGCTCGGTGGGAGTCGCCAGAGAAACCCAGAAGGAGTGCAGGTCCACGGCGTCCGCGAGCACCTCGGTCAGCAAGTAACACTCGTGCGGCAGACCGTGGCGGAACCGTTGCAGGACCACGAGCGGCCGCGGCGTCGGCATTCCGCATTCCAGCAGTCGATGCCCGCCCACCCACGATCTCAGGCCGGGCGTTGATCGGATGAGATGCACCAGGGGATCGGACCATTTCGTCACCGCGAAGCGCTTCCAGATACAGCGGCGCAGTCGCCCGTCGATGAGCAATTCGATCTCGGCCACCGTGGAACTGCGGGAGTGCTTGAGCATTCGAATCGGCTTCGCAAATGGCTCATCGGGATCTCGCAGCAAGTCCTGGACGACAGCCAGGGGGACGCCTCGTACCGCATGGGCCTGGCACCGACCACCGGCAGCACGATAGAAGTAGCGGTTCTCCCCCGTGCAGCGGCCATCGCGTTTGCGCCAGAACGCCAGGCACGATGCCCAGGTCCGCCGCTCAAGTTCCCGCGCCAGCTTGTGACAATCGGGATTCCGGACGCCGAGACGGCGTCGGTATCGCAGATACTGCTTCCAGAAGCGCAACCGGTCCGCCCTTGTGGATCGCTGAACGAACCAGCGGTTCAGCAGCACCAGGTTGTCCCGGCTCGCCGGCCAGTCGAGGGGAGAGCCCAGGCGGACGGCATGCAGGTCGATGAGATGAAAGTGCAGGCTGGCCGCTTCCATCGTCACGAGGATGTTGCCGGCGTGCAGATCGCCGTGGCCAACGCCCGCGTCGTGCATGGCGGCCAGCAGCTCGGCCAGTCCGCGGGCCAGTTCGAATCGGGTGGCGATGCCTGAACGCCCAGCCTCTACGAAGTCCTTCAGCGTCGCCGCGTTCGATAGCGCCGCCGTGACCAGGCAGCTTTCCCCAGCCGCGGTCTCACCGACTGCCAGGGGAGTTATCGTCGGAATGCCCAGTTCGATCAAGCGATTGGCAAGCTCGGCTTCGGTCCTCGCCTTGCTGGGCCGGAGCTTTTGTCGAACCTGGGCCCTCAGATCATGCAGCGGACAGTGTTTGACGTACACCTCGCCGCAGCCGAGCTGGACGCGGTAGACTGTGCGATGCAGGCCGGATTTCACCACCACCGCCTGGCCGGTGCGCTGCCACTCTTCGAGTCGCAAACCGTCAGCGTTGAGAAGATGCTCGACCCAGCCAGGAGCGACATGCCAGCGCCAGGAGCCCCGTTCGTGGGTCGTCCACCCCGCGCCTTCCGACCGTACTGGAACAGCCCG
>Ga0073934_10011033_pt1 | contig 11047 bp, 7 predicted proteins | sample LarsenN4metaG_FD_76834 | JGI IMG/M metagenome (GOLD analysis project Ga0073934, IMG submission 76834) | Hot spring sediment bacterial and archeal communities from British Columbia, Canada, to study Microbial Dark Matter (Phase II) - Larsen... ...
CGAAGGCCAGCGCTCCGCCGAGGATCTCGCGGCCGCCGTACCAGATGATCAGCGCGAAGCAGATCGAGTTGACCGATTCGAGGAGCGAGAAGAGCGCCGCTTCGTAGAGGTTCGCCGAGTGGTTGCTGGCGCGGTAGGAGTCGTCCAGCGCCTCGAACTCGTCGCGGCTGCGGCGTTCGCGGGCGAGCAGCTGGATCACCGTCACGCCCGCCAGGGCTTCCTGCAGGTACGCGTTCAGTCGCGTCAGGCGCTCACGGATGGTGCGGTAGCTGCGGCGCGCCTTGATGCGGAAGAAATTGATCGCGACCAGCACCAGCGGCACCACCGACAGCGTGACCATGGCGAGCCACGGGTCGATCCAGAACATGATCGCGGCGATGCCGAGCAGCGTCAGCACGTCCATCAGAATCGTCAGGCCGCCGGAGGCGAACATCTCGTTGATGACGTCCACGTCGGAGGTGAGCCGTGTCACCAGGGCACCGACCGGATTGCGGTCGAAGAACGCCGCGCCCATGCGTTCCAGGTGCGAGAAAAGCGCGACGCGCAGGTCGGCGAGGCTCTTCTGCGCCACCAGCATCGTCAGGTAGTACTGCGCGTAGAGGAAGGCGAACTCGCCGGCCATGGTGGCGGCGTAGAGCGCGCCGATGCCCAACAGGCCGCCGGCGCGGTCGGGCTCGAAGTAGTGGTCGATGGCGATCTTCAGCAGGTACGGTTGAGCCAGCGACAGCGCCGTGCTGACCGGCAGGCAGAGCAGCGACAGCCAGAACGGGCGCGAGTACGGCCGCACGAAGGTCCACAGACGCCCGATGAGGCGTACGTCGTAGGCCTTGCCTTCGTCGGCCTGACCTTGCGCGGCTCGATTGCGGGCGGTCACGACGCGACGCCCTCGATTTCTTCCTCGAGTTGCTGGCGCCGGAACAGCTCGGCGTAGAGGCCGTTGCGGGCGAGCAGCGAGGCGTGGTCGCCGAGCTCCACGATGCGGCCCTCGTCGAGGACGACGATGCGGTCGGCGTCGAGGATCGTCGAGATGCGGTGCGCGACGACGATGCTGGTCCGCCCCCGCATCACCTCGCGCAGCCGCGCCAGCACGTGTGCTTCGGTGCGGGTGTCCACGCTGGACAGCGCGTCGTCGAGCACGAGGATCGGCGCCGGGTTGGCGATCGTGCGGGCCAGTGTCAGCCGTTGTTTCTGGCCGCCGGAGAGCGTGATGCCGCGCTCTCCCACCATCGTGTCGAGGCCGCGCGGCAGCTGCTCGAGGTCGGCGGAGAGCCCGGCGATGTCGATCGCCCGGGCGATCGTCTCGTCGTCCGGTTCGTCCAGCGCGAAGGCGATGTTGTCGCGGACGGTGCGCGAGAACAGGTAGGGCACCTGCGGCACGAAGCCGATGGCGCCGCGCAGCTGCGCGAGGGGGAGGGTTCGAATGTCGCGCCCGTCGAGCAGGATGCTGCCCGAGCGCACGTCGAACAGGCGCGGCAGCAGCTCGAGCAGCGAGGTCTTTCCCGAGCCGGTGCGTCCCACGACGGCGAGCTTGCGGCCGGGCTCGAGCACGAACGAGACTCCTTCGAGGGTCGGCGTGCCGTTGCTGGTGGAGTCGTGCGAGAAGCTCACGTCGCGGAACTCGATGCGGCCGCGCACTTCGGGCAGCGGGGTGGCATCGGCCGGCGAGGTGATCTGCGGCTCGACGACGAAGATCTGCTCGAGCCGTTTGAGGGCGGCGCGGCCGCGCTGCACGATCGACAGCATCCAGCCGAGGGCCATGGTCGGCCAGGCGAGGATGTTCAGGTAGCCGAGGAAGGCGACCAGGTCGCCCAGGCCGAGGCTGCCGGCGGCAACGAGCGAGCCGCCGTAGAGCAAGGCAGCCAGGGTGCCGCTGCCGGCGGCGAGCTTCATGATCGGCATCATCTGGCCGCGCACGCGGGCGAGGTCGATGTTCTGCTTGGTGAAGGTCTCGTTCAGCTGCGTGAACTGTCGCAGCGCCACGTCCTCGGCGGCGTACGCCTTCACCACGGCAATGCCGCTGACGTTCTCCTGGATGGCGCTGCTCAGGTCGGAGAGGCCTTGTTGGACGTGCAGCGTACGTTCCATCAGCTGGCGGCTGATGCGTTTGACCGCCAGCAGCAGGGCGGGAAACGGGAGAAGGGCGATCACCGTCAGGGACGGACTGAGCGAGAGCATGATCGTCAGGCCGTAGGCGTAGTAGATCGGCGTGTTGACCAGGTTGAGGATGCCGGGCCCGAGCAGCAGGCGCACCGCCGTCACGTCGTTGATCAGGCGCGACATCAGGTCGCCGGTCTGCTGGCGCTGATAATAGCCGAGGTCGAGGTGGATCAGGTGCGCGAAGAGGTCGTTGCGCAGGTCGTTTTCGACGTCGCGCCCGACGTTGAAGATCAGCGCCCGCGAGAGCGTGCGCACGACGGCCTGCACGCAGGCGATCGCGCCGATCAGCAGGGCGGTCCACGTGACCTGCGAAACCGGGCCGCCTGCCGCCACGGTGTCGACCGCGTGCTTGAGGAGGTACGGCACCGCCATCGCCAGCGAGGCCGTCGCCAGCAGGCAGACGGCGCCGCCCACGTAGCGGGCGAGATAGCGGCGCAGGTAACCGAGCAGGCGACTCACGCCGCCATCATCTCTGTTGGCGCAAGGGGTGACAAGCACGAGGCGACAGGTGAAAGGGGGAACCCTTCACCTGTCGCCTGTCACTTTCTACTTTTCACCCTTCGTCAGCTCTCCGCGCCACACTCCGATCGAGCCGAACTTGCCGCGCTGCGGGGCGTTGGGCTTGTTCGCATCCGGCACGATCTGCGCGCCCGAGCGCCAGGTGGGCGCGACCACGTCACCGAAGGCCACGCCGACGTCGAGCACGCCGTCCTTGTCGATGTCGGCAAGCCCGACGCCCCAGGTGCGCTCCTTGCCGGTGGTCGGCAGTCCGCTGTCGGAGGCCGGGACCCAGTTCGCGCCGGTCCCGTCGCCGAAGTAGGGGAACACGCCGTAGACGCCGCCGATTTCGCTGAGAGCGCGCTTGCCGGCGGCGACGATGTCGTTCTTGCCGTCGTTGTTCAGGTCGCCGACCGCCACGCCGAGGGTGTTCATCGGCAGGATGCCCTGGGTCGATTCCTTCCAGCTGGCGTCGGCTTGCTGCAGGAAGACCTCGAGGCCGCCGCCGGTACACGGCGGGGTGTCGGGCTTGCCGCAGCCGTCGGGCATGGGCGGCATCTGCGAGCCGGAGACGATGTCGAGCTTGCCGTCGTTGTTCAGGTCGCCGATGGCGATGCCCCAGTAGAGGCCGAAGATTTCCGGCGCCGGGAGGCCGACGGACGCTTCGGTCCAACCGCCCTTGCCGTCGCCCAGCCAGGCGCGCGGCCCTTTGGCGTAGGCGGCCACCAGGTCCTGATTCCCGTCGCCATTGATGTCGCCGGAGACGATCGAGTTGCCCCAGTCGGTCTGCGAGAGCCCCTCCGAGGATTCCCTCCAGACGCCCTTGCAATTACCGAGGAAGGCGCGCACGCCCTCTTCGCCCATCGCCACCGTCGCCAGGTCGGTGCAGCCGTCGTTGTTGAAGTCGCCGACCGTAACGTCCTCCGCGCCGATGCTGGGCAGGCCCGAGGAGGCGCTCTTCCAGTGACCCTTGCCGTCGCCGAGAAACGCGAACACGCCCTTGCAGTGGTCGGCGAGGGCAAGGTCCATATTGCCGTCCTTGTTCATGTCGGCGAAGTCCATGCCGCCGCCGCAGAAGGGTTCGCGGGGGAGCCCATCGGCGAACGGCCGCCAGTTCCCTTTGCCGTCCCCGACGTAGACCCAGGGGCCGTCGGCCAGGCGTGACACCACGCCGAGGTCGGGGAAGCTGTCGCCGTTCACGTCGCCGAAGGCGATCTGGCTCTTCCAGATCCGCACCGTCGGCAGGCCCTCGCCGGCCGGGCCGTATTTGACCGGCGAGCGCATCTCGACCGCCGCCGCGGGACCCTTCGGCCCCCTCATGCCGGCGCAGCCCGCCACCGCCACGGCCATCCCGGTGCCGACGACCGGCACCATCCACAGCTTCCGCATACACGACTCCATCATGTTTTGCCTTGACCTCCCAAAATGATCCGGCTGAGACTCTACTAAGGATGAAAATATTCGGCGTGAAAAAGTTGCCGGTGCTTACCAGAGCCGGTCTGACCGGGCAACCGCCTCGCGTTCGAGCCGGGCCGCCCCTCGGTCTTCCTAAACGGGCCAAAACGCACCCACCTTCGAGCGGCGGCAGGCCTTCTGGGGCGGACCTTTTCCGCTTGACAACCCGGGAGCCTTCAAGTATCAGGACGCAGCTTTGTGTCTGCCGCATCTGGCGGCGGAAAGGGCTGTTGCGGGTAATTGTCACGGTGGTGAAAGGGTGCTGGCGGATTTCAAAGTAAGAGTTCTGTCCGCCCGGAAAGGAGTCACGGAATGAGCAAGGCACTGGGGAAGGGTTATGCGTGGGGCCTTAGTGGAGTGCTGGCAGCCCTTTTGATGATGGCGGCGCCGGCGCGAGCCGAGGTTTCCGCCGACCTCAGCGGGACCATCCTGGTGTTCCCGAAGGTGGTTTGGGACGGCACGCGCGACACGATCATTCAGATTGCGAACACCAGCAACAACATGGTGCATGTCCGCTGCTTCTATGTCGACGCGCAGCCGCTGTTCAGTAATTTCCCGGTTGGTCCGACCAACCCGCGGCGCTGGCAGGTGACCGACTTCGAGCTCTGGCTCACGCGCCAGCAGCCGACGCACTGGGTGGCGAGCTCGGGCCGTCCGGTGGATCCGACCGATTCTTTTGGTGACGACGGTTACGGACTCGACCCGGGCGCCATTCCGCCGGTTGTCGAGGGCTTCGAGGGCGAGCTGCGCTGCGTGCAGACCGATGCCTCCGGCATTCCGTTCGCGGGCAACAACCTCAAGGGCGAGACGGTGCTGCGCAACTCGAATGGCGACGTGAGCAAGCACAACGCGGTGGCGATCCTGGCTTCCGGCCTGATCAGCAACGACACGACGATCCGACTGGACAACCCGCTGATTCCGGACATCACCGGCGAGGCGAACTCCTGCCACAACAAGCTCCTGCTCGATCACTTCGTGGAGAACCCCGCCGACGACTTCGACTCCGATTCGCCGGCGGTAACCACCGAGCTGACGCTGGTTCCGTGCAGCGTGGATTACGAGAACATCATCCCCTCGCGGGTGAAGATTCAGTTCGAGATCACCGACGAGATGGAGCTCACGTTCTCGGCGAGCACGACGGTCGAGTGCTGGCTCAACAACACGCTCGAGGAGCTCTCGCCGGTGTTCACGGTGGTCGGTTCGGGCGGCTCGGTGGGAACGATGTTCACCAAGATCGTGCCGGTCGACCTGAATGGCGGAGTGATCGGAATCGCGGAGGAAACGCATCGTTCATCGGTCAACGGCAACACGGCGGTGGCCGCGTGGAACCTGCAGGGCGACGGTCAGCTGGAGGACGGTGCCAACAACTTCATCAATGGACGTTTCTTCCCGGTGAGCCGGTATGATGCGACGCTGAACACCCCAGGCGGCCCGGTGGTCGACACGATGACCATCGTGGACTTCTGATAGGTCTCGTTGCGATGCGGATCTCTTCGAGTGGTGAGGAAAGGAGACAGTCAATGAGCACGTACAAGGGGTTTTTGGGGTGGGCGCTCGCAACTGCCGGTGCGGTTGCTCTGACGGCCGGCACTGCCGCGGCGAGCGTTCTCGGTGGTTCGCCCAGCGGTGATACCGGCGTGACCACGGAAACTTCGGCTGCGATCGTCGTCTATCCCAAGATCCGCGTGGATGGTGATGAGGGAGTGGACACGATCATTCAGCTGACCAACGCCTCGGAGTTCCTGACCAAGACGCACTGCTTCTACGTCAATGCGAACGGTCACTGCAGCAACGCCCCGGATACCATCTGCACGCAGGAGAACTTCACGGAAGTTTGCCCGGGCGGCGGCCTGTGTGTCGAGGGTTGGCAGGAAACCGACTTCCGCCTCACCCTGACCAAGCGCCAACCGGTGTCGTGGTCGGCGAGCGACGGCCTCTCGTCGCTGCCGCTGAACGACATCCCCGGCAAGAACAATCAGTTCAACGAGGGCAACATCCCGCCGGTGCCGGAAGACCCGTTCACCGGTGAGCTGCGCTGCATTCAGGTCGACACGACCGCGTCCGAGCTTCCGATCGCGCGCAACGATCTCAAGGGCGAGGCCGTGATCGTGACCGATCCGGGCGACGGTTCGGTGGACGTGAGCAAGTACAACGCGATCGGCATCCCGGCGATCGACGGCGCCCAGAATAACGATCCTGTCTGTGTCGGCGGCACGAACGAAGGCCTGTCGTGCGCGACCGCTGCGGATTGCCCCGGCGGCACGTGCGCCCCGAACGTTCTGAACATCGGCGGTCCGAACCCCGAGTACAACGGCTGCCCGAACATCATTACGCTCGACCACTTCTTCGATGGGGCCGACGTGGTCACGCACGACGGCGCTTCGTCGGCGGTGGTCACCTCGCGTCTGACCGTGGTGCCGTGCTCGGCCGATTACCTGAATCAGGACCAGAACCTGGCCCGCGCCACACTGCAGTTCCTGATCTACAACGAGTTCGAACAGCGCTTCTCCACCTCGACCCGCGTCACCTGCTACCGCGAGGTGCAGCTGTCGGACATCGACACGCGCCCGGGTGCCGACGGCAACGCCTTCTCGATCTTCTCGGCGTCGGTGCAGGGAACGGTCACCGGTCAGTCGCGTATCCGCGCAGTGGCCGGTACGTCGGAAGTCGGCTACAGCGGCAACGCCGTGCTGGCGATCCTGGAGGAGAGCTGGGAAGGCGGTGGCAACTGTCCGGATGCCGACGGCGACGGAACTCCCGAATGCACGGCGACCACCAACGTGCAGTTCATCGGCGTGCGCGACGGGGGCGATCAGATCGTCCTGCCGTGATCGACCGGCTGATTTGAGCATGCGACGGGGCCCGGAGGTTGTACCTCCGGGCCCCGTTTTTTTTTCGGGCGGTGTCGAAGTGCACCGCCCTTTCGATGCTCGGTGAGGGTTGCTCGTGACCGCGCCCGGTGGCGGCTGGCGACCACGATTGCTGAGCACGAACCGCCCCGACCTCGCACCGAGGTGCGACGCGGCCGTAGCGTCTCGACGGGCCCTCAGCCGAGGCTGGAGCGGATCTGTGCGAGCACGCCCTCGAGCTCCCGGCGGTAGGCCTGTAAAGCCTCCTGGGAAGTGGCTTCGAACCGTAACACCAGCGCCGGCTGGGTGTTGGAAGCGCGAACCAGACCCCAGCCGGCGGGGAACTTGACGCGCACGCCGTCGACGTCGATCACGTCGTGGGTCGCGCGGAAGTGCGACAGGGCGCGATCCACGACATGGAACTTGAGCTCGTCCGGACAGTCGACGCGCAGCTCCGGTGTGCTGAAGCTCGGCGGCAGATCGGCCAACAACTCGTCGATCCGCTTTCCGGTGCGCGACAGGATCTCCACCAGCCGGCAGGCGGCGTAGATCGCGTCGTCGTACCCGAAATAACGATCGGCAAAGAACATGTGGCCGCTGATTTCGCCGCCCAGCAGCGCCCGCTCTTCCTTCATCTTTGCCTTGATCGGCGAGTGGCCCGCCCGCCACATGATACCCCGGCCGCCGTGCGCGGCGATGTCGTCGAAGAGCCGCTGCGAACACTTCACCTCGGAGACGATGGTGGCGCCGGGAGCCGAGGCGAGCACGTCGCGCGCAAACAGCACCAGGAGCTCGTCGCCCCAGATGATCCGGCCACGGCGGTCCACGACGCCGATGCGGTCCGCGTCGCCATCGAAGCCGATCCCCAGCTCCGCGCCGGTCGAGCGGACGCGCGCGATCAGGTCGGAGAGGTTGTCCGGGACCGTCGGGTCGGGGTGGTGGTTGGGGAAGCGGCCGTCCATCTCGCAGTACAACTCGTCCACCGCGCAGCCGAACGCCCGCAGGATCTGCGGTGCGACCGGACCGGCAACCGAATTCCCCGCGTCCACGACCAACGAAATGGGCCGCCTGATCGGATCGAAGCTCGCCACCAGATGACGGACATAGCGCGGAATGATCTCGACGCGCTCTTCGCGGCCCTCACCGCGGGGGAAGTGGCCGGCCTCGAAGATGCGGCGCAGCTCTTGAACGTCCTCGCCGTGGATGGTGCTGCGACCGACGCAGATCTTGAACCCGTTGTGGGTCGCCGGGTTGTGACTGCCGGTGATCTGGATTCCGCCGTCCAATTCGAGGTCGAAGAGCGAAAAGTAGACCAGCGGCGTCGGACAGACACCCAGGTCGACGACGTCGATTCCGGCCTCGCACAGGCCGGTTCTCAATGCCTCCGCGTACCGGTCCGAGGTGAGCCGGCAGTCGCGGCCTACACTGACACGCCAGCGCCCCTCCTTGCTCGGTCCCGCCGCGTGCGTCTGCAGGAAGGCCGCGTACGCGCCGCCCAGCTTGCGCGCGAAGTCGGCATCGTAGTCGCGCTCGGCGACGCCGCGAATGTCGTACTCGCGGAAGATCGACGGATTCATTCGTCCCAAGCTCCCGGCTCGTCCGCTGGATGTCAAGGAGGGAGCGTGACTGGTGACGGGTGACGAGTGACGGGTGATGGGTGAACGTTGATGGCTCGTCACATGTAAGGTCTCGCTCTGGGGGAGTCCGCCTCGTTCTCGAAGATCTGCCCGTCACCTGTCACCTGTTACGAGCCTCGCCGCCAGCTCGATCGCTGCCACCATACTGGCGTGATCGGCGACCCCGCGGCCGGCGATGTCGTGGGCGGTGCCGTGGTCGGGCGAAGTGCGAATGAAAGGCAGGCCGCAGGTGAGGTTCACGCCGTCGCGGAAGTGGATCAGCTTGAACGGAGCCAGCCCCTGGTCGTGGTACATGCAAATGGCTGCGTCGTACTGGCCGGAGGCGTGGAAGGGGAAAAGCGTGTCGGCGGCGAGAGGTCCGAACGCCTGGACACCGGCGCGGCGGGCGGCGCGAACCGCCGGGGCGATGATCTGCCGGTCTTCAGTGCCGAACATACCCCCTTCGCCGGCATGGGGATTCAAACCGGCTACGCCAATGCGAGGGCGGCGCATCCCGAAGCGCGCGCGCAAGGTGGCATCTGCCAGCCGTACGGTTTCGAGCACGCCGGAGCGACTGAGCGCCGCCGGCACGTTGCCGAGCGCCAGGTGCGTGGTCACCAGCATCACCCGCAGCCGCGGACCGACCATCATCATGCGAACCGGCCTCGCGCCGGTCAGCTCCGCCAGCAGTTCGGTGTGGCCCGGAACCGTCGCTCCCGCCGCGGCGAGGTTCGCCTTGCAGATGGGCGCCGTTACCAGCGCGGCAGCCTGCCGTTCGCGTACGAGTCGCACGGCCTCGAGAATCGCCACGTACGCCGCGCGCCCGCCGTCGAGGCTCGGCCGGCCGGGTCGCGAGGATCTCTCGGGAAGCTCCGACACGACGAGCAGCGGGACGCCGCGCGCCGGCAGGGCCGCGCCCGGAGACCACTGTTCGAACCGCAGCCGCAGGCGCAGCCGCCGCGCGCAGCGCTCGTAGACGCCGGGGTCGCCGACGAGAATTACGGGCGGACAGCGCGGTTCGAGCAGGGCTTTGAGCGTGACCTCGGGACCGATCCCGGTCGGATCGCCCATCGAGATTGCGATCGGCAGCGCCGGGCGTTTTCCGCCGCGACGTCCACCGCCTGCGGTTGCGCGCTTCGCCGGCACCGGATCTCCGCGCTCCTGCGCCGTGCCTACAGCAGGATTTCGACGTGGTGCCGCGCGCGCAGGTCCTCGCGCAGCCAGCGGTTGTAGCGCTCCTCGAGAGCCTGGTTGTAGAGCTTCTCCTTGATCGCCTGCGTGTCGGCCGCCGGCGGCGCGGCGCCCGCTTCGACGCGCCCGTCGAAACGGGCGATGTGGATTCCGAGCCGCGAGCGGAACGGTTTGCTGAACTCGCCCGGCTGCAGGCCGCGGATGTTCTGCTCGATCTCGTCGAGCATCTCGCCCTCGCGGAACGTACCTAGCTTGCCGCCGCCCTCGGCCGCCGCGTCCTCGGAATACCGGCGGGCCATGTCGGCGAATTCGGCGCCGCTGCGGAGTTGCCCGTAGATCTCCTCCGCCCGCGCCATCACCCGGTCCACCGTGGCCTGGTCGGCATCCTCGGGAAGGCGCAGGACGATGTGGGAAACGGAAACCCCCTCCGCGGTGCCGTACTCCTCGCGGTGCGCCTGGTAGTAGCGGTCGATCTCCTCGGGGGTGATGTTCACCTTGCCGCGGATCTCGCGGTTGATCAGCTGCACCTTCTGCAGGTCGTGGCGAACCTGCACCATGTACGCGTCCCAGTTCAGCCCCTGCTGCTCGAGTGCCTGCCGCAGCTGCGCATCGGTGAGGTTGTTCCGCTGCTTGATGTTCTCGATGTAGCGGTCGATGTCGGCCTGCTGGATGACGATTCCCTGGCTGCTCACCTCCTTCTGGATGAGCGTCTCGGTGATCATCGCCTCGAGCATCATCTTGCGGTCGCCCGGTGGCAGCTGGCGCAGCCGCACGGAACGCTCGGCGAAACGGTCCAGCTCGTGCAGTGTGATCGGCTCGCCATCGACGGTGGCGACGATCCGGTTGACGACTTCGGCGCGGGCAGGAGCGCAGAACAGCAATAGGCCAAAGGCAGCGAGGGCGTTTCTAAGCATGCAGGGCCCTTATCAGCGGGGCGAATGGACCTAAAGGACCGCAACGACCGCAGGACGGAATTCCTTCCCTTGAGGCGACATCCTTCCTCCTGCCGGCAGTCGTTACGCCCCGGTCATCGTAGTCCCTGCCGTCCTTGGCGTCGTTTCAGTCCCTTTACTCCGGCGTTGGCCGTGCCAGCGCGCGCCGCGCTACGCCGCGCCGCGCAGCGGCGGCTGCACCTGCCGCAGCACCTCTTTGATCTCCAGCACCAGCCCGTCCCAGTCGCGCGTCGCGGGGGCGAAGCTCAGCTGGTAGTCCTCCGAGAGCTTGAACTTGCCCTTGCTGCCGCGCGCGAGGGCGATGAGCTGCTCGACGTCGACCGGCGCG
>Ga0073934_10011034_pt1 | contig 11047 bp, 8 predicted proteins | sample LarsenN4metaG_FD_76834 | JGI IMG/M metagenome (GOLD analysis project Ga0073934, IMG submission 76834) | Hot spring sediment bacterial and archeal communities from British Columbia, Canada, to study Microbial Dark Matter (Phase II) - Larsen... ...
AACTGGTTTCAATCATTTGCTGCATCTCCGGGTCGCCTGGGTAAATGGGAGGTTCGATTCCTTGTTTGGCGATCGCCCTCTGTCTCCCACTCTGTACTCCCCCAACCGCTAGATGCGCCCATTTAGAGGTTTATTGGCCTAGACCTGCTTCTTGAGCCAAAACCCCTTTCCAATACTCATCTCTTCAATCTATATAGGCATCCAGTACTATCCAATTTGGAAATCAAGGAAATATACCATGAGTACGGCAACTAACAGCGCAACGAAACTCGTTCACAACATGCTCACATCACTGGAAACTTTAATGAGCAGTTTGACCTGATCAGCATTCTCTATCACTCATTGGAAGGCACCCTTGCCGACGAAGCTTACTGCCAAGATGCTGAGCAAAGCGGTGACACTGAACTCCAGCAATTTTTCCAAGAGTTAAAGAACAAAATCCAAAGATCTGCAGAACGGGCAAAACAGCTTTTAGCAAGTCGTATCGAGCGGTAATTGAACACACGCTGCTAAGTAAAGTAGAAGAGATAGACCTTTTCTCTATCCAGGACTTGAATTACACTTGTCCAGCTTGCCAAACAGACAGCAGTGCCCATTTGATTAGAACTTTGAGTATCTAACTGAGGGAGCCTACGAAAAGGCTATTTCTTAGCTAGATATTTTAGCTTTGCTCTATCTAAAGCATCAGGCTACATCTTCTATACGCTTATCAAGATCAGCATTCATTACGACTTTTCTCACGTCCAGAAAGTAAATCGAAATGTACTGCTTTTGTTTCAGTCAATATTTCATACCAGCACATTAGTCAAGAACCCAAAAATTCTTTACATCGCACAAATTAAATGGGGGGATTAAGGTGAATCAATTATCAATTGATGAACTTAGAGACTTAATTGAACAAGCACAAGGAGCATGTGTTTCAATCTACATGCCAACAGTCAAATTAGGAGCAGAAACACAACAAAACCCAATTCGCTTTAAAAATGTGATTAAGCAGGCAGAAGCCAAATTGCAGGAATATGCCCCTGAACTAAAAAACAGTGATGTATCAGAGTACTTCCAGGCAGCTCATGATTTGGATCGAGAAGAATTCTGGCAACACCAAAACGAGGGGTTCGCACTGTTTATTTCTGAAAACTTTCTGCGCTATTACTGCTTACCTATAGCCGTTGATGAAATGGTTGTTGTCAGCGATCGCTTTCATCTGAAACCTTTAATGCCAATGCTGACAGGCGATGGACAATTTTATGTCTTGGCACTTAGCCAGCAACAAATTCGCCTATTTGAAGGAACTCATTACAGCATTCACGAAGTAGAAATCGAAGGCTTACCACAAAGCATAGAAGAAGCTCTCCAATACGATGAAACTGCGAGAGAAGGGCAGTTTCGGCAAGGCACATCATCTGGTAACACGGGTGCGCAGCGTCAAAAAGCAGGAAGTTATCACGGACAAGGAAGCCCTGATCGTGACGATCACAAACGAGATATTCTGCAATATTTTTATGTAATCGATGGCGTGTTGCAGGACTACTTGAAAAATCAGCAAGCTCCGCTTGTGTTGGTAGGTGTCGATTACTTACTACCTCTATATCATGAGGCCAACACTTACCCACATTTACTAGATGAAGGGATTAGTGAAAGCCCTAAAGTTCTACAATCCGAAGAACTCCATACTGCCGCTTGGCCAATTGTTGAGCCTTATTACACACAAGCGCAACAGGCCGCTGTGGATTACTACCAGGAGTTATCTACGACAGAAAAAGCAACTTCTGCTTTCAACGATATTATTCCAGCAGCCTACTACGGAAGAGTTGAACAACTCTTTGTAGCCGTTGGAGAACAGAAATGGGGCACGTTTGACCCTGAAACCAGCGAACTGCATCTGCATCCTGATGCAGAACCAGGCGATGAAGACTTGCTCAATGCCGCAGCAATTCAAACGCTCTTAAACGGAGGAGTTGTTTATGCGGTCAATCAAGAGGAAGTGCCTGACCACGCTTTGGTAGCAGCCGTACTTCGATATTGAGTTCACCAGATTAGGGCTGAGAGGAGAGTGATGCGGGAAGCAGTTGTGGCTCGGTAACATTCCTGTTGATGCGATTTGAAGAGAATAATTTAACAACCGTCCCCGGTTTGGCATGAGACGCACCTCCAATTATCTGCGATCGCCTAAAATGTCAGAAAGCTTTTGCACAAGTAGTTCTGACGTTATGAATCCCTATTCTCTCCTGCTGCAAACTCAACGCCAACGAGTCAGCGATGGTCAATTCGTTTCCATTTTGGACGGATGCGATGCAGTTGATCGGTTCTTGGTGCTGGTGCTGCCTCAACTAGGAGATTTTGACAGCCTTGAATACGCCTGGTGGCTCCAGCGCTATGCCAAACAACTCCAAGCCGCAAAGCTGACTATTCGCGCCATTGGAATTGGCGATCGCTCCTCAGGAGAAAAGTTCTGCACTTTCACAGGCTTCTCTCCTGATGCACTTTTTGTCGATCCAACAGCGGAACTCCATCAAAAACTGGGGCTGTACTCAGGTCTATCGCTAAAGCTTCCGGTGCTTTCACCAGGTCAAAATGCTTGGCTTAACCTGATGCTGATGTGTGCAGGCATCGGTAGCCCCGGCACTCTACGAGAGGTTTTTCGAGGTTATCGCGGCGATCGCCAAGCTCCCCAACTCATTGCGGATGATGAGGTGGTTAAAGCGGCACCTCTCCCACCACTCAAAGGCTCCTTCTTCAAACTGGCTGGTGGAAGCGGATTTCAACGGCCTTTTGAGTTAGCAACTTTGCGCTTACGAAACATGGCAGAAGTGCTAGGCAACTGGAAAACTTACGTCCCCGATGCCACTCACATGACGCAACGGGGAGGCACATTTCTCTTCGATCGCAACGGTGACTTACTTTACGAACATCGCGATCGCGGTATTCTCGGCTTTGCAGCAAACATGAGTCATCCCTTGGCCTTTTTACTCACGGACTCCACACACGTCACCCGGCAATAAAAAAGCGGGGATCTTTCCTCGCTCTTTTTGATCTTTTTTGGAGTGACAAACACGGCTTGAGGCTCAAGCCGCTAATAAAAACTCTTCAATCGCCGCTGCCGCTCCATCCAATTCCACTGCGGGTGCAACCCAATCGGCTACAGCTTTTACACCGTCTGGTGCATTTCCCATTGCTACACCAATCCCAGCGTATTGAATCATCTCAAAGTCGTTAAAATTGTCACCAATCACCATCACGTTTTCAGGTTGCAGCCCGAGAAGATCTTCAGCCAAATAACGGACTGCTGTCCCCTTGCTTACTAACGGATTGGTTGCTTCAAAAAAGTTGGCAACGGAAGTGGTGAGATATAACTCATCTGGACGAAAGCTATCGCGCATCGTTGCTAACAACTTTTGAATCAGTTCGACATCATCAGACATCGCCAATACTTTCGTTGGTTCGCGATGTAGCAGCGTACGCAAATCTCCTACCGCTTTGGGGATCACGCCTGTATGCTCAGCATAGTCTAAAGAAGCATCTGTTAGCTCTCGGACGTAGAGTTCATCATCTAAATAAAAATGGACAGAGAGCCGCGATCGCCAATCCGCTTGTTCAAAGCAATCAAGCAAAGCAGCCGCGTAATTACTTGGCACTGTCCAGTGGCGATGTACCTTCCCATCAGCAGGGTCTTTGATGAATGCCCCTTGATACGTCATTAGAGGTAAGTTTGCACCTACCGTTTGATAAAAGCGCAGGGCTGAGCAATACATTCGCCCGGTTGCGATCGCAACTTGAACTCCTTTCGATTGTGCCGCTCGAATTGCCTGCTGCACAGACTGGCTCACTTCATTGGTTCTACCCGCGATCGTGCCGTCAATGTCCAAAACCAGTAGTCGCACAGCGCTACCATCCAATCGGTTTCCCATAACTGCTCCTAATCAAACATCAACCGCACTTGCGCCATAAGAAATTGATATACCACGGAGTCCACACTTTAGCTTGTCTAGACAACTCCTTTCCTTTTCAGCTCAGGTAGTTGCTCAAGCATAAAAGTTTAGATCAACAAGAGAAATTCAAACGGGCACTTACAAAAGACATACACGCCTTAAAATTCTGCGATGAAACATTAAACCTTTGTAGAGGTTTTCCAAGTTCTGAGTCGTTTCATCAAACAGGGGAAAACTCCCTTTTATCTAGCTATGAACCGTACCATCGGGCAAGGTCGCACCCGAAAGTTTAGCACCGACGAGCTTGACCATAACTCGATTGGGCATGCCAATCTTAGCTCCACTCAAGTCAGCTCCCGTTAAGTCCGCACCGCTCAAATCGGCACCAATCAAATTACTATCTCGCAAGTTCGCCCCTTGCAAATTCGCTTCAAGTAAGTTTGCACGAAATAAATTTGCGCCCTGCAAATTCGCCTGGTAAAGATTAACCCGGTGTAAGAAAGCATCACTCAGGTTTGCATTACTTAAGTCAGCCTTACTCAAGTTGCGCCCAGCTAAATCTTTCTCTTTCAAATTGGCTCCCCGCAGGTCTGCCCCGCTTAAATCGGGCTTTTGAGAATAGGTTGGGGCAGGGTTTTGAGGATATGTCCGTTGGCTAGTCGAGCCATGCCCATTACTGTTGTTTGATGAGTGACCTGTAGAATTACTCGTGGTCTTGGGTGGCTCTGGCTGAGACCGCGCCACATAGGTATATTTAGGTGCTGCATACTCCGCAGATCGCGAAGCGGTGTGAGTCCGGTTGTTTTCAGCCGCTTTCGACGACTCTGCTTTATCGTGAGCAGCTGGGTTGGAGCGTGAACCCTGAGCGTTAGTAGACGAATAATGAGGTCTTGGATGGGGACGGTAGTAGTGCTGATGCGATCGTACATGCGGTGTGTGACCCTGCTCAGCTGAACGACGCAGGCGATCGCGGGCTTCGTTTAATTCCTTTAGCTTGGTTTGAGCCTTTTGCTGAAGTCGCTCATTATCCGTTGGAATTCGATCTGGATGCCAAATAAACACCAGGTCTTTATACGCCTGGTTGATCTCCTCCAGAGATGCACCAGCCTCTAACTCCAATACGCGATAGCACCAGTTCAGATCCCTCATGCCAAACACAAACTCACACTATGGAGCAAATCTCAGTAACCAACACGCTATGGAGTTGTAAGACTTATATCTTATACCCTCTCAAAAATTCTGATGCGCTAACGGCTCATCAAACCATCCTTACACTGCCACAGCAACTCAACACCTGGTTTCTTTTTACCATCCTTGCTCTTTTTGTGCCATCTCAGGGCAAGATCCTTTGACGCAGTTATGGTAACGATAAACATCCTTTTATGTGGAAACTTTACGCCTTGAACTTCGCAAGATGAGGCTTTTGTAAAGTAGGCCACATTTCTCTCCTCACAAATAAGTATCCGTATACGATAGTTACTATAAACTCAGTGCCCTGATGCAACCCGTTTGCTGGACCTTATGTTTTCGCTAGCCGTCAAGTGGGCACTCTGATAGGTAAGTGACCTGATGCAAGTAAAAAGCAGTGCTTTTTGGTTGCCATGGTTTTAGCCATCTTGCAGTGTTATGAATCTAATCCTCCTTTAGATGTAGGAAAAAACTGGAATTATCTTCCTATAGTTTAGTCGTCTACTTTAGGCTGGCATCACTAGCTTTTTCTACCCTGGCATCTTCAACAAAGCGAGCTTATGTTTCCGAAGCGTACAAATTTTATTGCCCAATCTTCTTTTATCAAAAGTGCCCCATACGTCCAGGAGCCACAGCGCTTGCCCGCTTTTGAAGGAGCGTCTACGGGTTATCATTCTAAGGTTCAACTGCTTAACATCACTATTGATAACCTCACGATGCGTGAGCTACTAGAAAAGCTTCACACCGGGATGGTAATTACTCCCAACGTAGATCATCTGGTGAAGTTGCAATCCGATCGCGAGTTTTACAACGTTTACAAACAAGCCGACTTTTGCATCTGCGACAGCCAGATTTTGATGTATGCGGCTCGCTTTCTGGGCACTCCCTTTAAGGAAAAGCTCTCTGGTTCTGACTTCTTTCCTGCTTTTTGTCGGTTTCATCGTAACAACCCTGAGATCAAAATCTTCTTACTGGGTGGCGCACCTGGCGTTGCGGAAACGGCACGACAAAAAATTAACAGCCGGCTTGGCAGAGAAATCATCATCGCAGCGCACTCACCTTCCTTCGGCTTTGAAAAAGATGCAGATGAGTGCGCCAGACTGGTAGAGATGATTCAAGCATCGGGCGCAACCGTGTTAGCCGTTGGGGTAGGCGCACCTAAACAAGAAAAGTGGATTGCTTATCATCGGCACTTGCTATCAAACATTGATATCTTCATGGCGGTTGGAGCTACGATCGACTTTGAAGCTGGTAATATTCGACGCGCACCTAAGTGGGTCAGCCAGATTGGAATGGAGTGGTTATTTCGAATTTTGAAAGACCCCAAGCGCCTTTGGAAGCGCTACCTGGTTGATGATTTACCGTTCTTCTCTCTCTTGCTCAAGCAAAAGCTGGGGGTTTACCGCTCCCCTTTTGAGTAAGTTTCACCCTCTTTACAACTATATAGATCGTTTTCAGGCCGCTCAACTCAAGGGGTCACGTTTGACTGTGCAGCAGTCCTGGGAAAAGTTAGGACAGGTGCAGAGTTAAATTCCTGGTTGGGAACTGCGCGCTCATATCCTCTTGTACGAACCTCTATGCGTAACGCTGTATATCAGTCACCACGTGACTTAGGACAGTAGGAGTATGGGAGTGTAGGATGCATCCCAGTCAGCTTTCGTCCTAACTAAGGTGACCTAAAAGATCCATCAACTTTGACGTGTGGCAATAATTTGAGTGCGTCCCAGTCAGCTTTCGTCCTAACTAAGGTGACTATCGCTATACATTCAAAACTTTTAGTAATATAAAGCCTTAGAGGAAAAAGCAGCATTTCTTACGAAATGTAACCAACACTTAGAAATAAGTAACTTAATTAAGCATTTCTATTTCACTCAGCACCATTTACAAAGAAGCGGTTGTAGGCATTGATCCCAAGCAAACAAGCCTAAACATCAGCCCCATGACTCGGCTTAAACCTGATACGCTTGACCTATCTACAGTGTTAAGTGTCTAGATTGATACAGCCTTTTTAAAGAAATGAAGTTAAGGTAGAAGGCGTGGTTAAATACCTTTTTTCCTGATTTTCTTAGGTTTAAGTGAATTTTATTTTAAGGGATTTTTAGGGTGAGCTACCTTGAAACGAGGGTAGTTATCATGGGTTCAAGCTTTTTGTATTGAGTTTACTCTATCCCTTTCTTTCTTTCTCGTGATGATTTTTTAGGCTTCTGGCACAATTACGAATTCTTAAAAAACTATTAAGAGCTAAAATATGGTGTGGTGATTGGAGAACAATCGTGTTTTTAAGACTCGCAGAACAGCACCGTCTATTTGTACAGGATCTGGTCATGAGCCTTCAGGCACTTGCTACAGTGCTTGAACGTCAAGGTTATTTGGCCTCCTGCTACACTTGCGGCGGACAAATGAACAGCGCATCCTTCATGGTGAGCCTGGGCGAAAACCACTTAATTCGCTTTTTGGTTTCTGATTACGGAATCACGTGGACTGAGATGCGTGATGATCGCGAATTGATGAAGCTAGAAGGTGCTGAAGCGATTAGTCAGCTTCAAGATTTGGCAAGTTTAGTGAAGCACCGTGTGAAGCCCGGTCAATACACCCGCGTTGTCACAACCGCTGATTCAGTTCAATAATTTTACGTTTAAGCTCCCTAAAACAGGGACAATCAATGAGTTGTGTCAGCCCTAATTAAAGTCTGAATCTGCTTGCTATAAGCAGCGAGCTTCATGGGTTTACTCCGGCATCACAACAATTCTTCCTTGGCACGTCAGTCCATCGGCAGAGATTAGCAGGTTCTCAATGTTGACATGGCTGCCTAGCTGAAAAACATGGTTCTCTAGTTCTTTAATTGGCAAACCTCGCTGAGCATTGATATGAGGCAGCCATTCTGGGTTTTGTAAAACTAAACAATTTCCCTGGGCGATCGCTAACCTTGTGCGAATGGCTGCACTGACTTCTTTGCCATTTGCAGCAACCAGGACTGCACCGAGAGTAATTCGCTCAACATCCAGCACAATCTTGGGATCCTTAAGTTCCCAGGCTGCGTTGCTCGCCTCAACATCTGCCTCATCTTGGAGCAGCATCAGTAAAAAGTTTTTGACTGGCTCCTGTAATAACGGGGATTGAAGAGAAGAATTAAGTTCTGTAGCAGCCAGATGAACAGAACCTTGTAGGTCAAAAGGCTTTAGGAGTTGAAAGGCTTTGCCCTGCACAACCTGCCGTAGATTAAACCAGATCTGCTCAGCCGTCAGCCTGACTTGATTAAAGTGCAACCCTTGATAAATAGCGCGATCAGCAGACACCGTCACCGTCTGAATAACGCCGTTCAATAACTGGCGATCGCCCGACTGAATCGATAAGGCAAGATTTTCAACCAGCTCAAGCTGAGACTTTAACCAAAACTTGACGGCAGGTGACAAGACACGGCTGATAATGCGGCTTTGTTTAGCGGCTGGCATCTCGCTTTGGGTACTTGGCTGAAGCGCTTCACTTTCTGAGGAATCTGAAACAGATTCGGGATCATTCGATGCCATCGGACTTTTATTCATTAACAGACTTAAACCGAGTATAGCGGTGATTGCGATCGCTCGACGGGGTCAAGCTTCGCGATCCCCAGTTTTCGTCAGCCCTGCTACAATGTCAGCAATCCCTGACAATTAGAAGCGGCGAAAACGAGCAAAAGTCATGAAAATTTGACATTTTGATCTCGGCAATCCTATTGTTTTCGTTAGATCGCCACTAGATAAAGCTTTGAGACCCTTGACCAAATCAGCTCTTTCTTGCACGATAGGCTTAACCACTGATCCCGGCTGGCTATGTCAGTCTACAAAGCTACTCAGTTAAGAGTTAGCAACCCATGAGGGAAGCGAGTTATTGGAGAACGCCATGACCAGAGAACGTCCCCCCCTTGATGAAATGACCCTGCGCCAGCTACGCCGTGTTGCTAGCGAGTATGGCGTATCGCGCTATAGCCGAATGCGTAAAGATCAATTACTAGCCGCTATTCAAGAGATTATGCAAAGTCGAGGAGTTGTTACACCGCCGCCCCAAATTGAGGCGCAGGAAGAGGTTGAGGCTGCAAAGTTCGATTTGGGGCCAACGACCCCAGTTGAGCAAGAAACTGTAGATTTAGCCAAAGTCGATGAAGGGTTGTCAGACTTACCCAATGGTTATGGTGAAAGTCGCATCGTCCTGATGCCTCGCGATCCCCAATGGGCCTACGCTTACTGGGATCTTCCCAACGAAAAGAAGCAAGAGGCTCGGCAACAAGGGGGGCAACAACTCGCCTTAAGGCTTTATGACGTGACTGATATTGATATCAACTATCAAGCACCTCACAGCTTGCAAGAATATCCCTGCGATGAGCTGGCCCGCGAATGGTACTTGCCACTCCCGGTTAGCGATCGCGACTATGTAATTGATATTGGCTACCGCTGTGCAGATGGGCGTTTTCTGGTGCTATCGCGATCGCTACCCGTCCACGTTCCCCCTATTTACCCCTCTGACTGGGTTGAAGACCACTTCATTACAGTTGGTTGGGAAAGCAATTTGCAGGGTGCTACCCTCGCCGAGTTAAAGTCACCTGCTCGGCGTCGCCTCTCCACCAATGGCGGTTATGGCCGCATGTACGAACTGGCAAAAGCGGCAGAAGCTCAACGCATTGCAGGCTCAGTTTTTGGTTCGATGCAGCAAGTGCCGGGTTCGATGTCAGGTTCGGCTCAATTGGGTGGCGCATCAGAGTCTGTTAGCTCCTACGTTTTCCCCTCTGGTGTTGGCATGTGGGCTTCGGGGGCTGGCATAACTGCTTCGGGGGCTGGCATGTCCGCTTCAGGAGTTGGCATGACTGCTTCGGGTGTGGGCATGACCATGTCTGGTGCTGGGATGTCGGGTGCGGGCATGATGTCTGGTGTGGGCATGACCATGTCTGGTGCTGGAATGTCCGGCGTGGGCATGATGTCTGGTGTGGGCATGATGTCCGGTGCTGGGATGTCCGGTGTGGGTATGATGTCCGGCGTGGGTATGACCATGTCGGGGGTTGGCATGACGATGTCCGGCGTTGGCATCCCAGGTTATGCCATGTCAGGAGCCGCTCTCACAATGTCGGGGATCGGCATGTCGGGTGTGGGTTTCTCCGCTTCCGCACCGCCCATTCGCCCGCGCCAGTTCTGGTTAGTTGCCGATGCTGAGTTGATTATTTACGGCGCAACAGAGCCTGACGCTACTGTAACGGTCGGTGGTCGCCCAATTAAGCTCAACCCCGATGGAACGTTCCGCTTCCAGATGTCCTTCCAGGATGGGTTGATTGACTACCCAATCTTGGCAGTGGCGGCTGATGGCGAACAAAATCGCGCAATTCACATGAAGTTTACGCGGGAAACGCCAGAGCGTCGCACCAATACTAAAGACGAAGCGCAGTTAGAGTGGTTGCCCTAGCCCGCTCAGTCTTTGAAGTTTACCCCCATATTCCCCTGATCAGTCTGGTCTGGGGGATTTTTTTTGAAAGATGCAAACCCCGGAAATAGAGGATTTTCAACCGGGACTTTGTACCTCTTGCCAGAGGTTTTTGCCTTGCAACCTGACTTACCAAAGAGAGTGTGGCGATCGCATTGAGTTAGATGCCACTTAAACTCACTTTCAGGCTTCAATCTTGATCAACGGTAATGAAGACTATGACTTTCGAAGAAATTAACAAGACCTTAAAACAATTATTTCCCGACGAGATGATTACGGCGGCAACTGACTCATGGCAGATTGAGTCGCCCGATTTTCGGATGTTGATTTTGTTATCAACGGATCAGTCCTGGTTGCGATCGCTCAGCAATTCTCAGTATGGAAATTTAGCTGCTATTGGGCGGAATATCTAGCTCTAGACCCTCCAGCATGAAGGTGAGCAGGTGATCCCAACTGTCGAAATACATATAACGGGTTAACGCCCG
>Ga0073934_10011035_pt1 | contig 11046 bp, 7 predicted proteins | sample LarsenN4metaG_FD_76834 | JGI IMG/M metagenome (GOLD analysis project Ga0073934, IMG submission 76834) | Hot spring sediment bacterial and archeal communities from British Columbia, Canada, to study Microbial Dark Matter (Phase II) - Larsen... ...
AGACCGGTTCAGGCCCGCGCGTGGCAGAGGGGGCGCTGCATCTCTGGACGGAGGCTTATCTGCCGGGCGCGGGCTGGGTCGGGTTCGATCCGACCAACGGGGTGCTCTGCGACCATCTGTATGTTCCCACGGCGGTCGGGGCCGGACCGCGCGATGTGGCCCCGGTCTTGGGGAGCTATTACGCGGATGCGGCGGTCGGATCGCGGATCGAATCGCAGGTCGAGATCCTGCTGGAGCTCGAGGGGGCATGAGCCGGGCGGGCCAGTCGCGTGCGACCGATCCGCTTCGCGCCGCGGCGCGCGCGACCGAGCGTCGGCTGCGCGCCCGTCGCGTCGTGCTCACGATGGGCGGGGAACCGACCTGGATCCCGGTCCGGCCCGAGGGCCCCGAATGGCATCACGCGGCGGTGGGTCCGACCAAGCTCGGGTTCGCCGTCGCCTTCGCGGAAGCTCTCCGGCGCGAGGGGCTCCCCGGTGCGGTGGCGGTGTTGGCGCCGGGCAAGCATTACGCGGGCGAAGTCAACCCCCGCTGGGCGCTGCGCCTGCTCTGGCGCCGGGATGGGGTTGCGCTCGCCCCGCGCGCGGCGGTGGCCGGTGCCGGGCGATGGGAGCGAAAGCCGCTGGAGCGGCTCGCCCGGCGGTTCCGCGCGGCGCTCGGGGTGTGCCAGCCGTGGATCGCCGCGACCGATCCGGTCGATCCCACGGCCTGGGTGCGGGTGTTGCCGCTGGATTGGGTCGAGGGGGCATGGGTCGGGGCGCGCTGGCCGTTGCCCCGCCCGATCGGGCTGGTCGAAACCGAAGGCCCTGCGGGACTCCGGCTCCCGCTGAAGGAACTCCCCGAAGATTGTCTGCGTCGGGCGCTGGTCCTCGAATGCCGCGGCGGCGTGGTCGATCTGTTCATCCCACCCTATCTCGAGCCGGGGTTCTTCGCGTTGCTGGAGGCGTTCGACGCCGCCTTGCCCGAGACGCCCGACCGCGGTCCGGTCCGGTTCGCGGGGTATCCGCCAGGCGCCTCCGAGGTTCTCGACGTGGTCACGCTCGCTTCCGATCCCGGCGTGATCGAAGGCAATCTGCCGCCGTGCCGGACCTGGGAGGAATACGACGGCTGGCTGCGCCGGTTCTGTCGCGCCGCGGAATCTGCCGGGCTGCGGAGTTTCCGGGTTGCCCATGACGGAAGCGAGAGCGGGACCGGCGGGGGGAATCATGTGTTGTTCGGCGGACCGCCCGATGGGCTGAGCCCGTTCTTCGCGCGTCCGGGCTGGGTGGCGTCGATGCTGCGGTACTGGCACCGGCATCCGGCGCTGGCGTACGCGTTCACCGGGATCTATGCCGGACCTTCCTCGCAGGCGCCGCGCGCGGATGAATCGGGGCAGGAACCGGTCGAACTGGAGATCGCCTGCGGGATCCTGGACCGGTTACCGCCCGGCGACCACCGCGACCTGATCGCCCGGTCGCTGCGCAACCTGCTCACGGACCGGACAGGCAACGCGCACCGCGCCGAGATCGCGCTCGATAAGTTCTGGGATCCCGGCAGCCCGGCGGGGTGTATGGGGTTGATCGAGTTCCGGGCGATCGAGTCGCTGCCGCGGCCGGAGTGGATGAGTGCGGTGGCGCTCCTGTGGCGGTCGATCCTTGCGATGCTTCTCGATCGGCCGGAGCGGGAGCCCGTGGCCCCGCATGGCGCGGTGCTGCACGACCGGTTCTTTCTGCCCGCTTTTCTGCGGGCCGATTTGGAGCGGGTGCTCGACGATCTGGAGGCGCACGGGATCGCGCTGCCGCGGACGGTGTTCCGGGAGATCCTGGACTGGCGTTTTCCCGCATTGCTTGAGGCGGACGGGGTGACGGTGCGTGCGGCCCATGAATCGTGGCCGCTGGTGGGGGATTCGGCCGCGGGGACCAGTCGGCTGGTCGATGCCTCGCTCCGGCGCATCGAATGCACGGTGCCGGCCGGCTTTCTCAAGAGCCATCGCCTCACGATCCAGGGTCGGCTTCCGGTCTGGTCGCGCTTTCCGGAGGGGCGCGGCGGTTTCGGGTTGCGGTTCAACGCCCTGCTCTGTGCCAGCGCGGTCCACCCATCGCTCCTGCCCGATCTGCCCCTCGAACTGGCGGTGCGGAGCAAAGGGGCGCGTACCGAGCGGGTCTGGGTGCTCGACCCCGGTGCGGTCCGGTTCCGCGATGCGGGGTCGCGTCCGGCCCGGCCGATCGTCGGTGCGTTGGCCAAAGCGGGGCCGGACCGGGTCACGTGCGACCTGCGCCTCGGGAGAGTGTGACAAAAGTTAGTCTGTACTAAATCTGCCATATTCTCTGGCGCCTCCCCAGATTCAGAGGCGGTTTCTGTGTTACGGATTTGTCACAGTTTTGCCGTTTTCCGGGTGTGGATTCGGGGCGATGGGTATGCCCGTGCTGCGCGCGGACCGTGTGACCGGCCGTGTGCGGACATCCATCCACACCATCCAACCTGACAGAACGATGACACACAGAACCCTTGCTCCCCTCGCGATTGCGGCCGCCGCGCTGCTGCCTTCCGCTTCCCTGCTGACCGCCGCGAATGTCGCGGTCGATCCCGCCTTGCCCGCGTATGAGAACGTGAGCGGGGTTTCCGGCACCCTGAATTCGATCGGGTCCGACACGCTGAACAACCTGATGACGCTCTGGGCGGAGGGGTTCAAGGCGCGCTACCCGAACGTGAACATCCAGATCGAGGGGAAAGGGTCGTCCACGGCTCCCCCAGCCCTGATCGAAGGCACGGCGCAGCTCGGGCCGATGAGCCGTCCGATGAAATCGTCCGAGATCGACGAGTTTGAGAAGAAGTTCGGATACAAGCCGATCGAGGTGAAGGTGGCGGTGGATGCGCTCGCGGTGTTCGCGCACAAAGACAACCCGATCGCGGGGCTGACGCTCAAGCAGGTGGACGGGATTTTCTCGAGCACCTACAAGGCGGGCGGGACCTCGATCGAGAAGTGGGGTCAGGTGGGCCTGAAAGAGGCATGGGCCGACAAGGCGATCTCGCTCTACGGACGCAACAGCGCTTCGGGGACCTACGGGTTTTTCAAAGATCACGCGCTCGCCAAGGGCGATTTCAAAGCGACCGTCAAGGAGCAGCCCGGTTCGTCGGCGGTGGTGCAGAGCATCGCGAGCGACCTCGGGGCAATCGGGTATTCGGGCATCGGATACAAGACCTCCGGCGTGAAGGCGCTCGCGCTGGGCGAGACCGAAGCGAAGCTGGTCGAACCGAGCTATGAGAACTGCATTTCGGGGGACTATCCGCTCGCCCGGTTCCTCTCGATCTACGTGAACCGGAAACCCGGCCAGCCGATGGACAAGCTCACCCTGGAGTTTCTGAAGTTCGTCCTTTCCAAGGAAGGGCAGGAAGTGGTGGTGAAGGACGGCTACTTCCCGATGCCGAAAGCGGTGGCGGACGAGGTGCTCGCCGCGATCCAATAAGGCGGAACAGCCATCAATCCCCGCTTGCAGGATGGGGATTGGGCCGCTTGACTCCCGCGGCGGGAGGGGGATTGATGCCCTCTCCCGCCGTATCGCTTTGTGCCGTGCACCTGAAACCATGAGCCAATCCCGAACGAACGACCCGAGCCGGTTCGAGGCATCGCGCGGCACGCTCCGCCTGGATGCCTTTATGACCTGGTTTATCCGGTCGGGCGGCGTCTTGGTGATCCTCGCGGTGTTCGGGATTTTCGCGTTCATCCTGTTCCAGATCCTGCCGCTGTTCCGGGGTGCGCATGTCGAGGAGGTCGGGTCGGTCCAATTCCCGCCGCAGACCGAGGTGCTCGCCGTCGGGGCCGACGAATGGACCGAGCTGCCGTTTGCGGTCGACCGGTCCGGCAAACTGCGGTTGTTCGATCTGGCCGGCAACCGTGGCCTGATCGAGGAGCCCGAACCGCTCCAGGGAGCCGGGGCCGAACTCACGGCGCTCGCGTACAGCCCGCAGCGCCGGACGTTTGCGGTCGGGCGAGCGGACGGAACCTTCCTGCTGGTCGGGCTGAAGTACCGGGCAGCCTTCGAAGCGGGCCAGCGGAAGGTCAGCCACTCGCTCGAGCGGGGTCCGGTGCTCCCGCTGGGCGATGCAGGTGCGGTGCGGCTGATCGCTTCAGGGGAATCGGACGACCGCAAGCTGGTGGCCGCGGTCCAGGAATCGGACGGCAAGCCGGCGTTCCGGGTCGCGTTGCTGGCGCGGAAGCGGACGTTGATGGGCGCGGGTCCGCTGGAGGTGAAGCGGGTGTTCGATCTGACCGCGCATCTCAACGGGTCGCCGCGCCAGTTGTTGGTCGGATCGACGGGCGATTCGGTTCTGGTGCTGCAAGAGAACGGCGAGATCGATTACTTCCATTTGCAGGGCGAGGAATTCGAGCTCCGCCAGCAGTTCCGGCCGTTCGGCGATCTGGCCGATGCGCGGGTGGTCTCGATGGGATTTCTGCTCGGGGACGTATCGGTGGTCTCGACGCATGGCTCGGGTCTCCAACGGATCCACAGCCTCTACGTGAAGCCGGGCGAAAAGGTGCGGACCTTCGGCCAGACCAAAGAATTCCCGGCGTTGGGAGGGGAGACCCGTTTCCTCTCGCAAGGGTTGCGCAACAAGGCATTTCTGGTGGCGGCGGGCGGCGAAGTCTCGCTCCGGTACGGCACCACCGAGAGCATCCGGTGGCAGCAGCGCTTCCCGTACGAAGTCCGGCTCGGCGTCATCGGCGGGAAATACGAGAGCCTGCTGCTGCTGGATGCGGAATCCCGGCTGCACCGGTTCGAGTTGGAGGATCCGCATCCGGAATCGAGTCTGCGCGGTCTGTTCGGGAAACTGTGGTACGAAGGGGCCGATGCCCCGAAGTTCGAGTGGCAATCGACCGGCGGCAGCGATGAGTTTGAGCCTAAACTCTCCCTCGTGCCGCTGATTGTCGGGACGCTCAAGGGCACGCTCTACGCGATGCTCTTCGCGGTCCCGATCGCGCTGCTGGCAGCGTTGTACACCTCCCAGTTCCTGCATTCTTCCCACCGCTTCCTGGTGAAGCCGACCATGGAGATCATGGCCTCGCTTCCGTCCGTCGTGCTCGGGTTCCTCGCCGCGCTCTGGCTGGCCCCGGTCCTCGACGACCGCATCCCGTCGCTGCTCGCGGTCTGTGTCCTGTTGCCCCTCGCCGCGTTCGCATTCGGTTGGGCATGGAGCCGGATGCCGATCCGTTTCCGGATTCTGGTGCCAGCCGGGTGGGAATACCTGGCGTTCGCCCCGATCCTCGTCGCGATCGGCTGGGCCGGGTGGCAGGCGGGCCCTTGGATCGAGCAGCTCTGCTTCGCCGTGATCGATCCCTCCACCGGCGCCCGCGTGGCTGACTTCCGCCGCTGGTGGCCGGCCGCGACCGGGACCCCGTACGAACAGCGCAACTCCCTCGTGGTCGGGTTCATGATGGGGTTCGGGGTCATCCCGATCATCTTCACCATCGCCGAGGACGCGCTCTCCAACGTTCCGCAGACCCTGCGCTCCGGCTCGCTCGCGCTGGGCGCCAGCCGGTGGCAGACCGCGATGCGGGTGGTGGTGCCGACGGCTTCCCCCGGGATTTTCTCCGCGCTGATGGTCGGCCTGGGGCGCGCGGTCGGGGAGACGATGATCGTGGTGATGGCGACGGGGAACACGCCGATCATGGACCTGAATATCTTCAGCGGCATGCGCACGCTTTCCGCGAACATCGCGGTCGAGCTGCCCGAGGCCCCGCAGGGCGGCACCCTGTACCGCGCGCTCTTTCTCGGAGCGATGGTGCTTTTCCTGATGACCTTCGCGGTGAACACGCTGGCGGAGGTGCTGCGCCAGCATCTGCGGGAAAAATACAAAACCGTATGAGCCCCGCCCCGCTCCTCGATCCGCCCGCGGTTCGGCCCACCGGTGCTCCCGGAGCAGGCGATGGTTCGCGTCGTGCTGCTGCTGGAGAACCGTGGGTTTGGATCACCGGCATGGGGCTCGGGATCGGGCTGCTGATGGTGCTCGGCCTGCTCGGGTTCATTGTCTCGAACGGGTTGTCGGTTTTCTGGCCGAAACGCGTCGTCGAGATTGTGCTGGCGGAAGGATCGCAGGCGCGGGTCGGCGGATCGGACCGGCTTGCGGGCGAGCTTCGCATGCACCGGACCAAGCGGGTCCCCGGTCGGACCGGGCAGGAGGTCGACGAGATCCAGTTGTTCACCGGGAACCGCGACCTGTACGGGTTTAGTTTCCGTTTCGTCGACGCGCATGAGGTGGTCTCCACGAGCCGTCCGACCGACATCCTGGTGATCGAACGCCTCGAGTACGGACACGCGGTCGGGTATCCGGTGGCGCTGGTCTTCGGGGATGGTCGACGCGTCGCCGCCCCCGGGGCCGAGTTCGACGGGGAACTGCGCAAGGGGATCCAGGAATACACCGCCCGCCGCGAACAGATCCGGCGCATCGAGAAGCGGGAGATCGGCGCGCTGAATGCGCGGATGGAATCGCTCCGGCTGGAAGGAAAAGCCGTGGCGCCCGATGGGCGTCGTCCCGACCCCCCGCGCGCGGAGGCGATCGCCGCCGCCGTGGCTGCGATCGAGGCCGATTACCAGAAATTGGCGGCCGAGGCGCGCGCGCTGCGGGTGCAGCAGGAATCGGCCAAGCTGGAATACCGGGTCGCCACCGGAGCGGAGAAGACGATCGCGCTCGGGCAGGTGGTCGATGCGGTCTATCCGAACCGTCTCGGGTTCGGCGAGCGGGTCGGCCGGTTCTTCCATAATCTCTGGGTGTTCCTGAGCGAGAGCCCGCGCGAGGCGAACACCGAAGGGGGGGTGTTCCCGGCGATCTTCGGGACGTTTGTGATGACCCTCCTGATGAGCGTCGCCGTGGTGCCTTTCGGGGTGGTTGCGGCGATCTACCTGCGCGAGTACGCCCGCCAGGGGCCAGTCGTGCGGGGGGTGCGCATCGCGGTGAACAATCTGGCCGGCGTTCCCTCGATCGTGTTCGGCGTGTTCGGGCTTGGGTTCTTCGTCTATTTCGTCGGGGGATCGCTCGACGCCCTGTTCTTCGCTGACCGCCTGCCGACCCCGACCTTCGGGACCGGCGGGGTGCTCTGGGCTTCGATGACCCTGGCCCTCATGACGGTGCCGGTGGTGATCGTGGCCACGGAAGAGGCGATCGCGGCCGTGCCGCGCGGGATGCGGGAGGGATCGCTCGCGTGCGGGGCCTCGAAATGGCAGACGATGCAGCGGATCGTGCTCCCGGCCGCGGTGCCCGGCATCATCACCGGGCTGATCCTCGCGATGGCGCGCGGGGCGGGCGAGGTGGCGCCGCTGATGCTGGTCGGGGTGGTGAAGCTGGCGCCCAGCCTCCCGATCGACGGTGATTTCCCGTTCCTGCATCCGGAACGGAAATTCATGCACCTCGGCTTCCACATCTACGATCTCGGCTTCCAATCGCCCGATTCGGAGGCGGCCAAGCCGATGGTTTTCGCGACCACCCTGCTGTTGATCCTGCTGGTGGTCTGCCTCAATCTCGGCGCGATCCTGCTCCGCGAGCGCCTGCGCAAGAAATACCGGACCGGAGCATTTTGACCATGGCACCATCCACCGCACCCGCATCGATCACCGACCCCGCAGCTCCCGGCGCCGGGGCGGCGGCCCAGTCCGCCGGAGGCGTCCCCGTGGCCATCCGGAACTTCAATTTCTTCTACGGGGCCAAGCAGGCGCTGTTCGATATCAGCCTCGACATCCCCGAGCGGCAGGTGACCGCGTTCATCGGGCCGTCGGGTTGCGGCAAGTCGACCCTGCTCCGGGCGATCAACCGCATGAACGACCTGGTCGATGGCGTGCGCCATTCGGGCGACATCCAGGTGGGCGGGCGCAGCATCTTTGATCCGACCCTCGAGGTGATCTCGCTGCGTAAACGGGTCGGGATGGTGTTCCAGAAATCGAACCCGTTCCCCAAATCGATCTACGAAAACGTGATCTACAGCCTGCGGGTATCGGGCCAGAACGACCGCCGTGTGCTCGACGACGTGGTCGAGGAGAGCCTCAAGGCCGCGGCGCTGTGGGAAGAGGTCAAGGATCGGCTCGGCGAGAGCGCCCTCGGGCTTTCGGGCGGACAGCAGCAGCGGCTCTGCATCGCCCGCGCGATCGCCAATCGACCGGAGATCCTGCTGATGGACGAGCCTTGTTCCGCGCTCGACCCGATCGCCACGGCGAAGATCGAGGAACTGATCGGGCATCTCAAACGGGATTTCACGATCGTGATCGTGACCCACAACATGCAGCAGGCGAGCCGATGCTCGGACCTGACCGCCTTCATGTATCTCGGCAAGCTCATCGAGTTCGACGCGACCGAGAAGCTCTTCACCAACCCTTCGGTCAAACAGACCGAGGATTACATCACCGGACGGTTCGGTTGAGCCCCGGCTCGCGCGTCCGCATCCTCCCCTCCTCCCAGACATTTCCCATGGCCATCGACCCCACCCACCGCCACACGCTCGGCACTTTCGAAGCCGCGCTCAACCGCCTGCGCGACGATCTGCTCGTGATGGGCAGCCTCGCGATCCGCAACCTCGACAACGCGACGCGCGGGCTTCTGCAGCGGGACGATCAGGTCTGCAAGCTCACCATCGCCGACGACGAGGAGGTGGATGAGATGGAGAAGCGCGTCGATCAGGATGGGTTCCAGATCATCCTGAAGTTCCAGCCGGTCGCCTCCGATCTGCGCGCCGTGATCTCCGCGATGAAGGTCTGTTCCAACCTCGAGCGGGTGGGGGATTTGGCGGTCTCCATCGCGCGCCGCGCGCGCCGGCTCAACCGTGCGGAGGTGTTGCCCGAAGCGGCCGCGCTCGAGCCGCTTTTCGAAACGGCGCAGCGGATGGTCAAGGACAGCCTGCGCGCCTTTGCGGAGAACGATCTCGACCTGGCGCGCGAGCTCAAGAGCCGCGACAAGGAGCTGGACGCCATGGTGCATGCGCTCACGGAGCGATTGACGCAAGCGATGGAAAAAGGCGGACCCGCCGTGAGCGAATACCTGAACCTGATCCTCATCGCGCGCAGCATCGAGCGGCTCGGGGATCACGCGAAGAACATCGGCGAGGATGCGGTCTTCTCGGTCGCTGCGGAGGATATCCGCAACGAAAAGCCGCCGCAGAATCCGGCCTGAACCTCCCGCGAGGTTCGCCTCCGCCATGGACCCGCTCCCGGCCCTGAGCCCGTTCACGTTCGGCTCGATGTCGCTGGGGTCCTACGAAGGGCGGTTCGAGGCCGATATCCGCCTCGCCCGGCGCGCGATGGAGGCCGGGGTCTGGTTTCACACCAGCCCGACGTACCACCGCGGGTTCAGCTTTCTGGTGCTCCGGATGGCGTTCGACGCTGATCGTGCCCGCGTGCCGAAGCTGATCGTGAAGATCCGCGATGCCCGTCCCTGGCTGCTGCGGTTCGAGGTCGAGGATGCGCTGCGTCGCCTCGGCGTGGAGCAGATCGCCGTGGCCCAGTTGGTCCAGCAGCATCCCGGCGCGATCGTGGAGGATTTCCTGTCGGGCGGGCCACTGCGCGCGGAGTGCGAAGCGCTGAAGGCGGAAGGCAAGGTCGGCGCGTTCTGCCTTTATTGCGATCGCGCCCGGTCCGAGGCCACGCTCCGCGCGGTCGATGCGGAGTTGTTTCCCGGATATCTATTCTATTTCAACCCCGTGCAATCGGATGTGAGCGTACCGCTGCGCGGCGCGTTCGAGGAGGGCCGGGCTCCCGTGCTCGCGCTCCGGACGCTCGGTGGTGCCTTCTTCCAATCCGACCCCGAAGCGGGGGCGCGGCTCTGCGAGGCCGGCGGATGCGCCGATCCTGTCGAGCTCTCGCTGCGGTACGCGTGGAGTTTCCCGTGGGTCCGGACCACGATCGGCGGAACCGCTTCCGAAACCCATCTCGACCGCTACCTGGAAGTGGCCGCGCACCCGCGCCCGCTTGACCCCACTACGTTGGCCCGCGTCCGGGCTTTGGTTGCGCAGGGGTGACCGGGGGAATCCGAAGCCGCACAGGGGGGACTCGGATGGGGGTGGGCTGCAGCAGGAGCAGAGGAGAATTGTAGCAGGAAGCCAGGAACCCAAGAATAAGAGGCGAAGATGGGCCGCGCCTGACCAAGCAGTCCACCGGACCGGCACTGTGCTGTTCGGTTCAGACACACCGGTTCGCAGTGGGGGCAGCGTGCCGCCGCCCGGCTCCCAGACTGGTCCGCGGTAGGGGGCGACGGCCCGGCGCCCCGTCTGCCAAGCCAGTTCGCTGTAGCGTCGGGCCTGTGGCCCGATCGTATGTGCTGCCCGTCTGCCAAGCCGGTCCGCTGTAGAGGCGACATCCTGGCGCCCTTCAACCCATCGCGCGAACCGCCCGTCCCTACTCCCAACGCACTGCTCCCGCTATGCGTCTCGACAGCGATCAAGCAGAAACGACCGCCGCGCATGCCATTCCGGACCGGGACGCGATGGTTGAATCCGCAGCCAACCATCGCGTCAATCCGATGATCCATCGTGTGGACTCCGCGAACGGGCTGGTTCTTCGGAGCGAATGGTCGTAAACTGAAAACTTGGATGAACTTGCGGGAAGACAAACGATCGGGGCTCTCCGCGCGGGGACCTCACGTCGGCGGAGAAAGGCTCCCGAAAATCGACTGGGCCGACAGCCGCAGTCGATGCGGGGAGCATCTCGGTATGCACCAGATGCAGCAACCTGCTGCGGGTGGTGCGGCGGTTCGACGCCGGCGCGGACCATGGAAATCGCGCGCCTCACACGAACAATGAAACAATGCGCGGACCTATTATCACGTATAATGAGCATTCCGTCAGAGGCCAACCAAAGCTATGGAACTATTCGCTTTTGCATCTATCTGTTTTGGCATCTTCGCGCTCGTATGGCTCGTAGGAAAATGCAAAAAAGCATCTCTTTACGATACGCTGAAGCCGAGACTCGACACATTAGATGCCTACAAGCAGGAGCTCGAACAGAGAAGACAAGGACTCGACAAGAAGCAGGAAGCGATCCTTCTACTCGCAAAACAGAAGGCGACTGGATTTCCATGGCTGGCGGACGCATA
>Ga0073934_10011036_pt1 | contig 11046 bp, 4 predicted proteins | sample LarsenN4metaG_FD_76834 | JGI IMG/M metagenome (GOLD analysis project Ga0073934, IMG submission 76834) | Hot spring sediment bacterial and archeal communities from British Columbia, Canada, to study Microbial Dark Matter (Phase II) - Larsen... ...
AACGTGCTGGATCGTATGCGCGGTGCTTGACGACAGCGATGTTTTGACGGAATTCCGACTACGACCTACCTTTGCCGTGGTAGTCTCCTATGGACGATCCAACGTTCTGGCTGATCTTCTCCGCCTGCATCGCCGGCTACGTGGTGCTCGGGCTGCTGGGCGGCGGGCACTCGGACTACGACAGCTACGACTTGTAGTTGAGGGCGGCCGACGTCGACGAAGCCCCTTTTACTTCTTGCGGTTGGATACATACCGGACAATCCGGACCTCGCCGTCGTAGTCAATTTGGCTCAGTTCGTATTTCATTATTTCGAGCACCGCTGCAGGGTCGCCGCCGCCGCTGCCGGCGCCAACCAGCGGAAACGCGATGCTGCGAAACGATTGAGCATTCGCGATGTTCATCGCATTGCGCACGGACTCGCGGATTGAGGACTCACTGGACCGCCACAGCAGGTTGATTCCCGCAACATGAATGATTGCGCACTGTGGCAGTCGACCAGGACCAGTAAGCACGGCTCCGCCAAGTGGAATCAAGCCAACCTTGGCAAGCTCTCGAAACGGCGCAAACCCACCGCGCAGCTTGATACTGCGAGAAACGCCTTGAGGGATCAACAGCCACCACGGGATCAGGTTCCGATTCCAAGCGTTGACGATGCACTCCACGTCCTGGTCGATGAGATCTCCTTCGACAATCGATACGCGAGTTGCCATGCCACAAGTATAATGCGGTCGCGGTTGCCCTTGTATCGAGAATCCAGGATCAACAAATCGTGTCGAGCCTGCTTTCAGCCACTCTCGTAGCCGCGATTGCGGCGTCCCCTTCCACCTACTGTAATCCCCTCAATCTCGACTACGGATTCTGCCCGATTCCGAACTTTGTCGAGCAAGGGAAACATCGCGCCACGGCCGATCCGGTGATTGTCAACTTTCGGGAGCGATATTACTTGTTCTCGACCAATCAGTGGGGATACTGGCACAGCCCGGACCTGGCAAACTGGACGTTTCAGCCGCGAAAGTTTTTGCGGCCGGAGCACATGGTGTACGACGAGTTATGCGCGCCCGGCGCGTTCGTGATGGATGACGCGCTCTATCTCATTGGCTCGACGCACACGAAGGAGTTTCCGCTGTGGAGGAGTACCAATCCTCAGCGCGACGATTGGCGCGAGGCCGTCCCGAAGTTTGAGGCCGGGGCGTGGGATCCGGCGTTTTTTGTGGACGACGATGGCCGGCTGTACCTGTACTACGGGTCGAGCAATCTCTATCCGCTCTATGGCTGGGAGATCGATCGCCAATCGTTGCAACCGATCGGCGAGCGGCGCGAGTTGATCAAACTGAACGACGCCGAACACGGCTGGGAGCGCTTCGGCGAAGCCAACGACAACACGTTTCTCCGGCCGTTTCTCGAAGGCGCCTGGATGACCAAGCACCAGGGCAAATACTACCTGCAGTATGCCGCGCCGGGCACCGAATTCAGCGGCTACGCCGATGGCGTGTACGTCGGCGACGCGCCGCTGGGGCCGTTTGCCTACCAGGCGCACAACCCAATTTGTTACAAGCCCGGCGGCTTCGCGCGGGGCGCGGGGCACGGGGCCACCTTTCAGGACCATGACGGCAACTACTGGCGCACGGCGACGATCGCGATCGGCGTCAAGAACAACTTCGAACGACGATTGGGGCTGTGGCCGGCCGGGTTTGACGAGGACGGACTGATGTATTGCCGTACGGCGTACGGCGACTACCCGCACTACTTGCCGCGGCCGGGGAGCGAACAAGCTGGCGAGTTCACGGGCTGGATGTTGCTCAACTACCAGAAGCCGGTCCGCGTGTCGTCGACGCTCGGCGGCTATGCGCCGAACCTCGCCGTGGACGAGGATATTCGCACCTATTGGAGTGCGCAGTCCTCCGAACAAGGTGAATGGCTCATAACCGACTTGGGCGCCGCGGCGACGGTCCACGCCGTGCAGGTGAACTACGCGGATCAGGACGCCGAAATCATGGGCAAGGTTCCTGGGCTGCATCACCAGTATCTGCTGGAGGGATCGGTCGATGGCGAGCATTGGTGGACGCTGGCCGACAAAACGGGAAACGACCGCGATGTGCCGCACGACTATTTCGAATTGAACGCGCCGGTCGACGTGCGCTACGTGCGCATCACCAACCACCACATGGCGACCGGCAAATTCGCGTTGAGCGGGCTACGCGTGTTCGGCCGCGGACATGGCGCCGCGCCCAAGGCGGTCGACCGCTTCGTGGCGCTTCGGGGCGATAGCGAGCGGCGCAACGCGTGGCTCAAGTGGCGGCCATCGGACGACGCGACGGGCTACGTCATCTACTCCGGCATCGCGCCGGACAAGCTCTACACAAGCGTCATGGTCTACGGCGACAACGAGTACTATTTTCGGGCGATGGATCGGGACCGGAAGTATTACTTTGCGATCGAGGCGTTCAACGAAAATGGAATCTCGTCCCGAACGGCGCCAGTGGAAGTGCCATGAGAGCATCCCTCCAGCGCTTGTTTTCTATTCTCACTCCTGACCCCTGACTTCTGACTTCTGACTTCTGACTTCCGAAGACTCCCTTACTCCGCGGCCGCCTCCGCCGCTTGAACGCCTTTGCGGTTGGGCTGGTAGTAGTTCTTGTAGAAGAAGTCGTTTTGTCCGGCCTGGATGGCGCTGTTGAATTGGTAGAGTTGTTCCAGCAACTGCTTGTCCTTCGATTCGCCGCCGCCGGTCGGAGCTTGAACCGCTTGCTGTTGGGGCGCCTGTTCCTGGGGCGCCGGCGGTTGGCCGAGCCAGTTCTTGCCGCGGTAGAAGGCGTAGCGATTGTTCTCCAGCCGCGCGATCACCGTGGATTGCCCCGTAATGCCGTCGGCCACGAACACGCCGCGGAGGTCGGTTTCGCCGGAGATGAAGTCGGCGTTCGCCGAGCCAATCGCCTTGACGTGAACGTCGGCCACGAATTTATCCAGCACCACGTTCTTCACCGTCGCGCGGAGGCGGCCCGAGGGGCCTTCTTCCTGGATTTCCATGCCGAGCGGAGTGATCAGCACCAGGCCGCTGGCGTGCAGATCGTCGCCGCGGCAGACGACGAGGTAGGCCCCTTCGTCCTTGAGCGGCAGATCGAGTTTCTGCGTGCGATCGCGGTAGTCCTTGCCGTCGCCGAGCGCGACCGTCGCTTCGTGGAACGGCCGGATGCCGGCCAGATTGATCTGCGTGATGTTGCCGAGGTTGCGATTGAGCAAGCTGTACTTCAGTAGATCAATGCGATAGACCTTCACATCACAAGCGGCCACGTTGCGGAACTTGAGCTCGACGCTGGCCGGTTCGCCGGGACGAATCGTCGAGACCTCCGGCAGCGCGATTTCCTTCCGCACGAAGTATTGAATCGCCTGCGCGGCGTCGGGGAAGCGATCGGCCACACGGGTATATTCCAGGATCGCCTCGGCCGCCTGGCCCAAGCTGTGGTAGACCTGGCCGAGGATGTAAATGGCCTGCCACTTGTTATCGCTGTCACGCTCGGTACCGTTGGGTTCGGCGAACTTCGCTTCAGCCACCTTGCGGCACATTTCAAGCGCCTGCTCGTGCTCGCCCAAGGCGAAGTGCGAGTAGCCGATCACGTACCAGTAGCTGTCGAGGTACTTGCTCTTGGGGTAGCGGACCGTGTAGCGATCGCAAGAGGTAATCGCCTCGCGGAATGCCTTCAATTCCAAGAGCGCGGCCGCCACGCTGAAGCTGGCCTGGTCGGCCGCCGGGTCGTCCGGGTATTGCGTGAGGAAGTCGTTCAACATCCCGGCCGCCTGGCGGACGAGGTCGACGCGGGTGACTTTCTTCTCGCGCAGTTTCGGATCCTCGCTCGCCGTTGGGCCCTTGCTGAAAACGCGCTGGGCGAGCGAATACGTGGCCGCGGCGACGTAAGACTCCGGCGGATAATCGGCCAGCACCTTGCGCATCACGTCGACGCTGCGGAGGAATTCGCCCTGGGCCTCGAGGAACGCCGGCACGGCGCTTTCGCGGAGGAAGCTGTTTTCCACCGTCGCGCGGAACACCAGATACGCGCGTTCATATTCGCCCAGGGCGTCGTAGGCCGCGCCAACCTTGATGATCTTGTCGAAGGTCAGTTCCAAATCGGGCCATTTTTCCTTGATGATCTCGAAGAAGCGGACGACTTCGCGATCCGGGCCGGTCTCCAGGTGAATGTCCAACAGCATCCGCGCCGTGTCCTTGTACGGATCGGCCTGCAGCCGCCAATTGGAGAACAGGTCCTGCAAATGCTTGCCCGCGGCCTGGTAATCGTGGCGGTCGTAGTAACGCTTGCCGAGCTCGTACAACTCTTGCGGCGTGAGCCGGTACTCGTCGGCGCTCTTCGCCCCCAGCGGCAACACCGCCAGGTCCTTGACTTCGGTCGTGACGAACTGATCGGGCCGATACGCGCTCCGCACCACGGTTTGCAAGGCGCGGTACTTGCCGGGCAGGTAGCCGTGCACTTCGTAGCGGATCGTGTCGATGTAGCGCCGCGTGCCGACGTAGAAGGTGATCGCGCCCGGCGTGATCTCGTAGCGCTCGAAGCCGCCGCTGATGGATTGCTCGATGACGGTCGTGCCGGCCGGGATCGGCTCCGTGACGACTAAGTATTCGAGTAGCTCCTCCGGCTCGCTGCCGTTCAAGTTGTAGCGCCAGAGATTGATTTCCACCAGCCCGCGCCGTCCCACCGGGAGTTGTGTGAGTGGATTGCGGAAGTGCTGGTAACCACCTTCCAGGATGCCGAAGCCGCGCGGGACGGGCTGCCCCTCGAACTCCAAGGGGGCCGGCTCATGATGGCGTTGCACGCCCCACGCGCCGCTCGTGCCTTTGAGTTCGCCCGCCGGCACGAAGCCGCTCAACACGCACTGATATGCGAAGCGCCCGCGCCCGGAAAGCTGGAAGTTGACGCGTTGTTTTCCTTCTTTCAAGAACTTAGCCGGCACGTCGATGGTGTGCGTGCCGGAGTTCTCGTCGACGTCGATCACCTCGACCTGCGCGTCGTTGACGAAGACGGTCAGCTTGTAATGTTCGCCGGTAAAGCGCTGCGTGGCGAACCACTTGGAGAGCGCGAGCGCGGCCGGACCGGTCGCTTTGTCGGGGGACCAGCGGTTGCCGGTGCGGTGGGCCATTAACCAATCGACCAGCTCGCGCGTCTTCTCGCTCTGCGGGCTGACCTGCATCGAAGCGTACGCGTAGAGGGCCCGCAATTCGACCGACGACTGATTCACGGGCAAGCAGCCGAGCGCGGCCTCGCGGCGGGTGGCCAGGTCGTCGAGATTGCGCTCCGCCAAGACGGCGAGCAGCTCGCCGGCCGTGCTATTGCGCTGCATGGCGACGAACGCCAGCGCCAGATGCGCGAGCGCCGCGTTGGAGAGCGCCGGACGATTGCGATAGAGCCGGTTGGCGAGCGTGAAGTCGCCGCGATCGGCCGTGGACAAGGCGTGCAGCAGCACGGCCTTGGTTTCGTAGTCGTCCTCGGCCGTTTGCGCGATCAGCGTCTGCAGGTAGTTGGCGGCGCGATCGAAGGCGTCCGCCTGCACGGCATAACCTGCTTTGCGGGCCAGGCTGAGGGCCCACAATACCCGCGCCGAGGTAAAGCGGTCGCTGGCCGCTTGTTTGCCCGTCCAGCTCCAGCCGCCGTCGTCGTTTTGGGCGGCGATCAGCAGGCTCAGCGACGAACGGATACGTTCATCGAGCGCGCTGGTTTCCGGTCCCGCCGCCTCGCGCGTCGCGCCGAGCAACTCTTGCAGGGCGACGGCCGCCATCAGATCGCTGGTCGTGGTGTCGATGCCTGAGGTGTACAGGAGTCGTTCGCGCAATACCGGCGAGGCGTCTCCCAGGATGATATCGAGCAGACTGTGCTCGACCGTGGGGCCGACCACGATTTGCAGCGTCGGCGCTTGGAGCTTCATGTCGCTCGGCGGGTCGAGCCAACTGGTGATGTCGCTCTGCGCGGAGCCGGACGACGTGGCATAGACCGGCATGCCGAAGGGAGTGAGTTCCACGCTGCGGCGGGTGACGTCGGTGGCGTCGCCGGCGGCCACGGTGAGTTCGAAGACGCCGTCCAGGCTAGCGCCGGCGGCGCTCTCCGGGCGCTCGACCGAAATTGGGAAGGTCAGCTCGTGCATCCCCTTGCTGGCGACCTTGAGCGGCTTCTCCTCGGTAATCGTCTTGCCGGCGAAGGTAGCCTTGAGCGTGACCCGGATCTCGCCCGAGTCGACCAGGTTGTTGTGGATCGTCGCCAGCACTTCGGCTTGATCGCCGTCGGTGAAGGAGTTGGGGAGCTTCAATTCTCCGAACAGGTCTTTCTTGACCGAAAGCGCGTCGTCCGCCTCGCCGGCCAGGGTTTCGGTGGTGATGCCCTTGGCCTGCAGCTTCCAGGCCGTGGAGCGATCGGGAAGCACGATCGAGATGGTGGCGGTACCGCTCGCGTCGGTCACGACGGCGGGGTTCCAATAGCCGGTCTCTTGCCAATCCACCAGCGGCAACACGACCGCGCCTTGTTCGGTAAGTTGGCGCACGAGCTTGCGACCTTCCTCGACGTTGGCGGCGAGCTGATGCAGATTCAAGTAGCCGACGGCGCCGTTGTCGAACATCACGTTGGCGTCTTTCAAGCCGAGCTCGGAATAGCGATTCAGCACGCCGAGTTTTTCCTCCTGCATCTGCGCCTGCTCGCCTTGCGCGAACCGCACTTGCAGACCAAAGCCGGCTGACATGCCACTCTTGGTGTCCATGTCGCTGAGATTGAGGCCAAACTGCATCCCGGCCAACTCCGCGCTTTCGGCCTTACCGAGGGCTAGTTTCTTGGCGCGGCCGTCCATCGGCCTGCCGAATTCATCGGTGTATTCGGCGCGAACTCGGCGCTTGAGGGACGCGTAATCCCGTGACATCGCTTCGAATTCCATTGCCGCTGGCGCGGGGGCATCCATGGACGCAGCGCCTGCCATCGCCGACGCCGGCGCGTTCCAGGCCTCAATGCCAACGGCGCCACGCAGGGCGCGGGTGGCCGATTCGAGGCCTTCCGCGCCGAATTCGCGGAGTCGTTCCTCCTCGATGCGGGCGAACTCGACGCGATCTTCCTCCGCCAGCAAATGCGCGTCGATCGGCCGTGTCGCCGGGTGGTAGCAGAACGTGGCGCTGCTCGCTGTCCGGACCGCCGGTTCGCGCGGCTGGCCGCGGAAGAACTCGCCAATCACGCCCAACGAGCCGGAGAAGCGATCGAGAAGCGCCTGCTCGACCATCGCGAGGCTGACCTCGGCCGCGACAGGCTGGCCTTGCGGATCGGTCGTGGTGACGACCAACTCCATCGAGTCGCCGGGACGAAGCGCTTTCACGCCTTGCGGTAGCCGCTGCGTGAGTTGAATCTTCAGCCCGCGCTCGACGGTGAAGGGACTGTTGGCCTCGTGGAACCGCAGGCAGGCGCGTCCCTGGTCGTCGACCGCCTTGCGCGAATCGGTCATCACCGCCACGGCCAACTCGAAGTTGGGGGCCAGGGCGGTGGTCATCGGGATCGGCAGCTCATTTTCGCCGGTGTTGAGCCGGACGAGCTTGTAGTCCAACACGCGAGCGCCCTGGAACGTCACAAGCGCGAGCGCCGGCGCTTCGCGCCAGTGGAGGCGGACGACGCCGGTATCGCCTACTTTGTAGGTATGGCGTTCGGCCAGGATGCGGAGTCGGATCGTGTCCGAGTCATCGGAGATCTGCACCGCGCTCTCGCCGCTCACGCGGTTCTGGAAGCGATCGGTTCCCTCCACGCGGAGCACGTAGTTCGCGCCCTGTTCGAGCTTCAGCGTGACGCGGCCGCGTCCGTCCTCGGCGCTGGTTTCCAGCGGGTGCTTGGCGATCGATTTTTCGCCGGCGCGCCCTTCGACGTTGGTCTGCTGCACGACGTCGAGCGTCAATTGCTGGGCGATCGGCTTTCCTTCGGCGTCGGTCGCGGTCACATTGACTTCGAACGTCTCGCCCGCGACGTACACTGAGCGCGGCGTGGAGACGCCGATCGTGTAGCCTTGCGTGGCCAGGTAGAAATTGACGCCCGTCTGCAGGTTGCGTTCAGGCAACATCACCACGAGCGGCAAGGTCTGCGCCTCGCGGAATTCGCGCGTGGGGAACTTGAACTCCAGTTCCCCTTGGTCGTTCGTGCGACCAGTTTCGACGCGGCCGCCGGCCAGTTGATAGCGCACTTCGCGATCAGCCAGCGGCGCGCCGTAGTAATACTCGACGCGAATCTTGCCGACGATTTCCTCGCCGCGATAGAACACCTTCCGCTCGCTATCGACGACGATGCGGACCGGCTCTAGCTGGTAGGCCTGCACCTGGAATTCGCCCTGGTAATTGTGCCCTAACTCGTCGTGGGCCAGCACGCGGTATGCGCCTGGGGCGGCCGCGGTCGGCAACACGAAGTGCAGATGGAAGCTGCCGAACTCGCCAAGCTTCACTTTCTCTTGTCGGACGATGCGATTCCGGGCGTCGTACACATCGACCGTGTATTGTTTGTCTTTTTCGATGATGTAGGCGTCTCCTTGCGCCGCGCGAACCACGCCGCGGATATGCACCAACTGACCCGCGCGATAAGCCGGGCGGTCGGTGTAAAGGTAGCCCTTGTCCGAGAGGCCCTGCGCGATGCCCACGCCGGAGAGGCTGACCAGGTTCGAAGCGGTGTGGGCGTCGCTCACGGCGAACACGCGCACATCCTCGGCATCTTTCAATTCCGCGTAGGCCTGGCGGAAGACGCCGTCGTTGCCCGATTTGCCTTCGGCGAACACTTGTTTGCCGTTGGAGATCAACAGTCGCACGTTGGGCCACGGCTCGCCGGTGCGCATGTTCTCGGCGAACACGAACACCTCCTCGCGCGAGCTCTTGACGATCACGTCGAGATCGCTCTGCACAACGAGCGTCGTCGCCTCGAAGGTCTTGCTGCTCACCGTCACGGCCAGCACGCCCGACATCGGACCCTTGCGATCAATGGCTCCCTCCGCGCCTTGCAGCGGAATCTCGACCTCGTGTTCGGTCCGCTTGTATTCCTGGTACTCGGGCACCTCGAACTCGAATTCGCGATCGGGGTCGATCAGCGCGATGTCAAGCCCTTCGACGCCCGTGGCCAGGTGCATCTTGCGGAAATAGGTCTCCAGATCGACGCGATAGGCCCGCACGGTCACACGGTCGATGTTGCGGGTGGTGAGCTTGATCTTGGGCGTTTCGTCGCTGCGGAACACGCGTTCCGTGGCGATTTGCAGGCTCTTGGCCGTGAGCTGTGTAATGCGCTGTTGGGCGCTCGCCGCCGAACTGCCCCACGTGCATTTCTTATACTCCTCGAGGGCCTCAGCCAGTTTGCCAAGCTTTTCCTCCAGGAGGACCCCGATCATGTACTGCCCGAGCGACGATTCCTCGGTGTTCGGGTACTTCGAGACCAGCCGCCGCCACTCGGTGAGCGCGTCTTCCCACTTCTCCTGCTCGTACTGCATCAGGCCGAACTGGTAGAGGATGCCGGCCACGCGCGCATCGAGCGGGTATTTGACCAGGAACTCGTTCCAGAACTTGCGCGCGGCGTCGTATTGCTTGCGCTCGCGCTCGTCGGCGCCCTGAAGGTACTCGGTGTTGATGATTTCCAGTTGCACCGAATTCCAGGCGTGGTGCGTGGGGTGCTTGGTCAAGTAATCGCGCCAGGCCGCTAGGGCCTCGACATATTTCTTTTGCCGTTGCAGCGCGCCGCCCAGCATGTTGCGGGCGTCGGGCACCTGCTCGCGGTCGGCGTAACGCTCGTTCGCGATGAAGGCGGTGAGGGTTTGGATCGCCTCGTCGATGCGACCCAGGTGCATCTGACCCTGGGCGATTACAAGATGGGCCTGACCGGCGAGCTTGTGCCCGGGGTGTTTTTCGATGAAGGCCTTCAAGGCGGCGACGCCGGCGTATAAATCCTCGGCGTGGCCTGGGGCCGGCATGCCGTAGGTTTGCGCGATCGCGTAACGGGCTTCCGCCAGTCGCTCCGACGGGGAATCCGGGAAAGCGGCGATCAGGTCCTGCCACGTGCGGCGCGCGGAGACTGGGTCGCCCAGCGAGTATTGTGCTTCGCCGAGCACATAGCGGGCCTCGATCTCCAACGCATGTCCGGCGTGGTCCTTGACGAACTGCGCGAGACGGTTGGCCGCTTCCTGAAAATTGCCCAGTTTCTGATAGCACTTGGCCACTTGCAGTTCGACTTCGATCCGCTTTTCCGGCTTCGGGCCGACGTCGAGCGCCTGGTTGTAGAAATCGAGGGCCTTCTGGTAGTCGGGCGCGATCTCTTCCTTCGGCGGCTTGAAGTAGGTGTCGGCGAATTCCAAGTAAATGTCGGCAAAGCCCTGTTTGCGGTCGGCGCTTAATAAACCTTCGGCGCGGCTGCGATAGATCAGTTCGGCTTCGCGGAAATCTCCCTTGCGCGCGAAGGAGACGGCGCGGGCGAATCCGGCGCGGCGGCCCCAAATGGAGTTGGGAAACTCGCTTTCGACGCCCGCCAACGTCGCGATGGCCTCATCGTGCGCGCCCTGAAGCTGCTGCGCGCGGCCTTTCAGAAAGAGCAAGAAGTCGCGCGAAGCCCCATCCTTCGCGGCGGCCTCGTCGAGGGCCTTGGCGGCGGCCTCGTAATCGCGGTCTTGCAACATCTGCCGGATCGCCGGCGGAAGTTCCGGTCCGGCCGGCTGCGCGGGTTCGTCCGCCCCCCAAGCCGCTCCGACCGCCGCCAGCCACACGACCGCCCATGCCCCAGCGCGCAACGCATTCATCGCTTGCTCCCTCCGCCGAACCGGTTTGCCGCCCAGAACCAGACCAGAAAATGTAGATTCTGCCCGAGGAGTTAGACGGAACAAACGGGGGGAGGGTTTTCCGGTTCAGGGAAGAAATCCGGCGTTTGCCGCGTCACGAACGCTCCGCACCACGATTCGCGCCGACACAACGCCACGCGAAGATCGCACACCTTGGTGTGCGTGGGGCCGGTCTTGATCAGGGCCCCGAGCGGCTCGAAGAAGTGGTAGGCGTCGTTGCGGGCCAG
>Ga0073934_10011037_pt1 | contig 11046 bp, 7 predicted proteins | sample LarsenN4metaG_FD_76834 | JGI IMG/M metagenome (GOLD analysis project Ga0073934, IMG submission 76834) | Hot spring sediment bacterial and archeal communities from British Columbia, Canada, to study Microbial Dark Matter (Phase II) - Larsen... ...
ATGTTTTTTGTAGTATATCTGAGCGATCGTTATTAACAGATAATCGACTTAAAACTCTTGTATACTGTTTAATGGCTTCGCGTAAGTAGGATGCAGATAGGCGATAGTCTTCTTGATACTTCTTGATTTGTCTATTATCATTAGGTGCCGCATCTATGTCATCAGCCGAGATCGCTGTATTGACTGTCGTCTGTGTATTATTACTATCATTAGGTGTAGCACCAGTACTCCATCGTTTTGTTACCTCACGTTCCTGCGATTTTCCCCGTTGATAGTAAACCGAACCAAGTAAATGAAAAGCCTCAGGGAATTCAGAACGTAATTTCAAGGCATGATGACAATGCTCGACTATATATTCAAAGGTTACTGTATCCTCATTCAACTTGTCCCAGTGTTTATATAACAAAGCAAGAGCTAACATGTATTGCGTTTCAGCGAGTGGTGGGCTGGTGCCATCAGCAATATGGAGATGCCTCAGCCCACTTACCATATCACCTTGAAAAATAAGGGCGGCGCCCAGATGATAATGACCTATGCCAAATTCTTGCTGGGCCGTCTCTTCTAAGGAGATGGCTCGATTGTAATAAGCAATTGCTTGCCACCAATTACCTTGAGAACTGGCACTTATTCCATTAAGAAAAGTAATTAATCCTTGCCACGATGAAGCTGTATATGAGCCTTGCCCTAACTGCATTATAAGTTTGATAGCCGACTGTTTAGCAGTGTTTTGCAATTCTATCACATTGATATCGCTGATGGTCTCACCAGAAATTTCCATTCTATCAACAGCAACTCTATGACCATCTCGACGTGTAAGCTCAATCCAGACTTCGCATTGATTATCCTGTTTCTTATGAGCTACACCATAGACCCTGGTATCTGCCAAAACTTTCAATAGTGTAGAAAATAAGCTGCCAAATGGTACTCGAACATTTCCTACTACTTCGATATTTGCCAAGGTTTGTATCTGTTCAATAAATTCCTGCTCGTAACCACTTGTCACAAATAATGCTTGTTGATTATCAGCAAGATCCTGTATGTTTTCAGCTAAACGTAGGTTCAAGAGTCTAGCAATATATCGAAGTTGTTCAACAAAAGTATGAGTGGCTAAATCAGCAATTATTTGTAATTCCGTGTCACTCTTATCTCTTGGTATAAATGGGATAACAATATGTCTCGGACTATTCTGATAAAGCCAGAATAATAATCGAAGCATAGGAAAAATAAAGCCACTAACTATACCTATAGTCATAAGTGTTATAAGAGATATTGGCTCTTCCATCGGAGGCAGGTAGGGACTAACCCATAATGAAAATTGAAGAATAGGTGGAGCAAGGGCTCCAAACATAAACCAAATTATTAGCAAAGTGGGTAGATTCTGTTTTGATTTTATAAATTGTCTTGGTACATTAATTATTTTGTTAAGAATGTTAGTGAAATTATGTGTAACAGAAATGCGATTGAGGATTTGATCTTGAGTTACAAAACGGAATAACCTTCGTAGACGTGCCTGATCTGAGATCAAGAAAGATATAGGCTGTCGATCCAAAAATAAGATTATACTTAAGAAAATTGAAGAGAATATTGGCATCGAGATATTTGAAGGCTGTTGATAAACAATGTACCCTCCAAAGATTATTCCAATCAAAATAATAGCTTCAATTAACAATACTATATTTGTACTTTTTAGTCTCTCGAAATTTCTTTCTCCAGTCTCTTCCATCCAGGGTAACTGCAAAGGTGTTATTAATAATTTACTTACTGAGATTTTGCGTAATTGAGGGATTATTGAAGTTAAGAACCTATAAGGCTCTAACTTTACACTGTGGAGGTGTTTCTTTACAGGTCCTAATGATAGACCTAATAGTCTTATATCTATCAGACTATAAGCTGCAAAAATACTTATCCAGACAAACCATTTACTGTTATCCATCATCCAATCTCTTATGCTTTGTGATAGCCCCAGGATAGCAATCCCAATGATAAATAGTCCTACTTCAATACCAAAAATAGACTTTAATTTGGGTCGCCAGTGATCTAGAAGACTCATAATTCCCAAGGCTAATGATAGAGTAAAATATATGAGAAGAGGGAATATTGCTTCTTCTGAATAAGCTATAATAAAAAAAATGATAATTAGTTGACTAATAAGAAAAAGATTTATTTGTGATCTAAAATTTATATACCAATGATCATCAATAGACTGAGTCACAAAAACCACTATTCCTACTACCGCTAGAATTACTTTAATCCAGATATTAGAAATAGGCAGCGAGGTTATCAAAAGATGAAAGCTTAATAGAAGGGCAGGCAAGAAAGCTAGATTTCTCAGCCAGTACAAGAACTTATTCCTTATCTTTAATGTAAAGGGAGATTCATAGACTTTTGGATCAAACATTCTCTTACTCCATAGTGGAAAAACCAGTAACGCTTATTTTTCTTTGTCGTTTAGTTAATTTTTCTTATGGATACCTCTCCTTTTTTCCAGAAAGAAAGTTATACACTCGTGCCAAACATGATATTCCCTCCTTCCTAAATAATTATTCAGTTGATTTGACTAACTATCCTTTAATGATCAGAGACGTAAGCGCAGAAAAAAAGGCAGGAGTAATCTCCTGCCTCTTTAAAGAAAGATTTTATGGAGCAATGCTGAGGAGAAATGTTGTCCATTTTCTAGTTTTTGTGGAGTTTGAGCGCTGATGTATATTAGAATTATGAATTGTTATAGTCTATCTTCTTCCATTATAGCATATTTTTTTGATTAGGGGAAGGTAAAAAAATTGGTACAAAATTGGTGCAAGAAAAAGCAAGCCCATCAACAATGATGGGCTTGTCTGAGAGAGGCAGACTTCAGTCTGCACTCTGAAAAAACTTAGGCGCTCTTAACGCTGATTCGTTTGACCCGTTTCCGGGCCTCCTCCGTCTTGGGGAGAGTGATGGTCAAGACGCCTTTATTAAAGACCGCTTCAACCTTATCAGCCTCGATCTCCGCCGGGAGCGGGATGGCGCGGTGGAACGCGCCATAAGAGCGTTCCATCCGGTAGTAGTTATCGCCTTTGTCCTCTTTTTCAGTTCGTTTCTCGCCCTTGATGGTCAAGGTGTTGCGGGCCAGGGACAACTCAACATCCTTCTCATCCATCCCCGGCAGTTCAACCTCAACCTTGATCTCCTGATCGTTTTCGGTTACATCGAGCTGCGGCGAAAAGCTGCCGAAATCCTCGCCAAAGGCGCTCCAGGGAGACAGACCAAAGCCCTTGTTAAAGAAGTCGTCAAAGAAGCGGTCCATCTCGTGACTCAAGCTGTAGAAATCGCCATTCTCCCGTTTGACCGGGACTTTCTTCTCACCCCATTTCCAGGGGATCAAATCCTTCATTGCCATGGTTAGCTGCCTCCTTTCGTCAGAATTATTTCCTTGAAATTAAGCTGCCTGAACGGTGATCTTTCTGGCCTTGGCCGGGCCGGCCTTGGGTAGATGGACATGCAAGACCCCATTTTTGACCTTGGCAGCAATATTATCCTTATCAATATCATTGGAGAGGGTAAAGTTACGCTCGTAGTCGCCCATCTCATACTCGGCATAAGCCAGGCTGTAATTCTCAGGCGCCAGCGACTCAACATAGCCGCGGATGCTCAAAACGTTCTTCTCCAGGGTGATGTCGAGCGAGTTTTCATCGACGCCGGGCATATCGGCCACGATGACCAGTTCATTATCGGTTTCGTAGATGTCGGCGCGCGGGATATAAGCCTTGCCGGAGCGGGTTCGCTCGGTCCCCTCTGCCACTTCTACTTCTTGCTTTTCAACTTCCTGCGTCTGCAGGTTGGTTCCATTGTTAGCCATTGTTGTATAACCTCCCGTCGATCAATATCAATAGTATTGCTTACGAATTAAGCAGCGCTTTTAACGCTGATCTTGCGCGGCTTTTCGGCTTCGGCCCGGGGCAGCAAGATTTGCAGAACGCCCTTTTCAAAGGTGGCCCCGACCTTATCGGCCTCTACGGCAAAAGGAAGCTGGAAGGTCCGGGTAAATTTGCCGTAACCGCGCTCGCGGCGGTGATACTTGACATTCTCACCTAAATCTTCGAGTTGGCGCGAACCGGTCAGGGTCAAGGTATCGCCCACAACCGAAATATCGATTTCCTCAGGATTGACGCCCGGCAGTTCGGCGGTAATGACGACGCCCTCTTCATTGCGCCAGGCATTCATGGCCGGGAAACTCGGGGCGGCGGACAGCCGGCCACCGCGATTGAACTCATTAAAAACCCGATCCATCTCGCGGCGCATCCGTTCAAATTCGCGCCAGGGATTGCTTGTTCTATACAGACCAAAAGGTTGTCTAAACATTGTTTTATACCTCCTGTTCATTCAGCTATTAACAACGATTCCCTATAGGCAGGGTGATTTTTACCTTTGTTTAGAATCTATACCCTGATTGTTAGAAGAGTGCTAGACGAATATAAGAGGTTTATTAGAAATCTCGCTTAATCAAAATCGGCCGACAGATCGGGCCGGCGGTAATGCTCAAACATCCGGGCTACTTGGGCCGGGGTCACCCGGTTGATCGACAGCGGTGGGATTGCCTTCTCGGCAAAAAAGCCCACTTCGCTGGTTTCAACGCCAGGCGTCGCCGTCCCATCAACGATGTCACATAGAAAGAATAATTTGTAAACGTGATGAGGAAAGGGCGGCCGGTGAGGATGCCTGCTCCGGTCGTAGACCGCGGCCAGTTTGGCTACCCGGACCCGGAAGCCGGCTTCCTCATAAACCTCGCGAGTGATGTTCTCACTGGGCGACTCGCTGACATCGGCCCAGCCGCCGGGCAGGGTCCACAAGCCGTCACTCTGCTCTTTGACCAGCAGAATCGCCCCATCCCGAAAGACGGCCGCCCGGACATCCACCTTGGGCGTGGCATAGCCAATCTCGCCGGTGAAAAGATCGAGCACCGGCTGCAGCTCGGTCTGGGCCGCCGTGGCCATCATCTCGGCGGCAATCTGGCGGATGGCTTCATACCGCTCCAGGTCGAAGGGTTTATCTTCTGAAAAAGTCAAGCCATTTTGGGCAATCGCCTGGAGGCGCTTAGCCCAGTTGAGCCACTGAGGTTCCATACAGTTTCTCCTTAAAAACTTTTGGAGCGTCAAAGCTTGCTTTGACATGACAAAGCGTTGCTTCACTCGCTTTGTCGCTCCTTTGCTTTGACCTGACAAAGCGTCGTTTCGCTCGCTTTGTCGCTCCTTTGCTTTGACATGACAAAGCGTCTTCGCTCGCTTTGTCGCTCCTTTGCTTTGACATGACAAAGCGTCGCTTCACTCGCTTTGTCGCTCCTTTGCTTTGCTTTGACCTGACAAAGCGTCGTTTCGCTCGCTTTGTCGCTCCTTTGCTTTGCTTTGACCTGACAAAGCGTCGTTTCGCTCGCTTTGTCGCTCCTTGACCTGACAAAGCGTCGTTTCGCTCGCTTTGTCGCTCCTTGACCTGACAAAGCGTCGCTTCGCTCGCTTTGTCGCTCCTTTGGCGAAATGGCGGTTGCCACCCACCCTTCTTTGTGGTAAGCTACACCTCGTTAACCTAACAGGCTCTGAACCTGCTTATTCTGTTTCAGACAATAATCCGGTCATGCCTGCTCCCGCTGCATAGACATATCCAACGGTGCTTGCCCGGATTGACAAATGGAGCAGCTTCGGGCCACCTCAATGGAGCAATGATCATGATCGACTGCAACGCCTTCCTGGGCGGTATCAAGACGCTGCCCCCCGAAAAGTTGGTTTTCCGCCCCGCCGTCTACGGCCTGATCCTTGAGGACGGCCGCTTGCTGCTGGGCTACATCTCGACCACCGGCAAATATTGCCTCCCCGGCGGCGGAGTAGAGCTGGGCGAACCGCTCGAAGCCGCTCTCCGCCGCGAGATCAAAGAAGAAACCGGCCTGGAGGTAACCGCCGCTCAATACCTGGGCTTCAAAGAAGAGTTCTTCTACTACGACCCCCTGGATGAGGGCTTCCACTCCTTCCTCTTCTTCTACCGCTGCCACACCCACTCTCTCGACCTCATCCCTGACGACCAGATTGATGACGCCGTCGTCGCCAGCCTCCACTGGGTCCCCCTGGCCAGCCTCCACCCCGACCAGTTCCAATGCCACGGCGACCTGATCCTCAAATTATTGAAATTGCTTCCGTAGGGATAGAGGCTGGTCAGTCGGATCAATGAAATTGTGCGCGAAAAACGGGGCGTCACGCCTGAGACAGCCTGGTTGTTTGCTCAAGCCTTGGGCACAAGCCCGGAATTTTGGATGAATCTGCAAAGCAGTTATGATCTGGCAAAGAGCCAACCTGGTCGGCAGGTTGAACGGTTGATTGCCAGGTAAAATAAAAAGCGAACGGAAGATCAACCCGTTCGCTTTTTGTTATCGTCATGCTTTAATCAGCCACCGGCTCGCCGGCGGTCTGGCCTACCTCTTTGAAAACGATGGTATCTTCGTGATAATCCACCTCGATCACATCGCCCTCTGAGAACCTGCCGGTCAGCAAGGCCAGGGCCAGCGGGTCTTGGACCTCGCGCTGGATGGCCCGCTTGAGCGGCCGCGCCCCAAAGGTCGGGTCATAACCTACCTCGGCCAGATGGCGCTTGGCGGCTTCGGTCAGCTTAAGGGTAATCTTGCGGTCGGCCAGCAGGCGGCGCAGATTGCCCAACTGGATTTCGACAATTCTCAACAGGTCGTCGCGGGTCAGGCCGTGGAACATAATGATATCGTCGACCCGGTTCAGGAATTCGGGCCGGAAATGACGCCGCAGCGCTTCCATCACCTTGGGTTCGGCGGCTTCAGGGCCAAAATCCATTATATATTGGCTGCCGATATTGCTGGTCATAATGATCAAGGTATTCTTAAAATTGACCACCCGGCCATGGCCGTCGGTCAGGCGGCCGTCATCCAAAAGCTGTAACAGGGTATTGAATACCTCCGGGTGGGCCTTTTCGATCTCGTCGAACAGGACCACGCTGTACGGATGGCGGCGGACCGCTTCGGTCAACTGGCCTCCTTCATCGTAGCCTACATAGCCGGGCGGCGCGCCGATCAGCCGGCTGACCGTATGCCGTTCCTGGTACTCGCTCATATCGATGCGGATCATATTGCTGTCGTCGTCAAACAAGAATTCGGCCAAAGCCCGGGCCAGCTCGGTTTTACCTACGCCGGTCGGCCCCAAGAAGATAAAGCTGCCGATGGGCCGGTTCGGGTCTTGTAGCCCGGCCCGGCTGCGCCGGACCGCATTGGCCACCGCCTCGATGGCCTCATCTTGCCCGATCACCCGGTCGTGCAGCCGCTCTTCCATCTTGATCAGCTTCTCCATCTCCCCTTCCATCAGCTTGCTGACCGGGATATGGGTCCAGCGCGAGACGACCTGGGCCACCTGTTCGGCGTCAACTTCCTCCTGCAGCAGCGCCCCTTTGGCTTGCAGCTCGTTGAGCCGCTGCTCCTGTCCAGCCAGCTTGCTTTCCAGCTCGCGCAGTTTGCCGTAGCGCAGCCGGGCCGCGCTTTCCAGGTCGGCCCTTCGTTCGGCCTGCTCGATCTCCAGCCGGGTCTGCTCGATCTGCTCTTTGATATCGCGCATTGCCTGGATCGCCTGTTTTTCATTTTCCCACTGAGCCGTTAGCGCCCGGCTCTTTTCGCGCAGGTCGCCCAATTCGGCCTCCAGCTTCTCCAGCCGCTCTTTACTGACTTTATCCTTTTCCTTCTTGAGGGCCTCCCGCTCGATCTCCAACTGCATGATCTGGCGGTCAACCGCGTCCAATTCGGTCGGCTTGCTGTCGATTTCGGTCCGCAGCCGGGCCGCCGCCTCGTCGATCAAATCGATCGCCTTATCAGGTAGGAAGCGGTCCGAAATGTAGCGATGGCTCAGGGTCGCCGCGGCGATGACCGCGCCATCCTGGATCCGCACGCCGTGATGGACCTCATATCGTTCCTTCAAACCGCGCAAAATGCTGATCGTATCCTCAACCGTTGGCTCGTCAACCAGGACCGGCTGGAAGCGGCGCTCCAGGGCCGCATCTTTCTCAACGTGCTTGCGGTACTCGTCCAGGGTCGTCGCCCCAATCGTATGGAGTTCGCCCCGCGCCAGCATCGGCTTAAGCATATTGCCGGCGTCCATCGCGCCCTCAGCCGCCCCGGCCCCAACCACGGTATGCAACTCGTCAATAAACAGAATGATCTGCCCGTCGCTGCCGGTCACTTCCTGCAGAACGGCTTTCAGCCGCTCCTCAAACTCACCCCGGTATTTGGCCCCGGCGACCAGGGCGCCCATATCCAGGGCCACAATTTTCTTGTTCTTTAAACCTTCCGGCACGTCTCCCCGCACAATCCGCTGGGCTAACCCCTCGACAATAGCCGTTTTACCGACGCCAGGGTCGCCGATCAAAACCGGGTTATTCTTGGTCCGGCGGCTGAGCACCTGGACCACCCGCCGGATTTCATCATCCCGGCCAATCACCGGGTCCAGTCGGCCCTTGCGGGCCAGGTCGGTCAGGTCGCGGCCATATTTCAGCAAAGCTTCATAGGTCCCTTCCGGGTTCTGGCTGGTCACCCGCTGGCTGCCCCGGATACGGGTCAAGGCTTGCAGGATCATATCCCGGTTCAGGCCATAACGCTGCAACAGTTGGGCCGCCTGGCCGCCTGAATCGGCCAGGGCCAGGAGCAGATGTTCGGTTGAGACATACTCATCCTTCATCTTGCCCGCCGTCTTCTCGGCCTCGTTGAGTAGATTATTCAAGGCGCGGGATAGGCCGGGCTGGGAACCGCCGTAAACTTTTGCGGCGCCCCTCAGCTCAGTTTCGAGGGCCTGGGCCAGGGTCTCAGGATTGACCGAAAGATGATGGGCAATCTGCGGCGCCACGCCCCCTCTCTGCCGCAGCAGGGCCAGCAAAAGATGGCTTGGCTGTATTTCGCTGTGACTATATTCTTCGGCCAGTTGCTGCGCTCCAAGCACAGCTTCCTGGGCTTTTTCGGTAAATTTATTCAAATTCATAAGCATACCTCTCTTCTAGCTTAAACTCATTGTCTCACTTCAACAGGTTATTTGGACGTGGCAGTAGTCCGGGCTTGTAGGAGACACACTACAAGCCGTAGCTACCCTAACTATAGGGGAAGAATATTAGAATTATACTAGATTTTTGTAGGGAAGCTGGCTGTATTGGCAACACTCGTGCCCAAACTGCGCGTCAGTTTGGGCACGAGTGTTGTCAAGCGAGACATCAGCCGCCGATTAAAGGGGAAGTTCGACGATGAAGCAACTGCTGTTGTCGAGGTCGCTTGCGACAAAGATACGGCCGCCGTGGGCTTGCACCATTCGCTGTGCAATCGCCAGGCCCAGGCCGCTGCCGCCGATCGTCCGGGCGTTCTGACCCCGGTAGAAGCGCTCAAAGATGCGGGCCTGGTCGGCCGGAGCAATACCGGGGCCGTTATCTTTGACCCAAAATTGAACAGCCTGATCGACCTGCTGCGCGCCTAATTCCACGCGCCCGCCGGCAGGGGCAAATTTAAGAGCATTATCCAGCAAATTTGATAAAACCGACTCAAAACGGGCCCGGTCGCAGCGCACCAGCAACGGCTGAACCGGATATTTGACCTGTAGCTCGATCTCTTTTTCCTGGGCCAGGAGGTTAAAGCTGGCCTGAAGCGTGCTGATCATCTCGCCCACATCCTGATCGGCCAGGTTTAGCGCGACCAGGCCGGCCTCAAGCCGGGACAGATTGAGCAGGTTGTCGATTAGCCACTCCAACCGCTTGATCTGGTTCTGGCTTTCACTTAAAAACTCAGCCCGGGCCGCCGGGTCGTGGCTGGCCGGACCCTGCAACAGCTCATTAAAATTGCGCAGCGCGGCGACCGGCGTGCGTAACTCGTGCGAGGCATCGGCAATAAAGCGGCGCAAGGCGTCTCGCTCCTGGGCCAACTCCGAGAAGCTGGCTTCCAGCCGCTCGGCCATCTGGTTGAACTGAAGCCCCAACTCGGTAATTTCAGCATGGCCCCGGACCGGCGCTCGAACCGATAGGTCGCCGCTGCTCATCCGGTTCGCTGCGCCAATCAACTGCTGGAGAGGGATGGTCAAGCCCCGGCTGACCAGCAGACCAACCAGCAGCGCGACCAAGCTGGCTCCGCCGGCGGCCAGTAAAAAGGCCTGGCGGGCCGTTGTCAAAGCTTCCGCTCCAAAATTGGGGCTATTGCTCAGTTCGATATAGCCCAGCGGCCTATCCTCATCGCCAATCGGAACCATGATCGTGCGGTCTGAACGAGTAGGGGTCTCCTCCGGCGATGCAATCTCGCTTGGCCGGAAACTCAGCCCAAACTCAGGCGGGGTTTGGGTGGTTGAAAGGGGCGCTGAGAGTTCCAGAACGGCTTCTTTCTCTTCAAAATAGAGCCGGCTGCCCCACGGGCTGTCAATCCGGCTTACGACCGTGACCGCGTCGCCGGCGCGAGGCCAGCGCCAATGGTGCGGTGGGGCGGCGGCGCCCATATCGGGTAAAATCATCAACTGAACCGCCTGGGTGCCTACGGCGACTTCGGCTCGCTCTGCCGCCGGCGCAACCAGGGCGAACTGTTGGATGCCGGGCTGGGGCCCGGAGTCGATGATGGGCTGCTGCCGGGCATCCAGAATCCTGACCCGGACATTGCTCAAAAATGAGGCGGTATGGACCAGGTTAAATAGTTCCCGTTCCCGTCTGACCGGCCATAACAGCGGCCAGGCCCGCCGGGCCAGGGCTTCGGCATTGGCGGTGAGATAATCGATCTCTTGTTGTTCGGTGTGACGTTGGATAAATGATAAGGCCAAAAAGCCGACCAGGCTGACGGCTAAAACGGTTAAAAGTATATAGCTGCCAATAAGTTGCCAGCGGATCGAATAAAACATACGCAACCCTCACCTATTCAACCTACCGGAGTGCGGAATTTATTCCGCTTCAACAATCGAACAACCGGAGTGCGGAATTCATTCCGCTCTCTGGAGAAGCAGATTGAAATCTGCACTCCCGTTTTCGATCAAACAACCGGAGTGCGGAATTCATTCCGCTCTC
>Ga0073934_10011038_pt1 | contig 11044 bp, 10 predicted proteins | sample LarsenN4metaG_FD_76834 | JGI IMG/M metagenome (GOLD analysis project Ga0073934, IMG submission 76834) | Hot spring sediment bacterial and archeal communities from British Columbia, Canada, to study Microbial Dark Matter (Phase II) - Larsen... ...
CGGCCGTCGACGAGACGGCGACCGTCGAGGAGACGACCACCGACGAGACGACGGCGGAGACGACGACCGACGCAGGCGAGACCGACACCACCGATCTCTCCGGCATCCTCGCGGACGAGGACTGCCTCGCGCTCGTCGGCGTCGGCGCCTCGATCGCCCAGGCCTATTCGGGTGCGGCCGGGGGAGCGGACGCGGTCGAGCTGCAGGCGCTCGTGGACAAAGTGCCGGAGGAGATCCGGGCGGACGTGCAGGTGCTCGCCGAGTGGTACGGCGAGTATGCCGCGAAGCTCGAGGAGATCGGCCTCCAGGCGGGGGAGACGCCGACGGCCGACCAGATCCAGCAGCTGCAGGCCGCGCTCGCCTCGCTCGACCAGGCCGAGGTGACGGCAGCCTCGGAGCGGCTCTCGGCCTGGGCCGAGCAGAACTGCCCGCAGGGCTGAGCCGACCGCTCTCGCGCCGGTAGGGCGCCGAGGAGCGACGTCCGGGGTCCCGAATACCTTCCCCACGTGAAGGTCCTCGGAATCGACCCAGGGACGGCTGCGTGCGGGTACGGAATCGTCCACGGAAGCGACGGGCGCCTGCGGGCGGTGCGGTCCGGCTGCTTCAGGACCTCGGCGCGCGAGCCGCTCGACGTGCGGCTCAGGACGATCTTCGACGGCGTGCAGGAGCTCATTGCGGAGCACGCGCCGGACGCCGTCGCGCTCGAGGAGTCGTACGTGGGGGCAGACGCCCGTATCGCGCTCTCCGTCGGGCAGGCGCGCGGCGCCGTTCTCGTCGCCGCCGCCTCCGCGGGGGTCGAGTGCGCCGAGTACGCCCCGGCGCGCGTGAAGCAGAGCGTGTGCGGCTACGGACGTGCCGAGAAGGCGCAGGTGCAGCGCATGGTGACGATCATCCTCGGGCTCGCGGACGCGCCTGCCTCCTCGCACGAGGCCGACGCGTACGCCGTGGCGATCTGCCACGCGCTCTCGCCCCGCCCGGTGGGGGTGGCGCGGTGATCTGGCGGCTTCGCGGCACGCCCGCCGGCCGGTCGCCGGAAGGGCTCGTGCTCGACGTCGGCGGCGTGGGCTACCTGCTCGCGGCCACGCCGGCCGCGCTCCGGCGCGCCGACGGCGCCTCGGAGGTCACGCTCGAGACCTACCTGCACGTACGGGAGGACGCGCTCCAGCTCTTCGGCTTCGCCGACGCGGAGGAGCGCGCGCTCTTCCTGCAGCTCCTCGGGGTCGGCGGCATCGGCCCCAAGGTCGCGCTCGCGATCGTGTCCAGCGGAACGCCCTCCGAGCTCCGGCGGGCGATCGCCCTCGGCGACGCGGCCCGCTTCCAGGCCATCCCCGGGATCGGGAAGAAGACGGCCGAGCGCATCGTGCTCGAGCTGAAGGGCTCGACCGAGGCGCTCGCGCCGGCAGCCGAGAGCCACGCCGAGCTGACCGCGCGCGACGCGCTCGTCGAGCTCGGGTACTCGCTGGTCGAGGCCGACCGTGTGCTGGCCGTCGTCGATCCCGACCTGCCGGTCGAGGAGCGCGTCCGCGAGGCGCTCCGGAGAGCGGCCGCGTGACGAGCAGCCAGTTCCTCGCCCCGGTTCTCCGCGAGGGCGACGAGGAGGTCGAGCGCACGCTCCGCCCTCGCCGCCTCGACGACTTCGTCGGCCAGGAGCGCGTGAAGGCCCAGCTCGAGATCGCGCTCGAGGCGGCGACGGGCCGCGGCGAGGCGCTCGACCACGTCCTCCTCGTCGGGCCGCCCGGGCTCGGCAAGACGACGCTCGCCACGATCGTCCGCGAGGAGCTCGGCGTCGGCCTGCGCACCGTCGCCGGACCGGCGCTCGAGCGCAAGGGGGACATGGCGGCGATCCTGACCGGGCTCGAGCCGCGCGACGTGCTCTTCGTGGACGAGATCCACCGCGTGAACCGGGCGATCGAGGAGATCCTGTACCCGGCGCTCGAGGACTTCCGGCTCGACATCGTCGTCGGGCAGGGCGCGGGCGCGCGCACGCTGACCATCGACCTCCCGCCCTTCACGCTCGTGGGCGCCACGACGCGTACCGGCCTGCTGACGACGCCGCTGCGCGATCGCTTCGGCATGACCTTCCGGCTCGAGTACTACGCCCAGGCCGAGCTCGCCACCATCGTGCGCCGGTCGGCCGGGATCCTCGGAGTCGAGATCGCCGACGAGGCTGCCGAGGAGATCGCCCGCCGCGCGCGGGGGACGCCCCGGGTCGCGAACCGCATCCTGCGCAGGATCCGGGACGTCGCCGAGGTGCGGCACGAGGGCGCCGTGACGCTCGCGGTGGCGCGCGAGGCGCTCGAGCTCCTCGAGGTCGACCAGGCGGGGCTCGAGCGCGTCGACCGCGAGCTGCTGGCGACGATCGCGAACAAGTTCGGCGGCGGGCCGGTCGGCCTGTCCACGCTCGCCGTCTCGCTCGGCGAGGAGCCCGACACGATCGAGGACGTGTACGAGCCCTACCTCCTCCAGCTCGGGTTCCTGCAGCGGACGCCGCGCGGCCGCGTGATCACGGAGCTCGGTCGCGAGCACGTCGGCGCAGCGGTCGCGCCAGACGGGCTTTTCTGATGTCGACGCACCTCTGGACGCCGGGAATGGCGGGGCCGCTCGACGAGCTGGTCGCGCGGTTGAACCGCATGGTCGGCGCCTTCGTGCGCGAGCACGACCTCGAGCAGGCGCAGGTCGTGATCGAGCTCGTGGACGGCTCGCGCTACGCGGTGGCCGCGACTGCCAGCGAACCCGGCTTCGGGTTCCTCTCGTTCGTCCCGCACGAGGAGGACGAGCCGCGGCGGGTGGTCGTGCCGGTCGGCGCGGTCCGCTCGATCGAGATCTCGCCGCCCGATCCGGCGAGCCCGTTCGGCTTCGTCGTCTCGGAGTAGGCCTAGCCTCTGTACTGCAGCTCGTGCCACGACGGCACCGGGGCGAGCTCGAGCAGCGTCCGCCCGCCCTGCGGGTCCGCGTACCCGAAGTCGCCCGTGTCGTCGAGCCACGAGACGTCGAGCAGGCCCTCCTTGACCCGGTGGTCGAGCCACGCCCCGCGGAAGACCAGCTTGCGAAGCCAGTAGACGAGCGACTCCCCGTCCACCAGGGAGACGCGCTCCCAGTGCCGCACGAGGTAGAGGCCCAGCCCGCTCCGCGGGGTCGCGATCCGACCGTCCGCGGCGAGCTCGACCAGGTCCTCCGTCTCCTGCTCGTCCAGGTCGTTCGACTCGACGAGGCCGAGCCGGACGGCCGCGGCGGTCACGCGCTCCTCGAAGTCGCGCGCGCTGAACTCGAAGCGGTGGCCCAGGAACTCGACGATGTAGTCGTCGCCGGAGCGGTAGTTCGCAGCGAGCATCGAGTCCAGGGTATCGACCCGGGCCGCTAGGTTTGCGGCATGCCGCGCTGGGCGCTCTGGGTGGCCATGACCGCATTCGTGCTCGCCGTCTGGCTCGTGGGGGCGGCGGTGACGAAGTACTCACTCGAGCAGATGGCGTACTACGCGCCGGTCGCGGTGGTGGTCGTCGCGGCGACGATCGGGATCGTCCTGCTCTGGGTGAAGGTCGTGCTCGACTCGGTCCGCCGGCGCCGCGGCGAGTAGCCGGGCGGGCGCCGAGCGCCGTCCGGCGGTGCTCGTACCGTCACCTCCGTGACGGGTGCCTGGTCGATCGCCCCTCTCGACGTCCGCGCCGTGCGCGAGCTCGCGGCCGACCTCGGCGTGAGCGAGGTGACGGCGTCCGTGCTCGCGCGACGGGGGCTGGGAGACCGCGAGACGGCCCGGCGCTTCCTCGCGGCCGAGCCTCCGGGTCACGACCCGCTCCTCCTCGGGGACATGGGCGAGGCCGTCGAGCGGATCCGGGGAGCGGTGGAGCGAGGAACGAGGATCTGCGTCCACGGCGACTACGACGTCGACGGCATCTGCGCGACCGCGCTCGCCGTCCTGCTCCTGCGCGAGCTGGGCGCCGACGCCGTCTGGCACCTGCCGAGCCGCTTCGAAGAGGGCTACGGCGTCTCCAGCGAGACGATCGCGCGGCTCGCAGACGAGGGCATCGGTCTCGTCGTCACCGTCGACTGCGGGATCACGGCGGTGGAAGAGGTCGCCGAGGCGAGGGCGCGCGGGCTCGAGGTCGTCGTCACCGACCACCACCGGCCAGGCGAGTCGCTCCCGGACTGCCCGGTGGTGGCGACGCGCCCCTCGTCCTACCCCTTCCCGGAGCTGTGCGGGACGGGCGTCGTGCACAAGCTGGGAGAAGCGCTCCTCGGAGCCGGGCACCCCGCCGTCCAACGCGGGCTCGACCTGGTCGCGCTGGCGACGATCGCGGACGTCGTGCCGCTGCGCGACGAGAACCGCGCGCTCGCGGCCGCCGGCCTGCGGGCCCTCGCCTGCACGCGCCGTCCCGGGCTCCAGGCGCTCCTGCGCGGGGCGAGCGTCGACCCAGCGGCCGTCGACGCGGGCGCCGTCGCCTTCCGGCTTGCTCCCCGGATCAACGCCGCCGGTCGACTGGGGAGGCCCCACGTCGCGCTCGAGCTCGTCCTGACCGAGGACGCCGACGAGGCGAAGCGGCTCGCGGGCGAGCTCGAGGAGCTGAACCGGGACCGCCAGGCGGTCGAGGATCGGATCCTGCGCGAGGCGGTGGCGGCGGTCGACGGGCTGCCCGAGCGGCAGCGCCGGCGGCGCGGCTACGTCCTCTGGCGCGAGGACTGGCACGAGGGGGTCATCGGGATCGTCGCCTCGAGGCTCGTCGAGCGGTACCACCGGCCGGTCGTGCTCGTGACGGCCGCCCAGGACGGCTGGAAGGGCTCGGGCCGCTCGATCCCCCGCTTCGACCTGCACGGGGCGCTCCACGCCTGCTCGGCGCACCTCGAGCGCTTCGGAGGCCACCGGGCGGCGGCGGGGCTCTCCATCCGCGAGGAGAGCCTGGAGCCGTTCGCGGAGGCATTCGTCGCCCATGCCGACGCCAAGCTGACGCCCGAGGACCTGCACGAGGTGGTCTCGGTGGACGCCGTCGTCTCCGCGGAGGACCTGACGCTCGACCTCGCCCACGAGCTGGAGCGACTCGCCCCGTTCGGGCTGGGGAACCCGGACGTCACGCTCCTCGTTCCCGGGGTGCGAGCCGTCTCGCCGGCGACCGTGGGCGAGGGCAAGCACCTCCGCTTCCGCGTGCGGCAGAACGGACGCGACGGGGGGACCGCGATCGCCTTCGGCCTCGGCGGCCAGCTCGACCGCCTGCGCGCGGAGGCGCTCTTCGACGTCGCGTGCCGCCTGAAGGAGAACCGCTGGAACGGGACGGTCGCGCCGCAGCTCGTCGTACGCCGCATCTTCGACACGGCCGAGGGGTACGAGGAGCTGCGCGCCGCGTTCGGCGAGCTCTGGCGTCGCGGTGCGGAGGCCTGGACGCCCGAGGCGCGCCGTGTCTTCGCCGAGCTCGGCCTCGACGACGCAGGCGGCCGGCGGCGTCAGCTGCTCGAGTCCGAGGTCTTCCGCGAGCTGCTCGCCCGCGAGGCCCTCCCGCAGGCAGCGTAGGCATCCGGGGCGGCCTACCCGAGCCCGGGGCGCGAGGGCACGAGCGCGTCGCGCATGACGAGCGCGAGGCGGCGGGCGCTACGGCGGCGGAGCCAGCGTCGGAACGTGCGCATGGGGAGACGTCCTTCGTCCCGGGAGCGCGCGCTCCTCCCGGCGCGGGGCCCGGCGACCCACCCCAGTACACTGACCTCATGGGCGTTCTCGACGCACCGCGACATCGCGAGGACCTCGTCGAGGAGCTCATCGCCGAGGTCGAGGCGTACAACCCCGACGTCGACAAGGAGCTCCTGCGGCGGGCGTACGAGGTCGCGCGTCGGGCGCACGCGGGTCAGACGCGCCGCTCGGGCGAGGAGTTCGTCCACCATCCCCTCGGCGTTGCCCGCATCTGCGCCGAGCTACACCTGGACGAGCAGACGATCGCGGCCGCGCTCCTGCACGACGTGGTCGAGGACACGGGCTACGACCCCGACGAGCTGCGGACGGAGTTCGGGGCCGAGATCGCGCAGCTCGTCGAGGGCGTCACCAAGCTGACGCGCATCAGCTTCCAGAGCCGCGAGCAGGCGGAGGCGGAGAACTACCGGAAGATGATCGTGGCGATGGCGCAGGACGTGCGCGTCATCCTCATCAAGCTCGCCGACCGGCTGCACAACATGCGGACGATCGAGTACCTGGGCAAGCAGAAGCAGGCCCAGAAGGCTCGGGAGACGCTCGAGGTGTACGCGCCGCTCGCGCACCGGCTCGGGATCCACGCGCTCAAGTGGGAGCTCGAGGACCTCGCCTTCCAGACGCTGCATCCTCGTAAGTACGCCGAGATCAAGGCGATGGTCGCCGACCAGCAGGCCGACCGCGAGGCGCAAGCGGACAAGGCCGCGCAGATCCTCGGGGAGGAGCTCCGCAAGGCGGACGTCCCTGTCGAGATCATCGGCCGGGCCAAGCACCTCTACTCGATCTACGACAAGATGGCCAAGCGCGGCCGCGAGTTCAACGAGATCTACGACCTCACGGCGCTGCGGGTCATCTGCGAGCGCTCGGGCGAGGACGGGACGCGCGACTGCTACGCCGCGCTCGGCCTCGTCCACTCGCTCTGGAAGCCGATGCCGGGGCGGTTCAAGGACTTCATCGCCATGCCGAAGCTGAACCGCTACCGCTCGCTCCACACGACGGTGATCGGGCCGGAGGGGAAGCCGCTCGAGATCCAGGTTCGCACCCGCGAGATGCACGAGGAGGCGGAGTACGGCGTCGCCGCCCACTGGCTGTACAAGCGCGGGCGCCCGACGAAGGGGGACGACGAGTGGGTGACCTGGGTCAAGTCCCTCATGGACTGGCAGGCCGAGGAGCAGGACCCGGGCGAGTACATGCGCAGCCTGCGCACCGACCTCTTCTCCGAGGAGGTCTACGTGTTCACGCCGAAGGGCGAGGTCAAGGTGCTGCCCGTCGGCGCGACCCCGATCGACTTCGCGTACGCCGTGCACACCGACGTGGGCCACCGCACGGTCGGCGCGAAGGTGAACGGGCGCATCGTGCCGCTGCACTACCGCCTGCGGAGCGGGGACTTCGTCGAGATCCTGACCTCGAAGACGGGACGCGGGCCGTCGCGCGACTGGCTCGGAGTGGTCACGTCCTCGCGCGCGCGGAACAAGATCCGCCAGTGGTTCCAGCGGGAGTCGCGCGAGGAGCAGGAGCAGAAGGGGCGCGAGCTGCTCGACCAGGCCCTGAAGGCGCAGAAGCTCCCCTACCGCAAGCTCCAGGGCTCCAGCGTCCTCGCCCAGGTGATCCGCGAGACCGGCTTCAAGAAGGCGGAGGACTTCTACGTCGCGCTCGGCGCGGGCAAGCTCCAGCCGGCCCAGATCGTCAACAAGGTCATCCAGCGGCTGAAGACGGACGAGGTGGCGGCCGAGCCGGTCGTCACGAGGAAGCCCGCGCGCGCGAGGACGGCCGTCTCGAGCGATCGCGTCGGGATCCGGGTGCCCGGAGTCGACGACGTCCTCGTGCGCCTGGCGAAGTGCTGCACCCCGGTCCCGGGGGACGAGGTCGTCGGCTACATCTCGCTCGGTCGCGGCATCACCGTGCACCGGGCCGACTGCCCGAACGTGCGCGCGCTGCAGCGCAACCCGGAGCGCTTCACGCCCGTGGAGTGGGAGGGAGGCGCCTCCTCCGGGTTCCTCGTACAGATCGCCGTGGACTCGTTCGACCGGCCGCGCCTGCTCGAGGACGTCGCCCGGACGTTCGCCGAGCACGGTGCGAACATCGTCTCCTACGGCGGCCAGGTCGAGGACGGGATGGCGCGGAACTGGTACACCGCCGAGGTGGGGGAGGTGAAGGAGCTCCGCTCGCTCCTCACCGCGCTCCGCAACCTCGACGCCGTCTTCGACGCGTACCGGGTGACGCCTAGCTAGAGGGGCGAGTCGGGCCGCTCGCGGAGCCCGGCCAGGTCCTCGTCCTCGCGGGCGCGGTCGGCGAGGTCCGGCCGGAGCTCGACCGCCCGCCGCAGGTGCTCGACCGCCGCCTCGAGGCGCCCCGCGAGCGCTTCCGCGCAGGCGAGGGTGTAGAGCGTCGCGGGATGGTCGGGCCGACGCTCGAGCGCCTCGGCGAGCTCGTCGGCATAGGCGTCGTGGTCCCCGGCTGTCCGGTGCCGCTCGGCGAAGAAGAAGTCCTCCCACGGAGACGGCTCGTACGCGCCCCCGCGCGGCCCTCCGACGGCGAGCACCGCCGTGCCGGGCTCCTCCGCGCGGGCGTGGCGCCGAACCGTCGGATCGCGCACGAAGACGGCGGTGCCGGCGGGCGCGTCGAGCGTCTCCCCGTCGAGGGTGAACGTCGCCCGCCCGGAGAGCACGACGTAGACCTCCTCGTGCCCGAGCGCCTGCTCGGTGTGCTCCTCGACGACGTCGTCGCCCGCGTTCGGGGCGACGTAGGCGTTGATGCCGAATGCCCCGACGTCGAGCGTCCGGCGCACCGGGCGCCAGAGCAGAGTTCCGTCCACGACCGGGATCGGCTCGACCTCGTCCAGCCGGACGCTCCGCCAGCCCGTGGGCATCAGCCGTGCGCGCGTACCGAGACCGGTCGCGCGTACACGAGGTAGCGTTGGCTGGCGAAGAACCGGGGATGGCAGGCCTGGAGGACGAGCTCCTCGCGGCCCCTGGACTCGAGCACGGAGAGGTCGTTGTCGTCGACGATCCGGTGGCTCGTCACCCGGTACGTGAAGGTCGCGTACGGAAGCTCGACGCGGATCTCGTCGCCGGGGCGGAGATCGTCGATGTCCGAGAACGGCGCTCCGTAGGTCGTCCGGTGTCCCGCGACGTACACGAGCTCCCGCTCGCCCGGAACGGACGTCTCGAGATGCCGTCCGGGCCCGCGGCGAAGGTCGGCCGGGGTGGTCCCGTTGACGACGATCGCGTCGACGCCGAGCCGCGGGATCTCGAGCCGGGCGAGGGCGTCGCCGCTCGCCTGCTGAAGGCGATAGGCGCGCGCCTGACGACGGACGTCGGGCATCCGAGCCCGTCCCTCGCGATTCGCGATCGCGCGCCGCTTTTCGCCGGCGTCCCGCTTCCAGCGCTCGAAGGTCTCGTCGAGGGCGGTCTCGAGCCGCCGCTGCTCGTACGCTGTGTAGAGCGCCGTGAACGGGTCCTTCCAGAGATAGACGGTCGCGGCCCAGGCGAGCGTGCCCAGCCCGACGACGACGAGGAGCGTGCCGATTCGATGCCTCATGGATGCCGCTCACAGAGTACGGCGAATGCCGCGTAAGGGGGGCTCGTGACTCGGCGGGCGCGCACGGCTGCGGTTGCCGGAGGGAGCGCCGCTCTCGTGGTGGCGGCGAACACCAGCCAGGGAGCGTACTTCTCCCAGTCGTGGGGCTGGGTGGCGCTGGCGTTCCTCGTCCCGGCGGCGCTCGCTCTCATCCTCGGACGACCGGAGGCGCCGGGCCGGCTGCGGGCGGCCTTCGCGCTCCTTCTCGGCGGGCTGGCGCTGTGGGTGGCCGTCTCGGCGACGTGGTCGCTCAGCCCGTCGGGCTCGCTCCGCGAGGTCGAGCGCATGGTCGTGTACGTCTCGCTCGCCCTCGCCGTGGCGGTGGTTCTCCGGCGAGGGGACGCGCCGGCGCTCGCCGCAGGTGTGCTGGCCGGCATCGTCGGGGTGTCCGGATACGGACTGGCGACCCGCCTGCTACCCGACGTCCTCGGCGCGTACGACGTGGCCGAGGGCTATCAGCTCTACCGACCGATCGGCTACAAGAACGCCGTCGGGCTCCTCTCCGCGCTCGGGGCGGTGCTCGCAGGCGGGGCGCTCGTCCACGCACGGCCGATCTGGGGGCGCGTCGCAGCCGGCGCTTCGCTGCCGGTGCTCGTCGTCACCCTGTACTTCACGTTCAGCCGTGGCGCCTGGGCGGCCATGGCGTTCGGCCTTCTCGTCACGTTCGTCGTCGACTCCCGTCGCGTGGCCTTCCTCGTCGCGACGGCGGTCGTCGCTCCCGTCTCGGCCGTCGCTGTGGTCTACGCGTCACGCCAGGAGTCCCTCACGCACGAGGACGCGACCATCGCCCGGGCGGCCGACGACGGGCGGCGCCTACTCGTCGTCCTCGTCGTACTCGCCGCGCTCTCCGGAGCTCTCGCGGGCGCCTGGGCTCTCGTCGCGAGGCGCTTTCCGCTGTCGCGACGCTTCCGACGAGCCGTCGAGGTGGCCGTGGCGGCGCTCGCGGCGGCGGCGCTCGCAGCCGGGCTCGTCGCCGTAGGCGGGCCGCGTGCGGCCGCCGTGGAGCTCAAGGACCGCTTCGACGCGCCGTACCGGCCGAACGAGGCCGATCTGAACACGCGCTTCTTCAGCGTCTCGGGCAACCGGCGGAGCGAGCCCCTGGGGGTCGCCTGGGACATGGCCGCCGAGCGACCGCTCGCAGGCTACGGAGCCGGCACCTTCGAGTACGTCTGGTACGAGCGGCGCCCGACGGACAAGGTCCTGCGCGACGCGCACTCGCTGTACCTCGAGACGTTCGCAGAGCTCGGAGCCGTCGGACTCGGCATGCTCGCGCTCGCCTTGGCCCTGCCGCTCGTGGGCGCGGCGGCGGGGCGTCGAGCGCGGCTCGTTCCCCCCGCCGCGGGCGCCTATTGCGCGTGGGCCGCGCACGCCGGTCTCGACTGGGACTGGGAGATCGTCGGCCTGACGGCGACGGCCCTGCTCGCCGGCTCGGTCCCGCTGCTCGGCGCCGAGAGGCGCCCGCGCCGTCCGCTCCCGGGCTCGCTGCGCCAGCCGGCGCTCGCCGTCGCGGTCGGCCTCTCCGTGGTCGCGGTCGTCAGCCTCGTCGGGAACCAGGCGCTCTTCGCGGGCAAGGAGGCGGTCGCGCGCAAGGAGTGGCGGTCCGCTCGCGATCACGCCCGCCGTGCCGAAGCGCTCCTTCCCTGGTCGCACGAGCCCGTGCTCGTCGTCGGCGACGCCCAGGCGGGGCTCGGGAACCGCGCCGCGGCGCTCGAGGCCTACCGCGAGGCGGTGGACCTGGACCCGCGGAACTGGGTCGCCTGGCTACGTCTTGCGCAGGTGGCGTCGGGCCGTGAGCGGGCCGAA
>Ga0073934_10011040_pt1 | contig 11043 bp, 9 predicted proteins | sample LarsenN4metaG_FD_76834 | JGI IMG/M metagenome (GOLD analysis project Ga0073934, IMG submission 76834) | Hot spring sediment bacterial and archeal communities from British Columbia, Canada, to study Microbial Dark Matter (Phase II) - Larsen... ...
AAGCGGGAGCGGACATCATCCTGCTGGATAACATGAGTTTGCAGGAGATGCGGCAGGCCGTTGAGATGTCGAGGGGACGCGCCGCCCTGGAGGCCAGCGGAGGAGTCAACCTGGAGACTGTCGCCCACATCGCCCGCACTGGAGTGGATTTTATCTCGGTTGGCGCGATCACCCATTCGGCGCGCGCCATGGACGTCGCACTTGACTTCGTACTCGTATGACTGTTGATGCCCGGATTCTTGCGGCAATCAGACAGGCCTCCCAAACCGGAATCTCCGGGGCCGAACTGGCCTCGCGGCTGGGCATATCCCGGGCGGCCGTCTGGGCCCGCATTGAAGAGTTGCGTCAGCTTGGCTATTGCATCGAAGCCAGCCCACACGGCGGGTACAAGCTCGTCGGGACGCCGGATGTACTGCACGCGGACGACCTTTTGGCCCGGCTGCACGACCAGGTGCATCTCATTGGGCGAGACATTCGCGTTTTCGAGGAGACGACCTCCACCAACGATATCGCGGAGAAACTTGCGCGTGACGGTGTCAAGGAGGGCGTGGTGGTTTTTGCAGAGGCGCAGCGCGAGGGCAGGGGACGCCTCGGACGGACCTGGCTCTCACCGCGAGGAAAAGGCCTGTGGTTTTCCGTGTTGTTGCGCCCACCTTGTCGGCCGCAGGCTGTAACTCAACTGACCGTGGCCGCCGCCGTGGCCACGTGCCGCGCAATCGAGAAAGAAACGCAAACAACCTGCACCATCAAGTGGCCTAATGACATTCGATGCGGTGAACTCAAAGTCGCGGGTATCCTCACCGAACTCGCCGCCGAACTGGACGTTGTAAAGCACGTCGTTTTGGGCATCGGTGTTAATGTCAACCTCACGGCTGCGGACCTGCCACGGGAACTGAAGCAACTGGCAACGTCGCTGCGAATCGTGACCGGCCGCAAAATCCTCCGTCCGAGCCTTGCTGTCGAATTACTCATCCAGTTGGACCGCGAGTACCAAAAAGTGCTTGCGGGACGTTTCGCTGAAATATCGGATGAATGGGCCGAACGATGCGATACACTGGGACAATCGGTGCGAATCCAGGTGGGAAGCAGAATACTTCTCGGACGCGCCGAGGCCCTGGACAGCGATGGCGCCTTGTTGGTACGGAGCCAGCATGGCCATCTTGAGGCTGTGACAGGGGGGGATGTCAGTATCCTGAAATAGCGGCGCAAGCAGGGCTGCTGGGGCAAGTTGGGAAGGGCGAGCAGATGCCTGAAAGTTATCATTATATGCGCACAATGTATGTTATATTGCGTGTAAATCGGGCGTTCTCAAGCCTCCTCCAATCGTCTTTTTGAACATTTCCTTTCTAAACTGTCCAACAGACCAAACGGCCTGCATCCCCCTCGAGGCCTGCGTTTCGATGCGGATGCGGGGAAAGCTCTTTACAAAATCTCTCCGGTTTTGGTAATCCAACCCGGCATTTTCTAGGGAAACATCGAGAACTGAACTTAAACATGATCAAGGTAAGCCAATTGTGTAAGGCGTTTGGCACCAAGAAGGCCGTGAACAACGTTTCCTTCTCGGTGGAACGCGGCGAGGTGTTGGGCTTCCTGGGGCCTAATGGGGCCGGCAAGTCCACCACTATGCGCATGATCACAGGGTTCATTCCTCCAACCTCGGGCAGCATCACGGTCGGCGGGCATGATATTGAGGAGGCGCCGATTGCCGCCAAGCGCCTGCTGGGGTACCTGCCTGAGAACGCGCCCTGCTATAATGACATGACCGTGCTTCAGTTTCTGAGCTTTGCGGCGGAGTTGCGCGGTCTGACGGGCGAGGCAAAAAGCAAGGCGATCGATCGCGTGGTTGAGTTGTGCTTTCTGGGAAATGTGCTCCATCAAAGTGTGGACACGCTTTCCAAGGGGTATCGCCACCGAACCTGCTTTGCCCAGTCTATCATCCACGATCCCGAGGTCCTGATTCTGGACGAACCAACGGACGGGCTGGATCCGAACCAAAAACATGAAGTGCGGCAACTCATCCGGCGTATGGGCGAAAAGAAGGCCATTATTTTCTCCACGCACATCCTCGAGGAGGTTGAGGCGGCTTGCACCCGCGCCATCATCATTGATCGCGGGCAGATCGTGGCTAACGGCACGCCCAGCGAATTGAAGGCCCGATCGGAAATGGCCGGGGCTGTGACACTGTGCGTGTTGGGGGCCCCCGCTGAAGCCGTAAAAACAAGGCTGGCCGCGGTGAACGGCGCACGCAAAGCCACCATCGTCAGCGAGGACCAAGGCGCCATAGTGGCTCGAGTCTATCCCCAAACTAGCGCTGTCAACGGGTCACTGGCTGCGGCGGTAGCTGAAGCTGCCCGGCAAGAGTCGTGGAGGATAGCTGAACTGCATACCGAGGAAGGTCGTTTAGATGAGGTTTTTCGAAGCATCACACTACCCGATACCGTGAAAGGAGGTCAGCAATGAACCAATCCTATCGTCATATATGGACGGTGGCCAAGCGGGAGATGGTTGGATACTTTGCCTCGCCCGTCGCCTACGTGTTCATCGTCATCTATCTCCTGCTGAATGGCTTTTTCACGTTCATGCTGGGGGGCTTCTTCGAACGAGGCGAGGCCTCGTTGAATGCCTTCTTCGTCTGGCACCCGTGGTTGTACCTTTTCCTCGTTCCGGCAGCGGGGATGCGTTTGTGGTCTGAAGAGCGGCGCCAGGGCACGATGGAGCTACTATTAACCATGCCTATTACGGCGTGGCAGGCCATTGTGGGTAAATTCCTTGCGAGTTGGCTTTTCCTGATGCTGGCATTGGCCCTGACTTTTCCGGTTATCATCACCGTGAGTTATCTCGGGAACCCGGACATGGGGGCAATTCTCGCCGGTTACCTGGGAAGCATATTGCTTGCGGGAGCTTACCTGGCCGTCGCCTGCATGACCTCAGCCATGACCCGCAATCAGGTGATCAGCTTCATTCTCTCGGTGGTCATTTGTTTCTTCCTCATTCTTGCCGGATGGGAGCCGGTGACCAACCTGTTGGTTCGCTGGGCGCCGGAATGGCTGGTCAGCACGGTCGCCTCATTCAGTGTCATGCCGCATTTTGCGAGCTTCCAGAGGGGTGTCGTGGACTTGCGTGACATCCTCTTCTTCACCTCCTTGACCATTTTCCCTTTGTTCATCACCGGGGTCATCCTGAGGAACCTGCGGGCCGGTTGAGAACCTTCATGTCAAACCAAATTATTTGATAAACCAAGCATCGCGTAACTGCTTTCCCCTATGAAAGAGTCCAGGAAGTTTGAAGCGCTTCTCTACTCCACCCTTGGAGTTGCCTTCTTGTTCGTGATCATCCTTGGCGTCAATCTCCTCTTCAGCCGCACACGTCTCAGGGCGGACATGACCGCCGACCGCCTCTACACCCTGACGGAAGGGACGCGAAAGATTCTCAAGAAAGTGGATTCGCCGCTTGAGATCCGGTTCTATGTTTCCCAGGGCGAAGCGCGCATGCCCTCCAACCTGAAGAACTTTGCCCAGAGCGTGGAGGATCTGCTGGCCGAGTTCAAAGCCCAGAACCCAGGGAATATCCACATCAAGAAGTTCGATCCCAAGCCCGATTCGGAAGCGGAGGATCTTGCGCGTCTCGACGGTGTGGAACCGCAACCTCTCTCCAGCGGGGAGCAGCTCTACCTTGGGATCTGTGTCAGCCTTGATCCACAAAAAGTGACCCTGCCCTATTTGGCTCCCGAACGCGAGCGCCTCCTGGAATACGACCTGGCGCGGGCTATCGCGCGTGTGCTGACAACCAACAAACCGGTGGTAGGAATCATGACTCCCCTGCCCATCAGCGGCATGCCGATGAACCCGATGATGATGCAAATGCGTCAGCGTGGGATGGATCCCTGGGTCATTCTCGGAGAATTAAAACGGGATTTCGAGGTGCAAACCATTCCGGTGGACACCGACAAGATTGACGACAACGTCAAGGTGCTCATGGTCGTGCATCCCAAAGGGATCACCGATAAAACGGAGTATGCGATTGACCAGTTTGTTTTGCGTGGCGGCAAACTAATCGCTTTCCTCGATCCCGCCTGCCTGGTGGATCAATCCGGCCAGAATCAGATGGGGCTCAACCTGGGAGGCGGCAGCAGCCTGCCCAAACTGCTCAAGGCCTGGGGTCTCGAGTTCGACACGGGCAAGGTGGCGGCAGACCGGACTTTCATCAAACAGATTGGCGGGCCGGATGGCCGACCTCGTATTGATCCGACCTGGCTCTTCATTAACCCTCAAGGCATTAACGCCCAGGATGCTATCATGAGCCAGTTTGACGACATTCTCCTGCCCTGTGCAGGAGTGTTTTCCGGGACGCCAGCCACAGGCCTCAAGATGGATACCCTGCTCCACACCACCAGGGACTCGCAATTGATTGACAGTTTCATGGCCCAGATGGGAGGTGGGGGGCAGAAGACACTCGAGGAGTTCAAGCCTACCGACAAAGAGATGACCCTTGCCCTTCGCCTGACTGGCAAATTCAAGACCGCCTTCCCGGACGGCAAACCCTCCACCGAAGAAAAAAAGGACGACACGGATAAAGAAAACAAGGATCAATCTAAAGACAAGCCTAAGGAGGATTCCCTGAATGAGGGCAAGAGTGAAAACGTCGTGTACCTTGTCGGGGATGCGGATTTGATGTACGACAATTTCAGCGTGCGCAAGCTCCCCTTCTTCGGGATCGTTCAACCATTCAATGGCAATTTGACCTTTGTGCAAAGCCTGGTGGAGCAAATGGCGGGCGACAGCGATCTTATTGGCGTCCGCAGCCGGGCCAGCATTCGGCGGCCGTTCCTCGTCGTCGAGCAAATGCGCGCCAAGGCGCAGCGTGCTTATCAGGATAAGATCGCAAAATTCGAGAAGGAGGTCCAGGAAGCGCAAACCAGGATCAGTGAAATCCAGAACAAGAAAGAGGGCAACCAGCGTTTCATCCTCTCCAAGGAGGCTCAGGCCGAACTGCGCAGCCTCCAGGAGAAGCAGGCCAAGGCGAACAAAGACTTGCGCAATCTTCGCAAGGAACTGCGCCAGGAAGAAGAGTCTCTACAGAACCGATTGAAGTGGTTGAACATTGCCGCCATGCCTCTGGCGGTGACACTTGCGGGACTGGTCCTGGCGGGGATTCGTCGGAAGAAAACTGTGGCCCGTTGAACCGTAATGTCGCGTAAAACCTGATCACGACGTCGTATCATGAACAAGAAACAACTGCTGATTGTCATGGTGCTGGGCCTCGTTATCGGCGGGGCTGGGCTGTATAAATTTCAACAAGGCCGCGCGCCAGCCCGGGACACCAGGATGGGCGCGAAACTGCTTGGTGATTTCGACATCAACGCAGTGGCAGCGATTCGCATCCAGAGCGCCAGCAACTCCTTGCATTTGTCCAAGGTAAACGAGACCTGGTCGGTCAAGGAACGGGCAGACTATCCTGCTAACTTCAACAGCATTGCAGACCTGGTCAGAAAACTCGCCGACCTGAAGGTAACCAAGCCGGTTCAAGCCGGACCCACACGGCTTGCGGTGCTCGAACTCGTGCCGCCCGACAAGAATGGCCCGGGTGTGGTGCTTGAGCTTAAGGACTCGTCCGGGAAACCGATTAAAACTCTTCTCCTGGGGGCGAAACACATGCGCGAAAGCCGGGGCGGAGGCCAGTTTGGCGACATGGGCGGATTCCCCGACGGGCGGTACGTCGTGGTGGATGGACGCCCCGAGAGTATTGCGCTTGTGTCAGACGCCCTCACCCAGGTGGAACCCAGGCCTGAAGACTGGCTAAACAAGGAGTTCATCAAGGTGGAAAAAATCAAGGGGCTTCGGGTGGTAGCGGCGCAGGCCACAAACAACTGGAGCCTGGTGCGGGATACGGAAAACGGGGAGTGGAAGCTGGCCGATGCCAAGCCAGGCGAGACTGCCGACTCCGGGAAATGCAGTGGGATGAATTATCTCTTGCAATCAGCTTCCTTTAACGATGTGGCCACCACCTGGTCATTCAACGAGACCAATAAACCCTCGACCGTTGCCGACATCGAGACCTTTGAGGGTTTCAAGTATTCCATCAAGCTGGCACCGAAATCCGGCGATGATTACTACATGCAGGTCTCGGTATCGGCCACTCTGCCGAAGGAACGTGCTGCGGGCAAAGATGAAAAACCCGAGGATAAAGAAAAGCTGGACAAGGAATTCAAAGAGAAGCACGAAAAACTCCAGGAGAAGTTGAAGGCGGAGCAGGCCTTTAGCAAATGGACTTATGTAGTTTCGAAGTGGACGATCGAGAACCTTCTCAAAGAGCGCAAAGATCTTCTGGCGGAGAAGAAAGAAGAGCCCAAGCCGGCGGAGACCAAAACGACAGAGAATAACCCAACGAAGTAAGCTCCGATTCCATAGCCGACGTCCCGGTCGGAAGGCATCAATCCGACCGGGTTTTGTTTTGTTGTGGCCCGGAGTTATCCAATCGGGGGGGCCGCGAGCAGTCACGCTTCGCGCGTGCCTTTGTCACCGGTCTCTCGACGCCGGCCAGCAGGCAGGACACTGCGCGAGCGGCGTGGGCGGAACAGTTCCAGTTGCGGATCGCGCAACAGGTCGTAGTTCTTGAGGATGCGGATGACCTGCAAGACATCCGACTTGGTGTAATTCCGATTCACCTCCACCTGGCTGATCAGATCCACGAGGATGGTCCGGAAGAGGATCACGCCATCCAGCCCTTTGCCACGCAGGAGTTCCAAACACTGCTGTTTGGCCTCGGCGCCACTGGGAAGAGCCGGCACAACCAGGAGCCTGGTCGGCATCTTGCCTTCACCGAAGGCTTTTGCAGCCTGCTGGGCTGCCCCAGGCTCCAGGAACCTCAGAATCTGCGGCGCATGGGCCAGGACGCTTGGCGCTAAGGTGTCGGAATGCCACCCCATGACGACCACGACAGCGCACTGCAAACCGGCAAGGTCCGACGAGTTCAAAACAAAAGGCCGGTCCTTTTGCAGAGGCACAGGTTTGGGATTGATAATGTAGAAGTCAACCTCGTCATCCTCCTGGCGCGACGGGCCAACATATTTCTGTTGTTGCAGGATAAAGAAACCCTGCATCTCCAGATACTCACGGACAACGGACTCGCTGACGGCAGCCATGAACCTCAGGGTTGTTCACCAACGTTTTGGAGTGCCTTCTGGACGAGTGTCATGGGTACTCGGACGCCCCATTCAACCTGGCCAATTCTCCTGGCGAGAACAAATCGTGCCTCCCCAGAAACGGCTTTCTTATCCATCTGCAGTGCTTTCAGCACGCGGCTCATGGTGCCGCGATCCCACTGAATGGTCACTGGCAGATCCGCACGCTGCAACAGGGATTGAATGCGCTCGACGTGAGAGGCCGGCAACCCTAGAACATCATGCGAGATGTATGCGGCCGCCGCCTGGCCTATGGCGATGGCTTCCCCGTGGAGATACGTGCCGTAGCCGGCGGAATTCTCAATGGCATGACCAATCGTATGGCCGAAATTAAGTACTGCGCGCAACCCCCCCTCCGTTTCATCCCGCGCCACCACCCGTGCCTTGATCCTGCAACATTGGGCGACAATGCGCGCGAGCGCGCGTGGTTCTGTCGGGGACAGCAGGAGTGGCAGCTCGCGCTCGAGGCGCTGAAAAAGCGCGGCATCTTGAATGATGCCATACTTGATGACCTCCGCCAGCCCCGCCCTGTATTCACGTGCCGGCAGCGATTTCAGGGTCTCAAGGTCGCAAAGCACAAGGCGGGGCTGGTGAAACGCCCCGACAAGGTTCTTGCCAGCCTTGAGATTGACTCCCACCTTGCCGCCCACCGAGCTATCCACCTGCGCGAGAAGCGTTGTGGGCACCTGGACAAACGCAATGCCGCGCAGGTAGGTGGCCGCGACAAACCCTGCCAAGTCTCCAACCACACCCCCGCCGAGGGCCACAATAAAGCAACTTCGGTCCAAACGGTGCCGCGCCAGTTGGTCATAACATCGCCGGGCCGTTTCGAGACTCTTGGCCGTTTCGCCCGCCGCGATCGTCAGCCGAGCGCAGGCAAAACCCGCTTGCTGGAGATGATGCTCCACCGGCTTGGCGTAGAGAGGGCCGACATGGCGATCTGTGATCACGACACACCGCTTCCCCAATCCGAGCCGACGGCAATGATCACCGATTTCAGCCAGCGTCCCGGGTCCGATCAGAATGTTATAACTGCGCTCGCCGAGCGAGACTCTGACACGTTGCACCAGTCCAGCTTAAGCAGGAGCGGGATGACAGCAAGCCAAAGTGTGGCGGACGCGGGGAATGAGCCGCGTTTTCGTCGTTTCTTTTACGGCGGCTCCAGGTCTACACTGGTCGGTGATGAACAGGACAGCATTGATCACCGGCGCCTCGCGGGGCATTGGCCGGGGGATTGCCGTGGAACTGGCAAAAAGGGGCTGGGATTTGCTGGTTAATTATGTTTCCAACGAGGCTGCGGCGCGCGGAACGATCCAGGAATGTCAAGTCGCAGCGGAACAGCAGGGCCATCGTATCAGCGCTGTTTGTTTTCGCGCCGATGTCGGAGATTGCCGGGACCGTGAAGCTCTGCTGGCTGAGGCCAAAGGGCGGTTTGCCCGGCTGGACCTGCTGGTCAACAATGCCGGCATTGCCCCCTCGACACGAACCGATCTCCTCGAAGCCAGCGAGGAGAGTTTCGACAGGGTGATGCGGACCAACGTCAAAGGCCCTTACTTTCTAACGCAGGCGGTGGCGCGCTGGATGATCGAGAGGCTTGAGGAATTGGCCGTCAGGGAAACCTATCGGCCTAAAATTGTTACGGTGACCTCGATCAGCGCTTACACGGCGTCCACAAACCGTGGCGAATACTGCATGGCTAAAGCCGCCTTGTCCATGCTTACCCCGCTCTATGCCACGCGCCTTGCTGACCATGGCATTCAAGTCTTTGAGATCCGTCCGGGGATTATCGCCACCGACATGACAGATCCCGTCAAACAGAAGTATGATCACCTGATCGCCGAAGGCCTAACACCGATTCGCCGTTGGGGACAACCTGAGGACGTTGCCCGGGCGGTTGCGGCCATCGCGGATGATTATCTGCCTTTCAGCACCGGGGAGGTCGTCAACGTGGACGGCGGGTTTCACCTGCGCCGCCTCTAAGAGTTCCTTCATTCCCCGCCCCTGCCCTTTTGGCCATGGCTATCCAACTAGATCCGTCCCTCAGTCCGACGTCGCTCGTGAATGACATTGAGCGTGTGTTTGAGCTTTCGGCGCAGAAGATCCGCTCGATTCACAAGGCCTGGCATCCCGATCAAGGAACCCCTGTGTTTACTGTGAACGGGCGTTATACAGCTCGCGGGTGGACCGAATGGACGCAGGGCTTCCAGTTTGGCTCTGCCCTGCTGCAATATGAGGCCACCGGCGAGAAAGCCTTCCTGGCGATGGGCCGCCTGGGCACCCTCCGTCACATGGCATCGCATGTCTCACATGTCGGTGTGCATGACCACGGCTTTAACAACATTTCCACCTATGGAGCATGGCTCAGGCTGATGCGGGAGGGACGAATTCCGGAATCACCAGCGGAGCGAAGTTTTTGCGAATTGGCCTTGAAAGCATCCGGGGCAGTCCAGGCTTCCCGATGGACACGCCTGGCGGACGGAACAGGGTTTATTTACTCGTTCAACGGCCCGCATTCGCTTTTTGTTGACACCATTCGATCTTGCCGCGTCCTGGCGGTGGCTCATCAACTCGGGCACCTCCTTATGGGTGAGCAGGATGCCCGCATTTCCTTGCTGGAACGGCTTGTTCAACACAGTTTCAATACGGCCCGCTACAATATTTATTATGGCCAGGGCCGTGACGCCTATGATGTCCGCGGCCGGACGGCGCACGAAGCCGTGTTCAACGTCGTGAGTGGCACCTTTCGTTGTCCAAATTCACAACAAGGCTATTCCCCTTTCACCACGTGGACCCGCGGTCTTGCCTGGGCCATTCTCGGGTTCTCCGAGGAACTCGAGTTTTTCGACCGGGTGCCGACCGCCGACTTTCGTCCCTTTGGCGGACGCGCCGCGGTGGCATCCGTTTTCCTTCGGGCGGCGACCGCTACCGCCGACTTCTATATCGAAAACTCCTGCACGGATGGCGTTCCTTTATGGGACACCGGGGCGCCAAACCTCTGGCGCATGGGCGCTTTCCTCGATCATCCAGCCAATCCCTTCAATGACTGGGAACCGGTGGACAGCTCAGCGGCAGCCATCGCGGCGCAAGGTCTCTTGCGACTGGGGCACTACCTGCAGCGCCAGCGGCGTCAGAGGCATGGGCTTCGTTATTGGCAGGCAGGGCTGCGCGTCGCCAGCACTCTCTTCAAAGAGCCCTATTTGTCCACCTCCTCGCGCCATCAGGGCCTTCTCCTTCATTCTGTCTATCATCGGCCTAATGGCTGGGACCATGTCCATCGGGGACAACGAGTGCCGAATGGCGAAAGCTCCATGTGGGGAGACTATCATCTGCGCGAACTGGCCCTCTACCTCTGGAGATTGGCCCGCGGCGAGAATTATCTGACGTTCTTTGATCCGACTGGCCAGCATGGTCCCGCCTGAGCCCGGATTGGCCAACTTTTCTCATGATCGAATCGCAAAAAATCACCAAAATCTCCACGCTCAGGACCGCCACAGAGTTCAAGGCTCATCTCGACAGTCTTGGATTGGCCCTGCCCTGCGACGACCGCATCCTTTCCCGTGAAGAATCGCCTCTGGCCCGTCCGGTCAACGGTGTCACGATTAACGGAAAAACCATCGGGAACCGCCTGTGCGCACACCCAATGGAGGGCTGGGATGGGGACAGATACGGCTTGCCTTCAGAACATACCCTTCGCCGGTGGCGGCGTTTCGGGGAAAGCGGGGCTAAACTGGTGTTTGGGGGGGAGGCCATGGCTGTCTGCCAGGACGGGCGCTCCAATCCCCGTCAGATCATGATCACACCGGCAACCAGGGAGGGACTGAAAGCCATGCGGCAGGCCCTGGCCGAAGGTCACCGCGCCATAC
>Ga0073934_10011041_pt1 | contig 11043 bp, 9 predicted proteins | sample LarsenN4metaG_FD_76834 | JGI IMG/M metagenome (GOLD analysis project Ga0073934, IMG submission 76834) | Hot spring sediment bacterial and archeal communities from British Columbia, Canada, to study Microbial Dark Matter (Phase II) - Larsen... ...
CTCTGGGAGACTACCTTCACGCTGCCTCCCCGTCGGAGGTCCGGCTCGCGGAGGCGACGCTCGCCACGATCCGTGTAGCACGACGGCACCACGCCGGCCGTCCCCGGCAAAAGCCGGACCGCGTTATCGCCGACCGCGGCTACGACAGTGACCCGTTGCGGAAGCAACTGGCTCGGCGCGGCATCGAATTGATCGTTCCGCATCGCAAGAATCGTCGTAAGCCCCCGACGCAGGACGGCCGCGCACTGCGGCGCTACAAGCGACGGTGGACTGTGGAACGCACGATCGCGTGGCTCGGCAACTTCCGCCGACTGGTGGTGCGCTACGACCGCTCGCTCACGATTTATCGGGCGTTCTTTCATATCGCCTGCTTCATGATCACCTTACGGAGGGTTTTGAAATAGCTTCTAGTCATAAAGGGTCGTTTGCCCTCCTTGCTGCCACCTCTGCACCGGACGTGAGTGTGTATGCATTCGAACCACTCCCGGAGAACTTTGGCTTCCTTTCTGAAAACATTCAGCTCAATGCTTTAAGTAACACCAAGTGTTTTAACGTAGGCGTCGGTCCACATGATCAGCGGGCTGCCCTCCGTCTACACAGAAACCAAATCAACAGCCTGTTCTCCTATCGTGGGGTACCTGCTTATTCGCAAATTTCAGTAGAGTTATGGTCGCTTGGAAGGATTCTGGAAACTGTCGGCGAGAGGATCGATCTTGTCAAGCTCGATATCGAGGGAATGGAATTCGATGCGCTATTCTCGTGTCTGCCATCCGATTTGGAACGTGTTGAGAGAATCGTGCTCGAGTATCACGACGAAACTATCGACTGCGGCCATAAGGTGTCGGAGCTTGTCGGCTTTCTCGAAATGCATAAGTTCACGACGCAACTTTTCCCAGCGCACCGTATTTTGGCGGCTTGGAGAAATAGAAAGAAGCGCGCATTGTGAGTGAGGTTTAGAGATCCTGTGAGACTTGCGGGCTTTCAATCCCACGCCTCGAACGGTAGCAAGGGGCCATGATAAGCGCCTCCAAGCAGTGTCGGCTCGAAGCGGTGCGTAGTCCTGGCGCTGGGGCCCTGACCGCGCCCGTCGTCGCCGAGCTCTCCTGGCGGCAAATCGTCTCCTGGAGCACCAAGGGCAGCCTGGCCATTGCCGATCAGGGACTCTTCGCCGGCTCGAACTTCCTGCTCAACGTCCTGCTCGCCCGCTGGCTCGAGCCGGCCGACTACGGCGCCTTCGCCCTGGCGTATTCGGGCTTCCTGCTGTTCGGCGTCTTCCACACCGCCATCCTCACCGAGCCCATGCTGGTCTTCGGCCCCGGCAAATACCGCGAGCGTTTCCCGGAGTACCTGGGGATTCTCATGCGCGGGCACTTCGCTCTGATGCTCCCCGGCGCAGCGCTGCTCGCGGCGACGGCTTTGCTGCTCGGCTGGCTCTATTCCCCGGCGGTTGGGCGAGCCTTCCTCGCGCTGGCGCTTGCCGGACCGTTTATCCTCCTGCTCTGGCTCCTGCGCCGGGCGTTTTGCGTCCGACTCAACCCCGGCTGGTCGGCAGTCGGCGGAGGCGTTTACCTCGCGCTCCTCCTCGCCGGTATCCTGGCCCTCCGCCCTGCCGGCCGCCTTACGCCCGGGACTGGCTTCCTGGCTATGGCCGCTGCCAGCTTCATCACCTGCCTGATTCTTTTCGCCTTGCTCCGCCCCAAGCTGGCCACCGAGGCGTCCGCTCTCCGCGCGGTCGCCGCCGACCACTGGCGGTACGGCAAATGGGCCGCCGCCACGGCAGGGCCTGCGTGGTTCTCCAGTAATGTCTATTTTCTCGTTTTGCCCGCCTGGTTCGGCCTTGCTGAAGCCGGCGCGCTGAAAGCCCTCCTGAACCTCGCCATGCCGGCACTGCACACGATCTCCGCGCTGGGGGTGTTGCTGTTGCCGGTTCTCGTCCGTGACCGCGACCGTGGCGGCCCCCGCGCCATGTCGAGGACAATGAAACTGTCTCTCACCTTGTCCCTGTCGGGTTGCGCCTGCTATCTGGCCTTGCTCTGGGGTTTCCGATTCCAGATCTTCGAGTTCCTTTACGGGGGGAAATACTTGGACTATGCTCACTGGCCTCTAGTCCTTGCTGGCATCGTTCCATTTGCCGCCAGCATTCCGGCAGTCCTGGGTGGTGGTCTGCGGGCGGTGGAACGCCCGGACTCAATCTTCTACTGTTACGTTGCGTCGAGCCTTGTTGCCTTGGTTGCCTTATCTGCTCTGGTTTCGCGCCTCAGTGTTGCAGGGAGCCTCGCGGCAATGCTGCTTGCCTATCTGGCCGTGGGGTCCATGATGGCCCGATTCTACCAAACATGCAGCTTGGTGAAAGAATCTTGAACGAATGCGACCATGGCTCCTCCGGCAGCGGGGCCTCTCGCTCCGCATTTCTTCGAACGCTGTTTGACCTCTTGGACTACTACCGCGTCCGCTATTGCGTCCTCCACTCTTACGAGGGCCTTCCCGACGAATTGCCCAGCGACCTCGACTTGGCAGCCCATCCTCGCGACGCTGACAGGTTGCCCTTCGTCTTCCGAGTCCTCTCCGACCAGGGCTACCAGCCGGTGCAATGTCGCAACTATGCGGTCAACGCATTCGATTTCGTGTTCTTCTGGTTCGAAGGTCAGACGGTGAAGAGCCTGGCAGTTGATATCATCTTCGAGCATCGCCGCAAGGGCCTCATCTTGACGCCTGGTGAAGAGCTCGTGGCGCGCCGCCAGCGTCGGGGCCTGTTCTGGATACCCGATCCCGCGACGGAATTTGCCTACCTGCTGGGCAAGAAGACGCTGAAAGGCTGCGTCCCTGCCCGCCAAGAGCTACGATTGCAGCGCTTAGTTGTCCAACTGGGAAAGCGCGAGGCTGAAGACACGGCCGCTCGCCTCTTAGGAGAGAAACGGAAGAGGCGAATCGTCGAATCCTGCGCCCGCGGTCACGCAGGTGACCTTCTGGGCGAACTCAAGAGGACACTCTGGTGGACGATTGTTTCCCGAGACCCGCTCAATCCCATTCGATACTTGCTGCAGAATGTCGCCAGGGTCGTCCGGCGCTGGTTCCAGCCTACCGGCCTGTTCGTTGTAGTCCTGGGCCCCGACGGCGTCGGAAAGACCACTTTGATCGAGCACCTCACCCGCATAGCTGCGCCTCCCTTCCGACGCCACAAGGTGTTCCATCTGCGCCCCACACTCCTCTGGCGACGGAGGCGAATCGGACCCGTCACTGATCCCCACGGCCAGCCCCTGCGTTCCCGGCTGGGTTCAGTGGCCAAACTTTTCGCCCTTCTGCCTGACTACTGGCTCGGCTATGCATTGCTTGTACGCCCACTTCTCGCCCGTTCGGGTTTGGTCGTGTTCGATCGCTACTTCCACGATTTGCTGGTTGATCCCAGGCGGTACCGCTACGCGGGACCGATGTGGTTAGCCCGGCTTTTCAGCCGCATTATCCCCGGCCCCGACTTGCTCCTCCTCCTGGACGCTCAGGAGCGAGTCATTCTCTCGCGCAAGCGGGAAGTCGTGATCGACGAGCTACGACGCCAGCGTGAGGCTTACCACAACTTGACAGACTCTCTGGACGGCGGTGTTCTCATCGATGCCGATCGGGAGTTGGACACCACGTTAGCAGCCGCTTCCCGGGCCATCGTGGAGTTTCTGGGGCGGCGCTTTCGACGCAGGCATGGCGCATGGCTGGCCGGCGTTCGTACGACGCAAAAGGTAACAGCTGCTGAGGCCATCGAAACATGAAAGTGTCAGGGTATCGCTCGAGATGGGCCTTCATCCTGAAGCGGTGCGAGGGTCGAAGCGTCCTGCATCTCGGCTGCGTCGGAGAGACGGATGTTTCACCGGAGCATAAGGTTCAGGCTTTTTCGGCAAAACGCGTGTTGCACCCGCACCTCATGGCCATTGCGCGGGAAGTCTTGGGAATCGACGTAGATGCTCGTGCCGTCGAACTTCTGCGGGCCCAATTAGGGGTAAGCGGTATCGTCGTCGGAGACGCACAGCATCTCGAGGAGTTGGGACCGGCAAAGCAATTTGAAGTCATCCTCTGTGGTGATTTGCTCGAACATTTGAGTTGTCCTGGTCTGGTACTTGACGGCGTGCGACGTTTCATGGGGCCAGCAAGCGCGCTCATCGTCTCCGTCCCAAACTCCTTCGGACTTCTGGCCAACCTTAGGTTCACATTCGGCCGATTTCGAGAAGGGGCGCAGCACGTAGTAGCATTTTCAAAGTTCAATCTGGTCACCCTACTTCAGCGGCATGGGTTTCAGGTCATCGAACTCTACTCTGCCTACGACCGCCCTCCCGCTTCCCTGAAGCAGCGCCTCCTATTTGCGCTGGGCGTCCCCTTCTTTAGGCTGTTCCCCGAACGCGGGGGGACATTGATGTGCGTCGCCCGCTTGGCGCTGGTTCCGAATTAGCGATCAACCGGATTGTCGCTCGTGAACACCACCATTCAGTCGGTTCTCGAACGCTTGAGCGGAAAAGGTTGTCACCCAGACTTTCCAGAGCGGAGCGGAGTCGAGGCCTCTGCGTGCGGTGACCTCTGCGCGAAGCTTCGTGATGAGGAAGCGGTGAGCGCACTCACGGCAATCGTGAGCGGGAAGCCGTTTCCCGCATTTGCCCTCGTGCCCTCCAAGCGCCGAGCACGGTTCCTGATTCCCCTGACGCCCTGGAGGGCCGCGGCAGCTTCCCTGAGCGTTTACAATCCCCAGAAAGCCCTCACGCGCGTGGCGAAACATCTGCTGGGCGTCGGCCTGCGCACGGGGCTGGCGCAACTCTTCCTGCCCACCAACCGAACCTCCTCTGCTCGCGACTTGCCGCCAGTTGAGGGGATTAGAGGGCCTTCACTTCAGGAGTACCTGAGCGACGCGCTGGGAGAAAAAAACCTCATCATGGCCGTGTCTTTGGGGACTCCCGGCCTACATCGGAAGCCCGTTCTCCAATTGATGAACTCACGCGGCGCGACGCTCGGATACGCCAAGGTTGGCTGGAACGAACAGACGAGAGAGCTTGTCCGGAAAGAGGAAGCAGTCCTCACCCGGCTCGGGGATGTTCGCTTCTCCACTGCCATCATTCCCAGGGTCCTCCATGCGGGGTGGTGGGATGGACGCTACATCCTGGTGGAAGAAGTGCCCGCGGGACGGACCAAGCCTTCGGGCCACAGCCTGACGGATCGGCATCTGGAGTTTCTGCGTGAACTCCGCTCAGGAAATCCGACGCAACCAGCCCCCGTTGAGCACGGGTTGGCAGCCGAACTGACCGAACGCATCGCCACGCTGCGCGCTCGCGGACTTCACTATTATCCTCATCTTCTCGATCAGGCTATCGCCCGCTGCGTCGAGCGCCTGAAAGGCGTCCCGATCTGTTTTGGATTCAAACACGGCGACTTCACGCCGTGGAATATTCTGGGTGTCCATGACAAGCTCTTCGTCTTTGACTGGGAGTATGCGGAAGAAAGCACGCTGCCCGGTTGGGACCTGTTCCACTTCATCGTCCAGACAAGCGTCCTGGTCAAAGGTCTGGATGGGAGGGGTGTCCTTCAAGCCTTACGCCGCCAACTTGCCACGCGCCCAGACCTGGAGGGATTCCTCGCCGAGTCGGGGACAACCCGGGAAGTGCTCGGACCTGTTTTCTTTCTCTACGTCGCGGACGTGATGAGCTGGTATCTCCTCCGCGACGGAGAGGCATCGGACGAGAAAAGCGACAAGCTGAGAGGCGCATGGGCTTACCTGTTGACCATGGCTGCCTTCCAGGATTCGGCTTTCGCATGGAACGACGTCTGAAGGTTCTTCTTTCTGCCTACGCCTGCGAACCCGGCAAAGGCTCCGAACCGGGGGTTGGCTGGAACTGGGCCCGGCAAATTGCACGCTTTCATGAGGTCTGGGTCATTACCCGCGCCAACAACCGGGAGCGCATCGAAAACGCACTGGCTAAGGATCCGCTGCCCAATGCTCATTTCATCTACTTTGATCTCCCTCGCTGGACGCGTTTCTGGAAAAGGGGCCAGAGAGGTGTGCATCTCTACTACTACCTCTGGCAGCTTGGAGCTTACTTCGTTGCTCGCAAGTGGCATCAACGGGTTGGCTTTGACATCGGTCATCACGTGACCTTCGTGAATTACTGGCTGCCGAGTTTCCTGGCGCTGCTTCCGATCCCCTACATCTGGGGCCCGGTGGGCGGCGGCGAGTCCGCACCCCGCGCCTTCCGGTCAACGTTCAGCCTGCGGGGCAGAATCTACGAGCTTGGCCGCGACCTTGCTCGTTGGCTGGGCGAACTCGATCCGCTTGTCCGTCGTACAGCCCGGCAGGCATCACTGGGGCTGGCGACAACAGAGGAGACAGCCAAACGGATGCGCTTGCTTGGCTGCCCGCGCGTGGAGGTGTTGTCTGAAGCAGCGCTCGCCGAAGAAGAGATCGAGGAACTGGGAAGCCGTCCCCTGCGGACCGCCCCGCCTTTCCGCGTTCTGAGTCTCGGACGACTTCTGCATTTGAAGGGTTTCCATCTCGGGCTGGAAGCGTTTGCCGAGTTCCAGCGGGCGTTTCCCGAAAGCGAGTGCTGGATCGTCGGCGACGGGCCGGAGCGTAAGCGGCTGGAGGGGCTCGCGCACAGGCTTGGGCTGGACGGCAAAGTGCGCTTCTGGGGAGCCGTGGCCCGGGCGCGCGCGCTCGAACTCCTCGCCGAGTGCGACGTCCTGCCGCACCCCAGCCTGCACGACTCCGGCGGCTGGGTCTGCCTGGAGGCCATGGCGGCAGGGCGCCCCGTGATCTGCCTCGACCTCGGCGGACCGAGCCTCCAGGTGACGGAAGAAACGGGCATCAAGGTTCCCGCCATCTCCCCCGAGCAGGCCGTCCGCGACCTGGCCGCTGCAACGCACAAACTGGCGACCGATCCTGAACTACGCGCCCGCATGGGCAAGGCAGGACGCCAGCGAATACAAGACGACTTCTCTTGGGACAAAAAGGGCGACCTGATTGACCAAATGTATCTCACGGTGACAACCGGGGACAAAGTTGACCAACCGCTCACTTCCTAGGCCAACTGCTCCTATATGGCGCTGGGGCATATCCCTTGCCGCCAGCGCTCAGAATTCGCGCCCCACGGTTTTCACTCGGATGCCCGAGGGTCGAGGTTATGTCCCAAGTGGCGCTCGCCGCTGGGTCCGGGAGCGTTTTTGTTGGGACTGCAAGGGGGGTTTTCTTGCTGGCATCTATGCCGCGGTCGCGTCTGGAAATGGATAGGGTGCGTACTTCAAACGGAGCTTGGCGGATTCTCATGCTGGCCCTGTTCGCGGTAGCACCGGCAGTTCTCCTGACCCGCGTATCGGCAACCCCGGCCCTGCTTATCATTATCGCCTTTGTGTCCGTCGTTCTCTTGGCGGCGGTTTTGGCTGCTTTTGCGGGCGCGCTGACTTTGCGTAATTCAGCGCTCATCCTTTGGACCTTGCTCATCAGCTACCGCGCGTTCATACCCAGAAACACAGGCCTGGATATGAGCGGTTTCGCTTGGGACATCGCGGCCTCTGCCGAGGTATTGGTCACGGTCGTCATTTTCACGTTGTCCCTCTTCCTCTTTCTTGGCAGCGTCGCCACGAACAGACTCGGCGCCCTTCCGCTCACAATCAAGTTACTGGGTCTGTATGCGATAGTAGCAGTAGCCTCTCTCCTATATACACCCCGGCCCTTCTACGCGGGCTTTTGGCTAATGCGCCTGGTTTCTTCGCTAGCGCTGTTTGCGGTGTACTTCGGTTCAGCAGGCCCGGCAGATCCCACCGTTTTTGCGGGTTTCACGGTGAGTGCAATGCTTCCGACCGTCTTTCTACCTTGGATTTATATCTTGCAGGGTGCCTCCTTATCCCACGGCCGGTTCGCGGGAAGTTGGCTGCACCCGATTCAGACTAGCATAGTGGCTTATACCGTAGGCACGTTCTTCCTCCTTCCGTGGGTGGGCGGGTGTCGCAATAGAGCCGCGCCTTTCATCGCCGCAGCATGCTTTGCTTCCGGCTTCATTGGTGCCGGTAAGGTGGCGGTCGTCGTGGTAGGGGCGGTGCTACTTGTCACGTTACTCACAAGCATCCGCCGTTGGTTCTCGTTCCGGGTAGTTAGCGCGCTTGTTCTCATCGCGTTGGCCATCGGTTTGTTGCTCCTAACTAAACCCGACTTAGGTCTGCTTGCGCACTGGCAGACGTATCAACACTCAGACTTCGGCACGCTCAAAGGCCGATTTTCACTCTGGGACGTTGGCGTTTCTACCTGGTTGGATTCGCCAATAGTAGGGCGGGGATTTGCCTCAACACGGATTTTGCAGTTCGCCATTCCTGGTACAGGTTGGACACCGTCTAATGCGCACAGTTCATTCCTGGAGCCGCTAATCGAGGTGGGATTATTGGGAGCGATGCCACTCTTCGTGGCGATCTTTATTGTCCTATCCCGGATCATTCGTCTGGGCCCTCCACCATTTCCGACCAAATCCGTGACCCCCATTGCTGCGGCGTGGTGTGTCCTGTTGCTATGCGGATCTGTCGACATGGTCTTCGGGGGGCTCCTTCACCCACCGACTTACATGTTCTACGGCCTGTTGGTTTGTCTCGATGCTGCGACCAGAATTCTCCCTTCGCTGCGTGAATCTCGTGGTCGTCCATGAGAAATACCTGAACCCCGGGGGTGAAGACGGGGTGATGCGCGCGGAGCGTGGGTTGCTTGCGCAGGCAGGGCATCGGGCAATGCGCGTCCATGCAGACAACCGACGAGAGGATCCAGCTCATTCTTAACATGGCCCGTGGGCCTGCACTTTTGCATGTCGGTTGTGTCGGCGGCGGAATTCCAGGAACGTCCGAAGAGGAAAGCCACCATTTGCACTTTCAGCTCGTTCAGGTGTTCCCAGGAGCGGAGGTTGTAGGAATCGACATAAACGCCGACGGCGTCAACCAGATGCTGCAGCGTGGAATGAACGTAGTGCAAATGGACGCTGAAGAAATGTGCTTCAGCACAAAGTTCGACACCATAGTCGCTGGCGAGCTAATCGAGCACCTTTCCAAGCCGGCACGTTTCCTGGAGGGATGCCGCAGGGCCCTCAAGCCCCGTGGCCGCATGGTCTTGTCAACGCCGAACGTATTTTCGTTAATGTACCTGCTAATGTACTTGAAGAACTTCAAGCGGGCTTTCTACTCAGGCCACGCCCTGTGGTTCTGTCCCCAAACCCTTACTCAAACAGCCCAAAGAGCTGGATTTTCGGTCATCAAGCTTGTTTTCGTGGATGGTTTGTGCCCGGAGTTAGTCCCCTCCCGTTGGTATAGGAGTTTCGCACTCTGCTGGAAGCTCCTGCGGCTCTTCCTACCGAAACGATTCAGAAACACGATCATCGCAGTGCTTGAGCCAGCGTGATTTCGATTCTGCAATTTCACAACCTCTACCAGCAGCCCGGTGGTGAAGACGGGGTGATGCGCGGGGAGCGCGAGTTACTCTGCCGTGCCGGGCATCGGGTGGTGGAGTACGTCCGCGACAACCGCGAAATCGCGGCCTACGGCCTGTGGCAAAAAGGGACACTGGGCTTGCGGACTGTCTGGGCATGGGATACCTATCACGAGGTCAAGGCGCTGCTGCGCCGCGAGCGGCCCGACGTGGCGCACTTCCACAACACCTTTCCGCTCATCTCCCCTGCCGCCTACTACGCCTGCCAGGAAGCGGGCGTGCCGGTGGTGCAGACGCTGCATAACTACCGGCTCCTCTGCCCCGGCGCGATTCTCGCCCGCAAGGGGGGTGTATGCCACGAGTGCATGGAGCGCGGGCTGTGGCTCGGCGTCTGGCACCGCTGCTATCGAGAGTCGCGGGCGGCGACGGCGGCCACTGCCCTGATGCTCAGCGTGCATCGCTGGCTTGGTACCTGGAGCAAACTGGTGGACTGCTACATCGCACTGACGGAGTTTGCGCGCGCCAAATTCATCGAGGGTGGGCTGCCGGAGGAGAAGATTGTCGTCAAACCGAATTTCGTGCATCCGGATCCGATGGACGGCAATCAGGAGTCAGGAGTCAGGAGTCAGCATTCAGCAATTGTCAATCCTCAATCGTCAATCCCCAACCCCGAATCCCAAATCCCGAATCCCGAATCCCGGCCGAGCTACGCGGTGTTCGTGGGGCGGCTCTCGCCGGAGAAGGGCGTGCGGACGCTCGTGGCTGCCTGGCGGCGCTTGGGCAACGGCATTCCGCTCGAAATCGTTGGCGACGGGCCGCTGCGCGCCGAACTCGAGGCTGACGCCTCACGGCACGCCCTTTCGAGCGTTTCCTTCCCCGGACGCCTGGCACCTGACCACGTCCGCGCCGTAATGAAGGGCGCCTGCTTTCTAGTCTTCCCGAGCGAGTGCTACGAGGGCTTTCCGCTCACCATCGCCGAAGCCTTTGCCTGCGGCGTGCCGGCGATTGCTTCGCGCCTGGGGGCGATGGAGGAAATCGTCGTGGATGGGCGCACCGGACTGCACTTCACGCCGGGCGATGCGGACGACCTGGCGGCCAAAGTCGAGTGGGCCTGGACGCACCCGAACGAGATGGAAGCGATGGGCCGCGCCGCCCGCGCCGAGTACGAAGCCAAATACACCGCGGAGCGCAATTACCAGATGCTCATGGAAATCTATCAGAAGGTGCTGCGGGCCAGGGGCTGGGCGAAGGGCATTGAAGATTGATGATTGCCGATTGCTGGATTCGAACTCCTGGCTCCTGACGCCTGACTTGTGACGCCTGACTTCTGACTCCTGACTTCTTTCTGTCTCCTGACTTTTCGATGCCCAATCCCGAATCCCGAATCGCCAATCGGCAATCGGCAATCAACAATCGTCAAGCCTTGGCTCCAGCGTCTGACACCCGGCAGCGGACACCTGCTTCCATGCTCCCCAGTCCCCAGCCCCCAGTCCCTAGCCCCCAGTCCTTCAAGGTTCTAGGCGTGCGCGTGGACGCGGTCCAGATCCCCGACGTCGTCGCGCAGATGGAGGGCTGGATCCGGGAGCGCGTGGGAGCCACGCGCTCGCCGCCGATGCCGCCCC
>Ga0073934_10011043_pt1 | contig 11041 bp, 13 predicted proteins | sample LarsenN4metaG_FD_76834 | JGI IMG/M metagenome (GOLD analysis project Ga0073934, IMG submission 76834) | Hot spring sediment bacterial and archeal communities from British Columbia, Canada, to study Microbial Dark Matter (Phase II) - Larsen... ...
GCGCTTCGACGACCCCCGGGTCGAGGGAAGTACTCTTCCAAGAACTTCTTGAAGAAGCGCGATCAAGCGCTGGCGCTACTTCCCCCACCGGCTACGTCAAGATTTCCCCCACCGGCCGTGACAGAGATGCCGGGCATGTCTGGACATGGCCTCTCGGAAACGCCGACACGCGACAGCGAACTTCGTGAGTTCATGGGTGAGCCTGCGGTTTGTGCCCGGCCCACCCTCCCGGGGCAGGATGCCCGAGCCGGCGGGTGATCACGATGACCGATCTCGGTGATCACGACGCCGATCCGGGTGATCACGATGCGCCGATCTTCGTGATCACGATGGGCCGATACGCGCAACCCGAGGGAGCGGCAGCAGATCTGGCAGAAGGTCCAGGAGCTCGTGTTCACCGAGGGCGGCTAGGCCAAGGCCGGCGACTTCTACTTCGTCCGACTCCGGTCGAAGGCGCTGGAGACCTACACGGCGGCCGGGATCGGGATGATCATCTGGAACCTGTCCCTGGCCAAGTCGCGGCCGGAGGGGGGCGGGCCCCTCCGGTTCCATCCTCTCCGCCCTCCCTGGGCCTGAGGCGCTCGCCGTGACGTCGTACCTCGCCCGACGGCTGCTGGCGCTGGTGCCCGTCCTGCTGGTCGTCGCCACGCTCGTCTTCCTGATCGCGCGCTTCACGCCGGGCGGCCCGATCCGCCTCCTGCTGGGCGAGGACGCCCGACCCGAGCAGGTCCAGGCGCTGCGGCAGCACCTGGGGCTCAAGAACGTAGCCCGTCGGCGATCTCCACGTGCTCGGGATGGGCGCGGTGGAGGGCCTCGTAGAGTTCGGCCGCCCGCTCGTAGCAGCGCCGGGCCGCCTCGGCCTGGCCCTGAGCGCTGAGCAGGTTCCCCAGGTTCCCAAGCACCCCGGCCAGCCCGTCGGCGATCTCCACGTGCTCGGGATGGGCGCGGTGGACGAGGGAGGTCAGCTTGACAGCCTGGAGGGCCGTGAAGGGGATCGCCCAGAGGCGCCGGGCGAGTTCTTCATCCTCGTCACGCGCGATGCGGTAGGGCAGGGCGACAGGGTAGGGGTAATCCTGGACAAACTTCCTAGCCAGGGCGTTCATCAGGCTGGCCTCCTGATTCCGATCGCGTGCCCTCCCCGGCCTCTACGATCCACCGGCGCAGGGGGAAGTGTTGTACGAACCTCCGGCGTACCTGCGGGTCAGAGATCGTGTCGGCCTGCCGCTGGACGTCCGCGTGGGCCAGGGAGAGGGCCTCCCGCGCCTCCTCGGTGCGGTCGCGCCGCTTCGTGATCTGATAGCGGTAGTGCTCGTAGGAAGCGCTAGGCACGTTTCTCGGCCCCGTTGCCCGCCCCCCCGTCACCCGCCCTTGCGGCTGGGCTCCCGGCGCCTGGGCCCCCGCGGCGAGAGTGTGAAGGGGCAACGGCTTCGGGTTGCGGCGAGACTGTAGCACGGCGCCATTCGGTCCGGCAAGGGCACCGCATCGACTCAAAAGTTGGGTTACCGAAGGCCGGGCTGTAGCTCAGAAGTCACGGTTACCAATCCACCCCAGGGGGGACCCGTGACGCGAGCCAGCCTTCGGGAGTCGCGCGCGACGCCCGCATGTCCGGCAGAGCTCACGGCGTCGGATCGGCCTGGCTCGGTGGTGCCGCCGACAGCCGGTGCCAGAAGGTCGGCACGTCGAGGATCGGAATGCCTTCGATCGCCCCGAGACTCAGCAGGTCGTCATCGGCGCTCACCAGGTAGTCGGCCGCGCCCGCGACGGCACACTCCAGGAACTTGTCGTCGTCAGAGTCCCGGCATCGTCGGATGGTCACGGTGGGGGTGACGAGCTGGGCCCAGTGGCGGATCCGCACGAGGAGCGCCCGCGCTTCGAGTCGGGTGAGGTGCAGCTTGGCAAGGACGTCGGGGCGCCGGAGGACTTGGTCCAGCTCATCCCAGATGGCGGCCGACGTGAGGAGCGTGAACTGCCCGGCGCGGCCGGCGCGAGAGAGGCGGGCGGTCAGGCTGTCGGTCTTGGCGACGGCGCCGCGCAGGAGGACCTGCGTGTCAAGGACGACGCGTGGCGCGGACAGCGCGGAGGGCCTCGGCGATGATCTCGGCCACGGCGGCGTCAGGGAGCTCGGGCCGCCGCGCGCGAGCCCGGTCGATCACGGCGTCCAGTTCCGCATCGCTCAGCTGGGCGAGGGCCTCGTCCAGCTCGCCGAGTCCGGCCGCGGTCGCGAGGAGGAGGGGCAGCACCGCCTGCGCCAGCTCCTCCCGTTCCGGTTCGGGGAGGGCGCGGATCTCGTCGGTCAGGCCTTGAACGCGTCCAGTTCCCATGAGTAGCTCCTTTGTGGGCCCCTCGATCACTGAGGCTACTCTACCACGCCCGGTCGGAGGGCACGGTCGTCCGGCGTCTGCGTGAAACGGGAACACCGGGGGACTCCCGTAGATCGTGAGGATGGGCGGTGCGCCCATGGGCGACTCCCCTCACGGGGCCGTCAGTCACGCCGTCGGCCCCGCCCGGCTCCGGCACCCCGTCAGGTCCCGCATGCCCGCACCGGTCCGCGGGATCTGGCCACAATGCGCCAGCGCCGCGGGGTGCGGGATCCGCCGGGTCGTCCGCGCACGGCGCGCTCCCCACACCCTTCATGTGCCGGAGCTCACCCCCACACCCAGCATCTTGCCCGAAACGGACACTCCCCGCACTGCCACCCCGGCCGCGGGGGGAACACCCCCGCCTCGACGGCTTGGAGCACCTCCGCCGCCAACCGAAACAGGCGCCGGGTCGCCCCGCGGTCGCGCGTCGTCCAGTACCGATGCAGCTCGGGCACCTTCGTTTTCGTCAACACGTCGAACCGCAGTCGCAGGTCCTCCTGGTCCGCGAGCCCGTTCATCATCGTCGCGTACGAGTAGACGGAGAGCTGCACGGACGCCTCCACCTGGAGGTCGCTGTAGCGCCGGGCGGCCGTCTTGAGATCCACGACCACGAGCCGGCCCTCGGGATCGCGCTCGAGGCGGTCGAGGCTCCCCACGAGGTCCCGGTCGAGCACCGCGCCGGTCGCGGGGTCGATGAGCGGCACCGCGAAGGGCTGCTCGACGGCGACGATCTCGGTCGCCGGCTCGACGTTGTCATAGAGGACCGCGAGCATCCGCCGGCCAAGGTCGAGGAGGCTCTCCTTGGTGTCCTTCTCGCCGAACCGGAGCGGTCGGTGTGCGGCCTCCAGGTGCCAGAGGCTCTCGAAATAGCCCTGCACGTCGGCCACGCTCGGCGGCGCCCCCTGGGCCACCCCCCGGTAGAAGAACGCCGCCGCGCCGTGGATCCCCGACCCGAACGCGAGCGCGGCCGGGACGAACTCGGGGGCGAAGCGGTCGACGTAGACGAACCGGTACCGGAGCGGGCACCGGAGGTATTGGTCCAGCTGGGTGTAGCTGACGTGGGGGTCCTGGCGCATCTCGATGGGGACCATCGTGCTGCCTCCTTCGACAACAGCACCGGGGAGGGGGTGGGGCCCTCCCCGGTGGTGAGTGGTACTGGCTCGAGTGGCCGTCAGGCCACCTGGCGCTTCATGGTGGAGAGCTCCTGGATGAGGGCCGAGGCCTCGCGGGCCGTCAGGGCCTCGGGCTTCCGGTTGAAGACCCGGAGGCTCATCCCCTCGACGGCCCCGGGCTCGAGGCCCTTGGCCCGCGCCAGGCGCCAGATCGCGGCGAGCTGCCGCGGCGTGACGCGGCCGCTTCGGACAAGCGCGTCGCCGGCGACGGACGTCGACGGCGTTGCCACGGGCGGCCGCGGAGGCGGCAAGTCCTGATTGCGCTGGCCGCTGTTCGAAGCCGGCCGCGGCGGCGGGTTCGGGCCCGGCGGCCGCAGCGGCTTCTCCGCGTAGAGGTGGAGCCCCACCCCGAGGAACGTCGCGCACTTCTTCAACGCGTCGGTGCTGGCTGCTTTCAGGTCGTCGCCCAGCGAGACCAGCGCCTTGGTCTCCCGGTCCCGCGTCACCGACGAGGCCCCGAACTGACACTTGACGACGCCCTCGGCCGTGAGCTTCCCGAGGACGAGCACCTCCGTCTCCCGGATCTCGTGCCACGGGATCTCGAAGGACCAGGCGCCGTCGAAGGCCTCGTTCAGCCGCGCGATCACCGTGTGGCCCTCGACGTAGTCGAGGACCCCGCCGGTGCGGCCCCGCCGCTGCCGGATCTGCGTCGCGTCGAACGGCTTCTCGAGAACGGCTCGGTTCATGCCCATCACCTCCGCTCCCAGGGGCAGCCGAGCTGGCCGAGGACGAGGCCCAGGAACCGGTTCGTGTCCCGGAGCTCGCCCTCGCGAAGCTCGGCCGCGAGATGTTCGACTTCGCGGGCCAGGCCCTCGACCGCGGCCGTCAGGCGCGCGGCCTCCTTGCGGGCGGCCTCGACGAGGGGGACCAGGTCGAGCTGGATGACGTCGGTCAGGGACTCCATGGCTCAGCCCTCCTCCGGCGCCGTCACCCACTCGGGCAGGACGTCGGCAGCATGCGTGTCGTCGTCGGCTGCGACCGAGGCGCCGGCGGGACGACCCACGAACGTCACCCGGTGGGCGACGACCTTGAGGCGCGAGCGCCGCTCGCCGGCCTGGGTCGTCCACCGGTCGAGCTGGAGCCGGCCCTCGACGAAGACGGCCCGGCCCTTCGTGCAGTAGGTCGCGACCGTCTCGGCCTGCGGGCCCCAGGCGACCACCTCGACGAAGAGCGGCGCCTCCGGGCGGTCGCCGTTCCTGCGCCTCCGATTCACGCCGAGGCCGAACTGGCAGACGGCCTGGCCGCTCGGGGTCGTGCGGAGCTCGGGATCGCGCGTGAGGTGCCCGAGCAAGAGGACAAGGTTCACGGACATGGGGAACCTCCTTCGCGTGAGGGGTGAGGGACCCGGCGTCGCGGGGTCCGGAACCGCCCGGCCCCGGGGTTCGTTCGCCGCACCTCCTTCCCCGGGTCGGTCACCGCTCAGACCCACCCCGATCCACATTCGGCGTGGAGACCGGCGCTCGGCTACCGGTTCCCGGGGCTCGACACGCGCCCACGAGGGCGGGACGGGTCAGACCATGGGTCGGCCCGTCGTTCGGAGGGCGGCGACGGCCGGCAGGGCGGTCGCCGTGGCGCCCGCCCCGGGCGCCCGGCCGGGCCGCCCCTCAGGCGGACCGGGCGGGGCGCCGCGCCCGGTAGGCCGCCCAGAGCCGCCGCCACTCGGCGGCGGGAATGGCGGCGCCGTCGGGCTCGTGCTGCCGGCGGTAGAGGGCCGCGCCAAGCCGCGGGAGCGCGTGGGCGTCGGCCGTCTCGATCTCGGCGAGGAGCTGGCGCGCCGCCGGGCCGAGCGGGGTGCCGGCCTCGAGCCGGGCCTTGCGGATCTGGTAGTGGGTCCACGCGACCCCGGCCTGGGCGCGGGGGAGCCGCTGCACAGGCCGCCGGGCCGGCGGCCACGACGGCCCGGAGGGCGAAGGCGTCCGCCCCCCGCGCGCCCCCCGAGCCGATCCCCCACCCGCCCCCGAGAAAGTGCCGGACGACGGCTCCCACCTGCTCCGCGAACGGCTCCGGCAAGGCCCGTGCTCCGACGACCGCGACCAACCGATCTGCTGCCATGGCGTCCCTCCTGAGCGGATGTCTGCCGGGCGCAGCTGCGCCCGGCACCGGCGAGGCCCGCTCGCTGGCAGGCTCAGGGGCCCGCCCCAGGGTCGGGCGGCCCTCCCCCTCAGTGTGGGGCCCGCCGACGGGGATCGAAGCCGCGCGCGTGGGATGTTGGCCGCCGACCCGCGTGACGCCGCCGACCCCGCTCGACCCCAGTCGAGGGCCGCCCGACCCGGTTTCGCCCCTGTCACCCGCAGGGCCGGAGCGCAGCGACGGACCCCGGAGGGTCGCGCCGGGGAGGGATAAATGGGGGGGACCCGCGAGCGCCGTCAGGCGCGAGTGGGGCGGAGACCGTTTATGCTCACCGGCGCGGCCCGGAGGGGTTGACAGGGGCGAAAGGGGCGGGACACTGGGCCATGGCGGCGGGCGGGCGGTCACGGCCGGCGTGGAACAGCTTCCTGGCGACGACACGGCCGGCACCCGCCCGGGGCCGAGGCGTGCTCCTCCGTTGCACGCCGAAGGCCCCGGGGCATGCTCGGCGTGGAACAGCGCAGCGTGGCCTGCGAGCGCCGGGGCCGAGCGATGCGCGGTTCGGTGCATCGCGAAGGCCCCGGATCGGGGGGAGCGCGTGGCCCGGGGCCCGCGCCCTGCTCCTCCCAGTGCAGGGCGCGGGCCCCGGGGCGTGGCCGGCGTGGCGCGGCGCCGGGGCGCGAACGACTTCGTCAGCGCGGGAGCCGCGCCGCGGGCCGGGCGGCCGCGAGGCCGGCCGGCGCGGGGGGCGGGACCCGCGAGCGACGATACGCTCACATCGCGGCCATTGTCACCTCGAGGGTCGGCGGACGACCTCGGGGCTCACTCGCTCCCCTTCGGGCCGGGCTTCCGGTAGAGCACCCTGAGCACCGCCGTCCCCTCGCTCCCGTGGATCACGTGGACGCGGAGAGTCAGCACCTGGCCCTCCACGGGGGCCCGGATCTCCGAAGCACGGTGCGCCTCGTCGGCCAGGCGCTCGAGCTCGCGGCGGGCCTGGGCGACCGCCTCCCGCGCTCGGAGCCGGGTCGCTTCCTCGCGAGTGACCGCACCCGCCGCCGCGAGTCCAGCGGCCACCAGGGCTTGAGCCTGACGCAGCTTTGTCTCCTGGAGGGTCAGCGAGGCTTCCTTCTCCTGGAGCACCGCCTCGGCGTGCTGGCGCCTCCGTTCCAGCTCAGGATCCTGCCACGTGAGCCGGGCGAGGAGCTGGCCCTTCTGGACTCGCTCTCCTTCCCGGACCCGGAGCTCGCGCGCGGGGTCGGTGACGTGGGCGATGAAGAGCTCGGTCACGTCGTCGAACTCGGGCGCCGGGGCAGCCAGGGCTGACGTGGCCAGAGGTGTGCCTGCCGAGGACGCGCCGTCCACCCGCCGGATCGTCTGGACCAGGACCTGCCCGGAGACCACGAAGAGAGCCCCCACCCGGGGATCCTCCAGGTCCCGCGCCCGGGCGAACCGGAGCTCGAGCTCGTGGAGGCCGGCCTTGAGGACCTCGTACTGCTCGGGGTCGGGCTGGGTCAGCGGGGTGTCGGGGGTCTTCACCGTCCCGTGAAGATAGGTCTCGCCGTCGGGCGGGATCTCGCGGCGGAGGTCCCGGAGGAGCTGCTGGGTCAGGGTGACCGGTCGGGTGGTGACCGTGATGGGCTGGCCGCGCTGGGCGCGGATGCGGGAGGGGTAGAGCGTCGCCTCCTTCGTCGGGCCGACCGTGTGGATCGTCCCGGTCGCGGGGTCGAGGACGATGAGGGTCGACTGGTTGGCGATCCCGAGGATCCGGTAGCGCTGCGTCACGCGGCGCTGGGAGAGCGGGAAGATCCCCTCGACGTCGGCCCAGACCTCGTACCTCCCTTCCCAGGTGCGGTAGTCAGCGATCGCGCCGGCGGTGGTCCGGGTCAGGGCGTGGAGCGCCCGGGTGAAGCCCATCTCGTGGAGGGGAATCAAGACGGCCAGGCTGGCGATGAGGATCGCCAGGAGGACGGTCTCGGCGCGGGAGCCGACCGTGATCCGCCGGGCCTCGTGGCGGGGGAAGACGGCGCGGAGCGGGCTCGGCCAGAAGAGCGGGGTCCCCGACTTGTTCCCCGCGTCGATCAGGAGGTGGCTCAGGTAGCCGAGGGCGAAGGCCAGGGGCCCGTGGGGGGAGACGAGGGCCAGCGGGGTGAGCGGAAGGGTCACCGCGGCGCCGCCGAGGAGGGAGTGAGTGATCGTGCGGTGGCCGAAGCGGCGCTCGAGCCAGCGGGAGAGCGGCCGGGCGAGCCGCCCGATGAGCGAGGTCGGCGTGTCGATGTCGGGGAGGAGGGCCCCGACGATGGCGAAGGCCGCCGTCGCGGGCGTGAGGACGAGACCGAGGACCGTCCCCGTGAGGATCACGAAGACCAGCCCGAACGCGGCGTGGGTGGGAGCGCGCATGGGTCAGGGAGCCAGGGGGAGGCCGATCGCCCTCAGGAGCTCCAGCTCGGCCAGCCGGACGGCCTGCTGGGTCCGGAGGAGCTCGAGCCGGGCGCCGGCGAGGGCGGCCTGGGCCTCGAGGAGCGGGGCGAGGTCGGTCGACCCGTGCTCGAACCGGATCGTCTGGAGGGCCTGGAGCTTGAGCGCCTGGGCGACGGCCGCTTCCCGCACCGGGACGGTGGCCCGGAGCTCGGCGAGGGAGAAGTAGGCCTTCGTGACCTCGGCGACGACCTCGGCCTCGACAGTCGCGAGCGCCCGCTCGGCGTGGGCGAAGTGGATTCGGGCCCTCTCCGCCTCGCGGGCCCCGGCGCCGAGGAGCTTCGAGAGATCGAGCGACAGCGCCAGCGCCGCGCGCTCCTGGCCGGCGAGGAAGTCGTAGCCGGGCTGGGCGGTGACCGAGGGGATCAGCCACTGCCACCAGCGGGTCGCCTGGACGTCGAGCTGGGCCAGGGCCACCTTGGCCCGGGCGTCCTGGAGCTTCGGGGCATGCTCGCGGGCCAGGGCGAGGGCTTGGTCGAGGGTGAGGGTCTCGACGTCCACGGCCGGCGGGGCGGCGAGGCCCGGGATCGCGAGCGCGATCAGCATCGCGAGGATCCCGACGGAGACCCACGCGGCTTCCCGCCCTCTCCTCGGGCATAGGGGCCTACACATGCGTCGGCTCCTGACCCAGCAGCACCGCGAGCGCCGCCGCGCAGGCCTCCGCGATGATCTGCCGCGCCACCTCCGGCCTCGGCCGCCGGAAGGGCTTCACCCGCCCGAAGCTCCCCGGGTAGCTGATCACCGTCACCGCTCTCCCCCGCACGGTCCGCGGCGGCACGATGACTTGCTCCCGGTAGCGGAGGTAGGCGCCGATGACGCGGGGGAGGGAGGTGATCGGATCCCGGGTGTAGCCGTGAGCGGAGACGTTCGACACGATGATCCGCCGGGCGCGGATGGACAGGGCGGCCAGGTCCACGAACGCCCCGCCGTCGGCGAGGAGCCGGCCGCCCCACTCGATGGGGGCGAAGAGCCCGGGGTAGGCGGACGAGGCGGTCACCGCAAAGGCGACCTCCATCAGGGGATCGAGCTGGCGGCTGAAGAGCACGGGGCGGAGGTTCGTGAGGTCGGTCGCCTGGATGACGCAGGGGAGCTCGAGATCCTGGAACCGGGCGTGGCGGAGGTACCGGTTGAGGGTCCGGGTGTAGGGGGCGAGCGTCCAGATCCCCGCCGGCTTCCGGTGGACGCGCCGGCGGAAGAGGTTGAGGAGCGTGCGGGCCTCGGGCCAGGCGTAGCGGAAGAAGTGCCGCCGGCGGAGGGCCGGGCCGATCCGGGCGAGGTCGGCGGCCGAGTAGCCGGCGGCGACCAGGGCCGCCACCCAGGCGCCGATCGAGGAGCCCGACACCTCGGTGATCCGGAACCCCAGGCGCTCGACCGCCTGGAGGCACCCGAGGTGGGCATAGCCCCGGGCCTCACCCCCGGAGAAGGAGAGATGGACCGTGTCAGGACGTCGCTGAGGGCCTATGGCGGCCTCCGTGTGTGAGTTTTCTCTGTAGGGACCTCCCGCGTTACATCGGCCGCGCGTGAAACGCGCTGTAACGCGGGGGGCCCGTGACAGTCGCCGCGCTGCTGCTCGCGCCACCGCCGCACCCGCTCGGCGGACGACTCCACCTGATACTTGCGCCAGTTGCGCCACACCACCCGGTAGCCGGTCACCGACGCATCCGTGACGCGCGTCACGGGCGTGATCGTGCAGTTCGGGAAGCCCCGGATGACCGCGAGCACCGCCTCGAACGCGTCCACCTCGAACCGCACCTGAAGCGTCCGACACGGCGGCGCGAGCGTGATCGTGCCGTCCCGGCCGTGCTTCTTCAGATAGAGCCCGAACCGGCACCACTGGCCGAACCCGGCCACCCCGAGGTTGTCGAGCTCCGGGTCGTCGTCCGCCGTCACCCACAACTTGAACCAGCGCCCCTGGTCGGACATGGTCAGGGTCCCTCCCGACGGTCGCTCCGCTCATCGAAGGCCACGTGCGCCGCCCGGAAGAAGAGATGGACCGTCCCCATGCGCCCGTCTCGGTTCTTCGCCACCCGACACTCGGTCTCCGGGGCGGGCGGCACCCGGTGGAGCAGCAACACCACGTCCGCGTCGTGCTCGAGCTCGCCGCTCTCCCGCAGTGACGCGAGCGTCGGCTTGGCGTCCGTGTCCGTCGGCCGGCTCAGGGACGAGAGACACAGCACGGGCATCTGCGCCTGGACCGCGAGCGTCTTGAGGGTCTGGCTCACCGCCTCCACCTGGAGCCGCCGCTCCCGGATCTCCGCCGGCGCCCGCACCAGCTGGAGGTAGTCGACGATCACCAGCCCGAGGGGCGGCTGGTCCCACGCCGCGACGCACGCGGCGATCTCCCCGATGCTCACCGCGGTGTCGGTGAGCCAGATCGGCAAGCCCCGGAGCCGCCGGAAGGCCTCCTGCACCAGGACCTGCTCCCCGGCCCCGAGCCGCCCGGTGCGGAGCGGCGTCGCGTCGACCCGGGCCTCCTGCGCGACCAACCGCCGTGCGAGTGCCGTCGCCACCATCTCCCGTGACACCACCAGCACTCCGTGCCCGTCGCGCGCCGCCGCGCGAGCGCACTCGAGCCCGAGCGCCGTCTTTCCCACCCCCGGACGCGCCCCGAGGTAGATCAGCTCTCCCGGCGCCCAGCCCCCGCCGAGGTAGTCGTCGAGCCCGGCGAACGGGGTCCGCACCAGCCGCGGCGGCCCCGCCGCCCACTCGGCGCGGAGGGCTTCCAGCGCCTTGCCCAGGGGGATCGGCCGGATCGCCCGATCGAGCCTCCCCTCGATCGCCTCGCGCCTGGCGATCGACTCGACGCACTTCCGCACCTCGGCCGCGGGGAACGGAGGCGTGCAGCGCCGGGCGAAGCTCTCGGTGAGGAGCGCCGTCACCGTCTCGGTGTCGAGCCTCTTGCCGAGGAAGTAGCCCGCCAGGCGCGTGCACGTCGCATCCCGCTGCCCCTCCGGCGTCCCGCCGAGC
>Ga0073934_10011045_pt1 | contig 11040 bp, 5 predicted proteins | sample LarsenN4metaG_FD_76834 | JGI IMG/M metagenome (GOLD analysis project Ga0073934, IMG submission 76834) | Hot spring sediment bacterial and archeal communities from British Columbia, Canada, to study Microbial Dark Matter (Phase II) - Larsen... ...
CGCGAATCGATCGGCACCGATCGCTGGTCCGACGCGGTGACCGCCGAGTTTCCGAGGCTGCCTTCGATTTCCATCGACTACGCCGTGCTGGAACATGCCGACAACGTGTTCGTCCTGCCGGCGACGTTCGGCTGGGACGACGTGGGGAGTTGGCATGCCGTCCGCCGGTTGCGGCCGCAGGACGACGACGGCAACACCATCGACGGGCTGCACGCCGGAGTGGACACCACGAACTGCATCATCCGCAGCACGCCGGACCATCTGGTGACGACCATTGGCGTGAAAGACTTGATCATCGTCCACACGCCGGATGCCACGCTGGTCGCCGACCAGCGGGATGAGGCGGCGGTGAAGCGGCTGCTGGCGGAGCTCGAGCGCCGGGGACTGACGGACTATCTGTAGGAAAAATGGTCGTAGTCGCGGCGGGCGAGACGCCATTCGGCATCCGCATGCTTCCGTCGGCCGATCACCATCAGCGTTCGTAGCCCCTTAGCTTCCAGGTCCACTTGTGGATCTCGATGGCGACGAATACGGTGACCGCCAGGGCAAACATCAACACCCAGGTGCCCAGGCTGACCGGCTCCGTCCGCAGCACGGACTGCAGCAGGGGCACGTACATGCCCAGCACGTGCACTCCCAGGGCCCCCAGGGCGCCCATCAACAGGAACGGACTGCGGAACGGGGAGTGAAACAAGGCCGACCGGGTTTCCGACCGGCAGTTGCCGATGTGCACGTTCTCGAACAGCACCATCAGCAGCAGCAGGATGTTGCTGGCCGAAGCGGCCAGGGCCTCGTATCGGGCAGGGTCGCTTTCCTTGAGGGTGGGATCGGGGGCGTAGAACCAGAAGGTCCCCGTGCCGACCACGGCCATCACCGTGGCAGCCACCAGCGTGCGCTCGATCATCAGGCGGTCGAAGATCGCCTCTGTGGGAGGCCGAGGCCTGCGGCGCAGGATGCCGTCCTCACCCGGCTCAAACGCCAGCGCGATCCCCTGAATGCCGTTCGTCACCAGATTCAGCCACAGCAGTTGCACGGGCAGGAACGGGAGCGGCAACAGGGTGCCGGCGGCGAACGCCGTGGCAATCAGCAGAATCTCCGCCGCGCCGGCCGAAACCAGCAGGTAGATCACCTTGCGGACGTTGTCGTAGGCCACGCGGCCCTCTTCAACGCCGGAAACGATCGTGGCGAAGTTGTCGTCGCTGATGACCAGCTCGGCGGCCTCGCGGGCCACGTCGGTGCCGGACTTGCCCATCGCCACACCGATGTTCGCCGCGCGCAGCGCAGGGGCGTCGTTCACGCCGTCGCCGGTGACGGCGACATAATGCCCCTCCGCCCGGGCCGCCTCGACCAGCTCGAGTTTTTGCCGCGGCGCCACGCGGGCAAACACCCGGCAACGACCGATGGCCTCGCGTAGTTGTTGGGGGGTCTTTCCGGACAGCTCGGACCCGGAAATCACCTGCCCGGGATCGTCGGCCAGTCCCAGATCGCGCGAGATGGCCAGCGCGGTCACCGGATGGTCTCCCGTCACCATGCAGACGGTGATTCCCGCTTCGCGACATTGCTCGACCGCCTCGCGCACCCCCGGTCGCAACGGGTCGATCATTCCCACAAAGCCGCGAAACTCCAGTCCGCCTGGCTGCGGCGGCGTTTTGTCCTTCGTCAAATCGCCCGGGGCCGGACCATCGGCGAGACCCAACACCCGGTATCCCTGGGCGGCCATGGCTTCGGCCATCTGGTGATACTCGCCGCGCTGCGACTCCCGGCCGGACCAGTCGCACATCTGCAGGACCCGCTCCGGCGCCCCTTTCACGAAGGCCCGGACGCCGTCGTTCACCTTGTGGAAGGATGCGGCAAACTGATGTTCCGGCTCAAACGGAATCTCGTTCACCTGCGGATGCCGATCCAGCAGCGTCTCTCGCTGCACCCCCAGCTTGCGGCCGAACGACAGCAGCGCCACATCGGTGGGGTCGCCTCGCCAGACCCAGTCGCCGTCGCGGCGGTGCAGATCCCCCTCGTTGCACAGCACCGCCACGCGGACCAGCGCCTCGAGGACGGGTTGATCGGCCGCCTGCACGGGTTTCCCGTCGATGTGCACCTCGCCTTCCGGCGCGAATCCCTGCCCGCGGACGTCGAGACGCACGCTGTCGGGAAGTCGGGCGTCCCGCACCGTCAGCTCGTTACAGGTGAGCGTGCCGGTCTTGTCGCTGGCGATCATGGTGCAACTGCCGAGCCCCTCCACCGCCGCCAGTCGCCGGACGATCACTCCCCGTCGCGCCATGCGCGAGGTGGCGATGGCCAGGGCGACGGTGAGCGCGGCCGGCAGGCCCTCGGGAATGGCCGAGACCGCCAGCGCCACGCCGAACAGAAACATCTCCTGCACGGTGTAGCCGTGCACCACGATGCCGAACATCGACACCACCGCCACCGCAACCAGCACCGCATAGGCAATGAAGTGCGAAAACCGCTCCATCCGCTCGATCAGCGGCGCCTTGCCGCCGGTGGCGCTCATCACGTCGACGGCCAACTGGCCGACCACGGTTTGCGTCCCGGTCGCCACCACCAGCCCCTTGGCCCGGCCGCGAATCACGATCGAGGCCGCATACCCCAAATTCAGGCGATCGGCGGTGGGGGTGTGCTCCTCCCCCCGCCAGTCAGCATCCTTCATCACCGCCAGCGATTCCCCGGTCAGCAGCGATTCATCCACCTCCAGCCCCTGGGCGGAAATCAGCCGCAAATCGGCGGGCACGCGATTGCCAGACTCCAGCCAGACCACGTCCCCGGGCGCCAGTTCCTCCGCATCCACCTCCCGCACTTCCCCATCCCGCAGGACCGCAGCCCGAATGTGCAGCAGCTTCTGCAGGGCGCGACTGCTCTGCTCGGCCCGCCATTCCTGGTAGCCGCCGATCACGGCGTTGATGGCAAGCACCGCAGCGATGAAGCCCGCGTCCTTGAAATCCCCGGCGATCATCGCCACCGCCGCGGCGGCGACCAGCACATAGATCAGCGGGTTCTGGAATTGCCGCAGCAGGATTTCCCACCACGTCGGCGGAGGTTGATGCGGCAGCCGGTTGGGACCGTATTGGGCGAGCCGCGCAGCCGCTTCGGCCGACGTGAGCCCCTCCTCGCGGCTGTCGAGCGTTTGCCACAGACTGGCCAGGTCTCGCGCGTGCCAGGGCTGCTGCGCGGGCATCTCGGAATTGGTCATCCGCCGGCGTCCTCCTTACGGAAAACTCAGCCTAGCATCCGCTCGCTGACGGCGGGAGTCTGAGCGGCCACAAAGCCGCCGCGAACGAGGTCCACCGCGCGCAGTCCGCGGACTCTGGTCACTCACCGCGACCCGCGCAGCCGGGGATCGCTGGCGTCGCGGAGCGCTTCTCCCACCAGGTTATAGCTGCTGATGGTGATGAAAATCGCCAGCCCCGGGTACCAGATCAGCCAGGGCGCATGGAACATCGCGTCCCGGCCGGAAGACAGCATCTCGCCCCACGAGGGCGTCGGCGGCGTGATCCCCAGGCCCAGAAACGACAGCGCGCTCTCCGTCAGAATCGCCCCCGCCACGCCGAACGTCGCCGACACCAGCACCGGCGCCATCGCGTTCGGCAGGATGTGCTTGAAGATGAGTCTCGCCGGCGAATACCCCAGCGCCCGCCCGGCGAGCACGAATTCCTGATCGACCAGCCGCAGGAATTCCCCCCGAATCAGCCGGGCGATGCCGGTCCAGCCGGTCAGGCCGATCACGATCATGATGTTCATGATGCCCGGACCCAGAAACGCCACGATGGTCAGGATCAGGAAGAACGCCGGGAAGCAGATCACGACCTCGATGATCCGCGAGATGATCAGATCCCAGACGCCCCGGAAGTAGCCTGCCACGGCTCCGACAATGATGCCGATCGTCACGTAGATCGCGACCGCGACAATCCCCACCGACAGGCTCACGCGGCTGCCCCAGATCATGCGGCACAGGACGTCGCGCCCCAGGCCGTTCGTCCCCAGCCAGTGCGGCTGGTCCCACGGCGAAGAGGGCCGGGCTTCGGGATTGGGTTCTGCGAAGAACGCCGGTTTGGCGAGCTTTCGCGACAGGTCGGCCTCGTCGAGACCGTAGGGAATGGGGGGCCACATCACCGTTTCGTAGACCACGGCCGCCGTCGCCGCCGCGGGATCCGCTGCCAACACGCCGGATTTGTAGTTCGTCTGGTCGATTCGCGCCGGCACCAGCCCCCACCACAGCACCGCCGCCGCGGCGGGCAAACCGAACCAGACGGCCGCGGTCGCGCGATTTCGGCGATGCGGCTTGCGCGCCGGGATGATGCGCCACAGCACCCGGTACCACACGGGGAACGTCAACAGCAGGAGGTTCGCCGTCAGAAACAGCGCATCGCCCCAATGCAGCGCAGCCAGGACCGGCCAATGACTGCGTGCGACCAGAGGGACGTCGCGGCCGCCGAACTCCCGCTGGATCGTCCCGCGGAGAGTTCGCAGCGCGTCGGCGTCGCCAGCCTCGAGCGCCGCATGAATCTGCGCGTGGAGCCCGTCGAGCGTCGCCTGAGGCTCCGCCGACAGACTGGGACGCATCAGCCGAACCTGCAGGTCCACGGCGCGAATCAGATCGCGGTGGGCCGCGGCGTCGCGCTCGGCGGCGGGGGTCTCGGCCAGACGACGGACCACTTCCCGCAGCGTGCGAACGGATTCGCGGAACTCGAACCGGTTGACCCCGCGGTAGTACAACGGCCGGTCGTTGGCCAGAAACGGCGCAAAGATGCTGATCGTCGCCAGCAGCACAATCACGCCGGCGCACAGCACCGCCAGCTTCCGCCGGCGAAACTGCCGCCAGACGATCGCCCACTGGCCCTGACCGGCGTCGGATGCGGTCTGCGACACGTCACCGCTCCGATTCGAAGCTGACCCGCGGATTCACCAGCACGTACAGCACGTCGCTGATCAGAATGCCGACCAGCGTGAGCACCGCCGAGAGCAGCAGCGTGGTCATCACGAAGTCGTACTCGCGGCGAAGAATGCAGTCGAACGACAGCTTCCCCATGCCGGGTATGTTGAAGATGTATTCGATGATCACGCTCCCCCCGACGAGGAACGGCAGCAGCGACGCCAGCAGCGTGATGATCGGGAACAGGCTGTTCCGCAGCGCGTGGACCAGAATCACCCGCGCCTTGCTGCACCCCTTGGCCTCCGCGGTGCGGATGTAATCCTGCCGAATCACTTCCAGCATACCGGCCCGCATCTGCCGGCTGATGTACGCCAGCCCGCCGTAGGTCAGACAGATGACCGGCAGCACAATGTGCTGGCCGTAGTCCACAAACCGCCCCCACGCCGACAGGTCCGTGGCGCCGGACGTGTGCAGCCCCATGATCGGCAGCACCGGCGGCTTGAGCCCGACGGTCGTCCACCACGAGGACATCACCCCCATCCGCAGCAGTTCCGCCACCCAGAACGACGGCAGACTGTACAGCAGGAACAGCACCACGGTCAGCACCTTGTCCGACCGCGAATGCGGAAACGCCGCGCTCCAGATCCCCGTGGGAATGGAGATGGCATAGATCAGCACGAACACAATCGCATTCAGCAGCACGGTGACCTTCAGCGCGTCCCACAACTCGGGCCAGATGGGCCGCTCGCGCTGAAAAAAGATCATGTCGCCGGTCGACAGCCGCTTCAGAAAGTAGACGAACTGGATGTGCACCGGCTTGTCGAAGTGGAACTTCTCGCGGAACCGCTTGATGGCGGCCTCGGTGCCGCGCTCGGCGTCCATCCCGCCGCCCGCCTGCTCGGCCCCGCCGAACTTCAGGGCCGACGGATCGCCCGGCGCCATCTTCATCACCAGAAACGAGACCACGACGATCCCGAACAGCGTGGGGACCATCAGCAGCACGCGTTTGACCAGGTAATTCAGCACCGGGAGGGCTTCACGCGGAAAACGGGAATCCAGTGACAAAAGCCCACGGGTTGCCACCCGCGGGCGTCGCGCGACAGCGGCGCCGAAGTCTACTTGAACATCTGCTCGTCCTTCGGCACGTACCACTCGCTGAGATCGAACCCCGGCCGCAGGCGGTACCACTTCACGCCCCGGAACCGCCGGTGGTACGCCCCGAATTCCTTCTCGCAGTACAGGAAGGTGTAGGGCTGCTCGGCATCAGTCAGGCGGTGGAACGTGTAATGGATCTTCTGGCGCTTGTCCTCGTCCAAGGTCAGCCGCAGTTGTTCGATCAATTCATCGCCGAGCGGATTGTTGAACGAGACGTGGTTGCTGCCGCGGCTCTCTTTGCCCGCGCCGCTGGAATGCCAGATCTGGTACGGGTCGCTTTCGATCGGCGTGGCCCACCGCAGGGTGCAGATGTCGAAGTCCTTCGAGCGGATCTTGTCGATGAACGACGCCCATTCCAGGAAGTTGACCTCCAGTTCAATGCCCACCGACTTGAGGCTCTTCTGGAACAGCTCCGCCCGATCCTTCGCCACGGGGTTGCCGGGAGCGATCGGCATCGACAGCTTCATCACCAGGCCGTCCTTGTCCAGGAGGCCGTCGTTGTCGGTGTCCACCCAGCCGGCTTCGGCCAGCAGGTCGCGGGCGGTTTCCGGGTCGTAACCCAGCGGGGCGACCTCGTGATCGTAGCCCGGACCAAAGTAGTACTGCGACCCGGTGACGATCGCCCCGGCGTTGTACAGCTTCTTCTCCAGGAAGTCCTGCTTGTCAAACAGCAGCGACAGGGCGATCCGCACCCGCCGGTCCTGCAACTGCGGCTTGAGCAGGTTGTAGCCGAAATAGCTGAACAGCGGCGAGAACCACGAGGCCCGCACGAACTGGCTTTCAAACCACTCGGGGTCTCCCTTGAGATCCTCGAAATACTGCTCCGGGGTCATGCTCCAGAAGAAATCGATGTCGCCGGCCTTGAACGCCTGCATCGCCGTCGTGTTGTCCGGAATGAACCGCACCACGATCTTGTCGATGTACGCCCCCCGCTCCGGCAGCCAGTAGTTGGGATTGCGGTTCAGCTCCAGCCGGTCGTCCCGAATCCACTCCCCCTTGACGTACGGCCCGGTTCCCAGCGGGGTGTCGATGTTGTACCGCGGATCGGTGTTGAAGAAACGGCCGAACGTCGGCCCATGGGCGCTCACCTTGTTCTGCGCCTCCTCTTCCTCCTTCGTCAGCCGCTCCAGCGTGAGCTGCTTGCCGCTGTCCTCCCGGAAAAACCGCTCAAACAAATGAAACGGAGGGCAGAACGCGGCGACCCCCGTCGTAAACTCCAGCGCCTTGAAGTACTGCTGCCGATAACGCATCCGGATGACGTGCGGCGACAGTGCCTGGCATTCGACCAGATCCTGGTAGTAAACCCGCAGCGGCTCGCCGTCGACCGTGGTGTTGTTGAAGACGGCGTAACCGAATTCCAGGTCCTTCGTGGTGAACGGCGTGCCGTCCGACCACTTGACGTCCGGCCGCAGGTAATAGGTGAAGTAGGTCTGCTGCTGGAGGTCGATCCAGTCCTCGGGCCTGAGCGTCAGCGACTCGGTGCCCGCGGCCTTCAGTTCTTCGGTGAGCGGATTCTCTGCCGAGCCCACGGTGACCGTCAGCGATCCGTCGGCATTCTTGGTGGCAAGGCCGTAAATCTCTGCGCCGACCTTCAGGGTGTACTTGCCGGACGGAATGCCACTGATGTGCAGCTTTCCCTCGGCGTCGCTCCACTGGTGATAGCCGGTGGTCGGCGCGCCGAGGATGCGGCCCACGGGATACACGCCGACCCACACGCCGCCGAGCGACTTGCCGTCCTTGTCCTGAGTGACGAACGTCAGTTTCGGCGGAGCGGCCTGCGGATCGGACGGGGCCGTGTACTCGAACTCCAGCATGGCGGCGGGCTGGCCCCCTTCCGGGGCGACGCGGCGTTCCTTGCCGGCGTAGTCGGGAGACAGCTTGATCGAGTCCTCCGTGATCCACTTCGAGGCCATGTGCGGCTCGAACTCGAACGTCTCCGGGTCCTGCCGCAGCAGCCCCTCCCGCGTCAGCATGCTGATGTACTGCTCGACGGCGGATGATTCGATGATCGAATTCAGCACCTTCGGTTCGGAGTTGAAGCGGACCCGGAGCCAGTCGCCGGTCGCCTTCTCGCCCGGCTTGGCCGCGGCGTGCTTGTTGTCCACGTCCGCGGGAATCGCCCCCTTGAGCTGCAGCGATTCTTCCGCCACCTTCAGCCGCGGAATCTCGATGCCGTCCACCTCGGTCATGATGTCGAGATACGGCACGTCGGGGTATTCCGGCCAGGTTTTGGCCGTGGCGGACCCGGTTGCGGCGGCGGTCGCCCCGCCGGAGTCGGTCGAGCTGGCTCCCGTCTGCTGGGACGTCGTCGCGGGAGGGGCTGACGTAGTGCAGCCGAGCGCCAGCATCAACAGCGCCAGCGCAAACGCCGACGAAACGCCACCAGACCGAGCCATGTGCGGGACTCCTTCCATCACCCGCGCGGCCCGAGGGAAGTGATCCAGCGCGGGCGATCCCTCGGGCCCGCTGGAGTGTGGCCCCGATTCTGGCAGACGCCCGCCATGCAGGCAAGGATCGGGCAGGCCCACGGAGTGCAATCCGCGGGCTTCGGAGGTCATTGCGGAACCCGGAACGCCCGGCACAGTTCGTCGATCACCGCCTCCGACATCGGCACCAATGGGCCCAGCGGCCGGCTGTGGATGAACGCCTCGGCAGTCGTCTCCAGCACCTCCAGCCGGTCGAAGGCATCCAGCACGCTGCTGCCGCACACCAGCACGCCGTCGTTGTCCAGCAGTGCAATCGGCCGCTGCAGCGAGATTCGCTCCGCGAGTTCGGTCCCGTCGCCGAACGGCAACTCGAACGGCAACCGGGGGACATCCCGGAGGAACAGATAGCTTTCCGGAATCGTTCGCGTCGGCAGCTCGGCGTTCGTCGCGCAGAACGCCGTGGCATGCACCGGATACGCCGTGACCACGGCCGCAATCTCCGAATGCCGGCGGTAGATCGCGCGGTGCATGGCCGCCGACCGGCTGGGGGTTTTCCCGGCTTCGCGGCGCCCGGCGTCAATCAGCACCAGGTCGTCCAGCTCGATCCGTTGCCGGTCGCGCTGGTAGGGCGTGATCAGGAACGCATCGTCGCCAACCCGCGCGGAAAAACTCCCCGCCGTGCTGATGAACAGCCGCTGCTGGTAACCCCGCTTGAGGAAGTCGCGAAGCTGCGTCCGCAATTCCTTTTCGAGGCTGGTCGGCGCGGTCGGCGTGAACTCCGGGAACGTCCGGGCCTGCCGACGGGACAGTTCCAACTGCTGTTCGGTGAGCAGCCGCACGTCGCCGATCATCGCCGCGCGGATCGTGGTCTGGGCGGCGAACTCCAGCGTCTCGAACCGCTGGAACGCCTCCGTCAGATCGTCTCCACCGACCACCACGCCGTGGTTTTCGAGGATCACACACGAGAAACCCTGTTGGAACGTGGCGGCGATGTTGTCCGCCAATTGCTGACTGCCAGGGAGCGCATAGGGAGCGAACCCGACGTCGCCGCAGACATGCCGGGCCTGATGAATCAGCCGCGTCTCCGGCGCTTTGCGGCAGATGCTGAACGCCACCAGCGCCACCGGATGCGCATGCACGATCGCCTTGAGGTCCGGCCGCGCGGCGTAAATCGCGCGGTGAAACGGAAACTCCGACGACGGCGGATGCCGGCCTTCAACCGTGCCATCCGGTTTGACGCAGACGATGTCGTCCCGCCGCAGCGCCCCCTTGTCGACCCGCGCGGGAGTGATCCAGATTTGGCCCTCGTCGTCGCGGATCGACAGATTGCCGCCGGAGGTGGTGGTCATCCGGTAGCGGTAAATCCGCTCCATCGTAGCCAGCAGTTCATCCCGCGGATGAACCAGGGCATGACGCCGTTCGGTGGGCATGGCGAGCTTTCACGAAGGATGTCGAAACCAACTCGGCGGCGATGAAAGTCCTCAGCCGCGGAGCGGCGCCAGATCGTAGCCCCACGCGTGAGCGTGGGGAATGGTGCCATTGTTGACCGCAGCCCCGCAGGGGCGACAGACATCTTTTCGCGCGACGGATTTTCTGTCGCCGCTCCGCGGCTGCAATCATTCGGCGGCCAATCCCCCAGGCTCACGCGTGAGGCTACGATCTGCCGCCACTTCGTGGCTGAAATCTCCAGATCGAATCCATCACCCGCCCTCCAGCGCCGCCAGCATGCCCGCGGCCTTGTGCCAGGTTTCCTCGTACTCCGCGGCCGGGGACGACTGGGCGACGATGCCGCCGCCGACGCCGCATTGCAGCCAGCCGCGGCGCTGGACCCACGTGCGGATCAAAAGATTGCTGTCCACCCGGCCGTCGGGACCGACGTAGAAGAAGCAGCCGGTGTACGGCCCGCGGACGGTCCGCTCCAGCTCGGCGATGATCTCCATGGCCCGCACCTTCGGCGCGCCGGTGATCGACCCGCCCGGAAACGTCGCCGCGAACACGTCCCACGCCGTCCGGCCCGGCTCCAGCGTCCCCTGGACCTCCGACACCAGATGCTGCACCGTCGCGAACGATTCCACCTCGCACAACTGCGGCACGCGCACCGTCCCCGGCCGGCAGACCCGCGACAGATCGTTCCGCAACAGGTCCACGATCATCACGTTCTCGGCCTGGTCCTTCTCGCTCTCGCGGAGCGAATCCTTGGTGAACAGGTCCGCCTCGGGTTGCCGCGGCGACCGGCGGCGGGTTCCCTTGATCGGCCGCGTGGTGACGACGCCGTCCGTAATCTGCAGATACCGCTCCGGCGACGCACTGAGAATGGCCCAGTCATCGGCGAGCATCAGCCCCGCAAACGGCGCGGGATTGACGGTCCGCAGCCGTTCGTACAACTCGACCGGCCCGCACGGCGCCCGAGCCAGCAGCCGCTGCGACATGTTCGCCTGGAAAATATCGCCGGCGTAGATGTACTCGATGACCCGCTCGACCGCGCGGAGATATTCGTCGGGCGACTGGTCGCTGAAAACATGGTGTCGAACCGGTCGCGCCCAATCAGGCAGAGGCTCGTGATGCGGAAAACCC
>Ga0073934_10011046_pt1 | contig 11040 bp, 9 predicted proteins | sample LarsenN4metaG_FD_76834 | JGI IMG/M metagenome (GOLD analysis project Ga0073934, IMG submission 76834) | Hot spring sediment bacterial and archeal communities from British Columbia, Canada, to study Microbial Dark Matter (Phase II) - Larsen... ...
AGGGGCCATCGAGAAACGGCCGGTGGTGCGCAACGACGCCATCGCCATCCGCCCGATGGTCTATCTGGTACTGAGCTTCGATCACCGGATCATCGACGGCGCGGTCGCCGACCGATTCCTGGCGCGACTGAAGTCGGTGCTGGAGAATTGGGAGGAAGCGGTGTTGTAGCCCCGGGCTTCCGTCCGGCATATGGGCTGTCAACAACATGCCGCCTTGGAGGGCCGCGCTACTTCACGACGCTTGCCAATCGGTCGAGCAAGCCTGCTGTGTCATCCAGGCAGGCGTTTACGTCCACGCCTCTTTCCCGTAACAACGGCAGCAGCCCGGGCAGGCTCATGGCGAACAGACGCTTGGCTTCTTCGCGCTCGCCCAGCAAGACGTGGGTGGCGGCGATAGTTTCCAGCAGTTGGATGGACCGTTCCTTCTCGCGCGCCCATTTCTGGAGGTTCTGCTGGAGAAGTCCCCGCAAGTAATCGATGTGTTTCGCGGTTTGATCGACGTACTGGCCGTTGGCGTAGCCGTAGATGGAGAGGACGTCGGCGGCTTCTTCGTGCCCACCGCACAATGTTCGGTAGGGAGAGTGGACGACAATCTCCCAGGCCGGATCCTTGTCGACCTTGCGCAGTTCCATTCCCTCAAAGGGCAGGCCGTCCAGCCCGCCAATCCGTCCCAACACGCGGACCGATTCTTTGCCCAGTTCCACGATGGTGGCGACGGTACAGCAATGGTCCCCGCCGGAGTACTGTCCGATGAGCGCGGCAAGTTTTCCCGTGCCGGTAAGGTCCAGTGTGTGTTTGGGCTTGCTGCGGCCTCCGGGCGGCGTGAGCCCATTGCGGCCGCCAAAGTCGTAGACCGCCGTCCACGGATCGCGCGACCCCTCGAGTGTATCCATCTTGAAGACGGGCTTGTTGCCGCGATCGTAGATCATGAAGCGGCCGGGAGCGAAAACCAGCGGGGCGGGACTGGCCCGATAGAGCCCCGCCCGATAGTCTCCCAGACGATAGGTCTTGAGCTTCTCAAATCCGGGGAGCTCCGGGATCTGGCCGCGCAGGCCCGTCGTGGTGAGCACGTACTCCTCGGCAGAGCTCGCCATCTCTGTCAGCCCGGCCAGTTGCCACCGCTGTTGCAAGGCAATGAACAACAGCAGAATCACGGCCGCCATGGCCACCGAGATGGCGCTTTGACCCTTTTGCATGGACCCTCATTGCGGGTCGGTCATGCCTGATGAGTGCCTCAGCGGGCGACACTCTCCCGCCTTTTATTTAACCACTACTCGCTTGGATTGTCATGGAAGGGAAAAGGTTTGGCGCGCCGCAACTCCGGAGTGGCATTAACTCAGCAGCTTTCCGCTAGAGGGTCGAACAAAGATCCCGGCGCTATCCTGATTTGTCGGTGCGACGGAAGGACTCGAGCGTCCAGGTGTCATCTTTCTCGTGGTGCTTCAGGATGTAAAGGTTGCTGTCGTCCGCGCGGACCTTGAAGCAGGTATAGCCTACCCCCTGCCACTGGTCGAGAACTTCTTTCACTTCGAACGTGCGCGCACCCGGTGCGTCCGCCGTGAAGCGCCGCGGCCGCTCATCGGCCTTGTAGCCGGCGTAGCATTCAACTTGGAGTTTCAGGGCCATGGTGGGGAGGGCCTTATGCCCGCCCATCTCCAGCCGCCCACAAGCGAGGCTCCTACATCGTCAATTCACGGCGGATGGATTGCGTGTAACCGTCGACTTGCGCAACGGGGATGAGGCGGATGCGCGCATCTTCCAGGACGGCACGGGAGGACAGCGCCACGGCGTCGATCGGCTCGGCGAGATCCTCGTGTACCACCGAGAGATCCGTTTCGGCGCCTTTCCCTTTTTCGTGCTCCCAGGCCCTCTCGAAGGTCCATCGCAGTGCCTTAGCGAGATCGTTGTCGCGCCGGAGCGAAAGGGCGTGGGTCAACCTTAAGTGACCGTTGGGTCGGCCTTCCACGACGAGCGGGCGGTAGCCGTAATCGAACGTGAATGGATCGCCAGGGGTGGTCCACTGCGCAGCCGGAACGCGTCTCTCAAATGAGGGATGGTCCAGGACGCCATGGCGCCGGAGCGCGTCGGTGAGGCGCTGCTTGATGCGCATGCGCGTGTCCGGCGCGAGGGCGGCTGCGGCGCGCGTTCCCACATAGCGGGTGAAGAGCGACTGCATCTCGGCCTGCGGGTCCGTGGCGAGACACGGGCGCGGTGTGGTCACCTGGATGAGATTCGAGTAGCCCTCCTGCATCTCCTGGATGTACTTTTCCAATTCCTTTTCATGGCGCTTGATTTCCTGCTCGAAATGCTGGGGCAGATCGTGCAGTAGTTCCATATCGGCTTGGGGATGGAGCGCGCGCACGCGGCGGAAGTCTTCCGTGAACAAGCAGTCCAGGTACTCGTCCTGCGGGCTGTAAAGAAACAGGCCGATATTCAGCCCTTCGTCGCGGACGATGTCTGGGACGTAGCGGACCAGGAAGAAGGAACAGGGTTTCGTTTCTTCCGCCATGCGATTCACACCCGGCGGTCATAGACCGCCGCTTCGGATCGGCGCTACTTCCAGTTCGGAAACGGCGCGAGCGAACTGTTCTTCGTGTCGACCAGCGCTTGGCGCACGCGCCGACGGCGTTCGTAAAGGCGCTCGATCAGGCGCGTCAACTGCTCGGGGTGCTCGCCACACCATTCTTCCGGAATACCCTGCACACATTGCTCCAATTCCCTCGCCTCCAGATTCTCCACCCGCGCGAGGAACGGCTCAAACGACTGCAACCCGCGCACGGTTTCGTAAACGAGGCGACGCGGGTAAAGGCTGCGAATGGGACTGTCGGGAAAGTTCCAATCGCCGTCGTTGAAGCAGAACCCCTGGTCGATGAGCGCCGCCGCGTAGACCGAGCCTTCTTGATCTGCGGAGCGGTAGAAAATCACCTGCCGCCCGTCACAGTTGCAGGTCCACTTGTCAAAGACCAGTGCCCCCAAGAAAACCCTATCGACATTTCTCACGCGACGCAGGAGGCGGTCGGGGAGAAAGTCCACCACCAGCGTCTGAGCCGGCGGGCCGGGAAAGCGCGAGCCGAATTGCAGGCCGGGCAGATAAGGCTCGCGACGCGCCCCGATTTCGAATTCCCAGGCTGGGTGGCCCGCAACTAGCTCCGAGGGGACATCGACGAACGCCGGCAGTGGTACCGGCAAGTCGATGAGCAGAGCCAGCCGGCTGGCCAGCATCTCGTTGGCGAGCACGCGGACGTGCTGGGGATTGTTGCGAAACTTGACGACGTAATTCTCGCCGTCCTCGCACCGCAACAGGCAGGGCTGCGAGGCACCCCGCAGGCGCCGCACGAATTCCACAGCGCGCACGGTGGAGACTTCCTGTAATGCCGAGAGGGGGCCTGTAGATTGCTCGCTGGTTCTCTCGCTCATGCGTCTCGGTGGTCGAGTCAGCCTCTTGGGATCAGGACAGTCATGCTAGCGTCAGGTTTCGAGCCGGTGCCGTGTCCGCCGCCGGAGATCGCTACGCCCGCAAATGAAACGGCGGGGCCGCAGCCCCGCCGGATCACCTTGCCAGTGCTGGAGCCCCAAGCGCCCTCGAGAATGCCAGCGCTCATTCCACAACAGCCCCAACCCGCGAAAGTCCCTATCGCCGCCGGGCTTTCTTTTTCACGGTCGGCTTTCTGCGCTTGGGCTTAGCCGCTTTCTTGGGCTTCGCGGCCTTCTTAGGCTTTTTGGCTGGTTTTTTCGCCGGTTTCTTCTTGGCCGGCTCCGGGGCCTTCCTCACGGGCTTTCGCGCGGGTGCAGCGGGTTTGACCGGAGCCTCGCGCGGCGGTGCCGGAACCTCCACGGGGGCGGCCGGCTCCGGAGCTTTCTCCTCAGCCTCGGCTTCCTCGCCCTCGTAGGAGACTTCCTCTTCCAGCTCCTCTTCCTCCCCGGTCAGCTCTTCCTCTTCTTCGCGATAATCGGAGGAGACTTCTTCGCCGTAGTCGTCCAGCTCGTCGCCCGGCTCCCTTGCTTCGATGTCGAACGCCATGAATTCCTCCCCCCAGTTGTTCAGGTCAACGTGGAGACAGTCGATTTGAGATCGCTTGCGGCCGGCACGCTCGCGTCGCGCGGCTTCCTCAAGCGAGGCAGGTTTATACCACGGAATTTCGCATGTCAAGCGCAATGATGGTGAACGCGTGGAGGGTCAGTCGCGGGACGAGCTTCTAGCCTCCGCCCCAGGTTAACACCACGCCGAAGGACAAGCGAAGGTTGTTGGAGGGTTGATTTGAGATGAGGTAATAGCCGCCTGTGTGCCCGCTTACGAACTGGAAGGCGGAGGCATTGACTCGTACGTAGTCGGCCTGGATCGCGCGCAGTGCGAGATTCTTGTGCGCATTGACGTCCAGGTCGCCGCCCAAGGCCCAGGCAAAGGCAGTGCGCGAGTCGCGGCACTCACCCAGAAAATGCCGGCCCTGCACCCGGAGATGAGTTGCCCCGAACAGGGCATACGTCCAGGGTGTCACCTTGCGGAGTCTCGCCGCGAGTCTCGGCCCAAACGTGAAAAAGTGAGCACGGCAATCACCTAGGGCTCGCGTGCTGCCGCCATAGTGACCGCTGAAGTCCGCCTCAATTCCAATGATCCGGTGCAGGTTGCCGGCGACGCTGGCATTCCATCCCTTGGGAATGTTCGGTCGAATACCCGGCCTGTGCGAAGGTAGGAGGACCCGCCGAATATCTCCACGCGCGGATAATCCCCTGAGCGTGCAACGGGGCTGTGATGAATAGCCCCAACCCGAAGAGCAGGAGTAGCCTTCTCATGTGGCTCGCCCCTCAGGGGTATTTATGACAGCGCAATTACATTAGGTAGGAATACGTCTGTCAAGCGGATTGATGCCCCATTGACCGTAATCTCAGCGAGCGGCAGCGGATTTGGAAGGTTGGGGACCCGATTGGGACCGGGCCATGTCGCCGGCTGTCGTCTTCGACGGGGGAGCTTTCTTCTTCGTCCGGCTCGTGGAGGCTGAGGAGTCCGAGCGTCGCGCCCTAGCCTTGCGCGCCCGGCCGATTGCGCCGGCCGCGACATAGATCTTCAGGCTCTTGCCGGCCACGATTCGCGAGCTCGAGAGTTTGTTCCACCGCCGAATCTGATAGGGCGTGACGTCAAACCGATCCGCGATGCGGTCCAGCGTATCGCCGGATTTCACTTTGTACCGGACCGCCCGGCGCGGGCCGCGCTCGCGCACACGGGCGAGCGATGATTCGCTGCCCGGAGCCATCGGCAGCACCAGGCGCGTCCCCAGCGGCAAGGACGCGTCTGCCTCCAACTGATTGGCCCTCGCCAGGGCCACGGTGGTGATCCGGAACTTCCGCGCGATGCTTGCTAGCGTATCACCCTCGGCTACCTTGTGCGCCCGCCACCAGACCCGCTTGTCGGGGGGGATTAGGGCGATAGCCTCCTGCAAGGACCGACCGGTCCCCTTGGGCAGATGCAAGACATACTCGGGGTCGTTGGCCGGGGTCGTCCAGCGCAGCAGCCCCGGGTTAAGCCGGATCAGCTCTTCCACTGGATGGTCAATCAACTGCCCGATCAACCGCAAGTCCGTGGGAGCATCGACCACTACCTGGTCAGTTTCAAGCGGGGGATCGGGTTCGATGTCGAACCCGTAGGCCCCAGGGTCCTTGGCGATCAGCGCGGTGGCAATGATCACCGGCACGTAGTTCTCCGTATCGACCGGCAAAGCTCGCAGCCGGTGAAGCGTCCAGAAGTCGGCGTATCCTGTTTTCTCGATGGCCTTCTGCACCGCGACCGGGCCGCAGTTGTACGCCGCCATAGCCAGGTACCAATCGCCGAACATTTGGTACAGGTCCTTGAGGTGGCGGACGGCCGCGTACGTGGATTTCACCGGGTCTTCGCGTTCGTCCACCCAGCGGTCCCTCCTGAGGCCGTATTCAATGGCTCGGCTGAGCATCAATTGCCAAATGCCCTTCGCTCCCGCCCGCGACAGGGCGAAGGGATTGAAGCCGCTCTCGGCGGCCGCCAGGTAAACCAGGTCTTGCGGCAGCCCCTCCTTCCGCAAGGCTTCGGAGAAAAGTGGTTGGTATTGCCCGATTCTTCTTAGCACGGTCTTCACGAAGCCCGAGCCCCGCCCCTGCAGGTAGGCAATGACCCCGTTGACGATGTCGTTCGAAATCAGGGGCAGGTCGGAACGGACGGTTTTCATCTCCTCCTCGACCCGCTCGCTGATCTTGGGATCGATGGGGAAGGTGAGTCCGGCGAAGGACTCGATGGGGGCAGGCTCATACCGCTGTTCGGCGAGCGCGTCGCCGCGCTCGAGGGCCACCACTTCCAGGCTGTAGATGTTCTCGACGAGCTTGTCGAACTCGTCCTTGAGCCGTTCCTCACCCGCAATATCCAGGTTGGACTCCAGCAGGACGCCCAAGGCGCGATCGAACGCCACTCGGGCCTTATCAAAGTTTCCGGCATGATACTCGGCCCGGCCCGCCGCGAACTGACCCTCGGCCTGGCTGATCAGGATGTCGATGGCGTCCGGAAGATCAGGCTGCGGTGGGCGAGCGGATGGACGCGCCGGCCGGAGTGGCAACTCAGCAAGGGGGTGTGGCGAGGCGGGGAGTTGGCTAGCGACTCTTCTGCTGTCCCCCGTTCGGCAGGAAGCCAGCAATGCCACCGTGGCTGCCAGGCAGAACAACTTCCGCTTTTCCAAGTACGTCCTCCCATCACCCGAGAACTTACTGTCCCACTTGCACCCTTTACCGTCTGGGAGCAACTCGGCAGATTCTACCCAGCCGCCTAGGCCGGGGTCAATCATAAAGTCTCCAATTCGAGATTATCTGTTGTGTTTTCAAAGACTTGAAGAGCGTCGAAAGTCGCGATTCACCGATCGCAGATGGCTTAGCAGGCTGCTCAAAAACTCCTTGGGCGGCGTTCATCGCAGAGACGCAGAGGACGCCAAGGAAACGCCGAGGGTGAAAACAAAGAAGTTGCCTTCGGGCTTTCTCTGCGAACTCTGCGCCTCTGCGGTGAGAACACACTCTTTCATCCTCCTGCTAGTGATTGCGTGGCACAATGAGCTGATGACTTAATGGCCCGGCGCCCCAAGTTCTCAGGGGCTGCCCGCAAGGGGGACTACCTTCTCTCCCCAGATCGTGTACAATCTGCCCCTGTCCCTCGACCAACGGGGCTCACCGGGGCCCCGAACCCGCATTTCGCAGTGAGTCCAGGCGTTTCTACCCAGAGGTGGAGAGTGTTTAGAGTCGCGATCCTGCTTCCTTTTCTGGTCTTGGCGGCCTCCGTCGCGTGGTGCCGTAAGGTCGGGGCTTGCCCCGGTCATCGTCAACCCAGGGGATGGCCAGACCAAAGAGGGGTAGAGGTAGGCTGTTCCTGGTCGTCGACCAAAAGAGTCGCGGACTTGCAGAACAAATCCGGGCTGCAACGACGAGTTGACAGTGAGGTGTTGCGATGAACCGTTGGTCAATTCCTGTATTCATTCTGTTAATGCTTTGCCTTCCCGTTTCGCTCATTGCGGCGAGGCCGCTTCCGGTGCGAGGCCTGAACCTGATGGCGCCACAGGCGGCCGACGTTCCGTTGCTCGTGCGTTTCATCCGCGAAGCGCTCCCCAAGGAAGGCGTGAACGTGCTGGTGCTGGAGATCAACTACCGCTACCAGTACACCAGCCATCCGGAGGTGGTGGACGCGGACGCGCTCTCAAAAGCCGACGTCCAGGCGATCGTCGCGGCGTCGCGCGCGGCCGGCGTGCGGCTGATCCCGCTCATCAACCTGCTCGGGCACCAGTCCTGGGCAGAGCAAACTTTCGCCCTGCTGCGCGCGCATCCTGAGTTCGACGAAACGCCGGGAAAATACCCGGAGAACAAGGGCATCTACTGCCGCAGCTACTGTCCGCTCCATCCCGACCTGCACAGAATCGTCTTCGACCTGATCGACGAGCTGGCGAGCGCCTGCGAGGCCGACGCCGTCCACGTGGGCATGGACGAGGTGTTCATTCTCGCTGACCCCGACTGCCCGCGCTGCCGGACGCGCAACCGCGCGGAACTCTTCGCGCAAGAAGTGCGAACCCTGCACGACCACTTGCTGGCCACAAACCGCGAGATGTGGATGTGGGGCGACCGGTTTCTTGACGGCACGGTTACCGGCCTGGGCAAGTGGGAGGCGAGCGAGGATGGAACGGCCTGGGCTATCAACCTGGTTCCACGCGACATCGTCATCTGCGACTGGCACTACGAAGCCGCGCCGCCCACCGCCGCTTTCTTCGCCGCCGAAGGATTTCGCGTCCTCTCCGCCCCCTGGCGCCAGGCGGAGGTTGCCCTCGCCCAACTGGATTTGATCCGCCGCGCGCGCACGCGCGGGGATCAGACCATCGCCCCGCGCATGCTCGGAATGCTACAAACCAGTTGGGTCCCCGCCGGCGACTTCGTCCGCGCGTACTATGGGGACACTGCGGGCGCGCCGCCCACCGCTGAGGCCAAGGAATCCTCCTCGACCTTCAAGGCACTCTTCAACGTCCTCCGGGGTTTCGAGTGATCTGGAATTCCGAATTTGCGCCGCATTTCGAGATTCGGCTTCGCGATCAGTCGTCGGCGGACTCTGAGGGCAACGCTCAACTATTGCAGATGCTTACCCGTGGTCGTCATCACCAGCTTTCCGTGCTTCACTCCACGCAAGCTGAGAAGTCGATCGGCAAGCCGCCGGACCTCGGTCCCGCGTCCTCTAACGATCACCACCTCCAGACAATTTCGGTGGTCGAGGTGGACGTGGGTCACAGCCAGAACTTTGCCGTGGTACTGATGCTGCGCTTCAATCAGATGTTCAGAGAGCTTGGGTTGATGGTGGTCGTAGACGAGGGTCAGCGTCCCCACGATGACCTTATCCTCGACCACGTCCGACGCCACTGAATGCTCGCGGACCAAGTCGCGTATGGCTTCCGAGCGGCTACCGTAGCCCTTTCGCGCGATGGCCCGATCGAACCGCGCCAACAGCTCGCTATCGAGCGAAATCCCCGTTCGAACCAGCCTTGACATGCCATCTCCTTGGACGTGGGCCTAGGCCCACGACGGGTCCCATAGTAACAGCGAAGCTGTCCTTTGTGTGACGCCGCCGTCAGCCATTCTGTCTCTGGCCATCGGCGCCACAAACTGGTAAGGTTTGAACGGGTGTTACGAATCATCAATTCGTGTTACTATGCGAGCCGGAGATGGGAATGACTCCACGCGTCTTTGTCTTCGCTGCCTTGCTACTTTCCTCTCCACCGGGTGCTGCCGCCGAGGAGATCACGTTTCGTGTCGTCGATTCCCAGGACGCGGTTGTCCCTAGCGCCGTCATTGAGGTTCGGAGTCTTGGGTTCCCTCGCGCCGTCCTCTCGGGCATCACCAACTCGAAAGGCGTGCTCACCGTCCAGGTAGGTCTTCCCGCTGAAGTGCGAGTGGCAATTCCGGGTTTTGAGCCTCTACGGGCGAAAGTGGAGAGCCCGACCACGAGCGGCGTCCGGTTACAGGTGACTCCAGCCGTGCTGCACACCACGATGGATGTGGTGGTGCGCGACGCAGCCGCGCCAGTGACTACGGTCGAGCAACACGCACTGGAGATCGAGCGCGGCGGCGGCCGGACGGTGTTTGACGCCGTCGAGAAGCTGGTCCCCAGCACCTATGTGACGCGGCGGGGAGTCATGGGCTTTGGGCTGGGGCAGTCGGGATCCTTCACGCTGCGCGGGATCGGAGGCTCGCCTACCACCCAGCTCCTGGTGGTCGTCGACGGACGTCCTGACTTCATGGGATTGATGGGCCATCCCTTGCCGGATTTCTACACCCTCACGGATGTGGGAAGCCTGAGCGTTACTGAGGGTCCCGCATCAGTTCTTTACGGCAGCAACGCCATGGGCGGGGCCGTCGAAATCAAACTCAGCCGACCTCTGCCCGGCGTTCACACCGACTTAGTGGCATCTCTCGGTTCTTACTACACGGGGCAATACCGGCTGATGAATGGCGCTCAATGGGGCCGCTGGTTCTACAGACTGACGGGCGGCGTCGCGCACACCAACGGCGCGCGCCCGGAATCCGCCTTTCGAAATCAGGATGGCACCCTGGCGCTGGGCTATGAGATTTCTCCCGCCTGGCGGACGTCGGTGCGTGGACGCTACGGACATTTCTATGTGGAGGACCCCGGCAGGGTCCAAGCTCCGTTGTCCGGAAACTGGGCGCGCGTGGGGCGAGGCGGATTCAGTTGGGATCTCGACAACAGCGGCCAGCGCACCTGGGGCATAGCGCGGGTTTTCTCCAGCTTTGGCCACAACATGCTCTACGACGGATTCCGCTCCGTGGACAATTCGGTGGGCGTGCGCCTTCAGCAGAGTTTTGTGGTTGCCCCACCAGTCACCTTCGACGCCGGGACCGACCTTGTCCGTTACGGCGGCAGGGCCCGCGACATCAGCCCCAGCTTCAACTACGGTGAATTTCACATCCACGACGCGGCCGGTTTTGGCCGCGCGCGTTACGCCGCGTCCAGAAAGCTCCAGTTCAACGCCGGCCTGCGCTACGATCACGACTCGCAATCCGGCGGTATCACCGTGCCGGAATTCGGCGCCACGTACCGTTTTGGGGAGACCATTTCCGTCTCAGCGTCGGCCACCCGGGGGTTCCGCAATCCGACCATCCGGGAACTCTATCTTTTCCCCGCACCCACGCCGACCCTAAAGCCCGAGCGGATGTGGAATTACCAGGCCACCTTCCAGGTGCGCCCGGCGCGAACCTTGCTGGCCTGGGTGACAGGCTACTATGCCAGTGTGGATAACCTGATTCTGCTGACTGGCTTCTGGCCGAACCTGCGGCTGGAAAACTCCGGCCGGGCCATCAACAAGGGGCTGGAGGCGCACGCGCGATGGCAGCCGGCGCGCAGGGCGAGTCTCAACGCGGCCTACGCGCATCTGCATTCCACCAACCTGGTGCCGTATTCCCCCGCGAACCGTTTGACCTATTCTCTTGATCTCGATGCGCAGCGGCTGTTCTTCTCGCTGGGGGGAAATTCCGTGGGCCGCACCT
>Ga0073934_10011047_pt1 | contig 11038 bp, 11 predicted proteins | sample LarsenN4metaG_FD_76834 | JGI IMG/M metagenome (GOLD analysis project Ga0073934, IMG submission 76834) | Hot spring sediment bacterial and archeal communities from British Columbia, Canada, to study Microbial Dark Matter (Phase II) - Larsen... ...
ACCGCCGATGGATCCGGATTCCGTTATTCAGGGCCGTGGCCGCACCACGTGGTTCAGCGTGATCAGGCTCAACAGCAGGAACGCGCCCAGGGTGCTGTGCGCGACGGCCACGACCACCGGCAGGTGCGTCAGCACCGTGATGATGCCAAGAGTCACCTGGGCAAGCAACAGCACCAGCACCAGCAGGCCGTAGCGGCACAGCCGGTCGCGGGCCCCGAGGCGGATGGTGCGGATGGCCAGAATCCCGAGATATAGCAGGAGTATCCCGGCCCCCACCCGGTGGCTCATGTGGATGGCGGTCGTGGCCGGCAGGTCGAGCAGCACGCCCTCGTAGTCGATGCCGATCGAGCGCCAGAGCGTAAAGGCGTTGGCCACGTCCATCTCCGGCCAATAGCTGCCCTGACAGGCGGGAAAATCCGGGCAGGCGAGCGCTGCGTAGTTGGCGCTGACCCAGCCGCCAAGCGCGAGCTGGGCCGCGACCAGGAGCAGGCCGAGGAACGCCCGCGGTCGCAGCGCGCGCAACACCGGGGCCGCGGCATTGACCGGCCGCCAGAAGCGCTGCTCGCGCAACACCACCCACCACAGCAGCCCGAGAATGGTGAGCCCGGTGCTCATGTGCAGCATGGCAATGAGCGGCTTGTGTTGCAGCTTCACCGTCAGGATGCCGAGCGCGACCTGGGTGAAGACCAGTACGGCGACCAGCGCCGGGATCAGTACCTGCTGTTTGCGCACCCGTTTCTTGAGCTGCCAGCCGAGCCAGGCGAGACGGATGATCAGGATCCCGAGCGCGCCCGAGAAGTAGCGATGCAGTGTTTCCTTGAGCATCCGCTCCTCTTCGGCCGGCTGGCGCGGAAAGAAGCGGCGTGCCTCATTGAGTTCCTGGGCGGTAAGCGGCGCGAACAACCGGCCGTAACAACCCGGCCACTCGGGACAGCCGAGGCCGGCCTCGCTGATCCGCCCCCAGGCCCCGAGCGCGATCAGCAGAAACGAGAACAGCGCCGAGAACAGCGCCAGGCGGAAGAAGCGTTGGGACTGGCTGGTCTTGAGCATGGCTCATCCGATCTGCGACAGGCGCAGCAGCCGCGCGAGATCCTTGCGCAGGCCGGAAGGATCGGCATCCGGCGCGTAGCGCAGCACGAGATTGCCGTTCGGATCGACAAGAAACACACGCTCGCCGGCCGCGTCGCCGTCCGCCAGGGCACGCACCAGCCGCCGCAGCGTCCTGGCATCTCCTATCAGGATCCCGGTCCCCGGATACTCGCGCGCCAGCGCCGCGGCCGACAGTCGCGCGCGGCGGTCGATCAACAAGACGCGTTCGACGCGCTTCATGTGCTGCCCCTGCGCGAGCCGCACCTGTTGCATCTTCCAGAGATTTTGCCGGCAGGCGGCCGTACAGGCGCTCTGCGCCACGGTCAGCAACAACCAGCGCCCGCGCAGACTGTCGGTGGAGATCGCCCGGCCGTCCAGGCCGCGCAGCGCCGCCATGGGCAGCGGCCGCGCCGGCTCCAGCAACTCGCCGGAATTGACGTTGCCGCCGGCCGGCCGCCAATGGGCGGTGACGAGATAGGCCGCCACGGCGAACGGGATCAGGGCCACCAGCAACAGGAGCAGAAGCACGCGTCGCCCACGTGCGGTGCGCCGGCCGGCCTCGCGGGCCTGCTCAATCGGGGCTGCTTCCTGCATCGTCACTCCTGCGGACATTCACCAATGTATAGATGGCCAGCAGCGCCACGGCCAGCGAAAACCAGGTCAGAGCGTAGCCCAGATGGGTCTGGATGCCGGCGTCCAGCCGTCCCCACTGGCGCACGAACCCGCCGGCGGGGCTTGCGGGGTCGAGCAGGATCACCGCCGGCTGGACCGGGAACGGCACGCTACGCGCGTAGCCCTCGAGGTCGAGATAACTCCAGAGCGGCTGCCAGCTGGCGCCGGACGGCTTCACAGCGCCGAGGCGGAACCCCTTGCCGAGCGGGACCGTCGCCACCCCGGTGACTTCGACCTCGGACCGTGGCGTGTCGATCTCCGGCAAACGCGCGCGGTCCGGACCGACCGCCACCCAGCCGCGGTTGACCAGGATACGAACTTCGCCATCCTCGATGCGCAGTGGCGTCAGGACATGATAGCCGGCCTGCCCCTGATGCACGCGATTGTCGAGCAGGAATTGATACGCCGGCTCATAGTGCCCACGCACCCGCAACGGCCGGTAACGCAACGCACCCGGCTCCTCGAGCACCGAGCGCAGCGTTTTCGGCGCCTCGGCCTGGCGCCGATCGTATTCGGCCTGCAGCGTGCGTTTCTGGTCGGCGCGATCGAGTTGCCAGAAACCCAGACCGATCAGCGCCGGCAACAGCAGGGCCGTGGCCAGGGTCGGCGCCAGGCCGGCGCGAAACCGGGCGCGGCCGAAGCGCAGATCGACGAGATAGCGAGGCGTCGCGGTCATTCTAGCCTATAATGCCTGTTCATTCTGTCCGTGAGGAATCGGATCGTGCCGGTTACCGCCATCAAGCTGGTCGTCGTCCTGGTGCTGTTCGTGATCGTCGGCAGCCTGTTTTCGGCGCTCGTGTTCCTGTACAAGGACGTCGGGTCCGGCACGCGCATGGCCAAGGCGCTGACCGTGCGCATCACGCTGTCGATCACGCTGTTCGTGCTGCTGATGGCGGGATTCTACTTCGGAATCATCCCGCCGCTTGGCCTGCGCTGACCGGCGCGCCCCTGGATACGAAAAAGGCGCTGCCCGGAGGCGGCGCCTTTCTGTCCTCCCTGTTCCCCTCGTTTATAGCCAGTACACGAAGATAAACAGGCCCAGCCAGACCACGTCGACGAAGTGCCAGTACCAGGCGACGGCCTCGAAGCCGAAGTGGTGATCCGGTTTGAAGTGCCCGGCGATGCAGCGGAGCGTGATCACGATCAGCATGATGGTGCCGATGGTCACGTGCAGGCCGTGGAACCCGGTGAGCATGAAGAAGGTCGCGCCGTAACTGCCGCTCTTGAGTGTGAGCCCGAGATCCTTGTAGGCGTGCGCGTACTCATACATCTGGAGCGCCAGGAAGGTGATGCCCAGAGCGACGGTCAGGAACATGCCGAAGATCAGCTGCCCGCGGTTGTCCTTGAGCAGGCCCCAGTGCGCCCAGGTGACGGTGGCGCCGGAGGTGAGCAGGATCAGCGTGTTGAGCGCCGGGATGCCCCAGGCCGTCATCGGGGTGAAGGCTGCGCCCTTGGGTCCGGCGGTCGGCCAGGTGAATTCATAACCCGGCCAGAGCATCTCGTTTTCACCAATCCACGGACCCGACAGCTGGCGCACGTAGAACAGCGCGCCGAAGAACGCCGCGAAGAACATGACCTCGGAGAAGATGAACCAGCCCATGCCCCAGCGGAACGACAGATCGACCTGCCGGTTGTACGCCCCACCCTCGCTCTCGCCGATCACCTGTCCGAACCAGCGGAACATGACGAACACCAGGATCGCCGCACCGGGCAGCAATGCCCACGCCGGGGCAAGCTTGTTCAGGAGCAGAATGAACCCGATCGCCAGCGCTAACAGTCCGGCCGAGGTAATGATCGGCCAGGGTGACGGATTGGGCAGATAGTAGCTACCGGATGTTGCGGCCATGGATGTTTCCCCTTGTTTCCTCGTGGTGTAGTGGATTCGTTAGCCGCCCGCGGCCGTCTGGGCGCGATGTTCATGCGAATGCGCCTCGGCGGTTTCCGCCGGGCTGCCCCCGTACTTGCGCGCGGAGCGGCGATCGATGTTGAAGAACGAATAGGCCAGGGTGACCGTGGTGACGTCCTTCGGGAGCTCCGGGCTCACGACGAACCGCACCGGCATCTGCCGGGTTTCGCCGGCCTTGAGCGTCTGCTGGCTGAAGCAGAAACACTCGACCTTCTTGAAATGCGTGGCCGCTCGGTTCGGCGCGACGCTCGGCACCGCCTGGCCGGTCACGGTCTCGTCGGCGGTATTGCGTGCCTCGTAGAGTGCGACCGCCAGCTCGCCCGGACGGACCCGCATGGAGGCCTGCGCCGGCCGGAACTCCCACGGCAGACCGCGCATGCTGGTACCCGTGAACTCGACCGTCACCCAGCGATCCTCGACGGGTTGGCTGACGACCGTGGCCTCGGCGCGGCCGGTCTTGCCGTTAAGGCCGGTGACCTCGCACAGCACGTCATACAACGGCACTAGCGCGTAACCGAAGGCGAACATGGCCACGGCCACGAACCCAAGCCGCCACACCGTGCGGCGGGTATCGCGTGCCGGCCGGCGCCGGCTCATCGGACACCCCGCCACAACGTGAAGGCGAAGATCGCGCAGACGATCAATGCCAGGATCACGACGGTACGGGTAATCATGCGCCGTTGTTGTTCAGGCAATTGGGTCATGGCCGTGGTTCACCTGTCGAAAATTCGGGGGCGGAGACTCCGCCCCCGGGGTTCTCTCTACTTCACCCGCGGCGGCGTGGCGAAGCTGTGGTACGGGGCCGGGGACGGCAGGGTCCATTCGAGGCCGTCGGCGCCCTCCCACACCTGGCTGGTGGCCTTCTGGCCGCCCGTGGCGGACTGGTACACCAGGTAGAAGAAGATCAGCTGGACGCCAATCACCATGAAGGCCCCCACCGTCGACCACTGGTTGAACTCCAGGAACTGGAGGTTGTAGTCGGGGATGCGGCGCGGCATGCCGGCCAGCCCCAGGAAGTGCTGCGGGAAGAAGGTCAGGTGGAAGCCGATAAACGTGAGCCAGAAGTGCCACTTGCCGGCGGTTTCGTTGTACATGTGGCCGGTCCACTTCGGCAGCCAGTAGTACACGGCGCCGAACAGCGCGAACACCGAGCCGCCGATGATGGTGTAGTGGAAATGCGCCACCAGGAAGTAGGTATCGTGGTACTGAAAATCCACGGGGGTGATGGAAAGCATCAAACCCGTGAACCCGCCCATCGTGAAGGTGAACACGCCGCCGATCGCCCACAGCATCGGGGTCTCGAAGGTCATCGAACCCTTCCACATGGTGGCGGTCCAGTTGAATACCTTCACGCCGGTGGGGACCGCGATCATCATGGTGGCGTACATGAAGAACAGCTCGCCGGCCAGCGGCATGCCGACCGTGTACATGTGGTGCGCCCAGACGATGAACGACAGGAACGCAATCGTCGCCGTCGCATACACCATCGAGGTATAGCCGAACAGCGGCTTGCGCGCGAAGGTCGGGATGATCTGCGAGAACACCCCGAACGCCGGCAGCACCAGAATGTACACCTCCGGATGGCCGAAGAACCAGAACACGTGCTGGAACAGCACCGGGTCGCCGCCGCCGGCGGCCTCGAAGAAGTGGGTGCCGAAGTGGCGGTCGGTGAGCAGCATGGTGACCGCGCCGGCCAGCACCGGCATAGCGGCGAGCAGCAGGAAGGCGGTGATCAGCCACGACCACACGAACAGCGGCATCTTCATGAGCGTCATGCCCGGGGCGCGCATGTTGAGCACGGTGGTGATGACATTGATCGAACCGAGAATCGACGACATGCCGAGCAGGTGCACCGCCAGGATGGTGAAGTCGATGCCCGGGCCGGTGCCCTGGATCGAGAGCGGCGGGTAGAGCGTCCAGCCCGCCTGGGCGGCGCCGCCCGGCACGAACAGCGAGATCATGAGCAGGGTCGCCGCCGGCGGCAGCAGCCAGAAACCCCAGTTGTTGACGCGCGGCAGCGCCATGTCCGGGGCGCCGATCATCATCGGGATCATCCAGTTGGCGAGCCCGGTGAAGGCCGGCATGACGAAACCGAACACCATGACCAGGGCATGGACCGTGGTCATCTGGTTGAAGAACAGCGGATCGGCGACCTGCAAACCGGGCTGCCAGAGCTCGGCGCGGATCACGAGCGACATGAGGCCGCCGACGATCGCCATCACGAAGGCGAAGATCAGGTACAGCGTGCCGATGTCCTTGTGGTTGGTGGTAAACAACCAGCGGCTCAGGCCGGTCGGGTGGTCGTCATGGTGGGCTGCGGAAGCCATGGTTCGTTCTCCTGAATCTCGGAATCGTTGTCGGACGGTTCAGCGCTTCGCCTTGATCTGCGCGGGCTGCACGACGTCACCGGTATTGTTGCCGAAGGCATTGCGCTGGAAGGTGATGACCGCCGCCAGGTCGACATCGCTCAACTGGCCGGCGAAGGCCTGCATGGCGGTGCCCGGCTTGCCCTTCATGACGATGCCGATGTGACCGTCGACCGGACCGGTGGCGATCTTGCTGCCCTTGATGGCCGGGAACACCCCTGGCACGCCGGTGCCGGTGGCACCGTGGCAGGCGGTGCAGGCCTGATAGACCTTCTCGCCGCGCTTCATGAGGTCGTCCTTGGTCCAAGTCTTGCCGGCGTCGGCGGCCGAGGCCACCATCTCCGCCTTCTTGCTGCTCACCCACTTGGTGAATTCGTCGTCGCTCACGGCCTTGACCACGATCGGCATGTAGCCGTGGTCCTTGCCGCACAGCTCGGCGCACTGGCCGCGGTAAGTGCCGGGCTCATCGACGCGCGCCCAGGTTTCGTTGATGAAGCCCGGGATCGCGTCCTTCTTCACGCCCAGCGCCGGCACCCACCAGGCATGGATCACGTCGTTGGCAGTGATGATGAACCGCACCTTCTTGCCGATCGGGATCACGATCGGATTGTCGACCTCGAGCAGGTAGTCCTTGTTCATATCCTTGAGCGCGATCTTGTTCTTGTGCTGGTCGATCTGATCGCGCGGGGTGGCGAGGGTGCTGAAGAAACTGACGTTCTGGTTCGGATACTCGTAGCTCCACTTCCACTGGTAGCCGGTGACCTTGATCACGAGGTCGGCTTCGCCCTTGGTGTCTTCCATCTTGATGAGCGTGCCGGTGGCGGGGATCGCCATCCCGACCAGGATCAGGAACGGGATCGCCGTCCAGATGATCTCGACCGTGGTGCTTTCGTGCCACTTGGCCGCCTTGTGGCCGCGGTCTTTGCGGTGCATCACGATCGAATACAGCATCGCGCCGAACACGACCACGCCGATGGCGACGCAGATGCCCAGGATCAGCATGTGCAGGCTGTACTGCTCCTGCGCGATAGCTGAAACCGGCTTCTGGAAATTCAATCCGTAGTCGGCGACGGCGAGGGTGGAGGCGAGGAACAACGCGATACCACTAACCAGGCGAATCCGCAGAGCGGGGCCCGGGCACTTGCTGCTTCTGGACATAACCTCTGTGTCTCCCAGTGGTCTTGGATAAAGTAACCGTACCCGCGCGGCGGGCGATAACCTCCACCACACGTACTTGTTCTTCGCTATCCTGTTCTTGTTGTTCTGATGTGGTTTTTGTTTCGATGCGGATGCGCCTGCGGCGCGATCACGCCCGTTTTTTTCCGCCATTTCATGACGCAGATCAATCAAATTCGCGCCAGTGCGGCCTTTTGCCGCGGGGCAAACTATCACAGCACCCTGATCGCTGCAATACATCATTCCCGTGAAAATCAGGTTTTATTTCAAGAGGAATTATCCTTAGTTCATGACTCAGGTTTGCCGGTGATTACTCTTTGCATACCCTCCGCAATATGCACGATCGCATCCGCCACCGCGGTATGCGGCGGAATGACGCCCAGACACGGCGCCGCGAGACGTTCGCCCAGTGCCTGAAGATAACCGTCCGGCGCCGGACCGTCGGAATGATTGGCCACCCAAGCGGCGAGGCGGCAATGCCGCGCCCGGATGGCCTCCTGCGTGAGCAGCGCATGGTTGATGGCGCCGAGCTTCATCCCGACCACCAGGATCACCGGCAGGTCGAGGCATTTCACCACGTCGGCCATGGTGTTTCCGGCATCGATCGGCGTGAGCCAGCCGCCCACGCCTTCGACGATCACCGTGTCGGCTTGGGCCACCAGGCGCCGGTAGGCGCGGACGACAGCAGCGGGATCGATCGTCATGCCCGCGCCGGCGGCGGCCAGATGCGGCGCGGTCGGGACCGCGAAGGCGTACGAATTCACGTCCGCATAGTCGGCGGCGACATTGCCCGCCCCCATCAGCGCCAGCGCATCGCCGGAACGCAAACCATCGGGCGTCGCCTCACAGCCGCTCGCCACCGGCTTCATGCCCACTGCGCGCCGGCCGGCACGCGCGAGCAGCCGGAGCAGGGCCTGCGCCACCAGCGTCTTGCCCACACCGGTGTCGGTGCCGGTGATGAACCAACCCTGCGCCATTCAACGTCTCCGCAGCGAATCGAGCGACACCGCTACCCGTCCGTCAGCCAGAACCTCTTGCCCGCCGGGTTCGACGGACCAGGCATGGCCGTACACGACCTCATAGGTGGCCGGCAAACGACCGTCCGCGCGCCGATAGGTTTCGTAGGCGGTCCGGAAGCGGGCAAACCGGGCCTTGCCGGTGAGTGCCGCGTGCCGGTCGTGCGCGGCGTTGTGTGCGCCGATCGCCTTGAGGTCGCGCAGCACCACGCCCACGTCTGCATACGTAAGCGTCAGAATCTCGGCGTCCATCACCGGATCGCTCAAGCGCGCGCGCACCAGGGCGTCGCCGAGGTCGTGCATGTCGATGAAATCGTGCACATGCGCGCCCTCGTCCACGGCGCGCCAGGCGGCGCGCAGTTCCTTGAGCGTGTCCGGGCCGAAACTCGAAAACAGCAAGAGCCCTCCGGGCCGCAGCACCCGCCGGCACTCGCGGAACACCGTGTCCGGATCGCACCACTGGAAGGTCAGATTGGAAAACACCAGATCGAAACTCGCCGGCGCGAACGGCAGGCGTTCGGCATCGGCGCACACGTAGCGTTCGCGCCCCCAGGCGCGCCCGAGACCGAACGGCAGGCGCGCTCCGCGGAGGCGGGCGGCGCGGGTCATGGCCGACACGAGATCGACACCGATCACTTTCGCCGCCGGATAGCGGCGCGACAAGGCGCGGGTGGGGGCGCCGGTGCCGCAGCCGACGTCGAGGATCGTGCCTGGCTCGAGCCGGATGTAGTCGAGACGCGCGATGAGCCGCTCGCCGATCTCGCGTTGCAGAACGGCGTGCGCGTCATAGCTGGACGCGGCGCGCGCGAACGCCGCGCGCACCGCACGCTTGTCGAGCGCCCGGGTGCCGCGGTCGTTCATCTCAGAAACTCCCGCAGCGTCTGCTCGAAGCGCTGCGGTTGCGACAGAAACGGCGCATGCCCGGCACCGGCAAACGTGACGCCGCGGGCGCCCGGAATCCGGGCGGCCAGGTACTCCCCGGCCGCCGGCCAGGCGAGGCGATCGTTGCGTCCGTGGAGCACGAGCGTCGGCACCCGGATCTCGGGGAGGCGCGCGCGCAGGTCGGTGTGTTCCAGCATGGCGAGCCCGGCGGCCAGCATCGCCGGTTCGGGTTCGCCGTGCGCAAGCAGCTCGGCGCGCAACCGGCGCAGCAACTCACGCCCGCTTTCGTCACCGCTTACCTGCAAGCTCAGGAAGCGCTGCAGCATGGCGCGGTAATCGGACCCGAGGCCGGCGGCGAAGCCGGCGAAGGTCTCCGCGGTCATGGCGTGCGGCCAGTCGGCCGCCACCACGAACTTCGGCGTGCTCGCCACCAGCACCAGGCGCGCCACCCGCCCGTCGTGGCGCAGGGCCGCGTCCATGGCGATGAGTCCGCCGAGCGACCAGCCGAGCCAGGTGGCCGAGGACGGCGCGACCGCCGCGACCGCCTCGGTGAAATCCGCGAGGCCCGCCGCCCGCACCGTCCCGCGGCTGCGGCCATGGCCCGGCAGATCGACCACGGTCACCGTGTGATCCCGCGCTAAACGCTCCGGCAGGTCGCCCCAGATGCCGCCATGCAGGCCCCAGCCGTGGATCAGCACGATCTCCGGGCCGCAACCGCGGCGCTCGCAGTAGATCGTCACGCCGGCACCTTAAGTGTCGCCAGCGCGGCGAGCAGGCGCTCGACCTGCACGGTGGTGTGCAACGCGCACAGGCTCACGCGCAGGCGACTGCCGCCGGCGGGCACGGTCGGCGGGCGGATCGCCGGCACCAGGATGCCCTGGGCGCGGAGCGCAGCGCTCGCTGCCAGCGCCGCGGCGGCCGAGCCGAACACGATCGGCTGAATCGGCGTCGTGGATTCCATGAGCCGCAACCCGAGCTGGGCTACGCCCTGACGGAACTGCTGGATGCGCTCGCGTAAGGCGTCGCGCCGCCAGGGCTCATCGCGCACGATCCGGAGACTGGCGCGCGTCGCCTCGGCCACGGCCGGCGGCAGCGCCGTGGTATAGATATAGGTGCGGGCACGCTGAATGAGGTATTCGATCAATTCGGCGTCGCCGGCGATGAACGCCCCGAAGGTGCCGAAGGCCTTGCCGAGCGTGCCGAGCAAAATGACGGGCGCGCTGGGCGCGAGCCCGAAATGCTCGAGGCTGCCGCGCCCGCTCGCGCCCAGCACGCCGAGGCCGTGGGCGTCGTCGACCTGCAACCAGGCGCCGTGCGCTTCGGCCAGTGCACTTAGGCGCGACAGATCGGCGAGATCGCCGTCCATGCTGAACACCGCGTCGGTGAGAATCAGCTTGTCGCCGCTCGTGGTTCCCAGCAGGGTGGCGAGCCGGTCGAGATCGCCATGACGATAACGCTTCACCGCCACGCCGAGACGCGCCGCATCGATGAGCGAGGCATGGTTGAGCTTGTCCTCGAACGCCGTGCCGCGGCCATCGAGCAGGGCGCCGGCCACACCGAGATTGGCCATGTAGCCGGTCGAAAACAGCAGCGCCCGCTCAGCGCCGACGAACGCCGCCAGCTCTTCCTCGAGCGCATGGTGGGCGCGGTCGTGGCCGGTGACGAGGTGCGAAGCGCCACTGCCGACACCGTAGCGGTCAACACCGTCTTTGCACGCCTGCCGCACTTGCCCGTCGTTCGCGAGCCCGAGGTAATCGTTGCTGCAGAACGAGAGCAGGGTCTCCGTCCCGATCAGGACCTCCACACCCTGGGCGGACTCGAGCAGGCGCCGCTCGCGCCGCAGGTGCTGCGCGTCCAACCGATCCAGTTCCTCACGGATCGGGGTCAGCACCGCGCCGGGTTGCTGCTGCTTACTAGGATTTGGCATGCCG
>Ga0073934_10011048_pt1 | contig 11038 bp, 12 predicted proteins | sample LarsenN4metaG_FD_76834 | JGI IMG/M metagenome (GOLD analysis project Ga0073934, IMG submission 76834) | Hot spring sediment bacterial and archeal communities from British Columbia, Canada, to study Microbial Dark Matter (Phase II) - Larsen... ...
AACCCACGTGCCCATGGTGATGTGGTTCTCGCCCGCCTGGCAGAGCCGCCACGGCCCCACGCTCAAATGCGCGAACGCTGCAGCCAACCAGCCCTGGTCGCACGACAACCTCTTCCACACCGTACTGGGCATGGCAGGCGTGCGCACGGCAGTACACGACGCCGCGCAGGATCTGCTGTCAACCTGCGCGCCAGGGCAGGGAAAGCAGCTCTGAGCCTGTCACCCAGGCGGCACAGACCCAGGAAAACCCTGTTGCGGGCGGGGCCCCGGGCGCATAAGGTTCGATTGATATTTGTCAATCCAGCCTCGGAAAGCACGCCATGCCCCTGGAACTCTATGTCATCGGTATCGCCGGTCTGGCCATCTTCGGTGCGTTCCTGTACCGTCAGGTCGGTCTGCAAGGCCCGTTGCAGCCGGAACAGGCCGTGCGCAGCGAATCTGCGCATTCCCAACGTTCCTGACCCATCCTTTCCGCCGGGGCTGCCTCCGGCGTCACCGCCCGCGCGTTCGCGTCACGGTGGTGGTTCGCGCAGTCGCGTCGCGCCTTGTGGCACATTCGCCGCATGTCCATTCACAGCGCGCCCATGAACAGACTGCAAGCCGAACAGCGTCGGCTGTTCCTTCTTCCTGATTCCATCAACGACCTGACCAGCCCCGACGGCTTGGTGCGTGCCTTGGTGCTGGAACTGGCCCAGCCCGCCGAATGGGACAAGCTGACTGCCCTGTGGCAAGGCGTGCAGGGTGATCTGGGCTTGCCCGCACCGGCCATTGCCGTGTCTGGGGTGGATGGCTACCAACTTTGGTTTTCCCTGCTGGAACCCGTGCCGCTGGCTGACGCACACGCGTTCCTGGAAGGCCTGCGCCAGCGCTACCTGGCAGACGTGCCAGCGCGGCGTGTGCGGATTCTGCCGCTGGCGCCGCAAGCGGGCGCCAGCCCGGTGCCCGCCCGCCTGGTGCCCGCCGAACAAGAGGTTTCCGGCCGCTGGTCCGCCTTTGTGGCACCAGAACTGCTCACCATGTTTGCCGACGACGCGTGGCTGGACTTCACCCCCAACGCTGAAGCGCAGGCCGACCTGCTGTCGCGCGTGCAGTGCATCAAGCCGGGTGACTTCCAGCGCGTGCTGGCGGAACTGGCGCCGCCCCCTGCACCGGCCCTTGCACCAGCCACAGCACCAGCGTCTGCCAGCGCCGCTCACAACCCGCGCGCGCCCGAGCAAGACCCCAGGCGCTTCTTGCTGGCGGTCATGAACGACGAATCGGTGGAACTGCGCTGGCGGATCGAGGCGGCCAAGGCGTTGTTGGGGTAAGGGGGATCTAGAACTGCGAAGCTGTGCCGCCACGCAGCCACCAGACCACGCTAGGCGAAAGTCCGAGTAAAACCAGTCCGATGGAAAGGTAGTTGCCCGTCCGGGGATCAAAATCTTCCCAAATACGCGACCACTTGAGACGCATGACCAGCCTGCCGATCGCCACATCGAACGCAGCCATGAACCCGGAAAGGCTCAACCCTAAGAGCAGGTGTTCGCCGATTTCTGTCGCCCCGATGCTGGGGACGAAGAAGTAGCAAATTCCGAATGCGAGCAGGGTTCCGCTGACCACGCTGAGTTTGATTGCCAGCGCTTTGCCAACCACGGGTGCAAGAAGGATGGTTCGAGCGATTCCGTGGAGCATTTCGGCACTTGCCAGCAGTATGCAAAGTGACGCCAAGCGGAGGAAATCGATGGACTCCATGGCGCTAAGGTACACGCTGCTGCTGACAGCCCCGCCATTCAGGCAAAAAAAATCCCGACCCTAAAGGGGCCGGGATGGAAGCCTTTTTGCTGTCACACACAAAGGCACCCGCTCAGGGAGGAAAAGCGGGGAGCTGTCAAAGACAGCCCGATGAAAGTATAGATGAGTCGGCATAAAAAACAAGATATTTGACCAAAAAAATCTTTAATTGATATTAATGAAAATTTCTTTGAGCCAAGCATCAAGGCCAGTGATCAAGCACCGCAACGCCCCAGCTGGCCAGACGGCTGCGCAGCCTTAACACGGCGCGGTCTTTGCTGAGCAGGGTGGTCCGCTGGTGAACGGCCAGGTCGATGAACACCTGGTCGTCGGGGTCGTCGCAGCGCAGCACGTGGCGTGGCGGCACGTCCACCGTGTTGGCAAATTGCCGGATGTGTGCCAGTGCGTCAGCCTGATTGCGGTTGCTCTGTTGCAGGCGCTTGGCTACCAAGGGGTAGGTCAGCACGCGCGCCAGTTCCTCCAGCATGGGCTCGCAGGCCAGCCATTGGCACTGGCCCGCTTCCAGCAGTTCGCGCAGCGCGGCAGCGCGCGGGTCATCAAACACCCACAGGTCCAGCACCCAGTTGGTGTCGATGACGAGTCGCGTCATTCGCTGGCGGCAGCGCTGGGTGCGCGGGTGGAGCCTGCGATCAGGTCAAAACGGAACAGTCGGCACTCGATGGGGCCGTTCCATAGCGGCACGCGGCGCGATTCCTTGAAGCGCATCTTGCCGGGCAGCTTCAGGTCGGGGGTGAGCAGCCAGGCGCTCCAGCCCGCGTAATGTTTTTTCCAGTGCGCGGCGAGCTGGGCGAAGAAGTCGGTGTTTTCGCCGCCTTCGGCAAACTGGGCGGTTTCGCGGCCCACCGTGCGTGGCATGGGGCGGCCGGTCTGTGCGCGTTGTTCGGCACGCTGGCCCGCCACGCCAGCGGCGGCAATGCGCTCGCCATAGGGGGGGTTGAGCAGCATCACACCGGGTGTGGCGCTGGGCGGCATGCGCTGCAAGGCGTCGCCGCCACGCAACTCCACGGCATGCATCACACCTGCGCGTTCAGCGTTGCGGCGCGCAAAGTCCACCATGCGGAAGGCCACGTCGCTGCCGAAGATGAAGGGCGTGCTGCCAGCAGGCAGCTTCTTCTCGGCGGCCTGGGCCTCTTGCTTGAGCACCTGCCACACGTGCGCCTGGTAGGGCATGAGCTTTTCAAAGGCGAAGCGGCGCTGCCGCCCAGGCGCGATGTTCAGGGCGATCTGTGCTGCCTCGATGGGCACGGTGCCGCTGCCGCAGCAGGGGTCGTACAGCGGCACGGGCTGGCCTTTATCGTCCCAGCCGGTCCAGCCAGTGGCGGCAAGCATGGCGGCGGCCAGCGTTTCCTTCAGCGGGGCGTCTCCCTTGTCTTCACGCCAGCCGCGCTTGAACAGCGGCTCGCCCGAGGTGTCCACATACACCGTCACGTCGTCCTTGGTCAGGTGGGCAAACACGCGCACGTCGGGGCGCGCGGTGTCCACGCTGGGGCGCGCGCCACGCTTGTCGCGCAGGCGGTCGCAGATGGCGTCCTTCACGCGCAGCGCGGCAAAGTTCAGGCTCTTGAGCGGGCTGTGCTGCGCGGTGATCTCGACCTTGATGGTCTCTTTCGGCGTGAACCAGATCTCCCAGGCCACGCCATGGGCGGCGGTGTAGATGTCCTGCTCGCTGCGGTAGGGCTGGCGGGCCAGGCGCACCAGCACGCGCTGGGCCAGGCGGCTGTGCAGGTTGAGCTTGAGGGCGTCACGCCAGCTGGCGTTCACCTCCACGCCGCCACGCGAGCGCTGCATGGCGGTGTCGGGCAGGCCCGTTACGCGCTGCACCTCGGCGGCCAGAAAGTCTTCCACGCCAGCGGCGCAGGGCAGGAAAAGGGTCAGTGCGTTCATGGGTCAAATATCGGTCAGATGGCTTTGCGCAGGTTGGCTGGCGCAATGCGCAGCGATTCGCGGTACTTGGCCACGGTGCGCCGCGCGCACTCGATGCCTTGTTCCTTGAGCATGTCGGAAATCTGGTTGTCGCTCAACGGTTTCTTGGGGTTCTCGCTGGCCACAAACTGTTTGATGAGGGCGCGCACCGCGGTGCTGGAAGCGTTGCCGCCGGTTTCGGTGCCCAGTGCAGAGCCGAAGAAGTACTTCAGCTCATAAGTGCCAAAGGGCGTGGCCATGTACTTGGCAGTGGTCACGCGGCTGATGGTGGATTCGTGCAGGCCCAGTTCGTCGGCAATCTCGCGCAGCACCAGCGGCCGCATGGCCAGTTCGCCGTGCATGAAGAAGTTGCGCTGGCGCTCCACGATGGCGCTGGCCACGCGCAGGATGGTGTCAAAGCGCTGCTGGATGTTCTTGATGAACCAGCGGGCCTCCTGCAGCCGCTGCTGCATGCCTTGGGCGTTTTCGCCGCGCTGGCCGCGCATGGCATTGGCGTAGATGTCTTGCACGCGCAGGCGCGGCATCACGTCGGGGTTGAGCTGCACCTTGAAGCCCCGGCCCGCAGCGGTCACGATCACGTCGGGCACCACCACGTTGCGCTGCACGTCGGCAAAGCGGCGCCCGGGCTTGGGCTCCAGCCGGGCGATCAGCGCCAGTGCTGCGCGCACCAGTTCGTCGCTGCAGCCACACAGGCTGCTCAGGCGCTTCACGTCGCGCTTGGCCATCAGCTCCAGCGGTTGTTCGCAGATGCACAGCGCCGCGCGCGCTTCTGGGGTGTTGCGCAGTTCCAGGATCTGCAGTTTCAGGCATTCAGCCAGATCGCGTGCGCCCACGCCGGCGGGTTCCATGTTGTGCAGCCAGTGCAGCGCGGTCTGCAGCAGTTGGCGCAACTCTTCCAGCCGGGCCAGGCGTTCGTCGCCGTGCAATGTTCGGCCGCGTGCCTGTTCTTCCTGGGGGAGTATGGCCTCGGCCAGTTCGGCCAGGGTTTCAATCAGGTAGCCGTCCTCATCTAGCGACTCGATGAGGAAGTACAGCGCGGCACGCTCGTCGTCATTCAGGCGCAGCGCCAGGGCCTGTTCGTGCAGGTGGGCGGGCAGGGTGATGTGTTCACTGGCCAGGTCTGCGGCGCTGACTTCGTCCTCATCGTCGCGCGCGCCGTTGCGTGGCGGGGCGTCGCCCCCCCATTCGCTGTCGTCGGGCGTGAACTCCACGCTGCCGTCGCCTTCCCAGTTTTGTTCCAGGGGGGCGGCTTCTTCCAGTGCTTCGCTGCTGTTGGGGGTGTCGCTGACAGCGTCGGTGCTGCCTGCCGTGGCACCGTCGGCGCTGGCCCACTCGCTCACCTGGTCGCCCAGGCTGGTGCTGGCATCGGCCTGCGCCAGGCCGAACTCCTCGCGTTCTGCCGTTTCGGTGTCGCGCTCCAGGAAGGGGTTTTCGTCGAGCATTTGCTCGACTTCCTGTGCCATCTCCAGTGTGCTGAGTTGCAGCAGGCGGATGGACTGCTGCAACTGCGGCGTGAGCGCCAGATGCTGCGAGACGCGTAACGACAGGCCCTGCTTCATGCCGGCCTTACATGCGGAAGTGTTCGCCGAGGTAAACGCGGCGCACGTCCGCGTTTTCCACGATCTCGGCCGGGGTGCCCTGGGCCAGCACGTGGCCGTCGCTGATGATGAAAGCGCGGTCGCAAATACCCAGCGTTTCGCGCACGTTGTGGTCGGTGATCAACACGCCGATGCCGCGTGCCTTGAGGAACCCGATGATCCGCTGGATCTCGATCACCGCAATGGGGTCGATACCGGCAAACGGTTCGTCCAGCAGGATGAAGCGTGGGTTGGTGGCCAGCGCGCGGGCAATTTCCACGCGGCGGCGCTCACCGCCCGACAGCGCGGGAGCTGGCGAATGGCGCAGGTGGTCAACGTGCAGGTCTTCCAGCAATTTGTCGAGCCGCGACACGATTTCAGGTTCGCTCAAGGCGCGGCCTTTGTCATCTGTCTGGAGTTCCAGCACCGCACGCACGTTTTGCTCAACGGTGAGCTTGCGAAAGATCGACGCTTCCTGCGGCAGGTAGCCCAAGCCCATGCGGGCACGGCGGTGTATGGGCAGGTCCTCTATGGACTGGCCGTCCAGCGTGATGCGGCCATCGTCGGCCCGAACCAGGCCCACGATCATGTAGAAGGACGTGGTCTTGCCCGCGCCGTTGGGGCCGAGCAGGCCCACCACCTCACCGCTACGCACTTCCAGCGAAACGTCCTTCACCACCAGACGCTTGCCATAGCTCTTGCGCAGCCCGCTCGCTTGCAGCCGGCTGTCGGTCGTGTTGGGTGCCGTCACGGGCGGGTCTCCAGCCGTGTACTGGGTTGCAACGGGCTGTTGGGGGCTGGCGCAGCGGGCGGTGTTGCCGTGGCCGCATTGGGCGTGAGCACGGCGCGCACGCGGCCCGACGGGTTGTCGGGCGTGCGGCTGGGGCTGCCGCCATCCACGCTGAAGGTCTCCGACTTGTTGTCGTAAACGATGACGCCGCCGCTGGTCTGGTCGTTGAGCGTGGCACCCTTGAAGCGGCGCAGCACAGCCTGGCCGGTGAACCTCACCGTGTCGCTCTGGCCGTCGTAGTCGATGCGCTGGGCCTCACCTTCGATGAATTCCTGCAGACCTTCGCGCTTCTGGCGGAAGAAGGCCAGTTTGTCCTTGCTGGCGAGCACCGTGCCGAACTGGTTGCCTTGGGGGTCTTGGCGCACTTCAACACTCTGGCCCCGGATGACGATGGTGCCTTTGGTGATGACGACGTTGCCGGTGAACACACTGGTCTGGCGGGCGTCGTCATGACGCAGCGCGTCGGCCTCGATGTTCATGGGCTGCAGACGGTCGGCGCGCTCTGCCTGGGCGGGCAGCCAGGCAATGGCCGCCAGGGCCAGCAGCGCGCCACCAAGCAGCGCAGGGGTTCGCAGGGGGCGGTTTGAGGGCATGGTGGCTAAAGGCACGAAACTTGCATTTAAGGGATGCAAGGATTGTAGCCACCCCCTGCGGGGTTTGTAACGGGCCGCTCAGCCCTTGCGGCTTTCGGCGATCAGCGCATTGGCAATCTGCACGGTGCGCGCGGCCTGACCCGGCACGTAGAAGCGCCCGGCAATGCCCAGGGCGGGGGTGCCTTCCACCTCGTAGGCTTCCTGCAGCTGGGTGGCGCGCTTGACCTTGCCGCTGACGCCGAAGGAGTTGAAGGTCTGTGTGAACTGGGCCTTGTCCACGCCTTGCTTGGCCACCCAGTCGGCAATGTTGTCGAGCTTGGTGAGCCGTTCGCCGCCTTCATGGATAGCCTTGAACACCTTGTCGTGCAGGGAGTCGAGCTTGCCCATGGCTTCCAGGGCGTAATAAAAGCGTTGCAGGGGCTCAAACGCGGCGTTGAAGCCCACGGGCGTGCGTTTGACGACGACGTTGGACGGCAGGGTCTTCATCCAGTCTTTCATCACCGGCTCGAAGCGGTAGCAGTGCACGCAGGAGTACGAGAAGAATTCCAGCACCTCGATCTGGCCAGCCGCTGCATCCACTGGCACCGGGCGGGCCAGGCGGCGGTAGTCGCTACCGTCCTTGAAGCCGCCGATCTGGGCCCATGCCATGCCACTCCAGCCTGCGGCGGCCAGGGCGCCTGCGCCTGCCAGGGCACGGGAGAATTCACGTCTTTGCATCTTGTTACGCTCCATCGGTAAGAAAAAGGCCGCATGTGCGGCCAAGCCTTTGGCAGGTTGGGGTCGCTGTGGCGCGGGAAAGTTCCTGCACTGCGTGACTCAACGTTGAATCCGCACCAGGGTGTTGTCCACGCTCTGGCCTGTCAGCCGCTCCTGCATCACCTCCGCATCCACCTTCTTTTCAAATGGGCCCAGGCGCACGCGGAACACGGGCTTGCCTGCCTGTTCGCGTTCGGTGACCTTCGCGTCAAAGCCGAGCATGGCCAAGCGGGCGCGTTGGGCCTCGGCTTCGTCGGGGCCGCGGAAGGCGCCCGCCTGCACGTAATAGACGAAGGGGTCGACGGTTTCAACCGTGGCCACTTGCCCAGGGCCCTGGGTGTTGCGTGACTGAATGAGTTCGCCGAGCGGGTCGCCTTTGGCGGGCGGCTGAGCGGGTGCGCTGGCCGTGGGGGCGGCTGGCGCAGTTGAGGCCGGGGCGGGCTTGGCCTCGGCCGGGGCCGCTGCAGCAGGTTGCTTGCCGCCCAGGCCGGTGTTGGGGTTCCAGTCGCGGTTGCGTTCTTTCTCGATGGCTTCCTGGTCGGGCTTGCGCTGGACTTCACGGTCCACCAGCGGGATGGGGACCTTGGTGATGTACACCGCAACGGCCAGGGCCACGCCCAGGCCTACGATCAGACCGACGATGAACCCGATGAGCGTTCCACCTGTTTGTTTCTTCATGTGCATTTACATCTTCTGCGGCGCGCTCACGCCGAGCACCGCCAAGCCATTGTGCAACACCTGCGCAGTGGCGGCCACCAGGGCCAGGCGGGCGCGCTTGACGGCCTCGTCGTCCACCAGAATGCGCTCGGCGTCGTAGTAGCTGTGGTACGCGGCGGCCAGCTCGCGCAGGTAGAAGGTCACGTCGTGCGGGGCAAAGTCCTGTGCGGCGGCGGTGAGCATCTCGGGGTACTTGGCCAGTTGCAGCATCAGCGCCTGGGCCTGTGGGCCCTCCAGTGCGCCCAGGTCGGCGTCTTTCAAGCTGGCAACATCGCCCCCCCAGGACGCCAGCACCGAGCAGATGCGCGCATGGGCGTACTGCACGTAGAACACCGGGTTGTCGTTGTTCTGCTGGATGGCCAAGTCCACGTCGAAGGTGTATTCGGTGTCGGGCTTGCGGCTGAGCAGGAAGAAGCGCACAGCGTCCTTGCTGGTCCACTCGATCAGGTCGCGCAGCGTCACGTAGCTGCCCGCGCGCTTGCTGATCTTGACTTCTTCGCCGCCACGCATCACACGCACCATGGTGTGCAGCACGTAGTCGGGGTAGCCCTGGGGAATGCCCACGCCAGCGGCCTGAAGGCCCGCGCGCACGCGGGCAATGGTGCCGTGGTGGTCGGTCCCCTGGATGTTGATGACCTTGGTGAAGCCGCGCTCCCACTTGGTGATGTGATAGGCCACGTCGGGCACGAAGTAGGTGTAGCCGCCGTCACTCTTGCGCATGACGCGGTCTTTGTCGTCGCCGTAGTCGGTGGACTTGAGCCACAGCGCGCCGTCCTGCTCGTAGGTCTTGCCCGCGTCCACCAGCTTCTTGACGGTCTGCTCCACGCGGCCGCTGGTGTAGAGGCTGGACTCCAGGTAGTACTGGTCGAATTGGACCTGGAAGGCCTGCAGGTCCAGGTCTTGCTCGTGGCGCAGGTAGGCCACGGCGAACTGGCGGATGCCGTCCAGGTCGTTCGCGTCACCGCTGGCGGTGAACTCGCGGTCGTCGGCCTTGACGGTTTTCTTGGCCAGGAAGTCGTTGGCAATGTCCTGGATGTAGTCGCCGTTGTAGGCGGCGTCGGGCCACCCGGCGTCACCGGGTTTGACGCCCTTGGCGCGCAGCTGGGTGGAGTTGGCCAGGGTTTCGATCTGCACGCCCGCGTCGTTGTAATAGAACTCGCGGTGCACGTTCCAGCCCTGGGTCTCGAACAGGTTGCAGATGGCGTCGCCCAGCGCGGCCTGACGACCGTGGCCCACGTGCAGCGGGCCGGTGGGGTTGGCCGAGACGAATTCCACCAGCACGCGCTGGCCGTTGTCTGGCTGTTGACCGAAGGTGGTGCCAGCGGCCAACACCTCGCGCACCACTTCCTGCTTGGCGGCGGGCTTGAGCTTGATGTTGATGAAGCCGGGGCCGGCGATTTCGATCGCATCCACCCAGCGCTGGTAAGCGGGTTGCGCGTTCAGTGCGTCCACCAGGGCCTGCGCCACCTGGCGCGGGTTCTGCTTGAGCGGCTTGGCCAGTTGCATGGCGGCGGTGCAGGCGTAGTCGCCGTGGGCAGCCACCTTGGGGCTTTCAAAAACGGGGGCGGGCGCGGTGTCGCCAGCGAGCGCGCGCAAGGCGTCGCCCAGCCCGGCCAACAGGTCTTGTTTGATTTGCAGCATGGGCGAGATTTTAGGCGGGGTGGCGTAACCTGGGTCTCATTGCAGGCCGCGGACCATGCGTTCGGTGAACGGGCGGGTGATGTAGCTCAGCAGTGTGCGCGGGCCCGTCTTGACGATCACCGTGGCCGGAAGCCCCGCCCGAAGTTGCGATTCCAAGGCGCCATCCAGCTGGCTCAGGCTGACTTTGGCCTCCAGATAAATCTGCTGGGTGCGCGGGTCCGTCAGCCGCTCGGCCGACAGGTATTCCAGCCGCCCGGGGATGTGGGTGGTCGAGTTGCCGGGCAGGGTGGGAAAGAGGACGTCCACCGCCATGCCGGTGGCAACGCGGTTGCCCAGATCGACGGGGATCCTGGCGCTCACCGCCAACTCGCTGGTGTCGGGGGCAATTTCCAGAATGAGCGTTCCCACGGTGACGTTGATGCCACCGCTGCGTAGGGCAGCGTTCATGACCTGGCCGCTCACCGGGGCATGGATTTTTTGCCGGGTGATCTCGTGGCGGATGGACACGAGCTTTTCTTTCAGCTCCAGTAGCCGCGAGGCGTTCTGTTCAATGCGGGACTTGAGTTCCAGCGACTCGCTTTCCGCAAGGGACAGCTGGGTCTGCACCGTGGCCAGGGCATTTGGGCTGGCAAACCCCGATTCGACAAGCTGCTTGTTGGACTGGAACTGCAGCTTGTAGGCCGATATCTGCTCGTTGCGGGCCTGCAGCGCCGTGCGCAATGACGCGTTGGACGTTTCGATGCCTCTGATGGCCTCAGTGGTTGCCCGTTCGTCAGACTCCAGCGCGCGGGTGTCGAACTCGATTAGGAGGTCGCCCGCCTGGACTTGATCACCGGGGGCCTTGTTCAGCCGGGTGATCAGACCCGTGATGGGGGAAATGACGGCGACTTTTTCGGTGGGGGTCGTCAGAAAGCCGGACCCTGAGACCCCTTGGTCCAGCGGAACCGTGCCCGCCCAGATGAAAAAACCCACAAACCCGAACAGTACCAGGGCCCAACCCCGCCGTTCGGTCCTTGAAAATGCCCGACTTTGCTGTGCAGGTGTCATGCTGTTTCCAGCTTTCGCCCTTCGGTGGGCGTGGGGGCGGGGGTGGCCATCAGCCGCGCGAACACGTCGCGGGCCGGGCCGAACAGTTTGACCTGACCATCCACCACCACGGCAGCCTTGTCGGCAAGCAAAGCCAGGGGGCGTTGGTGGGTCGTGAATACGGTGGTGACCCGGCGCTCCTTGAGTGTCTTGAGCGTTTCCGC
>Ga0073934_10011050_pt1 | contig 11037 bp, 10 predicted proteins | sample LarsenN4metaG_FD_76834 | JGI IMG/M metagenome (GOLD analysis project Ga0073934, IMG submission 76834) | Hot spring sediment bacterial and archeal communities from British Columbia, Canada, to study Microbial Dark Matter (Phase II) - Larsen... ...
CGGGAGGCGGTCTGTGCCTCGCTGCACTCGGGAGCGGGCATCCCGGGCTCGACCGCATCGGCCGGCTCGTGCTCACCAACTGCGACAGCTACGAACACTTCCCGCCGAAGGGCTTCGACAAGATGGTCGCGGTCATGCGGCGCTCACGCACGATCGGCACCGCGTTGCTCCGGTTCTTCGCGTCCAGCCTCGGACGGCGCGCGTTCTTGAAGGCCGTGTGCGTCGATCCGCCCAGCGGGCCGCGCGCGACCGCGATCTTCGAGGCCTTCGCCACCAGCCCCGCGGCGCGTGCCGATGCACTCCGCGTGACCCGGTCGTTGGAGCCGTCCGTCACGCTCGACGCGGTGCCCGCCCTCCGGGCGTTCTCGCGCCCGGTCCTGCTGGTGTGGGGCGCGAACGACAAGCTGTTCCCCCTCGATCATGCCCGGCGCCTCGAAGCCGACTTCGCCGACGCCCGGTTGGACGTCGTCGCGGAGTCGAGCACCTACGTGATGCTCGACCAGCCCGAGCATCTCGCCAGGGCGATCGCCACCTTCGCCGCGGGAGCCGCCGAGTAGGGCGCACCAGGTCGCGCCCCGGCGCCTGGAGGGTTCTTCCGGCGGGTTGCCGGCAGGCGCTCGATCCCGAGTTACGGGTGTATCCGTACCGAGTTGCGGCCACACGCGTTCTCGATGGCGCAACCACGCCCGGTGGAGCGGTCGTATCACTTGACAGTATCGTCAACCTCGGGGTTCGTGCATCCGCACCGCCCCCCCCCCGGCAGGCCCCGAGGTCCCGACCATCCACCAGCCAGATCCGAGGAGGCAACACCCATGGGTTCGAGCGACGTCTTCCCCACCGTCCCCGAAACCCACCGCGACCTCGCCGGCGCGCCGGCGACCGTCGCGCTGAGCACCCTCAACGCCGACGGCTCGATCCAGACGACCGCCGTGTGGGTCGTGCTCGACGACGACGGCCGGCTCCGCACCTCGTTGGCGACGAACCGCCACAAGGTCCGGAACCTCCGGCGGCATCCCAAGGCCACGATCTTCTCGGGCGATCCGGCCAATCCGTACCGCACGCTGGAGGTCCGCGCCGACGTCGTCCTCGAACCCGACGACGCCGCACGCACCGGCACCCGACACGTCATCGCCAGCTACGGGGTCGATCCGGCCGCCATGCAGGAACAGCTCGACGAGGACCGCGTCATCGTCACCTTCACGCCGACCCGAGTCGTCGCGCAGGGCTGACCTGGGGCCCGGCCATCGGGCGACGGGCTCGGTCGATGCTCCCGCGGCCTACGATCGATGAGAGCCGTTCGCCCAACAGCACCAGTGCGGCTCTGACCAGGGCCTGTGCCCACCCCGCCCTCGTAGCTCAGGGGATAGAGCGTCGGTTTCCTAAACCGTGCGTCGCAGGTTCGAATCCTGCCGAGGGCGCCACGGAAAATGGCCGCTGACCAGGGCAAACAGGCTGGTCAGCGAGTCGGGATCGTGTCCGCCAGTGACCTCGAGAATCCTCGATTCTCCGACCATTTCTGGGCTGTGGTTGGGTGGAGATGCCGGGCGTTGACGACGGCGTTCCCCTCAGGCAGCGACCGCACCCTCTTCGGCCACGCGATGGAATACGCCGAGATGGCGCTCGACGTGAGTCCCATCGATGGGTGCCTCATCGGCGCTCGCAAGGGAGTGGTTCACGGCGACCAGGTTGGATCTGATCGTCTTGAGCCTGCGCACCTTGGGCGGGGTTCCTACGCGCCTCAACCCCGGGACGGCGACGAATTCTGGCCTGATCCGGCGGTAGGAGACTGGCCCGTCCGCCCTCTACCGGTAGAGGTCGTCGGGCACTGGCACGGCGCAGGCGAGTTTCCGTGGGGTGTCATGGCAACTTCCCTCGGGGGGCTCTACTAGGTCAGTGACGGATGTCGAGGCTGTCGAGTTCCGAGCGTTTGTCGCCGACGCGCAGCTGCGGCTGTCACGCGCCTTCGTTGCCACCTACGGCCCCGAGCGCGGAGAGGAAGCCTTGGCGGAGGCTCTCGCGTACGCCTGGGCGCACTTCGACGATCTCCATCAGATGGAGAACCCCGTCGGCTACCTCTACCGCGTCGGCCAGAGCCGCACCCGGCCACGCAGGCAAGTGGCGTTCCCCGCCCCGGGCCGGAACGGCTTGCCAGACGTGGAACCGCGACTCGTCCAGGCGGTCGAGCAGCTCTCGGAGCGCCAGCGGGTGTGCACGCTCCTCGTGCATGTGCACGAATGGACGCACCAGGAAGTCGCCGACCTGCTCGGCATCTCGGCGGCATCAGTACAGGTGTACGTCCGCCGCGGCCTCGAATCGCTCCGCCGGACCATCGGAGACCTCCATGACTGACCTGCGAACCCTGCGCCCGTACCTCGACGCATTGGCCGACGAGGCACTCGGCCGGGCGCTCGACCGCAAGCAGGCGCCTTCGCCACGGCGCCGCGGACGGGTGTTGCTCGTCGCGGCAGCCGTGGTCGCCATCCTGGCAACGGTCGGTGCCGTCGCAGTCTCCCGCTCCGACACGCGCTCGCCGGAGATCGCCAGCACCGGCCCACGGCCGGGGACCGCAATCGATCCTCAGCGCCTCTCGCTCTCCAACCCCGACTGCGTGGCGGCCGGGATGTTCATCGGCTGCACGCGCACGCCATCGGAGGCCAGCTCGATGCTCGGAATCGACATCGAGACGCCGACGCAGATCCCCGAGGGGTGGAAGTCGGTACGACGGGTGGTCCGCGTCTACCCGAGTGGGATTCCGCCCAACGACACGCCATACGACGTCGCGGATTACAGCCAGGTCTGGGCACCCGCTGGAGTCATCGACCCCGGCAGCACCATGCCGAAATACGCGCAGCTCATCGAGCGACCCGTGCTGCCCACCGACGCATGCTTCGACCCGAGTCCGAATCGCTTGTCTCTCGCCGACGGCACGCAGATCTGCGGGACGGTGAGCGTGGTGGACTCCGAGAACGTGCCCGGCGCCGTCCTGTCGTTCAGCCGTAGCGGGGCGTACTTCCGGCTCATGTCGGTTGGTCTCACGGCCGACCCGGTCCTCGACCCGCTCAGCTCGTTGACCCGCTGAGACCGACTCGGCCGTCGACCCGAAGCCCGTTCGCATGACCCAGTGGCCACCAGGGGCACAGTAAGAGCGCGCCGCTGGTCAAGGGTGGCGACTCCTCACCGGCGTTCGGGGGCAGCATCCGGCGGTGAACGGGGCCGCTGACGGAGCCGGCCTCAATGCGACTCGTCTCACCAGTAATACCTCACAGTTATCGGAATCCTCACTTCCACAGTGAGGATTTGCTGTCCTGTGAGGTATCATCGGGCCATGGCCCGGCAGCGCCGACCGTCGGTTGTCAAACGGATCGAGGCCGCGATCAACGCGGTCGTCCCCCCGGGAACACCCGTCGAGGTGGCCGAGTCGGCGGAGGTCGTGCTCGTCGACATCGGCACGACCCACCTCCGGGTGGCGTGGGCCGGTGAGGGATGGCTGGGCGATGTGAAGCCCCTACTCGATCGGTCGTGGGAGCACGTCGACGTCGTCGCCGCGCGACGCATGTCCCCCGGTGCACGTGCCGCCCTTTCCGACGCCGGCCTCGGCTGGGTCGACGAGACCGGCGCTGCCGAGATGTCGCTTCCAGGCCTCGTCATCTCCCGTTCCGGAAGGAGCGAGCCGAAGCCGGATACGCCCCTGCGATGGAGCCCTTCCGTGATCGGAACCGCCGAGGCGCTCCTGCTCGGCAGCCGCCCCACCGTCGCCGAGGTCGAGCGCACGACGGGCCTCGCGGCCGGGACCGCAACGAACGCGCTGGCGACGCTGACCAAGCTCGGCCTGTTGACTGCCGACGCCGCTCGCGGTCGAGGTTCGGCACGTGGGGTCGTCGACCGTCGCGCGCTCCTGACCGCATACGCAGATGCCGCCGCCGCAGCGACGCGACCGCTCTCCATTCGCGTCGGCATTCTCGGAGACCTCGTCAAGGGCCTCGCGAAGCTCGGAAGGCGCTGGGACACCGAGAGCGTCGCATGGGCAGCCACGGGCCCGGCCGCGGCGTCCGTCCTCGCGCCGTACATAACCGAAGTGACCGGGCTCGACGTCTTCGTCGACGCGTCGACGCTCGCAACCCTCGACGCCATCGCCGACAAGTCGGACCTCCGACCGATCGAGGGTGGTCGGCTCGTCCTGCGCCCGTTCCCGACCCCGGTGACCCGGCACCTCTCAACGCGGGTCGACGGCATCCGCGTAGCCCCGTGGCCTCGCGTCTACGCCGACCTGCGGAACACCGGCGTGCGGGGTGAAGAAGCGGCCGAACACCTCTTCGAGGTGGTCGGGAGTGGCTGACGCCGAGCGCTCCCGCGCCGCCCGAACCGCATCGGAGGCCGCGCTCGTGCGGGTGGTGCACCACTACGGGCAGCGCCCAGAGTTCGTGGTGCTCGGCGGCCTCGTGCCCGAGCTGCTCTGCGCGGGCAGCGCGTGGCGCCACGCCGGCACCACGGACGTCGACGTCCAGGTCGACCTGGAGATCTCCTGCGGCTCCATCAACACGACGCGCCTGGAGGAAGCACTCAAGAACTCGGAGTTCGAGCCGGAAGGCACGCGACTGTGGCGCTGGGTCGCCGACACGACGCCGGCCAAGACCGTTGTGAAGTTCGAGCTGCTCGCCGACCTCGACGACCAACCGAACCAGGCCGAGATCACGTTCGAGGCCTGCGAGCACCTCGGGGCCGTGAACCTCCGCGGGACCGGCTTCGCTGCGCGCGACGTCGAGGTCCACACGCTCACCGCCAAGGTCGGCGACGATCTCCGCACCGTCGAGGTCAACGTGACCGGGCTCGCCGGGTTCCTCCTGGCCAAGGCCGCCGCCGCCCACAGCCGACGAAAGCCGAAGGACTGGTACGACATCGCGTTCGTCCTGCTCCACAATGACGACGGCGGACCCACCGAAGCAGCGGACGCGGTACTGACCTCGTTCGCCACCGATCTCGTCGGACCGGTGCGCACGGCGCTCGACGACCTGGCGGCGAACTTCAACAGTCCCGGCGATCAGGGCCCCGACGCGTACGCATCGCAGATGCACCTCGACCACCCAGAGCTCTCCCCCGCCACGCTCGCCGCCGACGCGGTACTCGCCGTCAGCGAGTTCCATCGTCGGCTGTTCGGCGCACACTCCTGACGGGGTCACCGCCCGAGCGACAGTCCCTCCCCGAGCGATCGTTCGGCGGCGCGGGCGTGGATCCGGGCAGTGCCGGCGTCGAGGTCCTCGCGGGCGAGGTCGGTGAGGTCGCGAGTGGTGACGTTGATGCGAGGCGTCGGGCTTCGGGCTCGCCGACGACAACACGCCGATCGCCATCGCCGCCTGCCACGACGCGATCCGCAAGTCGATCACGGCCCACATGCTCGCGAACGGCCTCTGCTCGCGAGTTGGTGAAGGAGCGCACCGACTCACGCTCGACGACGCGCGCACGCAGCTCGCCGACATCGTCGACGAGAGCGACCTCGTTCTCGACCGAGTGGTTCCGGTCCCCGCGCGCGGGCGGCCCGCGCGGTGTGCGCCTCCTGATCAGCGCCCACCGCGAGGGGCTTCGTACGCGTCATCGGCCGCTGCTTCATCGGTACGATCCGACCCGCAATGGGACGGACGCGGCTCGCGGGTGTGGCACACGGCCGGATGATGCGCTGGCTCGTGGCCGCGCTCTTGACCACCGGGTTCGTGGTCGCCGCGTTCGTGGTCGGTGGAGCCCCGCGCGCCGGGGCGACCACGATCGTGGTCATCGACGAGGCCCAGTACCGCCAGGCACTCGCGAGCCTGTCGTCGGACTCCAGCGGACCGCACACGATCGTGATCGCGTCGTCGTTCACGATCGACGACGGCACGGATCCCGTCTACAACGGGACCGCGAGCCTCTCGATCGTCGGGAACGGCAGCGTGCTCGACGCCGCGGGCACCAGCCGCATCCTCGACTTCGCCAGCTCGGCCTCGCTGACCGTGAGTGGCCTCGTCCTCGCCGAGGGCCGCACCTCGGATGACGGCGGCGCGATCGACGCGTCCAACGCAGCGAGCCTCGTCGTGAGCGCGAGCGCCTTTCTCGGCAACCAGGCCGGTGGTGACGGTGGCGCGCTCGCCGGGCCGATCGACGGGCAGACCGTCGTCGACCGATCGGTGTTCCAGAACAACTCTGCCTTCTCTGGTGGCGCGGTGTCCGCCTATGAGCTCGACGTGCGCAACTCGACGTTCGCGTCCAACGACGCCGTGGACGGCGGCGCCATCGTCCTGGTGGGGGGCGACCTTCGCCTGGAGAACACGACGATCGCGGCCAATGTGGCCACGAACCGTGGCGGAGGGATGTTCCTCGTGGCCGAGGACGACCCGGTGCACCTCAGCCTCACCTACGTCACGATGGCGAGCAATCAGGCGCCGAACGGCGCGAGCATCATCACCCAGCCTTCGGATGTGGCCGCCTTCCTGGCCATGGTCAGCGCGACGGTGGTCGCCGACCCGCACGGCGACGTGAACTGCCGTCTCGAGCAGGTGCAGTTCCTCGACGGGGACGACAACTTCACCTCCGACGACTCGTGCGGGTTCCCCGGCTCGCACTCGGTCACCGGCGGTGACCCGCAGCTGCGTGACCTCGGCGAGTCGGGGAGCCGGCTCCCCACGATGGACCCCGCCCCGACGAGCCCCCTCGTGGACGCGGTGGCGCTCGACCGCTGCCCCGACGGGATCACCACCGACGAGCGGGACTTCCCGCGGCCGTCCGGACCCGGGTGCGACATCGGCGCAGTGGAGCTCCAGGCAACCGGGTTCGGCTCCCGCCGACTGTCCCTCGGTGAGCTGGAGCCCCGGTTCACCGGGTGAGGACCGCCCGGACGCCGACGCGCCGGACGTTCGCTGGATGCACCATCCCTCCCGCAATGGTCGGCGGTCGGTCGTGGGGCCCGGGCATCGACCAGCTGGCCAGCGATCAACTCTCGCCAGCGACTTCGAGGGCCATCTCCGTGGAGCTCAGGCCGTCCGCTCCCTGGCCAGGGCCTTGAACTGGCACTGCGAGAAGAAGCCGCCGGGCGGGTGGTAGAGCTTCACGTACTGCCCGTGCGCGCGGCACCAGCCGTACGCGAGGCCGTCGCCCTGGTCCTCGAAGTGCGGGCACGCGCGACAGTCGCGGTGCGCCACGTTGCGGTGCGCGGCGATCGCCTCGAGGCTTCGTTCCACGTCGAGGTGGGCGACGGCCGTCACGGCAGCTCGACCTCGTCGGGGATGCGGCCGGCGGGGTCGTCGACCTTCGACTCCCAGAAGCCGCGCACGAACCGGTCGCCGACCGTGATGCGTTCCGCCCACTTGACGTGCTTGTAGGCCCAGTGGTCGCCCGGGGCGACGTAGCGCAACGGTCCGCCAGCGGCGGGCGGGAGCGGCTCGCCGTCGCGAGCCCAGGCGAGCAGGCCTCGGGCGGCGTCGGTGAGCGGCAGGCACGACGAGTACGTCCCCGACGCGCTGTGCACGGTCACGTACCCGCCGAGGGGCACCGCGAGGCCGAGCACCGCGGCGAGCGGCACGCCCTCCCACCGCACGCCGGGCCGCGACCAGCCCCAGACGCAGTGCACCGGGATCGTGTGGACTCCGGCGCCCAGCGCGGCGAGGTCCTCGCGGGAGAGGCGCACCGGCTGGGCGACGAGCCCGTCGACCACGATCGCGCCCACTGACCCGGGCACCTCTGCCTCCAGGTGGACCACCGGCCAGTCGGACGGCACCCGCTGCACGCGCCGGACGCTCACGACGCCACCGCCGCCAGATCGGCGCCAGCGGCCTCCAGCCGTGCGCTGGCGCCGCGCACGTCGCGCACCCGGTCGACCACTGCCCGGGCGACGGTGTCGAGACCGAGGCGCCGGAACGTCCACCCCGGCGATTCGCCCGGGCGACGCATCGCCTGCCAGATCTCCACGACCGCGACGACCGCGGCCGGCACTTCGTCCTCGGCGAGCCGCAGGACCGGCTCGCCCACCAGCCCCGCACCCAGGTCCGCCCCGAGTGTCAGCTGGTACCCCGGTCCGACGCGGCCGCCGACCTTGACCCGGCCGCCGGCGAGGCCGATGTCGGCCGCCTGCTGCTTCGCGCACGAGTTGGGGCAGCCGGACACCGCGACCGACACGTCGCGGGGCAGCTCGGGTCGGTGGAGGAGCGCGCGCTCGATCGCGAGCGCGAGCGGCTGGCTCGCGGTGATGGCGAGCGAGCAGAACGCGAGGCCCGGGCACGCCCGCACGTCGGCGGCGCTGCGCGCGCCGTCGGGACCGAGCTGGAGATCCGCGAGACCGGCGAGCACCCGGTCGATGTCGCCGATCGGCACGTCGTGCACCACGAGGTTCTGCTCCCGCGTGAGCGTGAGCCGACCGCCGGGGGCCAGGTCGGCGACGGCCTCGAGCTCGCCGGCCAGGAGGTCCCCGAGCGGGACGCGCACCGTGATGGAAGCGAGCCCCGGTACCCGCTGCGGCTGCACGCCGGGGCGCCACCCGCGAGCCGGCGCCGCGGCGAGCGCCTGCGGCAGCGGTGCCGGAGCGGGGATCTCCACCGGATCGAGCGGCGGCTGCTCTTCTGCGAGCAGCGCCCGGAACCGCTTCGAGAACGCCGCGCGAAACGCCGTCTCCCCTCTCGCTTCGACCAGGTGCTTCAGGCGGCCCCGCGTCACCTGCTCGATGTCTCCCTCGGCGCAGAACCAGTCGATGATCGCCTGCACCGCCGGCCAGACCTCCTCGCGTTCGAGGAACGGGTGGACCAGGTGGGAGAGCCGGGGCGCTGTCCCGAGGCTGCCCCCGGCCCACAGCTGGTAACCGGGCCGGCCGTCGCGGACCCGTGCGACGAGACCGATGTCGTTGACGAGCGCGTCGTGCGCGCACTGCGTGCAGCCGCCGAGGACGATGTTGACCCGCGACGGCAACGCGACGTTGAGCTGGCGCGAGCGCTCCACGAGCAGGCGCGACAGGCGATACGCATCGGGCCGCACGTCGAAGGGCTCCTCCACCGAGGTCGCCGCCTCGGCGCACGCCATCACGTTGCGGATCGTGTGCCCGCAGGCCGAGCGCCCGACCACGCCGGCGGGCTCGAGGAGCGCGTAGAGCGCCGGGACGTCCTCGAGGCGCACCGAGTGCAGCTCCACGTTCTGGCGAGTGGTGAGGTGCACCCACCCACCCGCGAACCGCCGGGCGCCCTCGGCGATCGCGCCGACCTGCGAGCGCTCGAGCAGCCCGGCAGGGACGCGCAGCCGCACCATGAACAGCTCGGGGTCCCGTTGCGCACACACGCCGTAGGTCTTGAGGCGGTAGTGGTCCTCCGCGGTGAGCGCCGCCGGACCGGCCGCGCACACCGCCGCCAGGTCGAGGTCGAGCCCCTCGCGCTTGGCGCGGGCGATGTCGGGGCGGTGGGCTGTCGTGGCCATCAGCGCCCCGCCTCCGCTGCACCGAACCCGAGCGGCGCGGCCACCGGCACACCGGCCCGCAGGCGCGCCGGACTGGCTGCGGACCTGGCTACCGGCTCGCCCGGTTCGGGCAGCCACCGGCAGGCGACGGTGCCGACGAGCGAGGCCGCGGCGATCAGGGCGAAGAAGGTGCCCGCCGGCACGAACAGCAGCACCGTGAGGAAGCAGACGGCGCCGATGTTGCCGTACGCGCCCGCGAGACCGGCGATCTGGCCGCTCACCCGCGGCGCGACGAGCGGCACGATCGCGAACACCGCTCCCTCGCTCGCCTGCACGAACGCCGAGCAGGCCATCACCGCGACCACCGCGAGCGCCAGCGGCCAGCCCGCCCCGACGAACGCCAGCACGGTGTACCCGGCGGTCAGGCCGGCGAGCAGCACGAGCAGCGTCGTCCGGCGGCTCCCCAGCGCGTCGGACAGCAGCCCGCCGGCCGGCCGGGCCACGAGGTTCATGAACGCGAACATCGACGCCACGGCGCCCGCGGCCGTGGGGCCGAGCCCCCAAGTGTCCGCGAAGAAGAGGGGCAGCATCGACACGACCGCGAGCTCCGAGCCGAAGCAGCACAGGTACGCGATGCACAGGATCACCACCGACCGGAACGGGTAGCGCTCCTCCGGTGGGGTGAGCCCGGCGAGCGCCGGGCGGTTGACCCGCCACACCTGCCGGCACTGGACCGCGAAGACCACCCCGAGCACCGGCACCAGCGCCGCTGTGACCCCGGCGGGGAGCACCCCGGCGCGCTCGACACGCCAGGCGATCAGGGCGAGCACGGCGACCGCAGGCGCCAGCAAGGCGCAGAGGCCCCACACTGCCGGACGGCTCGTGACCTCGAGGGCGCCGTGCCGGCGGGGCCGGAGATAGGTGACGCCGGGCGGCGTGTCGGTGACCGCCCGCAGGTAGAACACGCCGTAGGCGGCGGCGACGACCCCGGTGGCGGCCACGGCCCACCGCCATCCCGAGGGCCCGCCCAGGATGGCGGCGACCACGGGCAGCGCGAAGGCGGCGGCGGCCGAGCCGAAGTTGCCCCAGCCGCCGTAGACGCCTTCGGCCGCCCCGACCTCTGTGGGCGGGAACCACTCGGCGACCATGCGGATGCCCACGACGAACCCGGCCCCGACGATCCCGATCGCCAGCCGGCTCGCAAGGAGGACCCCGAAGTCCGACGACGCCGCGAACACCAGGGTGGGCGCCGCGGCGAACACGAGCAGCCCGGCGTACACGCGGCGCGGTCCGAAGCGGTCGAGCAGCATGCCCACGACGATGCGGGCCGGGACCGTGAGCGCGACGTTGCACAGGGCGAGCGTTCCGACCTGCGAGGCGCTCAGCCCGAGCTGGTCGCGCAGCGTGCCCACGAACGGCGCCATGTTGAACCACACGACGAAGGTCCAGAAGAACGCGATCCACGTGAGGTGCAGCACGCGGTATCGGCCGCGGAAGCTGAACAGTCGGCGCACCCCGAGACCGTCTGCCGTGGGGAGCGCCGTGCCGGGGAGAGGGATGGTCTCGTCGCATCGCATGGGACCACCGTCGCGAGCCTCGGTTTCTGCGACGTGTGCTGCACATGACGCGACGTCGACC